>Ga0180218_1000193_pt1 | contig 83290 bp, 84 predicted proteins | sample eDN3rd37CKraftBY_FD_151334 | JGI IMG/M metagenome (GOLD analysis project Ga0180218, IMG submission 151334) | Enriched backyard soil microbial communities from Emeryville, California, USA - eDNA 3rd pass 37_C Kraft BY (version 2) (version 2) | ecosystem: Environmental > Terrestrial > Soil >... | reverse complement strand
TCGTCGGCCGCCGATTGCAGCTTCAGCGGGAACGGCGCGGTTCCGAAGGTCACTTATGGTTATGACGGCGCGGATCGTCTGATCTCGACCACGATATCGGAGAATGCGGGCGATCGGGTGACCAGGCTCGGCCTGTTCCCTGACAATCTGGTCCAGACACGAACCATCGCGTTCGGGACTGATGCGGCGTAAGCGTGGCCTGGGGGCCGCCTTGCCGCAGCATGGCGAGGGTGATGTTGGCTGCTCCTGCAGGAGTGCGGCGTGTCGGACGAGGTTGTAGAGGGTGCGAGCGTCGTGTGACCGCTCATATGATCGGTCGTACGACCGGTCGTGTCGAGGTGATCGCGCGCGTGTCGGGGCGGCTGTCGTGGACGGTCGAGCAGAAGCTGGCGATGCTGCGCGATGCGTTCGGACCCGGCGGCTCGGTGCGTGCGGCGAGGGAGCGTTATGAGCTGACCAGCGGCCTGCTGTACACTTGGCGGCGGCAGGCGATGTCGGGCCAGCTTGGCGCGACCGGGCCGTCGCGCCCCGCGTTCGCCGAGGTTCGGGTGGCGGAGCCTGCACTGTCGGCACCGGCCTTGCCTGGCCCGCCGCCCGTTGGCGATGGCGTCGGCCGAATCACGATCGAGCTGCCGTCGGGCGTCAGGCTGAGCGTCGATGCGACCGTTGACGCCAACGCGCTGGCGCGCGTGCTTGAGGTGCTGGCCGGGTGACCACCTTGGCGCTGCCGGCCTTTCCGGGCGCGAGCGCACCGACCAGGGTGTGGCTGGCCTGCGGTGGGACCGATATGCGCAAGGGGTTCGACGGATTGGCGGTGCTGGTCCAGCAAGTGCTGGCGGAGGATTCGCATTCGGGCGCGATCTTCGCGTTCCGGGGCAAACGCGGCGATCTCGTCAAGCTGCTCTGGTATGACGGTCAGGGCTTGTGCCTGTTCTCGAAGCGCATGGACCGGGGCCGGTTCGTGTGGCCGATGACCAGGGCGGGCACGGTGAGCCTGACGCCGGCGCAGCTTTCGATGCTGCTGGAAGGCATCGACTGGCGCCGCCCGGAGCGGAGCTGGACACCCTCACTGGCTGGCTGACCAGGGACTCGCCTCACCGCATTCCGGCGGCCGTTGCGCAGCCGTTCTGGTATGGATTTGCCGTGTCGGACGAAGGCGCCTCCACAGCCGATCGGGATCAGCGGATCGCCGCGCTGGAGGCGGAGCTCGCCCTTGTCCGCGCCGAGCTCGTCAGCCGCGATCTTCTCATCCAGACGCTGCGCGTCGAGATCGCCCGGCTCCGGCGCATGCAGTTCGGCACGTCGTCGGAGAAGCTCGCCCAGCTGGAGCTGACGCTTGAGGAGCTGGAGGTTGAGGAGGCCATTGCCGAGGCAGGCAAGGCGGAGCGTCCGGCGCCGATCCGATCGCTGCCCGTCCATCTTCCCCGCGAAGAGGTGGTGCACGAGCCGGCCGGGGGCAGCTGCACCTGCGCCGGCTCGGCCAGGATGCTGACGAGCAGCTCGATATCGTGCCGGTGCGCGCGTGATCCGCAACCTGCGTCCCAAGTACAGCTGCCGCTCGTGCGAGCGGATCGTCTAGGCGCCCGCGCCGGCGAAGCCGATCGCGCGGGGCCGGGCGATGTTCGCTACACTGGCGCATATTGTCGTCGCCACCCATGACGGGCGCAAGTTCCGCATCCTCACGATCATCGACGAGGCCAGCCGGGAATGCCTGGCGCTGGTTGTCGCACGTCGGCTCCGCCACGAGGATGTGCTTGCGGCGCTCGCCGAGCTGTTCATCGAGCGGGGTCCGCCAGCGCATATCAGGTCCGATAATGGCAGCGAGTTCATCGCGACCGCGGTCCAGGCCTGGCTCGGGCAGATCGGCGTGAAGACGCTCTACATCGCACCGGGCTCGCCATGGGAGAACGGCTACAACGAGAGCTTCGACGGCTCGCTGTGTGACGAACTCCTCAACGGCGAAATCTTCTACAGCCTCGCCGAGGCCAAGGTCCTCATCGAGGCGTGGCGCCGGCATTACAACACCGTCCGGCCGCACAGCAGCCTTGGATACCGACCACCAGCCCCGGAAGCGGCGACACCGCCATTGCCGGTCACCGGTTCCGCTTCGCTCCACCTCCGACCGACAATGGCGGTGGAGACGACAATGCACTAAATATCAACCCGGACCACCCGGTGGGGGCTGCTCATGCCAGCCTTCCGGGTTCCCGGCCTGCATGAGGCGGATGCCCGTGTCACATAGCGTCGGCTCGCCCATGGTGCGGCGCGCGACCCGTTCGGGCCGATGCCAGCCTTGTGGGGCCATGCTCGCTGCCCATCCTGGATAAAATAGCCATAGGAGGGATATGGTGAGGACCGCGACGCCCGATGGCATAGAACATATGCTGATGCTGATCCTCCTTGGCGCGGAACGTGCCGACAGCCTTGTTTATCGCGGCATTGCTCTGCCGGCTAAGCTCCCGCATTTCCTTGAGGGCGATCCTGTCGGCCTCGCGCGCCGCTTCCGCTGCCGCGTCAATCCGCTCGGCCATGCTCTCCGGGGACAGCGGTCGTAGCGGGTTGCGACGCGTCGCCAGTCCTTGAGGCGGCCGAACATGATCTCGATGCGGTTGCGGCGTTTGTATCGGCGCTTGTCGTATTTGACGGGCCTGTACCGGGATTTGCGTCCCGGAATGCAAGGCTTGATGCCCTTTTGCTCAAGCGCGTCCCTGAACCAGTCAGCGTCATAGCCGCGGTCCGCCAGCATCCAGTTGGCCTTGGGCAAATCGTCGAGCAAGGCCGCTGCGCCCGGTGTAATCGCTGACCTGGCCGGCCGTGATGAAGAAGCTCAAGCGGCAGCCGTTGGCATCGGTGACGGCGTGCAACTTCGTGTTCATGCCGCCTTTGGTCCGTCCGATCAGACGCCCGACCCCTTTTTTACCCCAAGACTGGAAGCCGTGCGGTGGGTCTTGAGATAGATCGCGTCGATCATGACGGTCTGCCGCTCGGCTCTCTCGGCAGACACAGACCTTCCATCACCCGAGTGAACACACCCATCTCGCCCTACCGCTTCCAGCGTTATACAACGTCTTGTGCGGCCCGTATTCCCTGGGCGCATCCCGCCAGCGCAGCCCGTTCCGGTTGATGAAGATGATCCCGCTCAGCACCCGCCGGTCATCGACCCGTGGCTTGCCGTGGCTCTTGGGAAAATACGGAGATAGGCGCGCCATCTGCTCGTCCGTCAGCCAATACAGGTCGCTCATACCCGTCTCCTCACGAAGCCGGAATCATATCGCGGCCCGCCATTCAATGGATCCTGAGCCTAGATTTCTATCTCCAGCGAACTATAACAAAGGCGTTCCCGCGCAGGCGGGAATGACGATGGTGAGAAGCGACGCACCCCACTCGTCACCCCGACGAAAGTCGGGGCCCATGGACTCGGCTCGCTCCTTCCCAGTCGCCCCGCCGTCCCCTGGATTCCGGCCTATGCCGGAATGACGGCGGATCAAACCGCGCTGAAATCGAGGCCGATGTCCACCGCCGGGGCCGACTGGGTGATCCGCCCCACCGACACATAGGTGACGCCGGTCGATGCGATCTCGCGGATCGTGTCCAGCCGCACCCCGCCCGACGCCTCGGTCGGCACCCGCCCGCCGACGAGCGTCACCGCGCCGCGCAACGTCGCCGGCTCCATATTGTCGAGCAGCAGGTGCGTCGCCCCGGCGGCGAGCGCGGGCTCGATCTGGTCGATCCGGTCCACCTCGACGATAATCCGCCCGATCCCGGCGGCCACCGCGCGGCGCACCGCCTCGCCGACGCTGCCCGCCACCGCGACATGGTTGTCCTTGATCATCGCCGCATCATCCAGCCGCATGCGGTGGTTGGTGGCGCCCCCCATCCGCGTCGCATATTTCTCCAGCACGCGCAGGCCGGGGATCGTCTTGCGGGTGTCGAGCAGGGTCGCCCCCGTGCCCGCGATCGCGTCGACATAAGCGCGCGTCAACGTCGCGACCCCCGACAGATGCTGGAGCGTGTTGAGCGCCGACCGCTCCGCCGTCAGCAGCGCGCGCGCCTTGCCGCGCAGCCGCATCAGCACCGTCCCCTCGCCCACCCGCGCACCATCCTCGGCGAGCGTCTCGATCGCCGCGCCGGGATCGAGACGGCGAAAAAAAGCCGCCGCGAGGCCCAGCCCCGCCACCGCGATCGCGTCGCGGCTGCGCATCACTCCTTCGAATATCGCGGTTTCGGGGATAGTCGCGGCGGAGGTGATGTCCCCGCCCTCGCCCATATCCTCGGCCAGCGTCGCGGTGAGGAAAGCGTCCAGATCGAAGCCGGCCAGATCAAAACCGGGAAGCGCCAAGCCCGCGCCGCTCATGCCCCCGCCACCAGCGGCAGGCCGAGTTCGCCCAGATCGCCAAGCCCCACCGTGCCCGACGCCAGCGCCAGCATTCGGTCGAGCGGCTTCTTGGCGGCAAGGCGTGTCGCCTCGTCCATCTCGATCCGCGGCGTCATGTCGCGCAGCGCGAGGTAGAGCTTCTCCATCGTGTTGAGCGCCATATAGGGGCACATGTTGCAGTTGCAGTGCCCGTCCGCCCCCGGCGCGCCGACGAAATTCTTGTGCGGTGCGGCCTTGCGCATCTGGTGGATGATATTGGGCTCGGTCGCGACGATGATCGTCTCGGCCGGGCTTGCCAGCGCGAATTCGAGGATCGCGCGCGTCGATCCCACCTGATCCGCATAATCGAGGATATAGGCGGGGCATTCTGGGTGGGCGGCCACCGGCGCGTCGGGATATTGCGCCTTCAGCTTCAGCAGCTCCGTTTCCGAAAACGCCTCATGCACGATGCACGCGCCGGGCCAGAGCAGCATGTCGCGCCCGGTCTTGCGGTTGAAATAGGCGCCCAGATTCTTGTCGGGCGCGAAGATGATCTTCTGGTCCTCGGGCAGACTGTTCAGGATCGTTTCCGCCGAGGAGGAGGTGACGATGATGTCGGACAGCGCCTTCACCGCCGCAGAACAATTGATGTATGTCAGGGCGATATGGTCGGGATGCGCCGCGCGGAACGCCGCGAACTGATCGGGCGGGCAGCTGTCCTCAAGCGAGCAGCCGGCGGCCATGTCGGGCAGGATCACCGTCTTTTGCGGCGACAATATCTTCGCCACCTCGGCCATGAAGCGCACCCCGCAAAAGGCGATCACCTCGGCGTCGGTGTCGGCTGCCTTGCGGCTCAGGTCCAGGCTGTCGCCGACGAAATCGGCGAGGTCCTGTATCTCCGCCTCCTGATAATAATGAGCGAGGATGACGGCGTTGCGCTCCTTGCGCAGCCGGTCGATCTCGGCGCGCAGGTCAAGCCCGCTCAGGCTGGCAGTGGCAATCGTCATCGCATCTCGTCTCCCCGCTTGCGCGCTGCTCAGATAGGGATTGTCGGGCCGTTTGTCGAAGGGTTCGCCGCGTCACGTCACCCGGCGCCACGTCTCGCCTTCGCGCGCCGCCAGCCCGCGCGTTTCGAGATCGATCAGATGCGCCAGCACCGATCGGCCCGCCGCGCCGTGCAGCCGCGGGTCCAGCCCGCGATACATCTGCTCCACCATCGCCGGAATCGTGTGCGGGGCCTTGGCCAGCAGCCGCAAAATCTGCCCCTCGCGCTGTTTCCGGTGCCCCATCAGCCCGCGCACGAAACGGCGGGGATTCTCCACCGGATCGCCATGCGCGGGATAATAGACGCTGTCGTCGCGGTCCATCAGCCGGTCGAGGCTGCGCATATAATCCGCCATGTCGCCGTCGGGCGGCGAGATCACCGTCGTCGCCCAGCCCATCACATGATCGCCGGTGAAGAGCGCCCCCGCCTCGGGCAGCGCGAAACAGAGATGGTTGGAGGTATGGCCCGGCGTCGCCACCGCCGTCAGCGTCCAGCCGGGGCCGCGCACGCTCTCCCCATCCGCCATTATCCGGTCGGGCGCATAGTCGGCATCGAACGACGCATCCGCGCGCGGCCCGTCGTCGACCAGAGCCAGCGGCGCACAGCCGACGATCTCCGCCCCCGTCGCCGCCTGCAACGGCCGCGTCGCCGGGCTGTGATCGCGATGCGTGTGGGTGCACATCAGGGCGGCGATCCGCTCGCCCGCCGTCGCCGCCACTATCGCCTCGACATGATCGGCAAGGTCCGGCCCCGGATCGATCACCGCCACCTCGCCCCGCCCGACGATATAGGTCTGGGTTCCCTGATAGGTGAAAGGCGAAGGATTGTTCGCCAGCACCCGGCGCACCAGCGGATGAACTGTCTCGGTCATGGCCGCCGCTGTGGCACCGCGAGGCGAATTTTTGAAGAAGAAGCGGCATAATAGCCGCGCCCCTTGTCGGAAAATCGCTTGACGGCCCTCGCCCGACTCAGCTTGACCCACGTCATGGCCCGCTCATGGACATCGCTTTTCGTGGCGACGGTTGCGCGGCAGCGCCGCCGGCTGCGCGAGAGCGAAGCGGCCTTCATCCTGCTCGCGGCGCTCGCGGGCATCGCCGCCGGATCGCTGACCTATATACTCGCCGCCCTCGCCCACGGCATCCAGCGCCTGCTCTACGGCGTCACGATCAACCGGCTGAGCGCGCTCGGCTCGATCCATCATCCGTGGAAGCTGCTCGCGCTGCCGTTCGGGGGGCTGTGCCTCGTCCTGCTGGCCCGGTGGCTGCGGCATCGCACGCGTCCCCCCGTCGACGTCGTCGAGGCGAACGCGCTGCATGGCGGCCGCATTCCCTTCGCCGACAATCTGGTGATCGCCGCGCAGACCGTCATTTCCAACGGCGCGGGCGCGTCGGTGGGTCTGGAGGCGGCCTATGCCCAGATGGGCGGCGGCATCGCCTCGCTGCTCGGCCAATGGCTCGCGCTGCGCAAGAACGATCTGCGCATCCTCGTCGGCGCGGGCGCGGGCGGCGCGATCGGCGCGGCGTTCGGCGCGCCGATCGCCGGCGCCTTCTATGCGTTCGAGATCGTGATCGGCAATTACACGCCGGCTGCGATCGCCCCGGTGATCGCCGCCGCCCTCGCCGCCGCGTTCGTCACCCAGGCGCTCGGCGCCGATCCCTATCTGATCGCGACGACGGCCGACCGGGTCTTTTCCACCCCCGACTATCTCGCTTATGCCGGCCTCGGCCTCATCTGCACGCTGATGGGTATCCTCGTCATGCGGCTGGTCACGTTCAGCGAACAGCATGTGCAAGGCTGGACGCGGATCGCGCGATGGAAGCCGATGGTCGGCGGCCTGTTCCTGATCCCGATCGCCTTCCTCTCTCCGCAATCGCTTTCGGCCGGCCACGGCGCGCTGCACCTCGACCTGCTGTTGCAGCCGCCTCTGCCCTTCCTGTTCGCGGTGCTGGCGCTCAAGATCGCCGCCTCGGTCATCTCGCTCAGCTTCGGCTTTCGCGGCGGCCTGTTCTTCGCGTCGCTGTTCCTCGGCTCGCTCATCGGCCAGATATTCGCGGGGATCGTCAATATGAGCCCGCTCGGCGTCACCCTCGACGTCAACGACGCGGCCCTCGTGGGCATGGCCGCGCTCAGCGTCTCGATCGTCGGCGGGCCGATGACGCTCGCTTTCCTGATGCTGGAAACGACGCACGATTTCGCGCTGATGACGGTGGTGCTGATGGCCACGCTGATTTCCAGCGCCTTCACGCGCGAGCTGTTCGGCTACTCCTTCTCCACCTGGCGTCTTCACCTGCGCGGCTCGATGATCCGCAGCCCGCGCGATATCGGCTGGATGTTCACGCTGACGGCGGGCCGGATCATGCGCAGGGACTGGGTCGCCATCCGCGACGACATGACGGTGGCCGAATTCCGCACGCGGATACCTTTGGGATCGGCCAGCAAGTCGGTGATGACCGACGCCGAGGGTCATTATCGCGGGATCGTCACCACCGCCGCCGCCTACCGGCCCGATCTGGACGGCGCCTCGCCCGTCGCCGCGCTCGCCATATTGCAGGACGTGACGCTCACCCCGGCGACCGGCATCCAGGCCATGCTCCGCCTGTTCGACGAAGCCTCGGCGGACGAGATGGCCGTGGTCGACGACAGCGGACAGGTGCTCGGCGTCGTGACCGAAAAGCACGCGCGCCGCCGCTATTTCGAGGAAGTCGAAGCCTCCCAGCGCGAACTGTTCGGCGAGAACTGACCGTGAAGGCCGGGAAGCACGTCGCGTTGCCCCGGCTGTGCCGTCATTTCGCGATCAGGCCGAGCATCAATTCCGCCCTATCGCCTGAGCGCGCCGGCGGCGAGCCAGAGCCAGCCGGCGATCATCGCGATGCCGCCGATCGGCGTGACCGCGCCCAGCCAGCGCGGCGCGCCGAACGCCATCGCGTAGAGCGTGCCCGCGAACAGCGCGCTGCCCAGCACGAACAGCCAGGGCACGATCCGCGCCTTCGCCGCCTGCAACACCGCGATCGCGGCGACGGCGTGGACGAGCTGATAGCTGCCGCCCGTCCGCAGCCATTCGGCGGCGCGGCCCGACGTGCCGTGCGCCGCGAAAGCGCCCGCCGCCACCGCGACCGCGCCCGACAGCGCGGCCAGCGCCATTATCGCATTTCCGCCCTTCTTCATGATCCCTCCGGTTCCCAGGAGCGGCCCGGCGCGAACATCATGTCGCGCGCGGCGCGCAGATCGCCTTCGCGGCCCTGAATCTCCAGCCGGGCAGTATCGCGCCGGCGATATTCCTGCTCGATCCGGTCCACCTCGTCATCCTCGACGCCCAGCACCTCAAGCGCGCGCCGCCCCATGCACACCGCCGATTCGAACACGTCGCGCACCACGCCCTTGAGGTCGAGCCCGTCGAGCCGGAGCAGATGCCGTCGATCGAACACGCGCACCAGCACCGCCGCCTGCCGGAATGTCTCCAGCACGGGCTTCAGCGTCTCGGCGTCGAGCGCGTCGCCGTCCATGCAGAAGATGATCGCCTGCGCCTCTTCCGCGCCGGCCTGGCGGAGCAGGTCGATCCGCGTGCCGTCGCCATAATAGACCTTGGCGCCGAACCCGACCGTCCGATCGATCTGGCCGGGATTCGAATCGATCAGCGTGACGGTGAAGGCGCGCGCCATCAGCATCTGCGCCACCGTCTGTCCAAAGCGGCCATAGCCGATGACGATCGCGCGCGCCGGCTCCGCCGCCTCTGGCCCTTCGAGATCCTCGTCCTGGCGGTTGCCCATGTTGCTGAAACGACGCGCGATCATCATCAGGAACGGCGTCGTCGCCATCGACAGCGTCACCACCGCGTCGAACAGGCTCGCCGCCTCGGGCGCGATGAGCTGCGCGGTCGAGGCTTGCGCGAACAGCACGAAGCCGAACTCGCCGCCCTGGCTCAGCAGCAGCCCCATCGCGAAGGCGGGGCGCGTCGCCACCCCGAACAGGCGGGCCAGCAGGAAGATCACCCCCGTCTTCACCGCCACCAGCGTCACCGCAAGCCCCGCGACGAACGCCGGCCGCGCGGCGATGACGTTCAGGTCGAGCAGCATGCCGACCGCAAGGAAGAAAAGCCCGAGCAGCACCGTGCGGAACGGCTCGACATCGGCCTCGATCTCGTGCCGATAAGGCGAATCGGCCAGCATCACCCCCGCGACGAACGCGCCCAGCGCGGCCGAGAGGTGCAGTGTCTCCATCACCGCCGCGCTCGCCAGCACGGTGAACAGGCCGGCGAAGATGAACAGCTCGCGCTCGCCCAGTCTGGCGATCAGGCGGAACAGCGGATTGAGGATATAGCGCCCCGCCAGCACGAGCCCGATCACGGCGCCGACGGTATAAAGCGCGAGCTGCCAGCCCGGCGGCACGCTGTCGTCCACCGGCGCGCGCGACAAAGCGGCGATGATCGTGATCAGCGGCACGATCGACAGATCCTGGAACAGCAGCACCGAGAAGGTCCGTTCGCCGAACGGCGTGTTGAGCCTTCCGGAAGAACGCAGCATCGGCAGCACCTGCGCGGTCGAGGAAAGCGCCAGCGGCAGGCCGATCGCGATCGCCGCGCCCATCGTGAAGCCGGTGAACGCATAGATGACGCCCACCAGCGCAACGCCGCACAGCACGACCTGCGCCAGCCCGAAACCGAAAATGTCGCGACGCAGGCGGAACAGCCGGCGCGGCTGCAATTCCAGCCCGACGATGAACAGCAGCAGGACGATGCCCAGTTCGGCTATGTCCAGCTTGCTTTCCGCGCCGCCGACCAGCCCCAGCCCCTGCGGCCCGATCAGCGCGCCGGCGACGAGATAGCCGAGCACCGCGCCGAGGCCGAGCCGGCGAAAAAGGATAACGAAGAACAGGCCCGCGCCCAGCAGCAGCACCCAGTCGAGCAGCAGCACCGCCGCGGCGGGCGCGTCGCTCACCGGCCGCCCTCCGCGGCCCTGGCGGCGGCCTCGGCCACGGCTTCGAAGGCGAGGCGGATCGAAGGGTGGCGCGCGCTGTGCGGCCGGGCGGGCCCGAAAATGTCGAGCCCCGGCCAGTCGCCGGGATCGTCGCGCTCACCCGCGAGGAAGGCGGTCAGCGCATCGCGTGCCGCCGCCAGTTCGCTTACGCTGCGGCCGATCGCATGTGCGCCCATCAACGCCGCCGACGCCTGACCCAGCGCGCAGGCGCGCACCTCCTGCCCCAGATCGGTGATGCGTCCTTCCGCGTCGACGCGGACATCGACCGTCACCCGGCTCCCGCAGATCGGCGAGCGCCGTTCGGCCGTGGCCTGGGGCGCGGGCAGGCGTGCCTGATGCGGGATGCTCGTCGCGAGGCGGAGGATATCTTCATTGTAGAGCGCGGCTGCCATGGCCCGCATGTAGAATGGCTCGGCTCCCGCCGCTACCGCCCGTGCACAAAAAGCGCCGCCTCTCAGTCGCGGCCGGGCTTTTCCTCGCCGATGATCCCCAGCAGGCCGCCCTGCTTGCGCCGCATCTCGACGAAATCGACGATCGCGCGGCTGCCGGCGTTCAGCAGCAGGAAGCTGCGCGATCCGCGCATCCACGCCGGCCGTTTGGCATGCTCGCCATAGAGCGTGTCGGTCGCCAGATTGGCGGCAAGGAAGATCAGGATGGCGAGCAGCACCCCCTTCAGCGCGCCGAAGCCAAGGCCGAGCAGCCGGTCGAGCGGGCCCAGCACCGACTGGCGAGTGCGCCGCCCCAGCGAACCGGCGATCAGCTTGCCGCAGATGAACACCGCGCCGAAGATCAGAGCGAAGCTCAGCACCGCCGCGCCCGAGGCCGATCCGACCGGCTTCGTCAGATAGAGCACCGCCGGCGGATAGAAGAGCTTCACCGCGATGATCGCCGCCACCCAGGCGAACAGCGACAATATCTCGGTGACGAAGCCGCGCCACACACCCAGCACCGCCCCGCCGCCGACGAGAATCAGCACGATGATGTCGAGAGCGGACAAACCCATGCACCACGCGCTAGCCGCGCCCCAGCATATGGTCAACGAGGCTGGCAAGCGTTCCGAAGCCGGCGAGCCGCGCCGCGCTCTTGCCGCCCGCAAGCGCGGAGGGGACCAAAGCGCGCCCGAAGCCCAGCTTCGCCGCCTCCTTGAGGCGCAGCGCGCCATGCGCCACCGGCCGGATCTCGCCCGACAGCGCCACTTCGCCGAACACCACCGTATCGGCGGGCAATGATCGTTCCGACAGCGCCGAAACGAGCGCCGCCGCTACCGCCAGATCGGCCGCCGGATCGGCGACGCGATAGCCGCCGGCGATGTTCAGATAGACTTCCGCCGTCGAGAAGCTGAGACCGCAGCGCGCCTCAAGCACCGCAAGGATCATCGCCAGTCGCCCCGAATCCCAGCCGACCACCGCGCGCCGGGGCGTCGCGCCGCTCGCGAGCCGCACGACGAGCGCCTGTATCTCGACCAGCACGGGGCGCGTGCCTTCCATCGCCGGGAACACCGTCGCGCCGACCATTCCCTCGGCGCGATCGGTGAGGAACAAGGCGCTCGGGTTCGCGACCTCCTCCAGCCCGCCTTCGGCCATCGCGAAGACGCCGATCTCGTCGGTGCCGCCGAACCGGTTCTTCACCGCGCGCAGCACGCGATACTGGTGGCTGCGCTCGCCCTCGAACGCCAGCACCGTGTCCACCATATGCTCCAGCACGCGCGGCCCCGCGATCGTGCCGTCCTTCGTGACATGGCCGACGAGCACCAGCGCGGTGCCGCGTTCCTTGGCGAAGCGGATCAGTTCCTGCGCCGAGGCGCGCACCTGGCTCACCGTGCCGGGCGCGCCTTCGATCAGGTCCGAATGCATCGTCTGGATCGAATCGATCACCAGCAGGGCGGGCGGCTCGCCGCTCGACAGCGTCGTCAATATGTCGCGCACCGACGTCGCCGAGGCGAGCTGCACCGGCGCCTTGCCCAATCCCAGCCGCCGCGCGCGCAGCCGCACCTGATCGGCCGCCTCCTCGCCCGAAATATAGGCGACGCCCTTGCCTGCCAGCGCCAGCCGCGCCGCCACCTGCAACAGCAGGGTCGACTTGCCGATCCCCGGCTCGCCGCCGATCAAAGTCGCCGATCCGGTGACGAGCCCGCCGCCCACCGCGCGATCGAACTCGGCGATCCCCGTCGCCATCCGGTCGGGCAGCGCGACCTCGCTGTCGAGCCCGACGAGATCGACCGCGCGCCCGCCCGAATGCAGATTATGCCGCGCCGAAAAGACGGTGACGTTCGACAATTCCTCGGCCAGCATATTCCATTCGCCGCACTCGACGCACTGTCCCTGCCACTTGTTCGCGACGCCCCCGCACGCCTGGCAGACATAGCGTTTCTGAAGCTTGGCCATCGTCACCCCGATCTCGAACGAAACGGGAACATATCGGCGGAAATCCTGCATTGCAAGCGGTACTTACCCGCTTGGCAACCCCGCCCCGTCATGCCACCACTCGCGCCATGCGGGAGAAGGAACTCAGGCTGGCGCTCGTCTGCTATGGCGGCATCAGCCTTGCCGTCTATATGCACGGCATCACGATGGAGATATGGCGGCTCGCCCGCGCCAGCCGGGCCTTCCACGCGGGCGACGCGCCGGAGGGCGGCAGCCAGGGCGTCTATCGCAAGCTTCTCGAAACGATCGAGGCGAAGGCCGGGCTCCGGCTGCGCGTGCTGGTCGATATCGTCGCCGGCGCCTCGGCGGGCGGGATCAACGGCGTGTTCCTCGGCCACGCGATCGCCACCGGCCGCTCGCTCGATCCCCTGACCGACATGTGGCTCGAAAGCGCCGACGCCGACACGCTCACCGATCCCGATGCGCGCCCCTTTTCGCGCGCCAGCAAATTCTGGGCGGTGCCGATCGCGTGGATGGCATCGGGCCGGCCCGGCGGCACGGTCGAGCGTACCGTCGATCCGGTGGCGCGCGGCGAGGTGCGCGCGAAGCTCTCCCGCTTCGTGCGCGCGCGCTGGTTCGCGCCGCCGTTCAGCGGGGAGGGTTTCTGCCGGCTGATGCTGACGGCGCTCGATGCGATGGCCGCCGCCCCCGCCGGCCCGCCCCTGCTGCCCGACGGTCAGCCGCTCGATCTCTATGTCACCGTCACCGATTTCCTCGGCCATCCCGAGCGGCTGGCGATCCATTCGCCCGGCGAGGTGCAGGAGACGGAGCATCGGTTGACGATCGCCTTTTCCGATCGCGGCGAGAGCCCCAGGCGTCTGGGCTCCGATGCCGAGTTGGCCTTTGCCACGCGCGCCACCTCCAGCTTCCCCGGCGCTTTCCCGCCGTTCAGCGTCGGCGAGCTTGATCGCGTGCTCGCCGAGGACAACCGCCTCTGGCCCGGGCGCAACGCCTTTCTAGCCCGCGTCCTGCCCCGCCACGTCGCGATCGGCGCGGCGGAGAGCGCGGTGCTGATCGACGGATCGGTGCTCGCCAACGCGCCCTTCCGCCCGGCGATCGACGCGCTGAAGAACCGCCCGGCGCGGCGCGAGGTCGATCGCCGTTTCGTCTATATCGATCCCAAGCCTGGCAAGCGCAGCATCCGTTTGGCGAAGGGCGAGGACGAGCTGCCCGGCTTTTTCGCGACGATCTTCGGCGCGCTGTCGGATATCCCGCGCGAGCAGCCGATCCGCGACAATCTGGAGGCGATCGAGGCGCGGTCGGAGCGGATCAGGCGCATGGCCGCGATCATCGCCGCGATCCGCCCCGCCGTCGAGGACACGATCGAGGCGCTGTTCGGCCACACCTTCTTCCTCGACAATCCCACGCCCGCCCGGCTCGGCGCGTGGCGGCGCAAGGCGCAGGACGCCGCCGCGCGCCAGGCCGGCTACGCCTATGCGTCTTATGGCTATCTGAAGCTCTCCACGATCATCGAGGAGCTTGCGCAGACGATCCGGACGCTCGCGCGGGGCGAGCGGCGCGACCTTGGCCCGATCCGCGCCGGCCTGCGCGCGCACGCGATCCGGATCGGCCTGGGCGATCCCGATGCCTGCTCGGCCACGGGGGCGAGCGATGCGGTGATCCTTTTCCTGCGCGAGCATGATATCAGCTTCCGCATCCGCCGCCTGCGTTCGGTGCTGCGCCGGATCGAGGCGATAGAGGAAGCCGCCGAGGCCCCGATCGCGGGCATGCAGGCGGTGCGCGACGCCGCTTATGACAGCCTGGCCCTCTATCTCGATCGCCAGATCGACGATTTCTTCGGGCCCGACGTGCGCGCGGCGGCGCAGACGGCGTCGGACGATGCCGGCCCCGTGCTCGATGGCATCGCCGCCGCGCGCAATCTGAAGCAGGTCGATACGCTCGCCGACGATGCGATGGCGTCCGCCCTCGCCCTCCTGCCGAAGCCCGAGCGGCGCACCGTGCTCCTCGCCTATCTCGGCTTCCCCTTCTACGATGTCGCCACGCTGCCGCTGCTCCAGGGCGATAGCAGCGGCGAGTTCAACCAGATCAAGGTGGACCGCATCGCCCCCGACGACGCGACCACGATCCGCGAGGGCGGCGCGGAGGCGACGTTGAAGGGCATCCAGTTCAACAGCTTCGGCGCCTTCTTCAGCCGCGCCTATCGCGAGAATGATTATCTGTGGGGCCGCCTCCACGGCGCCGACCGGCTGATCGACATCGTCATCTCGACGCTGCCCGAAGGCGCGACGCTGGGCCCCGGCGTCGTGATCGAGCTGAAGAAGGAGGCGTTCCGCGCGATTCTCGACGACGAACGCGGCCGCCTTGCCGCCATCCCCGATCTGTTCGAGGAACTCGATCGCGAAATCGTCTGAGCGGCGAAAGACCGTTTCGGAATCGCAGCGCTATGGCTATCCCGGCGGCTTCGCCTTAGGATGGCCGCCCAGGGAGTAGCGCCAAGCAATGCAGTTTCTGCGAACCTTGTTCTGGGTCGTGGCCGCGGTCGTCGCGGTCGCCTTCTCGTACAATAACTGGAAGACGGTGCAGTTCAGCCTGTGGGGCGGGCTGGTCGCCGAGGTGAACCTGCCGCTGCTGATCTTCGGGGCCTTCCTCGTCGGTCTCGTGCCGCTCTACATCGTTCATCGCGCCGCGCTCTGGCGGTTGCGGCGGCGGCTTGAAGTGGCGGAACGCGCGCTTGCCGAACTGCGCGGAGTGGACGAGGCGCTGCCCCCGTCCATCGCCGCCGACGCCGCGCTTCCCTCCACCCCCCTGCCGCCGGTGGCCTCATGACCAAGCCGATCTACATCGCCCTCGATACGCCCGATCTGGAACGGGCGAAGGCGCTGGCCATGAAGGTCCGTCATCATGTCGGCGGGATCAAGCTCGGCCTCGAATTCTTCATGGCGAACGGGCGCGCCGGCGTGCGCGAGATGGCGGCGCTCGATCTGCCGATCTTTCTCGATCTGAAGTTCCACGACATACCCAATACGGTCGCCAAGGCGGTGCAGGCGCTCCGCCCGCTGGAGCCTGCTATCCTCACGGTTCACGCCTCGGGCGGCCGCGCGATGATGGAGGATGCGAAGGCCGGCGCTCCGCTCGGCACGAAGGTGGTGGGCGTGACGGTGCTGACCAGCCTCGACGACAAGGATCTCACCTCGGTCGGCCTCCCCCCCGATCCCGAGGCGCAGGTCGAGCGGCTGACGCTCCTCGCGCGCGAGGCGGGGCTCGACGGCGTCGTCTGCTCGGGCGCCGAGGTGGCGGCGGTGCGCAAGCTCTGGCCCGACGGTTTCCTCGTCGTGCCCGGCGTCCGCCCCGCCAATGGCGAGGTGGGCGATCAGAAGCGGGTGATGACCCCGCGCGCCGCGCTCGACGCCGGGGCCTCGATCCTCGTCGTCGGCCGCGCCATCACCGGGGCGGAGGACCCGAGCCGCGCCGTCCGCGCGATCGAAGCGACGCTGTAGCGATGGCGGACCCGATCACCATCTACAATTGGCGCCGGCTCGACTCGCGCCTCACGACGTCGGGCCAGCCGACCGAGGAGGAGCTTGGCGCGATCGCCGCGCTCGGCGTCCGCCATATCGTCAATCTCGGCCTGCACAGCCATGAAAAGGCGTTGCCCGACGAGGCCGGGACGGTTGCCGCGCTCGGCATGGCCTACATCCATCTCCCCGTCGATTTCCAGAATCCGACCGAGGCCGACTATCTCCGTTTCCGCGCGGTGATGGCCGAACTGGCGGACGTCCCCGTCCACGTCCATTGCATCGCCAATTACCGCGTCTCCGCCTTCCTCTACCGCTATCGCCGCGAGCAGGGCCTGTCCGAAGCCGAAGCCCGCGCTGACATGGAGGCCGTCTGGCAACCCACCGGCCCCTGGGCGGCCCTCATAGGGGACTGAACCGCCGCCCACGGATTCCGGCTTCCGCCGGAATGACGGGATTGAGCGGGAGTCGATACGATGCCTTTGGACGGCGCATGGGCCACGCCTTTCCATATCAACCATTCGTCATTCCGGCGCAGGCGGGAATCCATACAACGACGCGTTTCGTCCTTTGAGCACCGTCAGTGCTTATAGATTCCCGCCTGCGCGGGAACGACAGGGTGTGGAATGGCAAAAGCCGCCGCTACCGGCCAAAGGGAGCCATGGGCGCAAACTTACCACCCTTCCCGTCACCCCGACGAAAGTCGGGGTCCACGGACTCGGCTCACTACCAGTCGAATCGCCGCCCATGGATTCCGTCTTCCGCCGGAATGACGGGATTGAGCGGGAGTCAATACGACGCCTTCGACGGCGCATGGGTCCGCCCTTCCATATCAACCATTCGTCATTCCCGCGCAGGCGGGAATCCATACAACGACGCGTTTCGTCCTTTGAGCACCGTCAGTGCTTATAGATTCCCGCCTGCGCGGGAATGACAGGCAGGGGGTAACAGCCGACACCTTCGACAAATCGTCCACAAAGGATTAGGGGCTCGCCCCATGTCCGTTCGCACCAAGATATGCGGCCTTTCAACGCCCGAGACGCTCGCCGCCGCGCTGCGCCATGGGGCGAGCCATGTCGGCTTCATCTTCTTCCCGAAAAGCCCCCGCAATGTCGATCCGGACAGGGCGGCGTTGCTCGCGCGGCAGCTTCCCTCGCATGTCGCCGCCGTCGGCGTGTTCGTCGATCCCGCGCCCGATCTGCTGGCGCAGGTCCTGAGCCGCGTGCCCTTGCAGGTCGTCCAGCTCCACGGGCGCGAGCGGCCGGCTTTCGCGGCCGAGGTTCGCGACATTCACGGCGTCGAGCTGTGGAAGGCGCTGCCGATCCGCGCCCGCGCCGATCTGGCGGCGGCGCGCGACTATGTCGGCGCGGCCGATCGCATCCTCTACGACGCGAAGACGCCCGAGGACGCCGACCTGCCCGGCGGCATGGGCCTGCGGTTCGACTGGAAGCTGCTCGACAGGGATACCGGCGGCTTCGTCCATCCGCTTCCCTGGCTGCTGTCAGGCGGGCTCGATGCCGGCAATGTCGCCGAGGCGGTGGGCATCACCGGCGCGGATTTCGTCGATGTCTCCTCGGGCGTCGAGAGCGCGCCGGGCGTGAAGGATGTGGACAAGATCGCCGGCTTCCTCCAAGCGGTCGAACGATTATGACCCTCGCCAATTCCCTCCGCTCGCAGCCCGACGCACAGGGCCATTTCGGGCAGTTCGGCGGCCGCTACGTCGCCGAGACGCTGATGCCGCTGATCCTCGATCTCGAACGCGAATATCGCGCCGCCAAGGCCGATCCGGCGTTCAGGGCCGAGTTCGACGATCTGATGAAGCATTATGTCGGCCGCCCCAGCCCGCTCTATTTCGCCGAGCGGCTGACCGGGCATCTCGGCGGCGCGAAGGTCTATCTGAAGCGCGAGGAGCTGAACCACACCGGCGCGCACAAGATCAACAATTGCATCGGCCAGATCCTCCTCGCCCGCCGCATGGGCAAGACGAAGATCATCGCCGAGACGGGGGCCGGCCAGCATGGCGTCGCCACCGCCACCGTCGCCGCGCGCTTCGGCCTGCCCTGCACCATCTTCATGGGCGCGGTGGATGTGGAGCGGCAGCAGCCCAACGTCTTCCGCATGAAGCTGCTCGGCGCCGAGGTCCAGTCGGTCGAGAGCGGGGCGAGGACGCTCAAGGACGCGATGAACGAGGCGCTGCGCCACTGGGTCGCCAACGTCCACGACACTTTCTACATCATCGGCACGGCGGCCGGCCCGCACCCCTATCCCGAACTGGTGCGCGATTTCCAGTCGATCATCGGCCGCGAGACGCGCGCGCAGATCATGGAAGCGGAGGGTCGCCTGCCCGATCTCCTGATCGCGCCGGTAGGCGGCGGATCGAACGCGATCGGCCTGTTCCACCCCTTCCTCGACGATCCGCAAGTCGCGATGATCGGCGTCGAGGCGGCGGGCTTCGGCCTCGACAGCGGCAAGCACGCCGCCAGCCTCGCGGGCGGATCGCCCGGCGTGCTCCACGGCAATCGCACCTATCTGTTGCAGGATGAGGACGGGCAGATCACCGAGGCGCATTCTATCTCGGCCGGCCTCGATTATCCGGGCATCGGCCCCGAGCATAGCTGGCTGCACGAGATCGGCCGGGTGCGATATGAACCCGTCACCGACGATGAGGCGCTGGCCGCCTTCCAGACGCTCTGCAAGCTCGAAGGCATCATCCCGGCGCTCGAATCGGCGCATGCGCTGGCGGCGGCCGAGCGGATCGTGCCCACCTTGCCGAAGGACCAGATCGTCGTCGTCAATGTCAGCGGCCGGGGGGACAAGGACATCTTCACCGTCGCCGACGCGCTGGGGGTGAAGCTGTGAGCCGGATCGCCGCCGCCTTCGCCCGCGCGAAAGCCGAAGATCGCGCCGCGCTCGTCACCTTCGTCACCGGCGGCGATCCCTCGCCCGCCGCGATGCCCGCCATTCTCGACGCGCTCGTCGCGGGCGGGGCGGACGTGATCGAACTGGGCATGCCCTTCACCGATCCGATGGCGGACGGCCCCGCGATCCAGCAGGCCAACCTCCGTGCGCTGGGCGCCGGCACCACCACTGCCGCGCTGCTCGGCATCGCCGCCGATTTCCGGGCGCGGCATCCCGAAACGCCGCTCATCCTGATGGGCTACAGCAACCCGATGGTCCGGCGCGGCGCGGAATGGTTCGCGAAAGCGGCGGCCGACGCGGGCGTCGATGGCGTCATCTGCGTCGATGTGCCGCCCGAGGAGGACGACGTGCTCGGCCCGGCGCTTCGGGTGCACGACATCGCCACGATTCGCCTCGCCACGCCGACCACCGACGCGGCGCGCCTGCCGGCGGTGCTCGAAGGCGCGTCGGGTTTCCTTTATTATGTCTCGGTCGCGGGCATCACCGGCCTGCAACAGGCGGCGCAGGTGAGCATCGAAACCGCGGTCGCGCGCCTCAAGGCGGCGACCGCGTTGCCCGTCGCGGTCGGCTTCGGCATCCGCACGCCCGATCAGGCGGCGGCGATCGGCCGTGTCGCGGACGGTGTCGTCGTCGGCTCGGCGATCGTCGATATCATCGCGGAGGGCGGCGACAAGGCGGCCGCGCCCGTCCGGGATTTCGTTGCGGGACTCGCCCGTGCGATGGCGGCGGCACGCAAGGAGGAAGCGGCATGAGCTGGCTCGACAGGGTAAGGCAGAGCATCCCGTTCATCGCGCGGCGGGAGACGCCCGACAATCTCTGGCACAAATGTCCCGGCTGCGGGCAGATGGTCTTCGTCAAGGAATATGAGGAGAACCAGTCGGTCTGCCCGAAATGCGGCCATCACGGCCGGATCGGGCCTGACGAGCGCTTCAACGCGCTGTTCGACAGCGGCGTCTATGCCCTCCTCCCCACGCCCGCCGTGCGCGAGGACCCGCTGCGCTTCCGCGATACCAAGCGCTACACCGATCGGCTGAAGGCCGCGCGCGCCGCGACGGGCGAGCAGGATGCGCTTATCAACGCAAAGGGGGCGATCGAGGGCAAGCGCGCGGTCGTCGGCGTCCAGGATTTCGCCTTCATGGCCGGATCGATGGGCCTCGCCGTCGGCGCCGCCTTCGTCGCGGGTGTCGAGGCGGCGATCGCGGAGAAGGCGCCCTATATCATCTTCACCGCCGCCGGCGGCGCGCGAATGCAGGAGGGCATCCTCTCGCTGATGCAGATGCCGCGCACCACCGTCGCGATCGCCCGGCTGCGCGAGGCGGGGCTGCCCTATATCGTCGTGATGACCGATCCGACGACCGGCGGCGTCACCGCCAGCTATGCGATGCTGGGCGACATCCAGCTGGCCGAGCCGGGCGCGCTGATCGGCTTCGCGGGGCAGCGCGTGATCGAATCGACGATCCGCGAGAAGCTGCCCGACGGTTTCCAGCGTGCCGAATATCTGCTCGATCACGGCATGCTCGACATGGTGGTCCACCGCCATAAGCTGCGCGAAACGCTCGCGACGCTGATCGACTATCTCGCGCCCGGAGAACGGGCGGCCGCATGAAGGCGTCCTTTTAATGGCTGACCATGCTCATTCCGATAGCCCCGACGTTCAGCATCAGCTCGACAGGCTGGCCCGCCTCTCCCCCGGCGCCGACGTGCTGGGGCTGGAGCGGATCACCGTCCTGCTCGATCGGCTGGGCAATCCGCAGCATGATCTGCCGCCGGTCTTCCATGTCGCGGGCACCAACGGCAAGGGATCGGTCTGCGCTTTCCTCCGCGCCTCGATCGAGGCGGCGGGGCATAGCTGCCATGTCTATACCAGCCCGCACCTCGTCCGCTTCAACGAACGCATCCGGATATCCGGCGCGCTGATCGACGACGCGCTGCTCGCCAGCCTGCTCGGCGAGGTGCTCGACATCGCGGGCGATGTCAGCCCCAGCTTCTTCGAAGTCACTACCGCCGCCGCCTTTCTCGCCTTCGCGCGCAATCCCGCGGACGCCTGCGTGATCGAGGTGGGGCTTGGCGGCCGGCTGGACGCGACCAACGTGATCGAGCGGCCGGCGGTGTGCGGCATCGCCCAGCTCGGCCTCGACCATCAGGCGTTCCTCGGCGACACGATCGAGGAGATTGCGGGCGAGAAAGCGGGCATCGCCAAGCATGGGGTGCCGCTCGTCACCCAGCATTACCCCGCCCCCCTCGCCAATCGCATCGGCGCCGTCGCGCGCGCGGCGGGCGCGCCCTGGTTCCCGAAGGGCGGAGCGTGGGACGCCGCTTCCTATCTCGAACGGCTCCATTATCGCGACGAAGCCGGCAAGCTCGATCTGCCGCTGCCGCGCCTGCCCGGCGCGCATCAGGCGGGAAACGCCGCCCTCGCCGTCGCGATTCTGCGCCATCAGCAGGCGATCGAGGTGCCCGAGGCCGCGATCCGCGCCGGGCTCGGCTGGGCGGAATGGCCCGCGCGGCTCCAGCGCCTCCAGCCCGGCCCGCTGCTCGACCTGCTGCCCGAGGGCGCCGAGCTATGGATCGACGGCGGCCATAACCCCAACGCCGCGCGCGCGATCGCCGATTTCATGCGCGGCCATGTCGAGCCGCCGCGCCGGTTCCACCTCGTCATGGGGCTGCTGGCGAACAAGGATGCCGACGGCGTGCTCAAGCCCTTCGTCGGCCAGGCCGCGAGCGTGCAGTTCGTGCCCGTCCCCGATCATCCCTGCCACCCGCCCGAGGCGCTGGCCGCCACCGCGCGCGCGATGGGGTTCGACGCGCGCCCCGCCGCCGATCCGCAGGAGGCGCTGCGCCGGATCGCGGCCGAAGCGGACCCTGCGCACCCGCCGATGGTGCTGATCGGCGGCTCGCTCTACCTGTGCGGCGAGATGCTGGCCTTCAACCAGACGCCGCCGGACTGACCACATACGCCGTCATTCCCGCGCAGGCGGGAAGCCATAGGCACTATCTGCGCCGAAAGGACGAACGCGGCGTTTATGGATTCCCGCCTGCGCGGGAATGACGATAGTGAGTTGCTCAGACCCTACCCAGCGCCGCGTCGCGTCCCTTGAATCGGCCCTCCACCGCAATCTCCCGCGCATGGCCGATCGCGAAGTCGCGCGCCATCTCCAGTCCCGGCTGCGTGAACAGGGCGAGCGAGCGCACCTGATCGGCCATCGTCTCGCCATGCATGAAGGGCAGATAGAGGAACTGGCGCTCGAACGGCGTCATCTCCGCGTCCCAGCCCTTGGCCAACGCCTCGTTCGCCAGCGCGCGCGCCAGCGGATCGGCGGCGAAAGCGCGCGCGTCGCCCCGGAAGATGTTGCGCGAAAACTGATCGATCAGGACGATCGCGGCCAGCAAGGTGCGCGGCCGCGCCCGCCATTCGGCCGCATGGGTCGCGATCACCGCCTCGCGCAATGCCCCGAAACGCCGCTCGCACTCGGCGTCCAGCTCCTCATCGATCGCGAACCGCTTTTCGGGCGGTACTTCCTCCAGCCAGAAATGGAGGACGGCCTCAGCCTGCGCGGCGATCGTCTCAGGCATGAGCGACGGCGACTCGCGGGCGGGCGCGGCGCAACAATGCACCGACGCAGCCGAATCCTGCGATCAGCATCGCCCAGCTTGCCGGCTCGGGCACGGCCGTCACCGACGTGAGATAATTGCTCAGTCCCAGCCCGCCCGCGAAAATGGTATCGGACGATCGCACCGCCAGCCCCGTCAGCGTGCCGTCGATCGGCGTCGTCCCGTAGCGCGAGAGCGCCACCCATTCGGTGAAGCTGCTCGTCTCCGGCGCGATGGCGAGCCACGCCCCGCTGTCGTCGAGCGTCAGTTCGGGAAAGGTCGCACCCAGCGAGAATAGCGGCCCCATATGCTCGGCATGGGCGGAAAACGCCGTGGGTGAGAAGGCCGCGAACAGCATGGTCCCATCGGGCTGGAACAATGGGCCGCCACTCACGTCCAGCGTATCGAGCGTGATGTCGCCCTGGCTATGCTCTTCGAAATGGCCGAGATAGTCATTGGTCAGCGGGTTATACTGATCGTGGAACACGATGCCCTCGAAATGGACCTGCACATAGCGCGCAGCCTGCCCGGCCGAGGAAATCGTCGCCAGCGCAAACGCCGCGAGGGCGCACAACTTACGGATACGCATTGCCTGTCCCCTTTTCCGCCGTCGGTGGGCCAACGGCAATCAGGCCATTAACCATGACACTCTATCAAGCTTGCGCGCATCGGCAAGTCAGTCCTTATACGCGCTCCGGTGGACTTCGCCCGCGCCGCACCCTAGATCGCGCCGCATGGCATTCCGGTTCCACAAGATGCACGGCCTCGGCAATGATTTCGTCGTGCTCGACGCGCGCGAGGCGGCGATCGCGCTCGATCCCGCGCGCGCCCGCGCGCTGGCGGACCGGCGGACCGGCATCGGCTGCGATCAGGTGATCCTGATCGGCCCCGGCGACGACAGCGACGTGACGATGCGCATCTGGAACGCCGACGGCTCCGAAGTGGCCGCCTGCGGCAATGCGACGCGCTGCGTGCCCGTCCTCGTCGGCCGCGACGTGACGGTGCGGACGGCGGCGGGCCTGCTCGACGCGCGCCTGTCGGGTGCTGGCGCGACGGTCGACATGGGCGCGCCCCGCTTCGACTGGGCCGAAATTCCGCTCGCTTATGCGATGGACACCGCCGCGCTTCCGGTCGGCTGGGGGCCGCTGACCGCCCCGGCGGCGGTGAGCGTCGGCAATCCGCATCTCGTCTTCTTCGTCGATGACGTCGCCGCCGTGCCGCTCGATACGCTGGGGCCGGAGATCGAACATGATCCGCTTTTCCCCGAACGGATCAACGTCAACATCGTCGCCGTCGACAGCCGGACCCACGGCGTGATGCGGACGTGGGAGCGCGGCGCCGGGCTCACCCGCGCCTGCGGAACGGGGGCCTGCGCCACCTTCGCCGCCGGCCGCCGTCTCGGCCGCTTCGATGCCGAGGTGCGGCTCGACCTGCCCGGCGGCCCGCTGACGCTGGGCGAATCGGCGGAGGGGCACATCCTGATGAGCGGCCCCGCCACCCACGTCTTCACCGGCGAGGCGGAGTGGAGCGCGTTGGCATGAGCGGCCCCGAGGTGGTGACGCTCGGCTGCCGTCTCAACATCGCCGAGAGCGAGGCGATGCGCGCCCTCGCCCGCGATCAGGACGATCTCGTCATCGTCAACAGTTGCGCGGTGACGGCGCAGGCGGTGCGCGACACCCGCCACGCCATCCGCCGCGCGCATCGCGACCGGCCCGGCGCGCGCATCGTCGTCACCGGCTGCGCGGCGCAGATCGAGCCGGACACCTTCGCCGCCATGCCCGAAGTCGCCCGCGTCATCGGCAATGCCGACAAGCAAGTCGCGGCGAGCTTCCTCCCCGACACTGCGAACACGAAAATCCGCGTGTCGGACATCATGCGCGTGCGCGAAACCGCGCCGCATCTCGCGGGCGCCTTCGCCGATCATGCGCGCGCCTTTGTCGAGGTACAGAACGGCTGCGACCATCGCTGCACCTTCTGCGTGATCCCCTACGGACGCGGCAACAGCCGCTCGGTCCCGGCCGGGCTGGTGGTCGAGCATATCCGCGCGCTCGTGGAGGCGGGCTATCGCGAGGTGGTGCTGACCGGCGTCGACGTCACCAGCTACGGCCCCGACCTGCCGGGCAGCCCCACGCTCGGCCAGCTTGTCGAACGCATCCTGCGTCACGTCCCCGATCTGCCGCGCCTGCGTCTGTCCTCGCTCGATTCGGTGGAGATAGACGATCGCCTGTTCGATCTGTTGACCGGCGAGCCGCGCCTGATGCCGCATCTGCATCTGTCGCTACAGGCGGGCGACGACATGATCTTGAAGCGGATGAAGCGCCGCCATTCGCGCCGCGACGCGATCCGCATGGTCGAGCGGTTGAAGGCGAAGCGGCCCGGGATCGCGATCGGGGCGGACCTGATCGCCGGCTTTCCCACCGAGAATGACGCGATGGCGGCGAACAGCCTTGCGCTGATCGACGAATGCGACATCGTCTTCGCGCACATCTTTCCCTATTCGCCGCGCGCGGGCACCCCGGCGGCGCGGATGCCGCAGGTCGCTCCGCCGGTGGCGAAGGCGCGCGCGGCGGCGCTGCGCGAGGCGTCACGGCGGCGGCGGACGGCATGGCTCGCCACACAGGCCGCTTATGTCCAGCAGGTGCTGATCGAGCGCGACGGGCAAAGCGGCCATGCGGAGACGTTCGCGAAGGTGCGGCTCATCGACGCCGCCCCCATGCGCGCGGGCGAAGTCGTCGCGGTGCGCCCCATCCGCCTCGACGGCGAGATCCTGATCGGAGTTGCGGCATGAGTGAGCGTAGCTGGCACGAGAAACTGCTGGGCGGCTTCCGCCAGACGTCGGACAGGATCGGGACCAATCTCACCGGCCTGTTCACCAGGGCCGCGCTCGACACCGAGACGCTCGACGAGATCGAGGAAGCGCTGATCGCGTCCGACCTCGGCCCCACCACGGCCGCGCGCGTGCGGGACCGGCTGGCCGACGAACGCTTCGAGCGCGGCCTCGACGAGGCTGGCGTGCGCGAGGTGACGGCGCAGGAAATCGCGAAGAGCCTCGCCCCCGCCGCCGTCCCGCTGGAAATCGACGCCTTCCCCCGACCGCAGGTGATCCTCGTCATCGGCGTCAACGGATCGGGCAAGACGACGACGATCGCCAAGCTCGCCCATCTCCTTCAGGAGCAGGATTACAGCGTGATGCTGGTCGCGGGCGACACGTTCCGCGCCGCCGCGATCGGCCAGCTCAAGGTGTGGGCGGATCGCATCGGCGTGCCGATCATCAGCGGCAAGGAAGGCGGCGATGCGGCCGGCCTCGTCTTCGAAGGGGTGAAGCGCGGCACGGCCGAGGGCATCGACGTGCTGATCGTCGACACCGCCGGCCGCCTCCAGAACAAGAGCGGGCTGATGGACGAGTTGGCGAAGATCCGCCGTGTCCTCGGCCGCCTCAATCCGGCGGCGCCGCATAATGTCGTCCTCGTCCTCGACGCGACGACCGGGCAGAACGCGCTTTCGCAGATCGAGGTGTTCCGCGAGACGGCGGGCGTCACGGGCCTCGTGATGACCAAGCTGGACGGCACCGCGCGCGGCGGCGTGCTGGTCGCGGCGGCGGAGAAATTCGGCTTGCCGATCCATGCGATCGGCGTCGGCGAAGGCGTGGACGATCTGCGTCCCTTCGATCCGATCGAGGTGGCGCGCGCGATCGCGGGCGCGGAAACGGAACGCGCATGACGAAGGAAACCGCCCCTATCCCCGCCACGGCCGCTCCGAACAAGAAGGGCGGGCTTGGCCTCGCGCTTGATTTCGGGCCGCTGCTGCTCTTTTTCCTCGGCTACAAGTTCGGCGGCGTGTTCGTCGGCACAGGCGTGTTCATGGCGGCGATTCTCGTCGCCGTGATCGTGGCGAAGCTGATGCTCGGCAAGGTGACGCCGATGCTGTGGACCTCGGCGGTCCTCGTCATCGGCTTCGGCGGGCTGACCATCTATTTCCACGATCCGAAATTCATCCAGATCAAGCCGACTTTGATCTACGCGCTGTTCGCGCTCATCCTGTTCGGTGGGCTGCTGCTCGGGCGGCCGATGCTCAAATATCTGCTTGAGGCCGCGTATGACGGGCTGAGCGAGGAAGGCTGGCGCAAGCTGTCGCGCAACTGGGCCTTCTTCTTCGTCGGCATGGCGGTGCTGAACGAGGTGCTGCGCCTCTATTTCACCTTCGAGGAGTGGCTGACGATCAAGACGTGGGGGCTGACGATCCTTTCGGTCCTGTTCGCCGCCGCCAATGTGCCGATGCTGATGCGCCACGGGCTGAGCGGCCCGCAAGTCGCCGACGAGCCGCCGGTTCCGCCGCAGGAATAAGCCTCAACCCGCCCAGGGCGCGGCGCTCAGCGCCTCGGCCAGGTAATCGACCAGCGCGCGCACCCGCACCGGCCGGTGCATGCCCGGCGGCGTCAGCACGTGCAGCCCGCTCTCGTTGATCGTCCAGTCGTCGAGCGTCCGTTCGAGCGCGCCGCTCTTCACCTCGTCGCCGACGATGAACTCGGGGAGGACGGCGATCCCCTCGCCCGCCTTCAGCGCGGGGATCAGCACGTCGCCATTGTTCGCCAGCATCCGCGTTTCCATCCGCACCGTCGCTTCGCGCCGCGTGGGATGGGTGAAATGCCAGAGGTTCGGCTGGACGAGGTTCGAATAAAGGAGCGCGCCCGCGCCTTCCAGGTCGCGCGGATGCGTCGGGCGGCCGTGCGTGTCGAACCAGCCGGGCGCCGCGACGACGAGGCCCGCTATCGCGCAGAGCCGGCGGCCGCGCAGCGAGCTGTCCTCGGGGGTGCCGATGCGGATCGCGACATCGAAGCCCTCGCCGACGATATCGACGACATGGTCGGCAAGGTCCAGCTCCACCGTCACCTGCGGAAAGCGGGCGAGGAAGGCGGGCAGCAGCGGTGCGACATAGCGCGTCCCGAAGCTTAGCGGCGCGGTCAGCCGCACCCGGCCGCGTGGCTCGACCGATTGGGCGGTGGCCTCCTCCTCCGCCGCTTCCCCTTCGGCAAGGATGCGTTGCGCGCGCTCCAGCGAGGCTTCGCCGCTGGTGGTCAGCGACAGCCGCCGCGAGGTGCGGTGGAACAGCGGCGCGCCTAGCCGCGCCTCCAGCCGTGACACCGCCTTGGACACGGTGGGCTTGGACAGGCCGAGGTCACTGGCGGCGGCCGAGAAGGAGCCGAGATCGGCCACCTTCGCGAAAATCGCCCACGCTTCGAGATCGGGGAGGAGCGCCACTGGTCAAACCTTGGAAACGATGTCTTTCCATCATGTCTATTTCTTGATCGCTTGGGAACCCCTATTTCGTACTCCTGACCCTCCTGCCAAACGGAGAAGCACAATGATCGACGTTCGCCCCTTCGCCACCCTCGGCGGTGAGAATCATGGCTGGCTCGATGCGAAGCACCATTTCTCGTTCGCCAACTATTATGATCCCGCGCGTGTCCACTGGGGCAATCTGCGCGTCTGGAACGACGACACGATCCAGCCCAGGGGCGGCTTCCCGCCCCACCCCCACAAGGACATGGAGATCATCACCTATGTCCGCAAAGGCGCGATCACGCATCGCGACAGCCTGGGCAATCTCGGCCGCACCGAAGCGGGCGACGTGCAGGTGATGTCGGCGGGCACCGGCGTCGTCCACTCCGAATATAATATGGAGGACGAGCCGACGACGCTGTTCCAGATCTGGATCCTGCCGACCCGTGCCGGCGAAGCCCCCGGCTGGGGCGCCCGCCCCTTCCCGCGCGGCGACCGCGCCGGCCGCTTCGTCACCCTTGCCAGCGGTTTCGAGGGCGACGGCGACGCGCTGCCGATCCGCGCCGACGCCCGCGTCGTCGCCGCGACGCTCAAGGCGGGCGAGACGGCGGACTATCGGCTGGGCGAGGATCGCCACGGCTATCTCGTCCCGGCGACCGGCCGCGTCGAGATCAATGGTGTGGAAGTGAACGCCCGTGACGGCGCCGCGATCGAGAAGGTCGAGACGCTCCGCGTCACCGCGCTGGAGGATAGCGAGATCGTCCTCGTCGATGGTGCCTGAGCCACAATCACCTTCTTCCCCCGACCCCTCTTTTCAACCCCAATTCCGGCTCCGAAAGGAGCCGGACAGGAGCATGACGATGGCCAAGATTCTGGTTCTCTATTATTCGTCCTACGGCCACATCGAGACGATGGCCGAGGCCGTCGCCGAAGGCGCGCGCGAAGCGGGCGCTGAGGTGGACATCAAACGCGTCCCCGAAACGGTGCCTGAAGAGATCGCCCGCAAGGCGGGATTCAAGCTGGACCAGAAGGCCCCCGTCGCTACCGTCACCGATCTTGAAGAATATGACGCGATCATCCTCGGCACGGGCACGCGCTTCGGCCGCATCTCCTCACAAATGGCGAGCTTCCTCGATCAGGCGGGCGGTCTGTGGGCCAAGGGCGTGCTGAACGGCAAGGTAGGCTCCGCCTTCGCATCGAGCGCGACGCAGCATGGCGGACAGGAAACGACCCTGTTCTCGCTCATCACCAACCTGCTGCATTTCGGCATGGTCGTCGTCGGCCTGCCCTACAGCTTCGCCGGCCAGATGGGCCATGAGGAGGTGAAGGGCGGCGCCCCCTATGGCGCGACGACGATCGCCGGCGGCGACGGCTCACGCCAGCCGAGCAGGACCGAACTTGACGGCGCCCGCTTTCAGGGCCGCCATGTGGCGGAGATCACAGCGAAGCTGTTCGGATGAACCTATCCGTTCAGCCCTCTTTCAACCCCGTAGACATATTTGCAGGCGTGCCATGAGTGCCATTCCCGATTCCGCAACCTTTACCGTCCAGCCCGCGCCCTCCGCCGAGCCGCCGAGCCTGTCGCGCCTCGAATGGAAGGTGGTAGCGCTCGCCCTGCGCGAGGCCAGCGAAGGCGGCTGTCGCAACGTGCTCTCGCCGTCGCGCTTCCGCCACTGGCTCAGCCGAATGGTGCGCGCCGTCACTGGCTGGGAAGGCCCTCGCCCGCTGGCCGATCCGCGTTTGGAGACGCTGCGCCGCTTCGTCTGCACCTCGCGCTGGGGCCATGGCGACGCCGCCTCCCTGGCGCAGATTCTGCTCCAGCAGGGCTTCAACCAGAATCAGCTACGCGCCGTCGCGATGCTGGTGGGGCGCTGAGGAAGGGCGTCTTTCGCGCGGGCTGCGCGAGAACCGCAGGTCTATAGACAGACGGCGAACCATCAGCCCCTGACCGTCACCCCGACGAAAGTCGGGGTCCCATGGACTCGGCTCACTCCCTTACCGATCGACTCGCCCTCCATGGATTCCGGCGCTCGCCGGAATGACAATGAGAGCTATGTAAAGGTCACGCCAGCAACGTGCGCGCTTTCGCCAGCGCCGCGATGCCTGCATCGATCGTCGCGTTAGTCTTGGCGAAGCAGAGCCGCACCACATTCGTTGGCGCATCCTCGGCGTAGAAAGCGGAGATCGGGATCGCCGCCACCCCCGCCTCGCGCACTGCGCGCTGGCAAAAGGTGGCATCGTCCATCGTGATGCCCGAGGCGGCGAGATCGACCGTGAGGAAATAGGTCCCCGCCGCCGGCAGCACATGATAGCCGGCCGCCTTTAGCCCCGCCGCCATCCGATCGCGCGAGCGCGCATAACCCGCCCGCATAGTATCGAAATAGCTATCCTCCTTGCCGAGGCCGTAAGCCGCCGCCGCCTGGAGATTGGGCGGCGTGGTGAAGGTAAGGAACTGGTGGGCGCGGGCCACCACCTCAGCCAGGTGCGGCGCGGCGCACATCCAGCCGACCTTCCAGCCGGTGAGCGAAAAGATCTTGCCCGCCGATCCGATCTTTACCGTCCGCTCGCGCATGCCGGGCAGGCTCATCAGCGGGATATGCGCCGCCCCGTCATAGACTAGATGCTCCCACACCTCATCCGCGATCACCACCGCGTCGGCCGCGACGATCCGCTCGGCCAGCAGCGCGAGCGCCTCGCGCCCGAACAGGCTCGCGCTCGGGTTGAGCGGCGTGTTGAAGATGACGAGCTTCGTCTTCGGCGTGAAGGCGCGATCGAGCAGCGTCGCATCGATTCCCCAATCGGGTGGCGAGAGGCTGACGAGGCGCGGCACGCCGCCCGCGCGCAGGACGAGCGGCAGATAGGCGTCGTAAAGCGGCTGGAACAGCACCACCTCGTCGCCCGGCGCGACCAGCGCGAAGATCGCGGCGGCGATCGCTTCGGTCGCGCCCGAGGTGACGGTGATCTCGCGCTCCCAATCGAGGTCTAGCCCCTGATGGCGGCGATAATGGGCCGCGATCGCCTGTCGCAACTCAGGCAGCCCTGCCATTGGGGGATATTGGTTCGATCCCTCCACCAGCGCGCGCTGCGCCCTCTCGATCACGTCGGGCGGCCCGTTCGAATCGGGAAAACCCTGGCCGAGATTGACCGCCCCCGTCTCTCGCGCGAGGCCAGACATCACCTCGAAGATCGTCGTCGGCATCGCGACATAGAGTGGGTTCATGGCGTCGATCTAGCCGCGAAGATCATGCAGCGTCCACCCTATCCGACAAGGCCCGCCAGCGCCGCCAGCGTCTCCTCCTCCGCCGACCGCGCGGCTCTTGCGGCGAAGCCGGGCACCGCTGCCCTCACCTGGTCCGCAAGAGGCTCATCCTCGAAGCAAGCGCACAGCATGGCTGCGAACCCTGCCGCATCCAGCGCATCGAGCGGAAGAGAGCGGCCCAGACCGGTGATTTCCAGAGCAATGCCGGTCAGCGCCTTTTCGATATCGTGAGGCAGCACGATCTGTGGCAAGCCGGCCAGCAACGCCGACGTGACGAGGCCCATCCCTCCGAAGGAGATCAGCAGGCGCGAGCGTTCAACGATCCGCGCAATCGGCACGGGACGGCGCTCGATCGTCAGTCCCGCTTGCTCCAAAGCTTCAGCCTCGGCATGGCCCAGCGCCGGATCGCACACGCGGACCTTGAGTCCCGACGCCGACAAGCCCTGCCACAGCGCCCTGGGCCGCGCGCGCACGCCGCTCAGATAGACGAACACCTCCTCCCCTTTCTCATCGGAGAAGGGCACGGCAGCAGAGAGCGAAGGCGCGCCCTGCGGCTCGACGCGAGACGATCGATAAGGATCGAATTCGGCGAACACTGCGGCGATTGTCCGATCGGCGGCGAACAACGCCGGCAATCTGTCCAGCGGCTCCCGCCCATTCGCGGCTAATGCGCGGTTGAGACCGGCGAGAAGGCCCCGTTCGTTCCACGCAGCGGGTTTGCCGGTGAGGCTGGGAAAGGCCGGCAGTCGGGGCGGCGGCAGCGAAAAGCCGGTGCCGAGCGCCACGACCGGTATCCGTCCCCGCGCCGCAAGCATCAGCGCGGGCGCGAACTCCGCGCATACCGCGTCGGGACGAAAAGCGACCAGCATCTTATCCCACGCCGCGATCAGCGCGCGCATTGCCTCCGCATCGGAGAGGCCGAGAATCGCGAGTATGTCCCCCATCGTCGCCGGTGGTGCGGCGGCGGGCCGGGCGAGCGGCGCGATCATGCCCGGCCAGAGCGGCGCCTGCCATGCCTCTATCTCCGCCGGCATCGCGCTGATCGCCTGGACAGCGGCGATCGGCTCGTACCCTGCCTCGCGCAGGGCGGTGGCGAGCCGGGCAAGCTTCACCGCATGGCCGCGGCCCGCCCCCAATTCCCAGCCGAGCAGGATGCGCGCCACGCCGCCGATCAGATGCCGTCGGGCACCGCCGCGAGGCCGTTCGTGTGAAGCCGGCGCACCAGATCGTCGATGCAGGCGTCGAGCCGCTCGCGATCGGTAGACCGCACGACGAAATTGGCCCCCACCCTGCCTTCGCGAAAGAAGGGATAGCTGCCGATCTGGCAGCCTTCATGCGCCCGTTCGGTAGCGCCCAGCAGGTCCGCTACCTCGCTTTCGGGCACCCAGCAGCCGACGGTACGCGACAGGAGCGGCTTGCCGCCCTCCAGCGTGCCTGACAGCGCCTCCAACATCAGCCCGGCGATGTGCGGCACGCCGGCGAGGATGAAGATGTTGCCCAGCCTTATGCCGGGTGCGCCCGACATGCTGTTCTCGATCAGGCTCGCCCCCTGGGGCACCCGCGCCATTCTGAGCCGCGCCGGGGTGACGCCGCCGCGCCCTTCATAATGCGCCTCCAGCAAAGCCCGCGCGCGCGGGTGGACGACGACCGGCACGCCGAGGGCGGCCGCGATGGAATCGACGGTGATATCGTCATGCGTCGGGCCGATCCCGCCCGTGGTGAACAGATAGTCGTTGCGAGCGCGCAGCTGGTTCACCGCCTCGATGATCGCGTCGGTTCGGTCAGGCACGACGCGCACCTCTACCAGCCGGATACCTTGCAGGTTCAGCCAGAGTGCGACCTGTGCGATATTGCGGTCCTGCGTCCGCCCGGAGAGTATCTCGTCGCCGATCACGAGCAGGGCGGCGGTCCAAAGGCGGGGCGCGTTCATATCCTGCGGCATAGCGTGCTCCTCGGCGCTCGCAAAGCCGGCGCGGCGTCGCTATATGAACGTTCATGGAAACCTATGTGACGATGGGCGACGGCGACGTCGCAACGCGCACCGGCGCGATCAAGCTCCACGACGAAAGCGGCTTTGCCGGGATGCGCAAGGCGGGCAGGCTCGCGGCCGAGATTCTCGACGCGCTGGTGCCGCATGTCGTGCCCGGCGTCGAGACGGCCGAGCTGGACCGGATCGTCCACGACCTCACGATACGCGGCGGCGGCTTTCCCGCGACGCTCAACTATCGCGGCTTCACCCATAGCTGCTGCACGTCGATCAATCATGTCGTCTGCCACGGCATTCCTGGATCGCGGACGCTGAAGGAAGGCGATATCGTCAATATCGACGTGACGCCGATGGTCGATGGCTGGCACGGCGACAGCAGCCGCATGTATCTGGTCGGCGAGGTGCCGATCAAGGCGCGCCGACTGGTCGACGTGACCTATGAGGCGATGATGCTGGGAATCGAGCAGGCCCGCCCCGGCAACCGGATGGGCGACATCGCGCATGCGATACAGACCTTCGCGGAGAAGCATCGCTACGGCGTCGTCCGCGATTTCTGCGGTCACGGCGTCGGCCGCGTCTTCCACGATGCGCCTGAGGTCGTCCATGTCGGCCGCCCCGGCACCGGGCCCGAATTGCGGCCCGGCATGTTCTTCACGATCGAACCGATGATCAATATCGGCCGGCCCGACGTGAAGATGCTGGACGACGGCTGGACGGCGGTGACGCGCGATCGCTCGCTCTCCGCGCAATTCGAGCATTCGGTGGGGATCACCGAAACCGGCTGCGAGATTTTCACGCTCAGCCCCAAGGGCCTCAACGCGCCGCCTTACGACGCCTGAGCGAGATCCCAGGCCCGGCGCGCGGCGTTACAACTGTCGTGCGCCAGGCGGATCGGCGGCGGCAAGCGCCGTCCGTCGCTCAGCCGCATCACCCAATCGACCGCCGTTTCCAGTGAGACGCGGTGGCCGGTGCTGACATAGATCGGCCGGCAACGGGGGCGTAGCCGAAGCGCCAGCGCCACCGTCTCGCCGCGATCCACGAGCGGCGCCGTCGCCCCCGCCTCCTCGCCCAGCACATCTTCGACCGCGCCGCACAGGATCGTCTTGGCGCAGCCGATCGTCGGTACGTCCAGCGCCACGCCCAACTGAGTCGCGATGCCGCACCGGCGCGGATGCGCGCGGCCGTGGCCGTCGACGATCAGCAGATCCGGCTTTTCGGCCAGCGTCTCCCAGGCTGCGGCCAGCGCCGGCACCTCACGGAAGGCCAGATAGCCCGGCACATAGGGAAAGCGCGGTATCCGAGTCGCCGTCCCCGCTGCCATCACCGTACCCGACGGCCAGCGCATCGGGGCTATGGCGGCGTGGATCGGGCCTTTGCTGTCACGCCATTTCATCGACACGTCGGCGCCTGCCACCAGGCCGACAGGGCCGATCCTGTCGGCCGTTTCGGTGGCGGCGGCGATCTCCCTCTGGAGAGGAGTCGCGGCCTTCAGCGTTTCCGGTTCGAGCCAATTGACGCTTGCTTTATCGATCATGGCCGGCAACATCGTCCCGGCGGCGGCCGAAAGCAATGTGGCGCCGGGGGGAGAGTGATGACCAACGATCCGCGGGCGATCATCGACGAATCGCCTATGAGTTCATTCCAGATTGTCGCGGTTGCGATCACCATCGCGCTCAATGCACTGGACGGCTTCGACGTGCTGGCGATCAGTTTCGCCGCGCCGGGCATTGCCGCCGAATGGGGCATCGACCGCGCGGAACTGGGCATCGTCCTGTCGATGGAACTGATCGGCATGGCGCTCGGCTCGCTGCTGATCGGCGGCATTGCGGACCGGATCGGCAGACGGCCGACGATCCTCGGCTGCCTTGCGGTCATGGCGTCGGGCATGCTGCTGTGCACGCTCGCCCACAATATCCTCGTCCTGTGCCTCCTGCGGGTGGCGACCGGCCTCGGCATAGGCGGTGTGCTGGCGGCGATCAACGCGATGGCCGCAGAATATGCCAATGCGAAGCGCCGCAACCTCGCGATCAGCATCATGGCGATCGGCTATCCGCTGGGCGCGATCGTCGGCGGCTCGATCGCGGCTCTGCTGCTGCGCCATCATGACTGGCGCATCATCTTCCTGTTCGGCGGCACCGTCTCCGCGCTGCTGATCCCGATCGTCCTGTGGCGCATGCCCGAATCGATCGCCTTCCTCGTCCAGAAGCGGCCCGCCAACGCGCTCGATCGGGTAAACGCCACATTGAAGCGCATGGGGCATCGCCTGGTGGACGCCCTGCCCGCCCCGACGGCGGCCGAAGATGCGCACAGCCTCGTCGATATCTTCAGGCCGGGGCTGCGCCATATCACCATCGCGCTGACGGCGGCCTATTTCCTCCATGTCGCGACCTTCTATTTCGTCCTGAAATGGGTGCCCAAGATCGTGTTCGACATGGGCTTCGATCCGTCCTCGGCGGCGGGCGTGCTCGTCTGGGCGAATGTCGGCGGCGCGGTCGGCGGCGCGGTATTTGGCCTTTTCGCGGCATGGATCGGCTTGCGGCCGTTGACGATCTTCGTCCTCGCCATGTCGACGGTGATGGTCATGCTGTTCGGCCATAGCGCGGCGTCGATCGGTTCGCTCGCTCTGGTCGCCGCGATCGCGGGCTTCTTCACCAACGCCGGCATCGTCGGGCTCTATGCGCTGCTGGCGCAATCCTTCCCCACCCATGTGCGCGCGACGGGAACGGGCTTCGCGATCGGCATCGGCCGCGGCGGATCGGCACTGTCGCCGATCATCGCGGGCTTTCTGTTCGAAGCCGGGCTGCCGCTGTCGATCGTCGCGACGATCATGGCCTGCGGCTCCATCCTGGGCGTCGGCGCGCTGCTGACGCTCGGCCTTCGCGCACATCGTCTATCGGCTTCGCGCTGAGACAAGAAGGCCGCGCCGCCTTTCTCTAAACGGCACGGCCTGAATGCACCCAGAGGGAAAGACATGTATCGCTGGTTCTCGCTTGCCGTCATTCTCGCTACCGCCGCCTGCTCCGGCACGGCGGACAAGCCGCAGCAGGCGAGCGGCCCCGGGCAGGTCGACGCCACGCTGCTCGTCACGGGGGGTGACAAAGGCGACTGGCCGGCGATCGGCCACAGCTACAAGGAACAGCATTTCAGCCCCCTGACCCAGATCAACGATTCGAACGTCAACCAGCTCGGCATCGCCTGGTTCGCGGACCTGCCGGACGCGCGTGGGCAGGAAGCGACACCGGTCGTCGTCGATGGTGTAATGTACCTCTCGGGCGCCTGGTCGAAGGTCTGGGCGTTCGACGCGGCAACGGGCAAGCAGCTCTGGGCCTATGATCCCGAAGTGCCGAAGGAAACGCTCGTCACCGCCTGCTGCGACGCGGTGAATCGCGGCGTCGCGGTGTGGAAGGGCAAGGTCTATGTCGGCACGCTCGACGGCCGGCTGGTCGCGCTCGACGCCGGGACAGGCAAGCCGGTCTGGTCGGTCCAGACCACCGATCGCACCAAGCCCTATACGATCACCGGCGCGCCGCGCGTGGTGAAGGACATGGTGATCATCGGCAATGGCGGTGCCGAGTTCGGCGTGCGCGGCTATGTCACCGCCTATAACGCGGCGACGGGCGCGAAGAAGTGGCGTTTCTACACCATTCCCAACCCCAATGACACGGCCGACGGCGAGCCTTCGGACAAGCCTCTCAAGACGATTGCGCGGCCCACCTGGTCCGACAAGGGCCAGTGGAAGGAGTCGGGCGGCGGCGGCACCGTCTGGGATGCGATCGTCTACGATCCCGAGCTTGATCTCCTCTATCTCGGCGTCGGCAACGGCAGCCCGTGGAACTATCAGCTCCGTTCGGAGGGCAAGGGCGACAATCTGTTCCTCGGCTCGGTCGTCGCGATCCGGCCCGAGACGGGCGAATATGTCTGGCACTATCAGGAGACGCGCGGCGATAATTGGGACTTCACGTCGACGCAGCCCATCGTCCTTGCCGACCTCACGATCGACGGTAAGGCGCGCAAGGTTCTGCTCCACGCGCCCAAGAACGGCTATTTCTATGTAATAGACCGCGCGACGGGTAAGCCGATTTCGGCAGATCCTTATGTGAAGGGCATCACCTGGGCCCAGGGTTACGACGCCGAAGGCCGCCCCAAGGCGACCCCCGCCTCGCAATATGGCACCAATCACAAATTCTTCCTCGGCGTGCCCGGCGCGATGGGCGCGCATAGCTGGCAGCCGATGGCGTTCAGCCCCAAGACCGGGCTGGTCTATATCCCCGCCAATATCGCCGGTTTGCCTTATGCGCCGCCAGCCGATGCCGACGATACCAAGCGCAAGGCGCGTGGATTCAATGTCGGCCTGAGCTGGGCGGGCGGCGTGCTGCCGCGCGATCCCGCGGCGATCAAGGCGACGATCGCCGCGACCAAGGGCGCGCTGATCGCCTGGGATCCGGTGGCGCGCAAGGAGAAGTGGCGCATCAGCTATACGACGCCGTGGAACAGCGGCACGCTAGCGACGGCAGGCAACCTCGTCTTCCAAGGATCGGCGACCGCCGAGTTCCAGGCCTTTGCGGCGGATTCGGGCAAGAAGCTGTTCTCGCTTCCCGTCCAGTCGGGCGTGCTCGCGGCCCCCTCCACCTACAGCGTGAAGGGTGAGCAATATGTCGCCTTCACCACCAGCCATGGCGGCGTATTCGCGCTCGCGCCGGGCAAGGTGGGCGGCGCCTATAACCGCATTCCCAACATCCCGCGCGTGATCGTCCTGAAACTGGGCGGCAAGGCGCAGCTTCCGCCGCCTCCGCCGCAGGAAGATATCCCGCTCAATCCGCCGCCGTCGACGGGCAGCAAGGCGCAGATCGAGACTGGACTTGGCCTCTACGCGCGCTACTGCTCCGTCTGCCACGGCGACAGCGCTACTTCGGGCGGCACCAATCCCGATCTTCGCCACTCGGGCGCGCTCGCCGATGCCGATACGTGGAAGTCGATCGTTATCGACGGTGTCCTCAAGGACAATGGCATGGTCAGCTTCTCGCCGGTGCTGACGCCGGAGCAGGCCAACGAGATACGGCTGTACGTCATCGATCAGGCGAATTGGGACAAGGCGCACCCTGTGGCGTCGCCCAAGCCCGTCCAATAAGGAAGAGCAACGCCCCGGCTTCGGCCGGGGTTTTGTTATGCCCGATTCGCGATCGGCAAATCCACGGCCTTTGTACGACGCGCGGGCAACGCCGCCTAATTGGGCAAAGCCTGCCTAAATTTCGTGCACCCTGGGGCCATCTGCCATATTGTTCGGCAGGCGATGCGCCACGGCGTGCGCGAAAACCCAGTCTTCTTGCGCTGCACCATTTGGCACGCTTATTGAAAGACGCGCGACAGCGTTCGGACGGGAGGGAACGCCCATGAAGAAGATCGAAGCCATCATCAAACCGTTCAAGCTCGATGAGGTGAAAGAGGCGCTCCACGAAGTCGGCGTGTCAGGCATCACCGTCACCGAGGCGAAAGGGTTCGGCCGCCAGAAAGGGCATACAGAGCTGTATCGCGGCGCCGAATATGTCGTCGACTTCCTGCCGAAGGTGAAGCTGGAAGTGGTCGTCGACGATGCGATCGCCGACCGGGTGGTCGAGGCGATCCAGAACGCGGCACAGACCGGCCGGATCGGCGACGGCAAGATTTTCGTGATCCCCGTGGAAAGCGCGCTGCGCATCCGCACCGGGGAAACCGGCTCCGACGCGATCTGAGGCCGCGCCCGCGGCTTTGGAATCGGGTTCATACTTTCACTAGGAAGGCGAGTATCATGGCCAACACGGCGGCTGACGTACTGAAGCTTATCGCGGACAATGAGGTCGAGTGGATCGACCTGCGCTTTACCGACCCCAAGGGCAAGTGGCAGCACCTGACCATGTGCCAGAACGTCGTCGGCGAGGACGAACTGACCGACGGCTTCATGTTCGACGGCTCTTCGATCGAAGGCTGGAAGGCGATCAACGAGAGCGACATGATCCTCAAGCCGGATCTCGACGCCATCTACATGGACCCCTTCTCGGCCACCCCGATGTTGATCCTCATCTGCGACATCGTCGAGCCGTCGACCGGCGAGCTTTACTCGCGCGATCCGCGCTCCACCGCGCGCCGCGCCGAGGCTTATGTCAAGAATCTGGGCGTGGGCGACACCGTCTACGTCGGCCCTGAAGCCGAATTCTTCATGTTCGACGACGTCCGCTTCGAGAACAATTATTCGACCAGCTATTACAAGATCGACGATGTCGAGCTGCCGACCAACACCGGCACCAAATATGAAGGCGGGAACCTCGCCCATCGGCCGCGCGCCAAGGGCGGCTATTTCCCCGTCGCACCGGTCGACAGCGCCGTCGACATCCGCGGCGAGATGGTTTCGACGATGCTCGAGCTCGGCCTGCCGATGGACAAGCATCATCATGAGGTGGCCGCCGCGCAGCATGAGTTGGGCCTCACCTTCGGCACGCTGGTGACGACGGCGGATCGCATGCAGGTCTACAAGTACGTCGTCCATCAGGTCGCCCATGCCTATGGCAAGACGGCGACGTTCATGCCGAAACCGATCAAGGAGGATAACGGCTCGGGCATGCACACCCATCTGTCGATCTGGAACGGATCGACGCCGCTCTTTGCCGGCAACGGCTATGCTGGCCTGTCCGATCTCGCCCTCTATTTCATCGGCGGCATCATCCGGCACGCGAAGGCGGTGAACGCCTTCACCAACCCGTCGACCAACAGCTACAAGCGTCTGGTGCCGGGCTATGAGGCGCCCGTCCTGCTTGCTTATTCGGCGCGCAACCGTTCGGCGTCGTGCCGCATTCCTTATGGCGCGGGCGCGCGGGCGAAGCGCGTCGAGGTGCGTTTCCCCGATGCGACGGCGAACCCTTATCTCGCTTATTCGGCGCTGCTGATGGCCGGCCTCGACGGGATCGAGAACCGCATCCATCCGGGCGAGGCGATGGATAAGAACCTCTACGATCTGCCGCCCGAGGAGCTGAAGAACGTCCCCACCGTCTGCGCGTCGCTGCGCGAGGCGCTGGAGGAGTTGGACAAGGATCGCGCCTTCCTCACCAAGGGCGATGTCTTTTCCGACGATCAGATCGACGCCTTCATCGAAATCAAGATGGCCGAGGTGCTGCGGTGGGAGACGACCCCGTCGCCCGTCGAATACGACATGTATTACAGCGCCTGACGCATTCCGCCTCGAAAGGCCCGGCCCCCGTCGAGCGATCGGCGGGGGCCTTGCTTTTTTCTGGTCCGCAGGCACGCCCCAACGCCATGGCCCCCTTTCGTACTTGACATCGCAATGCTCTGCGGCTGAACCCGTCCGCCCTTTCCCCCGGCCCCAAGTCTAAGAGGACAGCCATGACCGATCCCAAAAGCCGCGCCGACGCGCCCGCCTTCGCGATCGGGTTCCGGGAGTTCGTCGCGCTCATCGCCTCGCTGATGGCTATCAATGCGCTGGGCATCGATTCGATGCTGCCGGCGCTCCCTGCGATGGGCCACGCGCTGGGGATCACCGACGAAAATCAGCGGCAGTGGATCATTGCCGCCTACATGTTCGGCTTCGGATCGAGCCAGCTCGTCTATGGGCCGCTCGCCGATCGCTACGGGCGCAAGGCCATCCTCACCGTCTCGCTCAGCCTGTTTGCGCTGATGAGCCTCGCCTGCGCCTTCGCGTGGGATTTCGAGACGATCATTATCGCGCGCGTCCTCCAGGGCGTGGCCGCCGCCGCGTCGCGCGTGCTGGCGATTTCGATCGTGCGCGATCGCTATTCGGGGCGGCAGATGGCGCGCGTGATGTCGTTGTCGTTCATCGTCTTCCTCGCGGTGCCGATCCTCGCGCCCAGCATCGGCCAGATCATCATGCTGTTCACCCCCTGGTGGGGGATATTTCTCCTCCTCGCGGTCTTCGCAACCAGTGTCGTGGCCTGGGCGTTGCTGCGCCTGCCCGAAACGCTGCACCCCGAGGATCGCCGGCCGATCGACGCGGCGGACCTGTGGGGCGCCATCCGCATGGTGCTCGGTCAGCGCTTTTCGCTGGGCTATACGATCGCGTCGACGCTGCTGTTCGGCAGCCTGCTGGGCTTCATCAATTCGGTGCAGCAGATTTTCACCGACATCTTCCATGCCGCCAACCTGTTCACGACGATCTTCGCCTGCATCGCCGCGTTCATGGGGATCGCCTCCTACACCAACTCGCGGATCGTCGAGAAATTGGGCACGCGCGTCGTCTCGCACAGCGCGGTGATCGGCTTCACGCTCGTCTCGGGGCTGCACGTCGCCGTCATCCTCGCGGGCCATGAATCGATCTGGTCTTTCTCGATCTTCCAGGCATTGACGATGGGTTGCTTCGGCCTTGCCGGCTCGAACTTCGGATCGATGGCGATGGAGCCGGTCGGTCATATCGCGGGCACGGCCTCGTCGATCCAGGGCTTCATCTCCACGATCGGCGGCGCCGCGATCGGCATCGTCATCGGCCAGAACTTCGACGGCACCACCCTGCCCGTCGCATTCGGTTATTTCGCGCTCGGCCTCGCCGCCATCCTGGTGGTGCTGGTGACGGAAAAGGGACGATTGTTCCGCCCGCATCACGCGGTTGCCGCCGCCTGATCCACCGCCAGAATGGTTTCGTTTCGCTAAGAGGCAAGCCGGACGGTTGCCCCCCGCCGGCGGCGGCCCCATGTGACGATGCGAGCTTCGTTCGGATGAGGGACACAATGAAGAGCTATCTGAAACAATATATCGGCGGCCAATGGGTCGACAGCGAAGGCGGCCGGCGCCACACCGTCGTCAATCCCGCCACCGAAGAGCCGGTGAGCGAAGTCGTCCTTGGCTCCGCCGCTGACGTCGACAAGGCCGTCGCTGCCGCGCGCGCCGCCTTCGAAAGCTTTTCGCAGACCACGAAAGAGGAGCGGATCGCGCTGCTCGAGCGGATCACCGAGGAATATAAGAAGCGCATTCCCGATATCGCGCAGGCGATCTCGGAGGAGATGGGCTGCCCGATTTCGGTCGCCAGCACCGCGCAGTCGGGCTCGGGCCTCGGCCATCTCGGTTCCGCGCTCCAGGCGCTCAAGGATTTTAGGTTCGAGGAATCGACCGGCGAGAACAAGGTCGTCTATGAGCCGATCGGCGTCGTCGCGCTGATCACGCCGTGGAACTGGCCGATGAACCAGATCGTCGCCAAGGTCGCCCCCTGCCTTGCGGCGGGCAATTGCGCGATCCTGAAACCGTCGGAGCAGACGCCGGGTTCGGCCGCGATCTTCGCCGAGGTGCTCGACGCGGCGGGCGTGCCGGCGGGCGTGTTCAACCTCGTTCAGGGCGACGGTCCGGGCGTGGGCGAGGCGCTGGCGCGGCATCCGGGCATCGACATGATCAGTTTCACCGGATCGACGCGTGCGGGCATCCAGGTCGCCACCAACGCGGCTGCAACCGTGAAGCGCGTCCATCAGGAGCTGGGCGGCAAATCGCCGAACATCATCCTCGAAGGCACCCCGCTCGACGTAGCGCTGCCCGGCGGCATCGGCGGTCTCCTGCTCAACTCGGGCCAGAGCTGCATCGCGCCGACGCGGCTTCTCGTCCATCGTTCGCAGCATGACGAGGCGGTGGAGAAGATCGCCGGCATGTTCAACGCCACCAAGGTCGACGATCCCGCCAAGGAAGGCGATCATATCGGCCCGGTCGTCAACAAGCCGCAGTTCGAGAAGATCCAGGGCCTGATCGAAAAGGGCGTGGCCGAAGGCGCGACGCTCGCCGCTGGTGGCCCCGGCCGGCCGGAGGGCAAGGACAAGGGCTATTATGTCCGCCCGACCCTCTTCGCCAATGTCTCGAACGACATGACGATCGCGCGCGAGGAGATTTTCGGCCCGGTTCTGGTCGTTATCCCCTATGACAGCGACGAAGAAGCGGTGAAGATCGCCAACGACACGCCTTACGGCCTCGGCGCCTATATCGCCGGCGATCCGGCGCGGGCGGGCAAGATCGTCCCGAAAATCCGCGCGGGCAGCGTGTTCGTCAACGCCGGCGGGCTCGACTTCAACTCGCCGTTCGGCGGCTATAAGCAGTCTGGCAATGGCCGCGAGTTCGGCAAGTTCGGCCTCGCGGAGTTCCTCGAAACCAAGTCGGTGATTGGTCAGGTCGTCTGATCCTGCCGACCGGATGGAAGGCCCGGCCTGCACCTTCGGGAGCAGGCCGGGCTTTTTATATGCGCCCTACGCCTCGTCGCGCAGGATCACCCAGGTCGGTGCGTGATCGCTCGCCTTCTCGCGGCCGCGCGCTTCCTTGTCGACGCCGGCGTCGAGCAGGCGATCGGCCGCCATCGGGCTCAGCAACAGATGATCGATGCGGAAGCCCGCGTCACGCGCCCATGCGCCCGCCTGATAGTCCCAGAAAGTGTAGACGGGACCCACCGGATGTCGGGCGCGGATCGCGTCGGTCCAACCCTGATAGAGCAAGGTGCGATAAGCGCTGCGGCTTTCGGGCTGGCTCAATGCGTCGAGCGCCATTGCCCGCGCAGAGAAGACATCGTCGGTGGAATCGGTGGGGATCACATTATAATCGCCCGCGAGCACCATGGGCGCCTCCTCTTCGAGCAGGTTTTGTGCGTGCCGGGCGAGCGCGGCGAACCAGGCGAGCTTGTAATCGAATTTCGGCCCCGGCTGGGGATTGCCGTTGGGCAAATAGATCGCACCCACCACCACGCCATGCACCAAGGCTTCGACATAGCGGCTGTGGCCCGGGTCGGGGTCATCGGGCAAGCCTCGCCGCCGCTCGACCGGTTCGGCGCCCCGGCCGAGGATTGCGACGCCGTTGAAGCCCTTCTGCCCGTGCCAGACCGCGCCATAACCCGCATCGCGGATCGCCGCCTCGGGAAATTTGGTATCATCGGCCTTGAGTTCCTGCAGGCAGACAATATCGGGCTTCGTCTCCTCCAGCCATTCGAGAAGGCGCGGCAGCCGCGCGTTGATGCCATTGACGTTGAAGGTCGCGATTTTCATGGGGGCGTTCTAGCCGGCCGTCCCCTTGGCGTCACCCGCGATCAGATCGAAAAGCTCGATCCGCAGCCGCAACCCGAGGCCGCATTGGGATTGGTGACGCGAAACGCCGCACCGCCCAGCGATTCGACGAAATCGACTGCCGCGCCCTGCACCAGATCGAGGCTCATCGGATCGACGATGAGGCGGACGCCGTCCCGCTCGGCCACCGCATCGTCCTCCTCGATCGCCTCAGCGAGATCGAAGCGATATTGGAAGCCCGCGCAGCCGCCACCATCGACGGCAAGGCGGAGAATCGCCGGCTTCTGCTGCCGCTCCGCAATCCAGGCTACCCGCTTCGCGGCCGCGGGCGTGATATCGATGACAGGGGTGTCGCTCATGCCGTCAAGATAGGCCGAGGCAGGCCGCGCGACAACCGTTCCGGCGGCGCCCCCTCTTTCCCTATTCGTCGGGGCCGCCCATCGCCATCTGGGTCGCCTTGGCGCGACGCTGGATCGAGGCGAGGTAATCGGCGGACTGGAGGAAAGGCAGCGGGTTGACGGCATGGCCGTCGAGCCGGACTTCATAATGGAGATGCGATCCGGTCGACCGACCGGTGGAGCCCATCTTGGCTATCAGATCGCCGCGTTTCACATGCTGGCCGACATGGACGAGGATTTTGGAGAGGTGGCCGTAGCGCGTCTCGATACCCTTGCCATGCTCGAGCTGGACGAGATTGCCATAGCCCCGCGCCCAGCCGGCGCGGCCGACGACGCCGTCGGCGGTGGCATAGACTGGCGTACCCATCGGCCCGGCGAGATCGATGCCCGAATGCATCGCCGCCGAGCCGCGGAACGGATCGGAACGGACGCCAAAGGGACTGCTGAAGACGATATCGCGCACCGGGCGCTGGGAGGGAACCGCCATCACCCCCTGTTCGAGCTGATCGAGCTTCTTCCACGACAGGAAGAGCGCCTTGAACTGCGGGTCGCCGTCAGTAGCCTTGTCGACGGCCTCATAGGGGCCACCCTTGGCGGCCTGCGTATCGATCCGGAAGCGGCGCGGGTTGATACCGAGCTTGCGAAGCTGGCCGACCATCGATTTGTAACGGCTGTCCGCCGTCTCGCGCGCCTGCTCGACCAGAGCGAGCTGCTTTTCGGCAACGCGGTCGAGCGGGGCGGCGATCGCGTTCGCCCGGCTCGACGCGATCAGGTCGCCCTCGGCGGGCAGCAGGCTGGACAGCGTCGCCGCGTCGGTCTTGCCGGCGACAATCGCGCCGATCAACTTCTGGCGTTGCTCAAGCCGCTCGGCGGCGAGAGCGGCTTCCTGCTTCGCGGCGGCATAGTCGGCCTCGATCTTCGCGACGCGGGTACGCATTGCGGCGACCTGCGCGTGATTGGCGTCGGTCGCGGGGTGGGCGACGAAAATCTGGATCGCGGCGAAAATGCTCCAGCCCAGCAGGAGAAGCATTGCCAGCGCCAGGCCAATGAGGAGCCGTGTGCCGACATGGAAGCGCCGGAAACTCGCACCATCGTGGAAGAAGAGATCGCGGGGGCGAAAGAACTGTTGGAACCGCATGCCGAACGCTGCGTTCAAACGAGAGGAAACGAAGGTCATTAAATCCCCCGGCGCGACCAATCGGGCCATTTGGCCCCACCTGAGCACGCGGCATGGAGCGGTTAATCGAATGTCTGGCAGGCGGTTACGGCCGTCCTGCCGGCGTGGCGTCGTTGTGGGTGCAGCCATCCGCGGGGGCAAGAACAGCGTAGAAGTCTTTCGTTAGGCCGGCTGACTCGCGCGCCGAGTCGTTGAATGGCGGCTTAATCCGTCCCCCGAAATGACATGAAACCAGCCGTCGCCACTCAGGCGCAGGATCGATTCGCCGGGCGGCGCAGAGGGATTCGAACCAGCGGACGCCCGCCGCCACATGACGCACCTCGTCACGCAGGATACGGCCGAGAATGCGCGCGGATGCTTCATCGCCTGCTGTCTCGAAACGCGCGATCATCGCCGGTGTCACGTCCAACCCGCGCGCCTCCAGCACCATCGGCACGATGGCGAGCCGCGCGAGCGGATCATGCGCCGTATCGGCCGCCGCCTCCCACAGCCCGTCATGCGCCGGCAGATCCCCATAAGCGGCGCCCAAGGCGCGCAAACGCCGCGCGACGAGCGCGAAATGCATTGCCTCCTCGGTACCCACGCGCAGCCATTCGTCAGTAAACGCGCGCGGGAAATGCCTCCCGAAGCGGCCGACCAGATCGAAAGCGAGATCGATCGCCACATATTCGATATGCGCCAGCGCATGGAGCATAGCGATCCGCGTGCGCAGGCTGCCCGCCCTGCCCCGCTTGGGCATGCGTGACGGCGGCAGCAGGACGGGCGTGTCACCCAAGACCGGACGACCGGGCATAGCGACATCGAACACCCAGGCGAGCCGGCCCGTGCGCCATGCTCGCGCCGCCGCACGGGCCGCCATGACCTTCGCATGCGGCTCGGCAGCGAGGAGCACCTCGCAGGCGGCCCCGGCTAGCGTCTCCATTTCAGGTCAGTGCACGGGCGGCGGCAAGCACCTCCTCGGCATGGCCGGGCACCTTCACCTTGCGCCAGACGCGCGCGATCCGCCCGTCCTTGTCGATCAGGAAGGTCGCGCGCTCGATTCCCATATATTTGCGACCATACATATTCTTTTCGACCCAGACGTCGAACGCCTCGCACACCGACCCGTCCGCGTCGGTCGCCAGCGTCACCCGCAGCGAATATTTTTCAATGAATTTAGCATGACTTTTCGGGGAATCCTTCGAAACGCCGACAACCGGCGTGCCAGCCAGATCGAAGGCGCCGGCAAGCTCCGAAAAGGACTGCGCCTCGGCGGTGCAACCCGACGTATCGTCCTTGGGATAGAAATAGAGGACAAGCGGCCGGCCACGCGTCTCGGAAAGCCTCATATTCCCGCCATCGGCGGTCTGCAGCGTCACATCGGGGGTGATATCGCCTGTCTCGAGCATTTTCATGATCCTTCCTGTTGCGCACCGGCCGAGGCGCGGCGCCATTCGGCCGAGATGATGTCACGCGCGGCGGCATAGGCCGCGACAAGCCCGTCCCAATCGGCCTCACCGCATGCCAACGCAACCAGCTCGCGCGAGATTTCCGGCGGCTCGTCAGCATCGGGCGAGACGAGACGCAGCGTCACCAGCATGCGCCCCAGCAGATTATGCGCATCGAGCAGGGCGGGCGAAACAAGCCCCGCTTCCGCAAGCGCGGCAATCGCCCCCGGCAAACTCGGCTCCAGACCGGCGGCATGGCGGAGTTGCATCAGATGCACGGCAAACTCGCAATCGACCAGGCCGCCCTCGATCAGCTTCACGTCAAAAGGGCCTTTGGGCGGCTTATGCTTCGCCATGTCGGCGCGCATCTTGACCGCATCGGCGACCAGAACGGCGGGATCGCGCGGCCGCCGCAACGTTTCGCCAATGATCGCCTCGATCCGCCCCCGCGCCTCGGCCGATCCATAGACGGTGCGCGCGCGGGTGAGTGCCATATGCTCCCAGGTCCAGGCGCTATCACGTTGATATTGATCGAAGCTGTCAACCGATACGGCCAGCAGCCCTTGCGCGCCCGACGGGCGCAGGCGCGTATCGATCTCATACAACGGCCCCGCCGCCGTCGGCACACTGAGCGCGCCCGTCACGCGCTGGGCGAGACGATTGAAATATTGCGTGGCGCCAAGCGGCTTCGGCCCGTCCGATTCGGCCAGATGATCGCCGGTGAAGAGATAGATGAGATCGAGGTCCGACGCATGGGTAAGCGCGCCTCCCCCCAATCGGCCGAGCGCCAGGATCGCCAGTTCGCCACCCGGCACACGGCCGTGCAGCGCTTCGAACTCGGCGATCGTCGCGTCGGCCAGCGCGACCAGCGCGGCTTCGGCGACACGCGAATAGCCTTGCGCCACCACCATCGGATCGGCCGCGCCTTCCACGAGTTGCGCCCCCAGCGCAAAGCGCCGCTCGCCGACGCGCTGCCGCGTGCGATCGAGCAATGCCTGATAGTCGTCATCCGCCTCACGCGCGGAAAATTCCTCTATCAGTTGTGGCAAGGGTGGTGGCGGATCGAAGGCGCTGGCGTCGATCAGGCCGTCGAGCAGCGCCGGCCGGCGGCCGAGCGCTTCCGCGAGTGTCGGGGCATGAACGAGCAGGTCCGCCACCATCCGCGCGAGCATCGGCCGTGCCTCAAGCAGGCGGAAAAGGTTGATCGCGGTGGGCAGTTTCGCGACGATGTCGTCGAACCGGTTGAGCGCGCCGTTCGGGTCGGGCGCGCGGCCGAGCGCCTCGACAAGGCCGGGCAGCACCGCTTCCAGCGCCTCGCGCGCGGCCGGGCTGCGCAGCGCCCGGACATCGCCCCGGCGCCAGGCTTCGATCCGCGCCCGCGCTGCCGCGGTATCGGCAAAGCCCGCGCTGGCGAGGGCCGCCTCCAGCCGCTCGCCATCATGCGGCAGGCCCTCGCCCTGTCCGTCGACAAGCGTGTCGTAGATGCGGCCCACCGCCTCGCTATGCGGCCGCAACAACCCGATGAGTGCTGCGCCATCGGCCACGCCATGGAGCCGCGCGGCATTGTCCAGCGCCTCGGCTTCGCGCGGCAGGCGGTGCGTCTGCCTGTCGTCGATCATCTGCAGGCGGTGCTCGATGGTGCGGTAGAGGCGATAGCCCTTGGCCAGCACACCGGCTTCCGCCGCATCGATCCGTCCGGCGGCAGCGAGCGCGGCCAGCGCGTCCAAAGTTGCGGGTACGCGTAATTCGGACGCTCGGCCGCCGAAGATAAGCTGATGAATCTGCGCGAAGAATTCGACTTCGCGTATCCCACCCCGGCCATGTTTCAAGTCATAGCCGGGGCCGAGCAGGCGGCCTTGCGCATGATGGTCCCGGATGCGTCGGGAAATCTCGCGCACCTCGCGTACTGCGCCGTAATCGAGCGCGCGCCGCCAGATGAACGGACGGATTGCGGCGAGGAAGGCATCGCCCATGCTTTTGTCGCCCGCCGCGACACGCGATCGGATAAAAGCAGCGCGTTCCCAGGGCAGTGCACTCGATTCATAATAAGAGATAGCAGCATTGACCGGCAACGCCATCGGGCTCGCCTCGGGCGACGGTCGCAACCGCAGATCGACCCGGAAGACATAGCCGTCGGCATCACGCGCCTGCAACAGTTCGACGACGCGCCGCGCGATCCGCACCGCCGCCTCCACCGGCTCCTCGCGCGCGCGGCGCGGCAGCGTCTCGGGATCGAAGAGCAGAATTGGGTCGATATCCGACGAATAATTGAGTTCGCGGCTACCATGCTTGCCCAGCGCGAGCGCGGTGAAGCCGCGCGCCTCCTCCCCCGGCGTGCGCTCCGCAATCGCCGCAGTGATCGCACGATCAAGCGCGCGGTCGGCCAGATCGCTCAGCGCCGTGACCACCTCTTCCAGCGACAGGAGGCCCGCGAGATCGCCAATCGCGAGCGCCAACGCGACGCCCTGTCGCTCGCGACGAAGCGACCGCCCTACTCCCTCATGAGTCTCGGCCTCACGCCGGGCGAGCGCGAGCGCCGTCGCCGGGCCCTCCTCGACCAGTGCCGCGACGATATCGGGTCTTTGCTCCATGGTGCGGCGCAGGAAGGGCGCATGGTCCGCCGCCCGCGCCAGTGCGTTGTCAATCGGGGGACGAACTGTTGCCATCATGCCGCAATGCATAACCGTTAACCGCGCAGTAGCAAGATTTGCGCAACTCCCAGCCGCATCGGACGTTATTCAGGGCATGGAATGGCGTAACTCTACCTCCGAGACGGACCGGGCGGCGCAGAAAGCGGCCGCCGATGTTGTTGCAATGCCACAAGCGCATGACGGCATCGGCAACGCGCTACGTCGTGCCTTCGTGGCGCATGGCCTGAACGTACCGGAGGAATTCGCGAAATTGCTCGCAAAATTGCACTGATTTTCAGCGTTCCCGGCTGAGATGATCGACTTCGGCCATGATGGTCTGAAGCGCGGTCCGGTCGGGATCGTTCTTATGCTCACGCCGTGACGGCAGCGAGCCGTCGGTGAGCAGAGCCTCGAGCGCGACGCGCCCACGCGCGACGCGGCTCTTGATAGTGCCCACCGCACAGCCGCAGATCGCCGCCGCCTCTTCATAGGCGAAGCCGCCCGCGCCGACGAGGATCAGCGCCTCGCGCTGCGGCTGCGGCAGATGGAGCAATGCGCGCTGCATGTCGCCCAGTTCGACGTGTCGGTCCTGGCTTGCGGGCGCGGCAAGCAGCCGGTTGGCGGTCACATCGTCCCACTCGCCCTTGAAACGCGCACGGCGCATCTGCGAGAGGAAGAGGTTGCGCAGGATGATGAAGGTCCAGGCACGCATATTGGTGCCCGCCTGGAAGCGCTTGCGCGCCGCCCAGGCCTTGAGAAGCGTTTCCTGCACCAGATCGTCGGCGAGATCGCGATTGCCCGAGAGCGACCGCCCGAAGGCGCGCAAATGGGGGATGACGCGGCCCAGTTCGACCTTGAACTCCTCGTCGGACAGCGGCACCGGCTCTTCGGCCGGGCCTTCCCCTGGCTCTTGCGCTTGGTCCTTTTGCATCAGATCGCCCCAAAATGCGGATATGGGCAGTCTTCGGCCATTCCCCGGCTGGGAACGGCAGTCGAAGCTGCAATGGACAGATGAAAGATCAAAAGCCCGTCATCTCCAGAACAGCACCAGCGCAATAAAGAGAATTATGATCAGAGCGCCCGAAATCGCAAGCACATAGCGGGTCACGTGCGGTGTACTGGCCGCGCGCGCCTCCGTCTTGTTCAGATGAATTTCCTGATCCTCTTCCCGCTGCACGCTTCGCTCCCTCATACAGTAACGCCGCCAACGAGCGGAGGGGCAGCGAGGTTCCAATAATATCGGATGGGAAACGAGCGGGCGCTCAGGCGGGAACCGTGGCCGAATCGAAGAAAAGCGCCTGGCTGATCGCGGCCTTCACCGTCGAACGCTGGAAAGGCTTGGTGATGAGGAAGGTCGGCTCAGGCCGCTCCCCCGTCAGCAGCCGTTCGGGGAAGGCGGTGATGAAGATCACGGGAACCGAGAATTGCGCCAATATATCCTTGACCGCATCGATGCCCGAGCTGTCGTCGGCAAGCTGTATGTCGGCGAGGACAAGTCCCGGCCGCTGCGCCAGCGCCTGGCTCACCGCCTCGTCGCGCGTCACCGCGACGCCGGTCACTTCATGGCCGAGATCGCGCACGATCGTCTCCAGATCCATGGCGATGATCGGCTCATCCTCGATGATGAGCACGGTCGCGCGGGTCTGCCGCTCGATCTCGCTGATCGCCTCGGCGGCAAGCTCGTCCACCTCCTCGGCGGTCGCGTCGATCAGATAGCCGGCGTCTTCCGCGGTGAAGCCCTCCATCGCCGTCAGCAGCAACGCCTGGCGCGAGCGCGGCGTGATGTGGGCAAGGCGGGCGCGCGCGATGCCCTCATGGCTGCCCTCTTCGTCGGCGTCGCCCAGGGGCGCCTCGACCTGCGCGGAGGACCAGATGCGGTGGAAGGTGCGATAGAGGCCGAGCCGTGGATCGACATCCGCGGGAAAATCATCGGGCGCGGCGACGATCGCCTCCAGCGTGGCGCGGACATAAGCGTCGCCATGGGGCTGGCTGCCCGTCAGCGCGCGTCCGTAGCGGCGCAGAAAAGGCAGATGCGGAGCTAGTTTCTGGCCGAGCGACATGATGGTCCGATACTCCTGTGCGGCAAGCCCCGTAGGCTTTCTAGTTACGACGCATTCCGGCCAGTGCAAGCCCCTGTTCGGCGGATTTGAACCGCCCACGCCCGCACCGCCGGTGACAGGGGAACAAACGTCAAAGTTTTTTGTTTCCCCGCGAGGAGCGACAAAATTGTCCGGTAAATGCTATGTCGACGGTCGAGGGGCTATGCGGCCTTGTCGAAAATAGAGGAAATTGTAAGGCGTGTCGTCGCAAACTCATCTCACGATGCACGCGTCGATAAGGTGGCAAGGAACGCGAGGGGTCGGCGAATTGGTGGAAAAAGAGAAACGCAAGGTGACGCCCCGCGCCCCCAGAGCGAGCAAAAGACACGGGCAGGCCGCCAAGGGTGATCGTGGAATCGTTGGCGATGCCTTGCGCTCCGTCTACGCGGAAACGGTAGAGGAAAGCATTCCTGCTGAGATGCTCGAGCTTCTTGGCAAGCTCGCCTGAAGGCGGGATTATGCGCCGGCTCGCGGTTCCCTATCGGCGCAGACAGGCGGCAACCTCCGCCTTCGCGCGGCTCTCGACTGGCCGGAAGATGCTCATCATCCTGTCGGTCGCCTTGCTGCCGCTGGGTCTTATCGCGCTCTTCACCTCGCTCGAATCGGCGCACACCAATCATCTGAACCGTGAGGTGGAGGCGCATCTGATGGCGGCCGACAGCGCCCGCCAGCTCGGAACCGCGATCGGCACTTCCTCCGCCGCGCTCAGCCGCACCGTGGCGACCTTCGGCGGAATCTTGCCCGATCGAGCCGCCTGCCGGCGCGCCCTCAACGAACTGCGCGCGGGCCAACCGCTGCCCACCGAATATGGGCTGTTCGACACGCGCGCGCGCCCGATTTGCACGACGCTCGGCTTCTCACGGGCCGCGGCGCGATCGCCCACGCCGCGGATCGGAACGGAGGTCCGCATCCTGGGTGAGGCGCAGGCGCTGCGCTTCAGCGTTGCCGGGCCGGGCATGTTCGCGGTCGGCGAATATGGCCGCGCCACCGTGCTGAAGGCCAGCAAGCCACGTATCGCGTCGGGCGGCTACGGCATGATCCTTCATCAGGGCGACATCTCGCTGCTGCTCAAGACGCTCCGGACGGAAAGCCCGCTCAGCCGCGAGATGACGGTCTATACCCCCGTCGCCAACGGTCAGCTGGCGCTGGAGATGCTGGTAAGCGCGACGCCGATCGGCGCGCTCGAGGTGCTGATGGTTTTGCTGCCGCTGCTCATGTGGGTGGCGGCGGCGGTGATCGGCTGGCTGGTGGTGGACCGGCTGCTACTCAGGCCGCTGGGCCAGCTTCAACGCGCCGTCACCAGTTACCGGATCGGCGGAGGGCCGCTACGCATCCCGGTGATGACCACGCCGGCGCAGGAGATACGCAGCCTCGGCCATGCCTTTCGCAAGGTGACGCAGAAGGTATCCGCACACGAAGCGCAACTGGAAGCTGGGCTCGCGCGGCAAACGCGGCTGACGCGCGAGGTGCATCATCGTGTGAAGAACAATCTGCAGGTTATTTCCAGCCTCATCAACCTGCACGCCCGCCATGCGGCGGGGCCTGAGGCGACGACCGCTTATGCGACGATCCAGCGCCGCGTCGATGCGCTTGCCGTCGTTCACCGCAATCATACCGAGCTGGAGGGTGAGCGCGGCGTTCCGCTGCGGCCGCTGCTGGGCGAACTGACCGCCAATCTGCGCGCGACTGCGCCTCCGGAGGCCGCGGGCTTGACCATCACGCTCGAACTGATGCCGGCCTTCGTCTCGCAGGATACGGCGGTATCGGTCGCCTTTCTCGTCACCGAGTTGATGGAGCTGGTGATGGCCTGCGATCCACGCGGCCGCACCGCGATCCTCCTCAGGCCGCTGGAGCAGGCCGACCGCGCCGAGCTGTCGCTGGTGGCGCCGGGCCTTACCGACGAGGCCTGCGCGACCGCGACCGCCCTGCCCGGCTTCAACAGGGTGGTGGAAGGATTGGCCCGGCAGCTTCGCGCGCCCCTGCTGCGCGACGATCAAGGCAGCTTCCGGATCGAGATCAGGATCATTCCGCAGCCCGCTTGATTCCTGCCATTCATGGGCTTCCGCTTTCATGGGATGAAAGGGAAGGCCCCGCGCATATCGGGGATGCGGTGGTGCGGAGCGGCGTTGAAAAGATTCGGAAAATTTTTTTAAGAAGTCGTGGGAACAAGCCGGCGGGGCCACCGTTTTGACGAGCGGATAGCGATACTATGCCCCCCCGCTCTCGCTATCTGAATAATGGGCCCGGAAGCACCGATCCTCCCCCCCCCCGACGGTGCTTCCGGGCTCTACCATATCCGGCATCCTCCAGCGCCTCGGGCCGGCAACGGAACAAAGCCAAAGGATAGCGCATTGAACTCCGGCGTCCCGGAAAGGGATGCTCGATGTCCTGCTGACGGGAGCATATGATGATACGGAAAATCTTTGCGGTCGCGCTGGTGGCCGGCGCCCTTACGCTCAGTGCCTGCAACACCATCTCGGGCGCTGGTAAGGATGTGTCCTCGGCGGGCAATGCCGTTTCAGACGCCGCGCAAGACTCAAAATAACTCATCCAGCGCCTCGCCGGTCTTCACCGGCGAGGCGACCTTGTCTTAGTTCGTCTCCGAAACTTCGCGTTCGCGCGCGCGCCGTCGTTCGGTGAACCAGATGCCGACAAGCGCCAGTTCGTAGAGCAGCACCAGCGGCACGGCGAGGAGAAGCTGCGAAAAGACGTCGGGCGGCGTCAGCACGGCCGCCAGCGCGAAGGCGGCGACAATCGCGTAGCGGCGGCCTTTCACGAGTTGCGCGCGCGTCACCAGCCCCGCCCGCTCCAACAGCATCAGCAAGACCGGCAACAGGAAAGCGACGCCAAAACCGAATAGGAATTTGGTGACGAAGTTCAGATAGTTGCCGACGGCAGGCAGGGCTTCCTGTTGAATGCCGCCTATATTACCCTGATAACTCAATAGAAAATGCAGGGCGATCGGCATCGCGACATAATAAGCCAGTGCCGCCCCTGCCAGGAACAGGATCGGCGTCAGGATAAGAAAGGGCAGGAAGGCCCGCTTCTCGCGCGCATACAGGCCGGGCGCCACGAACTGCCAGATCTGTGCCGCCATCACCGGGAAAGCGAGCATGATCGCCGCGAAGAACGCCACCTTCAGATTGACGAAGAAGGCCTCGAAGATATCGGTGTAGATCAGCTTGCCCTGCCCTGCCCTCAGCAACGGCTGGACGAGGAAGGCAAAGATCGGCTCGGCGAAATGCAGGCAGATCAGGAAAGCCGCGCCCAACGCCGCGAAGCTCCAGAGCAGCCGCTTGCGCAACTCGATCAGATGATCGAGCAGCGGCGCGCGCGTATCGTCCAGGTCCCTCATGCGGGCTTGTCGGGAAACGGCAATTCGCCCTCGCGCGGCAGATCCGCCTCATCCGCAGCCTGGGGCGGCGGAAGCGCGGGATCGGAGGGTGCGGGGGCCGGCGGTGGCTCCACCAGCGAAGTCATGGGATGCTCGCGCATGATGCGGGCATTTTCGTCCGCCCACTTCTTTTCCATTTCCTCGATCTCGGACTGGCGGATCATCTCATCCACCCCTGCGCGGAAATGACGCGCCATGCCGCGCATCTGGCCGACCCACTGGCCGACCGTGCGCATGACGCGGGGCAGATCCTTGGGGCCGATCACGAGCAATGCGACAAGGCCCACGAGCAGCAATTCTGTAGGCGCGACATCAAACATCGTTTTGTCAGCAACCCCCCGCCGATCGCGAACCCATTATCCTTGCCCCCTGCAACAGGTTCGGCCCGCCGGCGCAAGATCAATTGTTCGGTCGGTCATCCTTGGCCGGCTGAAGATCGCGGTCGGCATTCGGCTCAAGCGGGGCCTGCGCCTGAAGGCGCGGCGCGGGGCGCTGAGGCTCATCCTCCTCCGCCATGCCCTTCTTGAAATTCTTCACGCCCTTGGCGACGTCGCCCATCATGGCGGAGAAGCGCCCCCCGCCGAGCAACAGGACGGCGACCACCGCGAGAATGAGGATATGCGGGAGAGACAGACCCATCGATTACACTCCTTGAGGAGGCCCCTATCTAGTCGTCCGCGTCGTCGGTTTCCACCTCTAGCTGCGCACCGGCCTGTTCCATCGCGAAATCGACCGGATCGAGCAGTCCCGCCGCGCGCAGATCGGCGATACCCGGCAGGTCGCGCCGGCTCGCCAGGCCGAAATGTGTGAGGAAGGCGGGCGTCGTCGCGTAGATCAGCGGACGACCCGGCACCTCTCTCCGGCCGGCAGGGCGCACCCAGCCCGCTTCCATCAGCACGTCGAGCGTGCCCTTCGATATCTGCACGCCGCGAATCGCTTCTATCTCGGCGCGGCTCACCGGCTCATGATAGGCGATGATCGCCAGCGTCTCGATGCCGGCGCGACTCAGCTTGCGCGGCTCCTCGCGTGTGCGGCGCAGGATATGGGCGAGATCGGACGCCGTCTGGAAATGCCAGCGTCCGCCCCGCTCGACGAGGTTGATCCCGCGCGGGCCATAATGGTCGGCAAGCGCCGCAAGCGCCGCCCTGACGTCGATCCCCTCGCCTACCGCCGTGCCGAGCTCCGCGACGGTCATCGACCCTTCCGCCGCGAACAGCGCCGCCTCCACGGCGCGCTCCGCTTCGTCGGGCGGGGTCATGCCGCGCGCACCATCAGGGGAGCGAACGCCTCCTCCTGCTGGAGATCGGCCTTGCCCAGCCGCGCCAGTTCGAGCACCGCGAGAAAGCTTGAGGCGAGCGCCGAGCGGCGATAGTCCTCATTGGCCGTCTCAGGCAGGAAGGCATCGAGCGCCGCCCAGCCGATCCTCTGGCCGATCAACGCCTCGATCCGCTGCAACGCCGCCTCCAGCGACATGACCGGCCGGCGCGAGACGACATGGACGGCCGGTTCCCGCCGCGCACGGATTGTACCATAGGCCGCGATAAGATCGAACAGGTCCGCTTCCCAGGCGGAACGGCGGACGACCTTCAGCCCCTCGGGCGCGCCGCGCGGAAACACGTCACGGCCCAGCCGGTCGCGCGCGAAAAGCCGCGCCCCCGCCTCGCGCATCGCGTCGAGGCGCTGGAGCCGCAGTTGCAGGCGGAGCGCCAGTTCCTCCGGGCTGGGATCGACCTCGGGGTCCTTGGGCAGCAGCAGGCAGGATTTGAGGTAAGCGAGCCACGCCGCCATCACGAGATAATCGGCCGCTATCTCCAGCCGCAGCGCCTTCGCTCCTTCGATGAAGGCCAGATATTGCTCGACGAGCGCGAGGATCGAAATTTCGCGAAGATCGACCTTCTGCGCGCGCGCGAGGGTGAGCAGCAGATCGAGCGGGCCTTCCCAGCCATCGAGATCGAGCGTCAATGTCTCAGGCGCGACAGGGGTGTTCAGCGGCTGGTCGAAATCCTCGGCGAGGGCGCTCTCCATCCTGCCACCCTATCCTCTCTCTCAGGCGTAGGCCAGAAGAGCGTCGCGCGTCGCCACAAGCGCATCGAAGGGCGCCCCGTCAGGCGGGGCCGCCGCGCTCGCCATCGCCCGGTCGAGCCGCGCGCGCGCCTCGGCCCCGATCGCACCGACCGCGCCCGCCACCGCCTCCATCTCCGCCATGTCGCCCGAGCAATGGAGCGCGATGTCGCACCCGGCTGCCAGCACGCCCGCCGCGCGCTCGGCAAAGCCGCCCGCCAGCGCGCTCATCCCGAGATCGTCGGACATGAGCAGCCCGTCGAAGCCGATCCGGCCGCGGATGATGTCCCCGATCACGACCGGCGAAAGGCTGGCGCACCGCGCGGCATCCCAGGCCGGATAGACGACATGCGCGGTCATCGCCATCGGCGCGGCGGCGAGGCGGATGAAGGGCTCCAGATCGCGCTCCAACTCCTCCGCGCTCGCCTCAACCACCGGCAGTTCGACATGGCTGTCGGCGCGCGCGCGGCCATGGCCGGGGATATGCTTGACGACGCCGACGACGCCGCCCGCGCGCAGCCCCTCGATCGTTGCGCGGCCAAGCGCCGAGACGCGCATCGGCTCGAACCCGAAGGCGCGATCGCCGATGATGTCGTGCCCCTCTCGATCGCGCACGTCGAGCAACGGCAGACAATCGACATTGATCCCGGCTTCGCGGAGCATCGTCGCGATCGCCTGCGCGTTCGCCCGCGCCGCCTCGATCGCCGAGGCGGGCGCCACCTCATAGAGCGCGTCGAAGGCCGCCGCCTTGGGAAAAGCGGGCCATAAGGGAGGCGCCATACGCGCGACGCGGCCGCCCTCCTGATCGATCAGGATCGGCACGTCGGCGCGGCCGGCAAGGTCCCGCAGCGCATCGGTCAGCGCGCGAAGTTGCGCGGGATCGACACAATTGCGCTTGAACAGGATGAAACCTGCCGGATCGATGCCCCGGAAGAAGCGCGTTTCGGCGTCGGTGAGGGCCGGGCCCGAAAGGCCGAGGAAGAGCGGGGTCATCGCGACGTGGCGGGGCGCATCCCGGTCAACCCGGGATGCAGCCTTCCTTTGCCGAATGCAGCGCCGCGCAGACCGAATCGACCCGCGTCTTCGCCCCCTTCATGAAGATGCGATAGACGGTCTTGCCGCCGCTCGTCCCCTGCTGGATCGACAGGTCGAGCGAGCGCAGCGCCGGGAAGCGCGAGGTCAGGTCGCGCCGGCCCGCCTCGGCGGTTGCCTGCGAGGAATAGGCGCCGATCTGCTTCGTGGCGGAGGGTCCGGTGGCTGCCACCGTCTCGGGCTTCCTGTCAGGTTCCGCCGGCTTCGCGACAGGCGCCTCGATCGGCCTGGCCTTGGGCGGGCTTGCCGCCGCGATCTCGGCCGGCCTGGCGAGCGGCTTGCCCGACGGCGGCAGCGCAACCGTGCCGACCCGCGTCGTGGGGGCCACGGCACGCGCGTCGATCTTCGGCGCGGTCGCATCGACCGATGTCATCCCGCTCGTCACCGGCTCCTCGGGCCGGCGGCTGGGGTCGATCGCCGAATCGATGGCGACTCCCTGGCTTGCGGCGTAGGTGGCGTCGCCGACGCCTTCGATCGCCATGCCCCGGCCTCGGCCTTCGGGATCGGCGGGCACCTTGTAATCGCCATCGGGCGCGGCGATCACGCTGCCGTCGCCATGCTTCTGAAGGCCCTGGCGCAGCCACATGATGCCGCCGACGATCAGGCCAAGCGCGACGAGCGCGAGAACGATGAGCGCGATCAGCTTGCCGACCCCCAGGCCGCCATCCTCATCCTCGTCCTCGACAGCTTCGAGCCAGGGCAGGCGATCCTCGTCGCCCAGCGTGATTCGGCCGCGATCGAAATCACCCATCAGTTCATCTCCTCGGCCGCGGCGACGCCCATGATGCCAAGGCCGTTTCGGATAATCTGCCCGATCGCATCGGCCAGCGCCAGACGGGCCGCCGTGGTTTCAGCATCGTTCGCCAGCAAAAAGCGGCGTTCCGGAGCATCGTTGCCGCGGTTCCACAGCGCATGGAAGGCGGCGGCGAGATCGAACAGGTAGAAAGCGACCCGGTGCGGCTCGCCCGTCGCCGCCGCCGCCTCGACGATGCGGGGGAATTGCGCGGCCAGCTTGACGAGCGCCAGTTCCTCCTCGTCCAGGCGCGTGAAGTCGGGCGTCTCCGCCACCGCCACCCCCTCGGCCGCCCGGCGGCGGTGGAGCGATCGGATGCGGGCGTGCGCATATTGGACGTAGAAGACGGGATTGTCCTTCGACGCCTCCACCACCTTCGCGAAATCGAAATCCATCTGCGCGTCGGCGCGGCGCGTGAGCATCGTGAAGCGGACGACGTCCTTGCCCACTTCCTCCACCACATCGGCCAGCGTCACGAAGGAGCCCGAACGCTTCGACATCTTCACCGGCTCGCCGCCGCGCAGCAGCCGCACCATCTGGACCAGCTTGACCTCCAGCGGCACGCGCCCGCCCGTCAGCGCGGTCACCGCCGCCTGAATGCGCTTCACCGTGCCGGCATGGTCCGCGCCCCAGATGTCGATCAGGCGATCCGCCTTCTCCGCCTTCTGCGCGTGATAAGCGAGGTCGCCGCCGAAATAGGTGTAGCGCCCGTCGGACTTCATCACCGGCCGGTCGCTGTCGTCGCCGAACGCCGTGGAGCGGAACAGGGTCAGTTCCACCGGCTCCCAATCTTCCGGCACCTCGCCCTTCGGTGCGTCCAGCACCCCTTCATAGACAAGCCCCTGCTCGCGCAGATCGTCCAGCGCGGCCGCCACCTTGCCTGCCGCCTGCACCTCCGCCTCGGACGCGAAGACGTCATGGTGGATGCCGAGCAGGGCCAGATCGGCCCGGATCATGTCCATCATCGCCGCTACCGCGCGGCTGCGGAACAGCACCAGCCAATCGGATTCGGGCGCGGCGATGTAGCGGTCGCCGAACTCGGCGGCGAGCGCCTGTCCCACGGGAATCAGATAATCGCCCGGATACAGCCCGTCCGGCACGCTGATCGTCTCGCCCAGCGCCTCGCGGTAGCGCAGATGCGCCGAGCGGGCGAGCACGTCGACCTGCGCGCCGGCATCGTTCACATAATATTCGCGCGTGACCGCATAGCCCGCATATTCGAGCAGGCTCGCCAGCGCATCGCCGACGACAGCGCCCCGACAATGGCCCATATGCATCGGCCCGGTCGGGTTGGCCGAGACATATTCGACATTGACGCGCGTGCCCTGCCCGCTCGCCGAGCGGCCATAGTCACCTGCGGCGGCGAGAATGGCGGTCAGTTCGTCGCGCCATGTGCCGGGCGTCAGGCGCAGATTGATGAAGCCGGGGCCGGCGATCGTCGCCTCCTCCACCTCGGGCAGAGCCGCGAGCTTCGGCACGATCAGCCCCGCCAGCGCGCGCGGATTGGTCCCCGCTGGCTTGGCCAGCACCATCGCGGCGTTGGTCGCCAGATCGCCATGCGCGGGATCGCGCGGCGGCTCGACCGCGACGTTGCGGCGATCGATCCCGGCGGGCAGGTGCCCCTCCACGGCAAGCGCATCGAGAATCCGGCCGATTTCGGCGGTAAAATGGGTATAAAGCGTCACGTGCTGTTCCGGCTGTGGGCAGGCAAGCCGGCGCTGTAGCGGAAAGTGCGACGGAACGTCCATGGTTGGATGAAGCGGCCGTCGCTGGCCGGGACATACAAAAAACTTAGGAGAACTCATCCGGCATTCGCGATGATCCTTTGGCTATGTGTGCCCTCCTTTTCTCCGTCATTCCCGCGCAGGCGGGAATAAACGCAGCGCTTCAATATTTTGCCTTGGGTACGACATATGGATTCCCGCCTGCGCGGGAATGACGGGAGGATTTAAAATAGCTTCAACTCCAAAGATATTGCGCGACCGTCACCCCCAGAAGTCCGCTTCCGCCTCCCGCATCGTCCCGCCCTCGTAGCGGAAGCCGCCGGGCCGGTCTTCCGCCAGCAGCAACGGGCCGTCGAGGTCGACCCAGCGCGCGCGCTGCGCGGCGAGGAAGGCCGGCGCTATGCCGAGCGAGGTGGACAACATGCAGCCAACCATAAGCTCCAGTCCCATAGCGCGCGCTTCGGCGGCGAGCGCCAGCGCCTCGGTCAGCCCGCCGGCCTTGTCGAGCTTGATGTTGATCGCGGCATAGCGCCCCCGGCAGCGGGGAAGATCGGCGCGATCCTGGCAGCTTTCGTCGGCGCAAAAGGGAATGGGCGAGGCAACGCCGTCGAGGAGATGGTCCTCCCCCGCTTTCACCGGCTGCTCGATCAGTTCGACGCCGAACGCCGCCAGCGCCATCGCCTCGGCGACAATGTCCCGCCCCGTCCACGCCTCATTCGCATCGACGATCAGCCGCGCGTCGGGCGCGCCCTGGCGCACGGCCGCAACGCGTTCGACATCGCCCTCGCCGGCCAGCTTGAGCTTGAGTAACGGATAACGGCCCGCCGCCGCGCGCGCATCGGCCTCCATCCGGTCGGGCGCGCCGAGCGAAATGGTATAAGCGGTGACGAGCGGCTTCGGCGCGCCTAGTCCCGCTCGCCGCCAGACGGGCATGCCGGTCAACCGCGCTTCGAGGTCCCACAGCGCCGCGTCGAGCGCATTGCGCGCCGCACCGCGCGGCAGGCGTTGCGCCAGCCGATCGCGCGACAGGCCCGCCGCGATCTCGTCGCCCAGCGCTTCGATCGCCGCCGCGACCGAAGCAGCGTCCTCGCCATGATAGTAGATCGGCGTCGCCTCGCCCCGGCCGACCGCATCGCCCTGACGGAGTTCGACGACCACGACATCGACATGCGTCTTGGCGCCCCGGGAAATCGTGAACGCGCCGGCGACCGGCCAGCGTTCGACCCGAACCGCGAGCGCGCGCAGGCTCAGCGCCACGCCCCTTCATGCCCGGCGATCCACGCCTCGACCACCGGCGCGATCGTCTCGCGCCAGCGCCGGCCGTTGAAGATGCCGTAATGGCCGACGCCCTTCGCCAGATAATAATGCTTGCGCTCGTCGGCGAGGCCGGTGGCCAATGTGAGTGCCGCCTTCGTCTGGCCGAGGCCGGAAATATCGTCGCGCTCACCCTCGATCGCGAGCAGGCCGACGTCCTTGATCGCCGCCGGATCGACCCGGACGCCGCGATGCATCATCTTTCCTTTGGGAAGCGCGTGCTTCTGGAAAACCACGTCGATCGTCTGGAGGTAGAATTCCGCCGTCATGTCGCAGACGGAACGATATTCGTCATAGAAAGCCTTGGTGGCGTCGGCGCTCTCCTCGTCCCCCGCGACGAGCTGTTTGAACATCGTCCAGTGGCTGATCATGTGGTTGCCGAGGTTCATTGCCATGAAGCCGGTAAGCTGCAGGAAGCCCGGATAGACCAGCCGCCCCGCGCCCGGATAATAAAGCGGCACGGGCATGATGACATTCTGCTCGAACCAGCTGAACGGCCGCTGCGTGGCGACGGTGTTGACGACGGTGGGCGCCTTGCGCGTGTCGATGGGGCCGCCCATCATCGTCAGCGTCCTCGGGCGGCACGGATTGTTTGCCGCCGACATCAGCGCCGCCGCCGCATAGCAGGGCACCGCCGGCTGGCACACCGCCAGCATATGCGCGCCCGGCCCGATATGCTCCAGGAAGGCGACGACATAGTCGATATAGGTGTCGAGATCGAAGGCGCCATCGGCGAGCGGCACCATCTTCGCGTCGCGCCAATCGGTGATGTAGACGTCATGGCCGGGCAACAGCCGCTCCACCGTGCCGCGCAGCAGAGTCGCATAATGGCCCGACATCGGCGCGACGATCAGCAGCTTCGGCCCGCCCTCGACGCCCTTGCGGACGAAGCGTTTGAGCTGCCCGAAAGGCTGGCGGAAGACGATCCGCTCCTCCACCTCGACGGCGCGCCCATCCACCATCGTCTTCGTCAGGCCGAAGGCCGGCTTGCCGCGCGGGGCGGCGGCATGGGCAAAGACATCGAGTCCGGAGGCGACGACCGGCGCCATGCCGCTATAGGAGAAGGGATTGGCCGGATTGCTCATCCATTCGGCGCCCATCTGGGCGAAGCTGCTGGCGCCCGCAAGCAGCGAGCGCTGAAACTCATAGGCGCTGTAGAGCATCGTGCCTCCGTCGCTACGCCGCGAGGCGGCCAAGCCCTCCTTACTTACGTCCAAAGGCATTTACGTTGCAATGCAACAATCCGCCCCGCCCATTGAGCCTGATGCGGCAGGCTGCTAGGCACGCGCCATGCCCGAAAAAGCCCCCGCCGTCGGCAACCGGAAGCTCGGCAATCTCGGCCTCGTCTGGCGCATTGCCGCGCATTATCCCGGCTATATCGCGGGCGCGCTGATCGCGCTTACCCTCTCCTCGGCGGGCACGCTGGCGATACCTTACGGCTTCAAGCGGGTGATCGATCGCGGCTTCGTCGCGGGCGGCGGCGGCGCCGGCGCGGTGGCCGACTCGTTCCACTATCTGCTGATGATCGTCGCGGTGCTCGCGATCGCGACGGGCCTGCGCTTCTATTTCGTGTCCTGGCTGGGCGAGCGCGTGGTCGCCGACATACGCGCCGCCGTCCACCGCAATCTGCTGACGCTGGCGCCGCGCTTCTTCGAGGAGAACCGCCCGTCGGAAATCGCTTCGCGCCTGACGTCGGACACCTCGGTGATCGAGCAGGTGGTGGGCAGCACCATTTCGATCGCGCTGCGCAACATCTTCACCGGCGTCGGCGGGATCATCTATCTGTTCGCGCTGTCGCCGAAGCTGGCGGGAATGCTGATGATCGGCATTCCCATCGTCATCGGGCCGATCATCTTTCTCGGCCGCCGCGTGCGCCGCTTCTCGCGCACCGCGCAGGACCGGATCGCCGATGTCGGCGCGATCATCGCCGAGACGCTGGGGGCGATGAAGATCGTCCAGGCGTTCGGGCAGGAGCGGCGCGAGGGCGTGCGTTTCCGCTCGGCGGTGGACGGCGCCTTTCAGGCGGCACGGCGGCGTATCCAGCTTCGTGCGCTGATGACATCCTTCGTCATCGGCCTGATCTTCACCGCGATCACGCTCGTCATGTGGGAAGGCGCGATCGACGTGGCGCGCGGGCGGATGAGCGGCGGGGCGATCGCCGCCTTCGTCATCACCGGCGGGCTCGTCGCCGGCGCGTTCGGCGCGTTGAGCGAAGTCTATGGCGATCTGCTGCGCGCCTCGGGCGCCGCCGGGCGGATCGGCGAGCTTCTGGCCGAAATGCCCGAAATCCGCGCCCCCGCCTCACCCAGGCCGCTGCCCGATCCCGCGCGCGGCGAACTAGCCTTCGATCGCGTCACCTTCCGTTATCCAACGCGGCGCGAGGTGAAGGCGCTCGACGATTTTTCGCTTACCGTGCGGCCGGGCGAGATGGTCGCGGTGGTCGGCCCCTCGGGCGCGGGCAAATCGACGCTCTTCCAGCTTGCGGAGCGCTTTTACGATCCCGACGACGGCGTCGTGCGGCTCGACGGGGTCGCCCTGCCCGACGCCGATCCGGCCGCGATCCGTGCCCGCATCGCGATGGTGCCGCAGGAGACGGTGATCTTCGCCGCCTCGGCGCGCGACAATCTGCGCTATAGCCATTGGGAGGCGAGCGACGCTGACCTGTGGGCCGCCGCCGAAGCCGCCAACGCGGCGGATTTCCTGCGCGCCCTGCCGCAGGGGCTCGACACCTTCATGGGCGAGGGCGGCGCGCGCCTCTCTGGCGGCCAGCGCCAGCGCTTGGCGATCGCGCGCGCGCTGCTGCGCGACACGCCGCTGCTGCTGCTCGACGAAGCGACCTCCGCGCTCGATGCCGAGTCGGAGCGGCTGGTGCAGCAGGCGCTCGACACGCTGATGCACGGACGCACCACGATCGTCATCGCCCACCGCCTCGCCACCGTCCGCTCGGCCGACCGCATCGTCGTGATGGAGGAAGGCCGGATCGTCGAGGAAGGCAGCCACGACCAGCTTTCCGCCCAGGGCGGCCTCTACGCCCGCCTCGCCCGCCTCCAGTTCGAAGGGATCACGGCTTAGGTCGGCGCACAAAAGACGACTGGATGCGGATTTCGGCTGGTCGCGACCGGAAAAATAGGTATATGGAATATATCTATTTGTAGAGGCGCGTCATGCATGGTTCGCAGCCGACTCGGCCGGTCACGGCCTATCCCGCCTTGTTCGACGGCGCATTCCGCCCCTTCTTTCTTGCCGCCGCTGTGTGGGCTGCATCGGCGATTGCCTTGTGGATCACGATGTTTCGTGGCGTCTTCCGCCTCGCCGGGCCGTTCGATCCGCTCGCCTGGCATATCCATGAGATGCTGTTCGGCTTCGTCTTCGCGGCGATCGCCGGCTTCCTGCTGACGGCGATACCCAATTGGACCGGCCGGCCGCCGATACGCGGCCTGCGGCTCGCCGCGCTGCTTCTGCTCTGGATCGCGGGGCGACTCGTCTCGACGATCGCGCTGCCGATTCCGTTCGCAGCGGCGGTCGTCATCGATCTCTCCTTCGCCGTCGCGCTGGCCGTCGTCGCCGCGCGCGAGGTGATGCTGGCGCGCAACTGGCGCAACCTGCTGGTGATAATGCCCGTCACGCTGCTCGGGGCGGCGAACCTGCTGAGCTGGCTGGAAGCCGGCAACCTCCGTCCGTCGGGCGTAGCGTGGCGACTCGGTCTTGCGGCGATCCTCATCCTCGTTTCGGTGATCGCCAGCCGGATCGTCCCCGCCTTTACCCGCAACTGGCTGTCGAAACGGCAAGGCAGCATGGTCATGGTCGCCGCACCGCGCCTCGTAGACCGGTTGGCGCTGGGCACGCTCCACGCCGGCTTGATCGGCTGGGTGCTGTTCCCCGAGTCGCGGCTGGTCGGCGGCGTGCTGGTTTTCGCGGGCGCGGCCAACGCCCTGCGCCTTGTCCATTGGCGCGGCATAGCGACGGGGGCGGAGCCGCTGCTGCTCATCCTGCATATCGGCTATTTGTGGGTGGCGTTGGGCGCGGCGCTGCTCGGTGCGTCGATGCTGACGATCGCCGTTCCGCTGGCGGCCGCCATCCATGCGCTCACGGCGGGGGCGATCGGCACGATGATCGTCGCGGTGATGTCGCGCGTCTCGTTCGGCCATAGCGGCCGGCCGCTCCATGCCGACGCGATGACGACCGCGATCTACGCCGTGATCGTCGCGGCGGGCCTTACCCGTGTCGCCGCCGCCTTCCCCGGCGGGCTATCGGCGGCGCTCCTCGATATCTCGGCGGCGCTCTGGAGCCTCGGCTTCCTGCTTTTCGCGCTGCGGTTCGCGCCGATCCTGTGCACGCCGCGCCAGTAACGACAAAGGTCTTTTAATAGTATAAACCCGGGAACATGACAGGCTAGGCAGAATGCCCGAAAGCGGGAGCCGCTAATGGCCTTCGCGCGTTAGGGGCCGGCCACGAGATTGCGGAGGAGCACCAAGGATGGAACTCGATCCGGTCATATTGTCACGGTTGCAATTCGCCTGGGTGATCGCCTGGCACATCCTGCTTCCGGCCTTCACCGTCGGGCTTGCGTCCTTCATCGCCTTCATGGAAGGCATTCATTTCTTCACCGGTCGCGAAATCTATCTCCGCATCTCGACCTTCTGGACCAAGATCTTCTCGATCTCGTTCGGCATGGGCGTCGTGTCGGGCATCATCATGCCCTTCCAGTTCGGCACGAACTGGAGCCGCTTTTCGGACGCGACCGCGAACGTCATCTCGCCGATGTTCGCCTATGAAGGGCTGACCGCCTTCTTCCTTGAGGCGGCCTTTCTGGGCGTGCTGCTGTTCGGGCGAACCTTGGTGCCGCGCTGGATGCATTTCGTCGCCGCTCTGATGGTGGCGCTGGGCACGCTCTTCTCCTCCTTCTGGATCCTCGCGGTGAACAGTTGGATGCAGACGCCGGTGGGCTATGAGATCGTCGACGGCCGGTTCCAGCCCGCCGACTGGATGGCGATCGTCTTCAATCCCTCCTTCCCTTATCGCCTCTTCCACACCGTCACCGGTTTCTACGTGACGACTGCCTTCGTCGTCCTCGCGGTTGCGGCCTGGCTGCTACGCCGCCGCGAGGCGACCGAGGAAGCGCGCGTGATGTTGTCCACCACCCTGTGGCTGCTGCTCGCGCTCGTGCCGCTCCAGGTCCTGCTTGGCGATCTCCACGGGCTCAACACGCTGGAATATCAGCCGACGAAGCTCGCCGCGATCGAAGCGCGCTGGGACACGACGGCGCGCGCACCGCTGACGCTGTTCGCGCTGCCCGATCAGGAGGCGGAGACGAACCATGCCGCGATCGATATCCCGGTGCTGGGCAGCCTCATCCTCGCCCATGACGCCAATGGCGTGATCCGAGGCCTGAAGGAATGGCCCAAGGCGGATCGGCCGCCCGTCGCTATCGTCTTCTTCGCTTTCCGCGTCATGGTCGGCATCGGGCTGCTGATGCTGGCGCTGATCCTGTGGGGCAATCTGCTGCGCTTCAAGAGCCGCGTCTATGAAAGCCCGCTCTTCCTGCGCCTGTGCACCTGGTTCGGCCCGCTCGGCTTCATCGCCGTCCTGGCGGGCTGGACGACGACTGAGGTGGGGCGGCAACCCTGGACCGTCTACGGCCTCTTGCGCACCGTTCATTCGGTGACGCCGTCGCTCACCGGCATCGACGTGCTGCTCAGCCTGCTTGGCTATGTGGTTGCCTATCTCATCATGTTCCCGGCGGGCATCTTCCTGATGGCGCGCATCGTCCGGCGCGGCCCCTTGCCCCCGCCCACCGACGAGCCGGTGGAGAGCGGCCGGCCCGGATCGCCCATCCACGCCCTGCCCGGCCGCGAAGAAGGAGAGACGGCATGACGCTCGATCTTGTTCCCGTGTGGACGCTGATCCTCGGCCTCGGCATCTTCTTCTATGTGCTGCTCGACGGCTTCGATCTCGGCGTCGGCATCCTGTTCGGCTTCGCGCCCGACACCGCCTCGCGCAATCTGATGATGAACTCGATCGCGCCGATCTGGGATGGCAACGAGACATGGCTGGTGCTGGGCAGCGTCGGCCTGCTCGCGGCCTTCCCGCTGGCGTTCGCGATCATCATTCCAGCGGTTTATTTCCCGATCGTCATCATGCTGCTCGCCCTCGTCTTCCGCGGCGTCGCGTTCGAGTTCCGCTATCGCGATGCGGAGCACAAGACTTTCTGGGATCATGGCTTCTCCTACGGATCGGTGATCGCCACCTTCGCGCAGGGCATCGTGCTCGGCGCATTCATCCAGGGCTTTGATGTGGAGGGTCGCCACTTCGTCGGGTCGAGCCTCGACTGCTTCACCCCCTTCTCGTTGATGACCGGCGTGGCGCTGCTGTTCGGCTACGGCCTGCTCGGCGCGGGATGGCTGATCCTGAAGACCGAGGGCGAGTTGCAGCATCGTGCCCGGCGACAGGGGCGTATCTGCCTTATCGGCGTCGTCCTCGCCGTCGGCATCGTCAGCATCTGGACGCCGCTGATGGATGCGGACATCGCGCAGCGCTGGTTCTCCTGGCCGAACATGGCCTGGCTGGCGCCGGTGCCGATCATCACGCTGCTGCTCGTCATTGCCGAGTGGCGTGCCCTCTCTTCCCCTTCTTCGGAGGCATCGCCCTTCCTGTGGGCGATGGCGCTGTTCTTCATGTCCTATCTGGGCGTGGCGATCAGCCTGTGGCCGATGATCGTGCCGCATCGCTACAGCCTGTGGGAGGCGGCGTCCTCGCCCAGCACGCAGGCTTTCCTGCTGATCGGCACGCTCGTGCTGCTACCGGTCATCCTGCTTTACACGGGCTGGTCCTACTGGGTTTTTCGCGGCAAGGTGCGCCACGACATCGGCTATCATTAAGGCCGGCCCGGCGAGGAGAGACGCGTGAAGAACCTGAGCGGCAAGACGGCCTTCGTTACCGGCGGCGGCAGCGGCATTGGTTTCGGGCTGGCGCGTACTTTCCTGAGCGAAGGCATGACGGTGGTGATCGCCGATGCGAGTGCCGCGCGCCTTTCCGAAGTGCGCGAGGCGCTGCGCGGATCGAATGCGGTTCACCTCATCCAGGTCGACGTGTCCGATCGCGCGGGTCTTGCCGCCGCCGCCGACGAGGCGATCCGCCATTGCGGCAAGATTCACCTGCTCTGCAACAATGCCGGGATCGCTGGTGGCGGCGCGGTCGCCGATCCCGATTTCGCAGATTGGGACAGGGCGCTCGCCGTCAATCTCGGCGGCGTGGTCAATGGCGTGAAGGTCATCGTCCCGCACATCCGCGCCCATGGTGAGGGCGGGCATATCGTCAATACGTCCTCGATGGCCGGCATCGTGCCGCTGCCCGACGATGGCGGCGCCTATACGACCGCCAAATTTGCCGTGCGCGGCTTGACCGAATCGCTGCGCCTGTCGCTCGCGCCCGAGGGAATCGGCGTCTCCTGTCTGTGCCCCGGCCTCACCACCTCGCGGATCATGCAGGGGCCGGAGGGTCAGGGCAATTCGCTCGCCCGCGAAGGCGATCCCGATGCACTGTTCAACAGCATGGACGGCGCGATGGACCCGCTCGATCTGGGCGCGGCTGTGGTGCGCGGCATCCGCGAGAATGCGGCCTATATCCTGCCTCACGGCGAATTTGCCGACGAGGTCAGCACGCAATTCGCCGACATCGTCGCCGCCTTCCCCACCGATCAGGACGTGCCCGCCGCCCGCCTCGCCTTCGAGACGAAGCGCCGCGACATGGCCGACGCCCGCCGCCGATTGCCAGTGATCGACTAAAGGCGCGGCCATTTCCGTCACCCCGGCGAAGCCGGGGTCCATGGACTGGGCTCACTTTTCCTTACAGATCGACTCGCCATCCGTGGAGTCCGGCTTTCGCCGGAACGACAGGATGCCTCCTATCGCTCCGCGACCGCCCTTTCGCTCGCCGGGCCGATCCAGCCGCCCGCCGTCGCGACGAACAGCCGTGCGGTATCCAGATATTGCCGGGCGCGCGCCTCGACCAGGCCGGTCATCGCGCGTTGATGCACGCGTTCGGCGTCGACGATGTCGAGGACGCCCGAATTGCCCACCTCGAAGCTGCGCCGCGACAACGCGAGCGCCGAGCCGGCGACGTCGATCGCCTCCTGTTGCGCCTGTACCGCTGCCGCATCATGATCGAGCGCCGTGAGCAGATCGGCAACCTGCCCGAACGCCTTGAGCACGACGTCCTGATAGGTGGCGTTCGCCGCATGCGCATCGGCGATCGCCGCCTGCTGGTTCGCCTTCAAGGTGCCGCCGTGAAAGATCGGCGCGGTCAGCCCGGCGAAAATGTCATAGCCGCGAAAGGCGTCCTTGAAGACATTGCCCGTCGAGGGGGCCGCCTGCGTCAGTTCCGCGCCGAGCGTGATGTCGGGATACAGCCGCGCGGTGGCGACGCCGATCGCCGCCGTCGCGGCGTGCAATTCCGCCTCCGCCTGGAGGATATCGGGCCGCCGGTGGACGAGTTCGGAGGGCAACGACACCGGAATCTTCGCCGGCAAGGTGAACGACGCCAGATCGAAGGCGGGCGCGGCGAATTGCGACGGGGCCTCGCCCACGAGTATGGCGAGCAGATGCTCCGCCTCGCTCAAGGACTGGCGGAGCGGCGGGAGATCGGCCTGATCGGCGGCGAGCTGGCTTTTGGCGCTCAGTACCTCGACCATCGTGCCTTCGCCGCCGCGTCTTTTCTTGTCGGTGAGGTCGACGTTGCGCTGGTCCTCGCGGATCAGGTCGCTGACCGTTTCGATGCGCGCGCGGATTGCGGCGATCGTGATCGCCTGCGACACCACCTGCCCGGCCAGCGTGAGATGGGCGGCCTCGGTCTGGCGCAGTTGCGCTTCGGCCTGCGCCGCCGCCTGCTCGATCCCGCGCCGCCGCCCGCCGAACAGATCGAGGTCGTAGGAGACGCCGCCGCCCACCGAATAGAGGTTGAACTCGGGATTGGAGCTGGGGAATCCTTCTATCCCGCCTCCGCTGAAGCCGAAGCTGGCGAGATTGACCTCCTCCCGCTCCACGCGCGCCTTGGCGTCGACCTGCGGCAGCGCCCTGCCGCGTGCGGCGGCGAGTTGGCTGCGCGCGCGGCGCAGCGTCGCATTGCTCGCCTCCAGCGACTTGTTGTTGGCGAGCGCGCGATCGACCAGCGCATCCAGTTCGGGCGAGCCGTATACGGTCCACCAGCGTTCGGGCACCGCGCCCTCGGTCGCCACCGGCCCGGTCGCGGCCCCGGACGCGGCCGCGTCCCCTTTTGCCAGATAGGCGTTGGCGGAAGGCCCCGCCGGCGGGGTGAAATCGGGTCCTACCGTGCAACCGGCCAGCGCGGTCGCGGCGAGGAGCGAAAGGGGAAGGTCAAGACGCATATCAGGCCATCATTCCAGGTGCAGCGCAACCGCCTCGGCGCCCTTGCGCGGGGATTTCATGAACAAAAGCAGGAAGGCCGCCAGGATCGTGACGACGGACAGCAGCCAGAAATTGTCGACCATCGACACCATCATCGCCTGGCGCTGCACTTCGCCCGCCAGCGCGGCGATTCCCGACGGCTCGGTGAGGCTGAACTGGTGCGGCATCGTCGCGACCACCGGATTGTCGGGGCGCAGGCCTTCCACCAGCCGGCCATGCACCTTCTCCGCATTACGATAGCTCAACACCTGCAAGGCCGAAATGCCGATGCTGGACCCGAGATTGCGGATCAGCGTGAACATAGCCGCGCCTTCATTGCGGAAGCGAGGCGGCAGCGTCGCGAAGGCAAGCGTGGTCAGCGGCACGAAGATCAGCCCGGTGCCGACGCCCTGCACGAGGCCCGACGTAATGATGATCCCCGAATCCATGCCCAGCCAGACGCGGCTCATCATGAACATCGACACCGCATTGCAGCACAGGCCGACAAGGATCAGCAGGCGCCCGTCGAAACGCTTGGCGAACCGGCTGACGAAGATGACCGCAAGCAGCGTACCCACGCCGCGGGGGGCCATGACGAGGCCGGTCGTCACCACCGGATAACCCATCAGCCCTTCGAGGATTTGCGGCAAAAGCGCCAGCACCGAGAAGACGAGCACGCCCACCAGAAAACCGAGTATCGAGCAGGCGAGGAAATTCCTGTCCGCGAACAGCGCCAGATCGATGAACGGCCGCCGCGCGGTGAGCGTCTGGACGATGAAAAGATAGAGGAAGAACAGGAAGGCCGCGCCCTCGATGCAGATTTCGAGCGAGGAGAACCAGTCGAGCTGCTGGCCGCGATCGAGCATCAGTTGCAGCGCGCCGACCGCGATGCCCAGGGTCGCGAAGCCGAAAATATCCAGCCGTACCGGATTTTCCTCCTTCATCCCCGGCAGGAAGATCGACAGGCCGATAAAGGCCAATATGCCCACCGGCAGGTTGATGAAGAACACCCACCGCCATGTGAAATTGTCGGTCAGCCAGCCGCCGAGCACCGGGCCGAGGATCGGGGCCATGATCGCGCCCATCGTCCAGATCGCCATCGCGTGGCCGTGGCGTTCTGGGGGGTTGATGTCGAGCAGGATCGCCTGGCTCATCGGCACGAGCGCCGCGCCGAACAGGCCCTGCAACATGCGGAACAGCACAAGCTCGCCGATCGTGTGCGCGACGCCGCACAGCATCGAGGCGACGGTGAAGCCCATCACCGACACCAGCATCAGCCGCCGCCGGCCGAACCGGCTGCCGAGCCAGCCGGTCATCGGCGTGAAGATCGCCGCGGCGACAATGTAAGAGGTCAGGACCCAGGTAATCTGGTCGCTCGACGCGGAGACGCTGCCCTGCATATGCGGCAGGGCGACGTTCGCGATCGTGAGATCGAGCGAGTTCATCAACGTCGCCGCCAACACCGACGCGGTGATGAAGCGTCGCGTTACGGGGTCCGGCAGATGGGCAATGCCGCTCATTGCGCGGAGGCCGGGGCCCCCGCCCGCTTGTCATCCGAACCGCCGCCGAACAGATGGCGGCGATGGCCGGTGTCGACCGTCACGGTCGCGCTCAGCCCCGCATGCAGCGGCACGCCTTCGGGCACCTTGTCCAGATGCAGCTCGACCGGCAGCCGCTGGACGACCTTCACCCAGTTGCCCGTCGCATTTTCAGGCGGCAGCAGCGCGAAGGTGTTGCCGGTGCCGGGGCTGAAGCTCGCGACATGGGCGGTCAGATCCAGATCGGGATAGGCGTCGATTTCCACCGTCGCCGGCTGGCCGAGGCGCATGTAAGCGAGCTGGTTTTCCTTGAAATTCGCCTCGATCCACAGCCGCGTGCCGACCAGCGTGAACACCGGACGCGACGCTTCGACATAATTGCCGACCGGAAGCTGGTCGACCTTGGTGACGATGCCGTCCTGCGGCGCGCGCACCACCGTATAGCCCAGTTTCAGCTCGGCCGAATCGAGCGCGGCCTTCGCCTGCCGCACGATCGGATTGTCGTCGATCGCCGTGTCGGGAGCGCCGCCCAGCTGGGCGAGCACGCCCGCATTCTGCTGCACCACCGTCTGCACTTGCTGGCGCGCGGTTTCGGCGGCCAGCGCGGCATTGTCATATTGCGCCTGCGACGAAATCCCTTCGGCGAGCAGTTCCTTCTGGCGATCACGCTCGCGCTCGGCGAAATGGACCTTGTCCTGCGCCGCCTTCAGCTCGGACGCGCCCTCGCGATAATTGGCGCGCAGCGTGCCGATCTGGAGGCGCGTCGCCGCCAGCTTGGCGCGGGCTTCCTCCACCATCGTCTTATAGGGCGCGGGATCGAGCCGGAAGAGAACCTGTCCCTTGCGCACCCGCTGATTGTTCGCCACCTCGACCGCGATGACACGGCCCGAGACGTTGGCGCTGACGGACACCTTCGCCGACTGCACATAGGCATTGTCGGTCGATTCATAACGGCCGCCATGAAGATAGAGGAAGAGGCCGATCAGGGCGACGATCACCGGCCCCGCAATGAAGAGAGGCTTGCGAAAGCGCGCGCGCCGGGCGCGCTTTTCGTCCATCTCGGACAGATCGGCAGTTGCGGAGTCCTGCTCGATCTTGTCCGGAGCGTTCATGCGCTGCTGACCGCTCACGCGGCTTCCCTGCCAAAAGGCCGATAGCAAACAAGCATGCCGATTGTTCCCGCTGATTGCGAACTGTGCCCGCTTGCCCCTAATCACCGCATCACTATAAATCCAGTGATTTACATTCCATTTACATATGAGCTGTCTTCATGATCGCCCCCGATCTCAACCTCCTGCGCATCTTCGATCTCCTGTTCGAGGAACGCAGCGTCTCGCGCACCGCGCAGCGGCTGGGCGTCACCCAATCCGCGATCAGCCACGCGCTGGGCCGCCTGCGGGTGACGGTAGGCGATCCGCTGTTCACGCGCAGCGCGGGCGGACTGCAACCCACCGCGCGCGCCGAGGAGCTTGCGCCGCAGCTTCGCGAAATTCTCGTCAGGATTCGCACCGCTCTCAATCCGCCGGTGTTCGATCCGCTGGACAGCAATCGCACCTTCACGATCGCGACCGGTTCCTACATCTGCCGGCTGGTGATGCCGATGCTCGTCCAGCTCGCGCGCAAGGCGGCGCCGGGCATCACTCTCCAGGTCCACACGCTCGATCAGGCGTTGCTCGACGAGATGGATCAGGGCACGGTCGACGTCGCGATCGGCGCCTTTTCCGACGTGCCGGCGCGGATCGAGGTCAGCACCTTGTTCCACGATGCGCTCGTCTGGGTGGCAAGCCGCGATCATCCGCTCGCGCGCCGCGAGCCCGATGTGGCCGAACTGATCCAGCAGCCGCGCCTCGGCATCGTGCCCGATTATCCCTTCCGCGCGCTGCGCACCGATGGCGCGGGCGAGCGGATCAACCGGCGCCGGATCATCGGCGACAGCGATCCGATCCCCGGCGCGACGGGCGGTCACGATGTGCCCGCGAGCGTCTATGACGGTGACACCGCCCTTTCGATCATCGGTCGCACCGATCTGGTCGCGATCCTGCCGCGCCGTCTCGCCGCCGCCCGGCAGGCCGAGCTGGGGCTCCGCCTGTTCGATGCGCCGGTGCAGGAACCCGACATCGAAATCAGCATGTTGTGGCACAAGAGGTTCGCGCACGATCCCGGGCTGCAATGGCTGCGCGATCTGCTCCACACCGCGTCGAACCCGCTTACCGACACGCTGTGACGACAGCGTGACACGGGCGGCGCGGCGGCGACGCCCAGGAAAAAGCCCCCGGCGCTTTCACGCCGGGGGCCGGAGACTCGCCTGTGGGACGAGTGGGATCAGATGCCCTGCGACGCGCGGAAATCCTGAATCCAGGTCGCGGTCTTGTTGAAGCCGCCGAACGGATAGAAGTGCAACAGCACCTCGCCGTGAACGGCGGGATCGATGCCCGCAGCCAGTTCCTTGATGATCGGATCGGGGCCGGCGGTGCTGAGCAGGCGCGTGATCGACACGCCATATTTCGCCATCACCTTGGCCGAGGCGCCGACGCCGCAGCGCGCGGCATAGCGCAGCAGCGTCTTCACGCTCGTCGGACCGGCGACGCCGATGCGGACGGGGGCGTTGACCCCTTCCTTGCGAACCTGGGCGAGCCAGCCGAACACCGGATCGGCATCGAAGCCGAACTGCGTCATGATCGAGAAATCATGGCCGAGATCGTTGAGCACGGCCTGCTTGTCGCGCAGCGCCTGCCATAATTTTTCGTTGGTGATGTCGGGATGGCCCTCGGGATAGCCCGAGATGCCGACATGCTTGACGCCATATTTGCCGAGAAGGCCGGTCTTGATGACGGCCAGCGCATCTTCATAGGGGCCTTCGGGGCGCGGCGGATCGCCGGCGATGACGAAGGCATTCTCGATCTGCACCTCGCTGGCGAGCGAATCGAGGAACGACTCGAGCTCGGCCTGCGTCTTCAGGCGGCGGGCGGAAAAATGGGGCACCGGCACGAAGCCGAGCTGCTTGACCCGGAGCGACGCGGCGACGCGGTCGGGAAAGGTTTCGTTGGGCAGGAACGTGACGGAGATGCGCGTGCCCTGCGGAATGTTGGGCGCCGCCTCTTCCAGCTTGGCGACGTCCTTTGCCGTCATTTCGAGGGAGAAATCATCGACGAGACGCCGCAGCGCCGCGGCTTCGCTTGCGTTTTCAATGGTCGCCATGGCGTCCTCTGGGATCGGGAAACAGACGGGGCGGATGGAGGAACCACCCGCCCCGCTTGAAGAAGCGGTGGATCAGCCCTTGCGAGCCGTGCGCCAGCCGCCTTCATAATGCTCGCGCGCGGTGACCGAATAGGGCACCGGGCTCACGACGACGCGGACCTCAAGCTGCTTGTGCGGCTCGACGGTGGTCTTCTTCGTGCCGCCATTCTCCTCGCCCCAGACGACCTTCAGCTCGGTGCCGAGCGGAATTTCATGGTCGATGGTCGCGAGCGAGAGAGCGCGCTTCTCATTGTAGCTGTAGCCGGTGAACATCGAGAGGCCGACGGTCGAGCCGCCCGCATCGACGACGCGGTCGTAGTTCGCCGAGGCATAGTTGGCGAGCGGGAGATCGAAGAACTTGTAGTGATCGCCCTCCGGCTCGAACAGCGAAGCGTAGATCTTCGCCATGTCCTCGCTGTTCCACGCCAGCGTCACCTTCTTGCGCTGCGCGTCCTTGTCGAGCGCTTCCAGCGCCTCGCGGCCGTGGAAGTCATGGTCGAACTTCACGAACGGGCCGTAGCCCAGCTCGTAAGGATTGACGTAATAATCCTCGATGTTGGCCGAGGCGAAGCTGCCGCCGAGGCTGCCCGTCGCTTCATAGCTGTCGTCGCCGAGCCACTCGCGATACGCCTTGAGCTTGTCGCCCGTGTAGATCGCCGGCAGCGGCGAGGGGATCCAGCCCGACTCGAGCGTGTTCGACGGATAGGCGCGCGAGCCGACCGGGATGAGGCCGAATTCCTTGCCCGCATCGAGGATTGCGGCGCGGACTTCTTCCTGGATGTCGTAGGGACCCCAGATTTCCAGGCCCGGCGCGCCGGCCATGCCGTGGCGCAGCGTGCGGATCTTGTGGCCGGCGATGTTCATCTCGCCCATGTTGAAGAAGCGCAGCTTCTCCAGGGGAGCGCCGTTCAGCTTCTCGATCACGTTCCAGGCCTGCGGGCCCTGGATCTGGAAACGCCAGGAAATGCGCTTCACCGGCTTGCCCATCGGGCGGCTCGGCGAACGGTCGTCATGGACGATCTCGACGTCGTAGCCGCCGGTCGCGCCGTGGAACATCAGCCAGTTGGCGGCCGGCGCGCGGCCGACATAGACGAACTCTTCCGGCGCGAGATAGAAGAGGATGCCGTCGCCGATGACATGGCCGTAAGGCGTCGTCGGGACGTACTGCTTGGCCTGGTTCACCTTGAAGTTGGCCATCGAGTTGATCGCGGTGTCCGACAGGAGCTTCAGCGCATCCTTGCCGCGAATGTAAAGGTCAACCATGTGGTGCGTCTGGTCGAACAGCACGGCGCTGTGCTGCCAGGCCCACTGCTCCGAACGCCAGTTCGAAAATTCCGGTGCGACGACCGGATAGACGTAAGCGCCGAGCTGTGAGTTGCGGAGCATGTCGACAGGGTTGCCGACCTTCTGAAGCTTTTGTTCCAAATTCGCGGTCATGACGGCAGAATGTCCTCTCGTCAGGGAATGAGTCCCGATCACGGGCTAAGGACCGTTAGGAGCCTTCGTTTGACATTTCAACCGCCAATGGTTGACATTTCAACCGGCAGCGGGATTCAAGAGCGCATGCGGCAGGCCGCTGGCTTTTTTGCCTCGTCCTGCCCTATGCCGCACGACCTCGACTCGGCGGCATCGTTCGAATGCCTGGTATCCGCCGCCTTATGAGAGAGGAGAGCCGTGACAAATCCCCATATCCTGACGCTATCCTGCGATGATCGCCCCGGCCTCGTGGCCTCCGTCTCGGGGCTCCTGTTCGAGAATGGCGGCAATATCCTGGAAGCGCAGCAGTTCGACGATGTCGAGACGGGGCGCTTCTTCATGCGTGTCGTGTTCGACCTCAAGGCCGATGTGCCCGGCATCGAGTCGCTGCGCGAACGATTCGCCGTCATCGCCGACAAGAACGGCATGGAATGGCAGTTGCGGCCGAAGGACCAGCGCAAGCGCGTGCTGCTCCTCGTCTCGAAATTCGATCACTGCCTGGGCGACCTGCTCTATCGCAACCGCATCGGCGAGCTGAACATGGACGTGGTGGGCATCGTGTCCAACCATCCGCAGAGCGCGCTGCACTTGTCGCTGATGGGCGAGATTCCCTATCACCATCTGCCGATCACCAGGGACACGAAGCCGCAGCAGGAAGCCGAGATCAAGCGCATCGTCAACGAGACGGGCGCGGAGCTTGTCGTGCTCGCGCGCTATATGCAGATCCTGTCGGACGACCTCGCGAGCTTCCTGTCGGGCCGCTGCATCAACATCCATCACAGCTTCCTGCCGGGCTTCAAGGGCGCCAAGCCCTATCATCAGGCCCATGCGCGCGGCGTGAAGATGATCGGCGCCACCGCCCATTATGTGACGGCGGACCTCGATGAAGGCCCGATCATCGTGCAGGATGTCGAGGCGATCACCCATGCCGACCGGCCGGACGATCTCGTCCGCAAGGGCCGCGATATCGAACGCCGCGTGCTGGCGCGCGCCGTGCGCTATCATCTGGCGGACCGGGTGTTGCTCAACGGCTCCAAGACCGTCGTCTTCACGGACTGACGCACATGGCGGACATTATCGACGGCAAGGCAATCGCCGAGACGCTCTCGGCCAGCATTGCCGCCGATGTCCGCCAGCTTGCCATCGAGCGCGGGATCGTCCCCGGTCTTGCGGTCGTGCTGGTCGGCGAGGACCCGGCCAGCCAGATCTACGTCAATCGCAAGGTGCTGCAGACCCGCAAGGTCGGCATGCGCTCGATCGAGCATCGCCTGCCCGTCGAGACGAGCGAGGCGGAGTTGCTGGGCCTGATCGCCGCGTTGAACGCCGATCCGGCGGTGCACGGCATTCTCGTCCAGCTCCCGCTGCCGCCGCACGTCGACGGCCACAAGATTCTCGACGCGATCGACCCGCGCAAGGACGTCGACGGGTTCCACCCGGTCAATGTCGGCCGGCTGTCGAGCGGCACGGGCGGCCTCATCCCCTGCACGCCGCTCGGCTGCATGATCCTCCTCGAAACCGTGATCGACGATTTTCGCGGCCTGCGCGCCGTGGTGATCGGCAAGTCGAACATCGTCGGCAAGCCGGTGGCGCTCCTCCTTCTCGAACGCGAATGCACCGTCACGGTCACGCATATCCTGACGCAGAACCTGCCCGATATCGTGCGGCGCGCCGATATCGTCGTCGTCGCGGCGGGCAGCCCCGGCCTCGTGCGCGGCGACTGGGTGAAGCCCGGCGCGGTGGTGATCGACGTGGGCATCAACCGCATCACCGACGAAAATGGCAAGCGCCGCGTGGTGGGCGATGCGGTGCTTTCCGAAATGGATCATGCCCGCGCGGTGACGCCGGTGCCCGGCGGCGTCGGGCCGATGACCATCGCCTGCCTGCTCGCCAACACGATGAAGGCGGCGCGGAGCCTGTCCGGTGGCTGAGCCGATCGCGCTCGTGCCGGAGCCCGCCCCCGGCCCCGCCGTCCTGTCGAGCACGATCAGCGTGCGCGATCTTTCGGTTTCGGCCGATATCGGCGTCTACGCGCATGAGATCGGGCAACCGCAGACATTGCTCATCAACGTCGCGCTGCTGATGCGGACGGCGCCCGCCGATCGCCTTGCCGATACCGTCGATTATACGCGGATCGTCGAGGTCGCCGATGCGCTGGCGCATGAGCGGATCGAGCTGATCGAAACCTTTGCCTATCGCCTCGCCACCGCCTGCCTCGCCTTCGCCGGCGTGATGCAGGCCGATGTTCAGGTCGAAAAACCCGGCGCGCTGGTGCGCGGCATCGCGGGCACGCGCATCGTCCTGGCGCACAGCGCAGCCTGACGGGCGCGCTTATTCGGCTTCGGGCGCCGCCTCGTCCAGCCGCCAGCCGCCGAAGCGCCTGAAGCTCAGTCGGCCGAGGAAGAAAGCGGCGATTGCGCCCAGCAGGATCGGCGCCGCCATCGCCAGCAGCAGGATCGGCAGCGGCAGGTGCAGCCCGATCAGGATCGCGCCGATCACCGGCCCCAGCACCGAACCGATCCGGCCCACCGCGAAGGCAAGCCCCACCCCCTGCGAGCGATAGGCGGTGGGATAGAGGATGCCCGCCGCCGCGTTGCTGCCGAACTGCGCGCCAAGGATGCAGAAGCCCGCGAGGCCGACCAGCCCCGCCAGCATGATCGGCGAAACATGGGGGACGCCGATCGCCAGCAGCGCCGGCGCGGCCACCGCGAGCAGCACCGTCACCGCCAGGAAGCCCCAGCGATCGAGGATCACGCTCATCACCAGTCCGCCGGTCGCCGCGCCCAGATGATAGGCGGTGGTCGTCATCGCCGCCGCCTCGGGCGAAATGCCCTTCGCTTCGAACAGCAAGGCCATCCAGCTATTGAGGAAATAATTCGCCATCAGCGTCGTCGCGAAACAGAGCCACAGAAGGAGCGTGATCGCCGCGAGCCCGCCGGAGAAAAGCGGCGCGATCGATCCCGCGCGCGCGCGCGGGGCCGGCGGCCGGACGAAAACGGCGCCGTCCGCCAGCGTCAGATCGGGCCGCATCCGCCGCAGGATGCGCAGCAGCTGCGGCTCACGGCCGGGCCGCGTCACGAGGAATTTCACCGATTCGGGGAGGCAGAAGAAGAGGCCCAGGCAAACGATCAGCGGAAAGCCGCCGCCGATCAGGAACAGCACCTTCCAGCCATAGGCCGGCACCAGCAGCGCACCGACCAGCCCCGGCACCGCGCCGCCCAGCGTAATCCCCATGAACATCAGGATCACCAGCTTGGCGCGCAGATGGCGCGGCGACAGCTCCGAATTGAGCGCGATCGCGTTGGGCATCAGGCCGCCCATGCCGATGCCGGTGATAATGCGCAGCAGGGTAATCTGCTCGATCGAATGCGTGAAGACGACCGCGAGCGTGGTGGCGCCGAACAGGAAACAGCCGAGAATGATGACGAAGCGCCGCCCATAGCGATCGCCGAGAAAGCCGAACAGCGGCGATCCGATCAGGATGCCGATCAGGCTTGCGCCCATCATCGGCCCCATCGCGCTGGCGTGGACGCCCCATTCGCGCACGAGGTGCGGCGCGGCGATGCCGAGCGCCGAAATCTCGAATCCTTCCGCGAACATCGCGCAGAAGGACCAGATCAGCAGGTTGAGGTTGAAGGGACGAAATCGCTGTCCGTCGACCAGTTCATCGACATTCAGGGGCGTTGCGCTGGTCAAAGGCTCATCCTCTACGGCACGGTATGATGCGGCATGCCCGCCTTTCTTCGGCGAGAAAAGAGGCAATGCCTATGCCAAAGAGGAAAGCGAAAACCGCATCTTGCGATCATTGGCCGCATAGCGCGCATGTAAGCCAACGCGGATATGCTTCGCTCCGACGCGCCACGGATTGACTCGCAAGAGGGCGGGACCCACGCGGGCGCTCCTTGTCCATGTGCGGCCAAAAGGCCGCGCATCCACCGTTTTTGCGGAGCGTATCCTCACCCCATGCCCCGCCTCTTCAAGCTCAACTCGCACGACATGGCGATCGATCTCGGCACGGCGAACACCGTCGTCTATCTGCGCGGGCAAGGCATCGTGCTCAACGAACCGTCGGTGGTCGCGATCGAGACGACCAACGGCGTGAAGCGCGTCCGCGCGGTGGGTGGCGATGCGAAGCTGATGATGGGCAAGACGCCCGACAATATCGAGGCGATCCGCCCGCTTCGCGACGGGGTGATCGCCGACATCGACGTTGCCGAGCAGATGATCAAGCATTTCATCCACAAGGTGAACGGCGGCACGAATCGCTTCCTGCGCCGGCCCGAGATCGTCGTCGGCGTGCCGTCGGGATCGACGACGGTGGAGCGGCGGGCGATCCGCGACGCGGCCTCGAACGCGGGCGCGGCGCGCGTCTATATGATCGAGGAACCGATGGCGGCGGCGATCGGATCGGGCCTGCCCGTCACCGAGCCGGTGGGCGCGATGGTCGTCGATATCGGCGGCGGGACGACCGAGGTGGCGGTGCTGTCGCTGCGCGGCCTCGCCTACAGCAATTCGGCGCGCGTCGGCGGCGACAAGATGGACGAGGCGATCTCCTCCTTCATCCGCCGCAAGCATAATCTGATGGTCGGCGAGGCGACGTCGGAACGGATCAAGCATGCGATCGGCAATGCGATCATGCCCGACGGCAACGGCGAGACGCTGCCGATCAAGGGCCGCGACCTCGTGACCGGGGTGCCCAAAGAAATCCCCGTCACCGAAGCCGAAATCGCCGAGGCGATCGCCGAATCGGTCAGCCAGATCGTCAGCGTGGTGCGGATGGCGCTGGAATATACCCCGCCCGAACTGGCCGCCGACATCGTCGACCAGGGCATCGTCCTCACCGGCGGCGGTGCGCTGCTGCGCGGCATCGACACGCTTCTCGCGCAGGTCACGGGGCTGCCGACGGTGGTGGCCGACGATGCCCTGATGTGCGTCGCGATGGGCGCTGGCCAGGCACAGGAAGACCCGCTTTACCGGGGCGTCCTGATACAGGTGTGAAGTTCGGGAGCCCGCTGCACGCCCCCACCCCAACCCCTCCCCTGAAGGGGAGGGGCTTAAGGCAGCGTTACGTCTAGAAAACTCGTTTCCACTTAGGTTGAAGCGTAGCCCGAGTTTCTGAGGTAGTTGGCGCATTCGTGTGGTGGGAAGGCGTCGAGCAGGGTGCCGATGCGACGCCAAGTTGCCTCGACGGATCGTTCGGCTGCC
>Ga0180218_1000191_pt1 | contig 84163 bp, 74 predicted proteins | sample eDN3rd37CKraftBY_FD_151334 | JGI IMG/M metagenome (GOLD analysis project Ga0180218, IMG submission 151334) | Enriched backyard soil microbial communities from Emeryville, California, USA - eDNA 3rd pass 37_C Kraft BY (version 2) (version 2) | ecosystem: Environmental > Terrestrial > Soil >... | reverse complement strand
CGCCCGAAGGCGAAGCCCGCTACCGCGAGCTGGACGCCCGACTACTGGCGATCGCATCAACCGTCGGCGCGGCTCTCGGCGAAACGGATATCCGCGGGAGCACCGAAATCGTGCGGGTGCTGAGCGGCGACGTGAAGGCGCGCCTGGAGCGGTTGCCTTAGTGCGCGTTGGAGATGCAGCGCGTTACGGTACCAACGGTCTTGGCCGATGACGGATGCCTCCCCGTCATTGGCTCCGCTGTTCCTACCCCCTCTGTCCTACCGGACATCTCCCCCTCAAGAGGGAGATCGGCTGTCAGGCACGTTCTCGCCAATCGTCGACGTTGCAGAAGAGGCGCCGGCGTCGAAGCTGCCAATCTCCCCCCTTGAAGGGGAGATGTTCGGCAGGACAGGGGGGCGGCACTCACAGCATCGGCGATCGCCCGCATTCTCACGCTGGATGCGGACGAGAACATAATCTGGCCATCACTCTGCATCTGGCCACAAACAAAAAAAGGAGCCGCCGACGGCAGCTCCTTTTTTTGCTCACTGTACTGCGAACTGCAGCCCAGGAATTTGTTATGGAGTGGTCGTCGGCTTCGCATCCTTCAGGGCGGTGCCGATGTCAGTGAACCTGTCCGAGATATTGCCACCAATCGCCGAAGCACCGGCGATGATGCCCACCGAGATCAGGGCGGCAATCAGGCCGTATTCGATTGCGGTCGCGCCGCTTTCGTCATTCTTGAACTTCTTAAGCAAATCAAACATTGGAGAACCTCGCCCGTTGTGATTACGAGCGCAACGTAGCTCCGATCCGTTACCAGACCGGTTAATATAGATAGTGAACAAATCGTTATATTTGAGATGCTTAATACTGAATTACGAATACTGAGACAATTCGTTGTAACTCATTGAACCGACCTGCGCATCGCCCCTCGGAACGGACGTTCGGCCCCATCCGGCAAAGTCGCCAGGCAGAAGAAACAACGTCGCATTGATCTGTCGTATGATTGAGGCGCCCGGATGCTCGATTGATGTCGCTCTCCGAACCGATTGGCGACGACATTGGTGCGATTACAAGCTTTTCGGCCCTGCCCGGCGCGGCAAGCCTGACCGGCATTTCTCCTTTTCACTGCGATCGTTGAGGTAGCGACTCTGCCGGATCCGGATCGGCTTCAGCCGGCGTTGGGAGCGCTCCTGCAAGCGGTATGTAGTCGGTCGGACCAAGTTTTTATCCGGAAATCGCTCAAGGACGTCGAGAGTCCCAATGGATGCGACGAAAGTCCATCCGAGGCTTCCTCCGCGCCGGCATCGGGTTGACACGTTAGTTGGTTGCAACGATTATATTCGTTACGGATGCTATATATTCTATTCGAATACATAGATTGGACTTGATCTTGCTGAACACTGTTTTTGAAGACGATGACGCTGCTGACGTTCAGCCTGATAGCCCACGTAGCCCGAAGCCGACCTGATCGACGTGATGTCGATGTCCAGCCCAGTCGTGGTCTTCGAGAGGGACCGCATCCAGCAGGTCGCCAACCCGCTTGATCACTCCCGTCGGTGCGAGATCGCCTCCCTCGCCGGTTTCATGGGCGAGAGCAGTCTCATCGATGCCGCCGTGGCGCGCTGACCAGTCCCGCCATGAAGATCGAGGTGATCACGGTCTGCTCCACCCGAAATGTGCGCCTGTGATCGCCCATGTGGCTTCTGGCGGAATACGCCCAATAACAAAATGCATCGCTCAATCGAACAAACGGATCCAAAATGACATCGGCTTTTTTCGACAAGAATATCTCAAGGCGGCTGTTTCTAGGCACGGGAGCAGTAGGGCTGGCCTCCATTGCCTCTCCCTATGTCATGCGGAGCTACGCCAACGATCAGTTTCTCTACGTCAACACCTGGGGTGGCGTCTGGGAACAGGCGGTCGTCAAGAATGTCATCGAGCCCTTTACGGCGGAAACTGGCATTGAAATCCGCACCGTCTCGCCCGTCTCCTTTGCAAAGCTCGCCGCTCAAGTCCGCAGCGGAGTCTACGAATTCGACGTGACTACCCTGGGCGCGGCCGAACTGGCTCGAGCCAACGCTGCCGACCTTGTCGAGTCGTTCGATACCGCGACTCTCGACAAGTCGGTGCTCTGGGACGGCGCGGTCTCGATGAACGGCGTCGGGTTCGACTGCTTCTCGACCGTCGTCGCCCACAACAAGAACAAGTTCCCGAATGGCGGGCCGCAGAGCTGGGCCGACTTCTGGAATGTCGAGAAATTCCCCGGCGCACGCAGCCTGCAGCGTTACGCTGCCCGGATCCTTCCGATCGCACTGCTGGCCGACGGCGTCGCCGTTGAAGACCTATACCCGCTCGACATCGACCGTGCCTTCGCCTCGCTCGACCGCATCAAACCGCATATTCGTGTGTGGTGGACGGCCGGCGCGCAGTCGCAACAGATCCTGCGCGATGGTGAGGTCGACATCATCGGCATCTGGCAAGGCCGTTGCTTTGAGCTGATCCAGCAGAACGTGCCGATCGGCATGACGTGGAATCAGGCTGAGATCGATAAGGGTTTCTGGGTCGTCGCAAAGGGCACCCCGCGTTCTGAGAACGCCTGGAAGTTCATCGAGGCAGCCAGCCGGCCGAAGGCCCAGGCGGGGTTTGCGAAGGATGCACTCTCCAGCCCCCTGAATCCCAAGGCGTTCGAGTTCATTGATGCCGAGGCGGCCAAGGTCATGCCCACCGCCCCGGAGAACTACCCCAGCACCTTCGAGCAGGACATCGCCAACTTCGGCGCCGACATCGAAGAGACGACGCAGCGCTTCGAGGAATGGCTTACCAGCTGATCGGTCTTCGGCATTTCGAGGCCAATGGCGGATTGCAACGGAGTTCACGCGTCATGGAATTCGACTTCATCATCATCGGAGCCGGGTCGGCAGGTTGCGTCCTTGCCAACCGCCTGACTTCGGATGGCGTGACTCGTGTCCTCCTCCTGGAAGCCGGGGGGTGTGCATTCGACCCCTGGCTTCACATTCCGGCGGGCTATTACCGCAACGCCTACAATCCGCGATACAATTGGAGCTACGAAACCGAGCCGGTCGATTCGCTGGCTGGTCGTCGCCTGCCCTGGCCCCGAGGCAGGGTGATCGGCGGATCAAGCGCGATCAATGGTCTTATCTATATCCGGGGCAATCGGCGAGACTTCGACGAGTGGGCCAATCTCGGCAATACGGGCTGGGGCTACGACGATGTCCTGCCCTATTTCCGCAAGGCGGAGAACCAGGAGCGCGGCGAAAACTCCTATCACGGCGTCGGCGGCCCTCTTGATGTCGCCGACATCCGAATGAGGCATCCGCTCTACGACGCGTTCATCCAGAGCGCTGTGGCCGCCGGCCACAAGCGCAACGATGACTTCAACGGCGCAGAGCAGGAAGGAGCAGGCGCCTACCAGATGACAGTCGGCCGGTGGCGCAGGTCCAGCACGTCGATCGGATATCTGGAACCTGCGCGCAAGCGTCCAAATCTCAAGATCGAGACGAGTGCCTTCGTCAACCGGATCCTCTTCCACGGCACGGAGGCGACGGGTGTCGAGTATGTCCGCGGCTCGGAGGTGCTCACCGTGAAAGCGCGCCGGGAGGTGATCCTCGCGGCCGGCGCGATCAACTCACCGCAAATCCTGCAGCTGTCGGGTGTTGGGCCCACCGAATTGCTGAAGCAGTTCGACATCCCTGTCGTCGCCAATCTCCCGGGAGTGGGTCGCAACCTGCAGGACCATCTGACCTCACGCATCGTGTACCGTTGCGTCCCCGGTATGATCACGGTCAACGAGGTATTCCACAGCTGGCCACGGAAACTCCTGGAGGGCGCGAAATACCTTCTCACGCGCAAAGGTCTGCTGATGATGGCGGGCGGGCCGGTCGGCCTCTTTGCGCGCACAAAGCCCGAGCTCGAAGCGCCGAATGTCCAGTTCCACTTCCTTGCGTGGAGCCTGGACCGCGCGGGCGGGCCGATGCATCGCTTCCCCGGCTGCACTATCAGCGTCGTCCAGTGTCGGCCGGAAAGCCGGGGCTGGCTCGGCATCGCGTCCCCGGACCCTCGCGCCGCACCGCAGATCCATCCCAACTATCTTGCATCCGAGGCGGACCAGGATTGCCTCATCGAAGGCCTGAAAATGGCCGAAGGCATCTTCCGGCAGTCTCCCCTGTCGCAGAAACTTAAGGAGCGTATCTATCCCGGGGAGTTGCCACAAACACGCGAGGCATGGCTGGACTACATTTCGCGCAATTCGGGGACCGGCGCGCACCCGGTGTCGACGTGCATGATGGGAACCGGCGCCAATGCCGTTGTCGATCCGCAACTTCGTGTCCACGGCATCGGCAGGCTGCGCGTCATCGATGCCTCGATCATGCCGGCCGTGGTTTCAGGCAATACCAATGCCGCAGCGATCATGATCGGCGAAAAGGGCGCGGACCTCGTGCTCGCCGGAGCAAACGCGTGACCCAGATCTCCCCGTCCATCTTCGCAAATGCGCGCAAATTCTATATCGGCGGCACCTGGGTATGCGCGTCGAACCGCGAGACGATCGAGGTGCTCAATCCGGCGACGGAAGAGCCGATCGCATGGCTTGCATTGGGCAATGTCGCCGACGTCGACGCCGCAGTCGAGGCCGCGCGCGGGTCTTTCGAAAGCTACGCGCGCACTTCCGTGGCGGAACGCCAGGCGCTTCTGCGCCGCATCGCCGACGGGCTGGCCGCAAGGCGCGAGGAACTCGCACAGCTGCTGACGATGGAGATGGGCGCTCCCATTACGCGCGCGCTCAGCTATCAGGCTGCCACCGCGGTGGCGCATATCGAGGAAGCGATCCGGGTCCTCGAGCACTATGGCTTCGACTCGACGAGGGGCGGCACGCGCATCCTGCGCGAACCCATCGGCGTGTGCGCCATGATCACACCCTGGAACGCGCCGATCATGCAGATCGTGTCGAAGGTCGCTCCCGCGCTCGCCACCGGCTGCACTAGCGTGTTGAAGGCCAGCGAAGAGTCGCCGTTCAGCGCCATCCTCTTCGCCGAGATCCTCCACGAGGCTGGCACGCCGCCCGGCGTGTTCAATCTCCTGCATGGCACAGGCCCCGTCGTGGGCGCGGCGCTGTCCCGTCACCGGCTGGTCGACATGGTCTCCTTTACCGGATCGACCCGCGCCGGCATCGAAGTGGCCAAGGCGGCTGCCGAAACCGTGAAGCGTGTTCACCAGGAACTGGGCGGAAAGTCGGCAAACATCCTGCTTGACGACGTCCTCGATTTGGAAACGAGCGTCAGCCGCGGTGTCGTTGCGTGCTACGGCAACAGTGGTCAGTCCTGCATCGCGCCAGACCGCATGCTGGTCCCAGCCCATCTATACGAGCAGGCGATCGAGATTGCGAAAAGGACAGCGGCATCGATCGTCGTTGGCGACCCCATGTCCCCTGCCACTCAGATGGGCCCCCTGGTCAATAGAACCCAATTCGACAAGGTCCAAAAATTGATCGAAGCCGGTATCGCCGAAGGGGCTCAACTCGTCGCCGGCGGGCTCGGACGGCCCGATGGCCTGGATCGTGGGTACTTTACCCGGCCGACCGTCTTTGCGGGCGTCAAACCCGGCATGACTGTCGAGAGGGAGGAGATTTTCGGGCCGGTCCTGTCGCTCATCAGCTATGACAGCGAAGACGAGGCCATCCGCATCGCCAACGGCACCGATTATGGCCTGGCGGCCTATGTGCAGTCGTCGGACCCCGCGCGGGCCACCGCGGTTGGTCGCCGCCTGCGCGCCGGCTACGTCTATGCCAACTACGCGCCACCGGACTACTCTGCGCCGTTTGGCGGCTACAAGCAGTCCGGCAACGGCCGTGAGTATGGCGAGTGGGGGTTCGAAGCCTTCGTGGAGATGAAAAGCATCGTCGGGGGCGAGGTTGGCTAGTTGCCGTAGCTCCGGCGCGGATCGACTGCGTTAGCGTACTCGCTAAAGGTTGTTGGACGAATTGGGTTCGCGCAACGAGGTTTAGCTGTTGTTTCCGTGCAAGTCGTTTACCCAAAACCGCTGCACATTCTTGGGCGACATGCATTAATATTCTATCGTCAGGAGAGGGCGACGACGGAAAGGAACTCTACGAATGTGGGTCCGTTCTCTCAGCCATGTCGAATGCACTCGCCTCCTCGACCGAAATCGGCTCGCTCATCTCGCCTGCACGAACGAAGGTCGCCCCTACGTCGTGCCCATCTATTACGCCTCTGCCGACAATCATCTCTACGCCTTCTCGCTGCCGGGCAAGAAGATCGAATGGATGCGGGCCAACCCTTTCGTTTCGCTCATCGTCGAGGAGCGAAGCGACGGGCGCGAGTGGCGAAGCGTCGTGGTCGACGGGCGCTATGAAGAAATTCCAGACCGGCTGGGCATGACGACCGTTCGGGACCGCGCCTGGTCCCTGCTCAGCAAACATCCCCACTGGTGGGAGCCGGGAGCGCTGAAACCGGAAACACCGTCTGTGGCAGACCGCTCGCCACACCTTTTCTTCCGTATCCATATAGACGAGGTTTCCGGCCGCGAAGCCAGGGACCAGCCCGTGTTTCGGTAGCGCCGCCTATAGCCGCGGGCCGACGATGCAACGACGCCCGCCACTTTCAGGGGACCAGGACAGCCGCGCCGCTGAGGCGCCCTTCTCGCAGGTCTGCCAGCGCCTCGTTCGCACGACCCAGCGGATAGGTCGTGGTATGCGTCCTGACGCGGGCCTTTGCAGCCACCGGGAAGAACTCCTTGGCGTCGCGCCGAGTCAGGTTCGCGACGGAGACGAGTTGCCGCTCTTCCCAAAGAAGCGCGTAAGGCATTGCCGGGATGTCGCTCATGTGGATGCCGCCGCAGACCACGCGCCCACCCTTGCGCACGGCGCGCAGCGCCTGCGGGACCAGCGCTCCCACCGGCGCGAAGATGATGGCGGCATCGAGCGGCTCCGGCGGTGGCTCGTCCGACCCGCCGGCCCAGACTGCCCCGAGGCTTCTTGCGAAACGCTGCGCCTCGAAGTCTCCCGCGCGGGTGAAGGCATGAACCTCGCGCCCTTGCCAAACGCAAACCTGGGCGATGATGTGGGCGGCGGCCCCGAAACCGTAAAGAGCGATACGGCGCCCCTCCCCTGCCTTCACCAGGGAGCGCCACCCGATCAGCCCTGCGCACAGAAGGGGTGCAAGCGCTACGGGATCGGCTTGCGGATCAAGCTCGAAGGCATAGGAGGCGTCAGCCACGACATGGGTCGCGAAACCGCCGTCGCGCGAATAGCCGGTGAAGAGCGGCCGATCGCAGAGGTTCTCGGCGCCCGAGCGACAATAGGAGCAAACGCCGCAACTATGGCCGAGCCACGGCACGCCGGCGCGCCGGCCAAGCCTCGACCGATCGACGCCCTCGCCAACGCGGTCGACGATGCCGACGATCTCGTGGCCCGGAACAAGCGGCAGTTTCGGGTCTGGAAGGTCACCGTCCACGACGTGAAGGTCGGTGCGGCAGACAGCGCAGGCTTCGACTGCAAGACGGATTTCGCCTGGACCCGGGAGCGGATCGCCCCGCTCCACGAAGACCAGCGGCGTTCCCACCTTCTCGAGCACCATGGCTTTCATGGCATGCTCCGCCGTGACTGCCGGCGGGAGGCCGCCGGCTCCCAATTCATATGGCCTCCGCTGGACATGCGGCAATAGCTTTCGCGCGGGCTTGAGATCGATGGCGAAGTGATGGAGCATGCCGGGTGACTGGGAGGACAAGAGCGAAATGCTTCACGTCGAACGGGACCGCCTGGGGGAACGTTTCGAGGCGCAGCGGCGTGCCTTCGCGGCAGAACCATTTCCGCCCTTGGAGGTGCGCAAGGCGCGCCTCCAACGGCTTCTGGCGCTCACGGAAGGGCATGAAACCGAGGTCTGCGCCGCGATCGATGCAGATTTCGGCGGGCGTTCCACGCATGAAACGCGCGTGGCGGAGTTGCTCGTGGTCCGCGCCGGGATCAGGCACGCTCTGTCCCATCTCAAGGAGTGGATGCGCGAACGCAGAACTCCGACCAGCCTTCACTTCCGGCCGGGCAAGAACCGGCTGCTTCCGCAGCCGCTTGGCGTGGTCGGCATCGTCTCACCCTGGAATTATCCGTTCCAGCTTGCGATCGCGCCGCTCACCGCAGCTCTCGCCGCCGGCAACCGCGCGCTTCTCAAGCCCTCGGAGCTCACGCCCGGCTATTCGGACCTTCTCGCGCGGCTCGTCGGCGAGCATTTCCCGCCGGATGAAGTCCACGTCGTCACCGGCGACGCGGGCGTCGGGAAAGCTTTCGTCGCCCTGCCCTTCGACCATCTCCTTTTCACCGGCTCGACGGCCGTCGGGCGGGAGGTCGCGAAGGCGGCGGCAGCAAACCTGACTCCGGTCACCCTCGAACTCGGCGGCAAGTCGCCGGCTATCCTCGACCCTTCATGCGACCTCGACGCTGCCGTCGCCAGCATCGCTTACGGCAAGCTGCTCAATGCGGGCCAGACCTGCATAGCACCGGACTACCTGCTGGTACCCTCCGGGCAGAGCAGGCCGATTGCGGACAGGCTGGCCAAGGCCATGGAAGGGCTCTATCCGACCCTGCGCGGAAATCCCGATTACACGGCAATCGTGAGCGACCGTCACTATCAACGCCTACAAGCGATGGTGACGGAAGCGCGCCGTGCCGGCGCTGAGATCGTCGAGATCAATCCGGCAGGCGAGGCGCTGGGAAACGGAGATCGCAAGTTTCCGCCGACCCTGGTGCTCGGAGCTCCAATGGACTGCCGCCTGCTCAACGAAGAGATCTTCGGGCCGATCCTGCCGATCCTCGAATATGGCGGGATCACCGAAGCGATCGACCACGTGAACCGCGGCGAACGCCCGCTGGCGCTCTATTGGTTCGGCCGAGATCGCGCCAGCCGTAGCAGGATCCTGCACGAGACTTTCGCTGGAGGCGTGACCATCAACGATTGTCTCCTGCACATCGCCCAGGAAGAGCAGCCCTTCGGTGGGGTCGGCGCCAGCGGCATGGGCGCTTATCACGGCGAATGGGGCTTCCGCACCTTCAGCAAGGAAAAGCCGGTCTTCATCCAATCGCGGTTGAATGGAGGCGCCCTTCTGCGCCCACCCTACGGAAAGACCTTCGAACGGCTGCTTCAAATCCTCAAGCGAGTGACCTGACGGCGCCGCTTGGCATCAAAGATTGGCGTTCGCGCGCCGGGTAACCCTGAGGATCGGGGAGTAGATCCCGTCCTCGCCATCGTCGAACTGGTCCTCCTGCCAGACGAGGTGCGAGCGCACGGACGTGGCGCGCTGGTCGCCATTGACGACGTGGGCCGATCTTGTCTCGTCCGCTATCTTGCCCAGCTGCGCTGCATCCGGAGCCGGGGTCGCCGCGCGGTCGCCGGAAAGGGTGCTTGCGTTCGGCAGATAGCCGTGGCTGCCTTCCGCCTCGGCACGCCACTCCTCCCGGTCGGTCTCGCCCTGCAAGACGACATCCTGCGGAGGATCGAGACGCGGTCGCGCAATGACCGTCTGCGTCCCGACCTCGGCTATTTTCCGCCGCATGTCCTCAAGTGGGTCGGCGCCCGGCATTTCGGCGCGGATGAGGCCCTGATTGAGCAATGCGCGTAACGTCGCCGCTCCGGCACCGGAAGAAATGTCAGCCATGCTCTGCCTCCTGGGAAGTTCGGCGTCAGGCGAGTAGCCAGAATATCAGCAACCGCCTAGCAGCCGAAGCTTATGCGAGCATGGAGAGGGGCACGGCCCGCAGGCAGCGCCCCTCTCCGCCTCGGCGGAGCCGAGACGGAGAGGCGGAGACCTGTCGTAGGTGCAATGTTCAGCAAAGCATGGCCACCTGGCAAACCATGCGGGAAAGTGCGAATTCGAACGCTTTCGCGGGGCCCATGCGTGAAGTGAAACCGTTCCGGCAGGTCTTGCTCGCCAGGCCCTGCAGGCCGATAACGAATTCCGGACTGGAGAACTTCTCATGACCCACGTCGCCGACACGCTCTTCACAAATGCCAGGCTCGCCGACGGGAACACCGCGGCATTCGCCGTGCTCGACGGCAGGATCACGGCCATTGGCCCGGACGCAGCGAGCGTGGCGGCTCGAGCCCGGGTCGATCTCGGTGGCACGCTGGTCGTTCCAGGCTTTGTGGAAGGTCACATCCATCTCGACACGAGCTTCTACGGCGATGCGTGGAGGCCGCACAAGCCCTGCACCGGCGGCTTCGACGTGCGCCAGCGCGTGGAGTTCCAGCGCCAGAACATGGCCGAGGCCGCACCCATGGACGTGCGCGCCCGCAACCAGCTCGAGCTCTGCCTCTCCAAGGGTTCCACCCGCATGCGCAGCCACGTCATGGTCGACGGGAGCGTCGGGCTGAAGTCGCTGGAAACGATCTTGGCCGTACGGGAGGAATATCTCGACGTCATCGACATCCAGCTCGTCGCCTTTCCGCAAAGCGGCATCCTCACCTGCCCCGGCACACCCGCCCTGCTTGACGCAGCCTTCGATCTCGGCTGCGACCTCATTGGCGGGCTCGATCCCGCCTCCTTCGATCGCGATGTGAACGGGCATCTCGATGTCGTGTTCGGCATCGCCGAAAAGCGGGGCGTGCCGGTCGATATACACCTGCATGACGGGGGCATGCTCGGCGTCTTCCAGCTCGAGGAGATCGCTCAGCGCACGCGAGCCCTAGGCATGCAAGGCAAGGTCGCGGTCAGCCACGCCTATGCGTTGGGCGACGTTTCTGCCGAGCTGCTGGTGAAAACCGCCGAGAAACTCGCGGCTGCCGGCGTGTCCATCATGACCAACGCCCCCGGCAACCATCCCTTCCCGCCCGTGCTGGAATTGCGCCGGGCAGGCGTCACCGTGTTCAGTGGCAGCGACAACATCCGCGATTCCTGGTGGCCCTATGGCGATGGCGACATGCTGGGGCGCGCCATGATGATCGGCTATCGCTCCGGCTTCTATACGGACGACGAGCTTCGCGTTGCCTTCGACTTGGTGACGGAGGCCGGCGCGAAAGCCCTTGGCCTCGAAGACTACGGCCTGCGCGTCGGAGCGAAGGCCGATTTCGTGACGTTGGACGCCGAGCACGCTCCGGAGGCGGTGGTCGCTGTTCCGGGGAAACGTGACGTCTACAAATCCGGCAAATGCGTGGTCAGGAACGGCGCCATCGTCGGCAAGAGCCAATAGGCTTCTCAGGCTGCCGTCGTGCCCGATGCCTCCGAATGAAGGTAGACATGCAGCGTGTAGCCGGCATGTTCCATCATCAGCCCCCTGGCGCGCTCGATGTCACGGTCGAGGGCGGCCTGCATGAGGAGCGTGTGGTGCTCGATGCCCATCGCCTCGCGCAGCGCCGCGACTGCTTCCTCATAGCCGTCCTTGAGCCCGGCAGCTGCTCGCAGGGTCGGGGCGAGACCGAGGACACGATTGTGACGGCCAAGCTGGTCGTAGACCGTCGTCAGGAAATGATGCAGCCAGTTCGACGTCGAGGCCGACAGCAAAGCCGCGTGGAATGCCCGATGCTTCTCGTCCCATTCGTCCACGGCTGCTTCCGACGAATCGTCGGCCGCGGTCCTGCAGCGTGACAGCCGGTAGTGGGCCGTGACGATCGCCTCTTCCCACGCGCTGCCGCCTTTCGCGATCGATTCCTCGAGCAAGGGAAGTTCGAGGACGATCCTGGCGCGCTTCAGATCCTCCAGTTCGGCGCGCGACACCGGCGCCACGGCGAAGCCGCGATTGCTGACCGCCGTTACCAGCTTTTCCGCCTCGAGACGCGACAGTGCTTCGCGCAGCGGGGTCCAGCCCACATCGTAGGCTTCGCTCAGCGCCCCGATCTTGAGTGCCGAGCCCGGGCGCAGCCGGGTCGCGAGGATGTCGCGCCGCAACAGCCGATAGGCTGCTTCCGTCTTGGTCGAATGAACCTCGTCTTGCATGGGCGTCCGTTGGCGGCCTTACCGCCGCCCGATGTGGCGGCGTGCCCACAATATATATGATCTGCCTCAAGGGAAGGGATTATATATAATGTTTGACAGGGTTGGGGCCACCGCTATGATCGGGCTTTCACGGCTCGGATCCAGCCGGGCCCTGCTGGGAGGCAAAGATGAACAAGTGGAAGTCGGGTTTGCTGTCGGGCATCATGCTGGCAGGCGCCCTCATGAGCGGCCTCGGCGCGGCGGTCGCCGATCCGATCCGGATCGGCATCGCCAATTTCGGCGAACATCCGCAGCTCAACGCATCGATCGCCGGTTTCAAGAAGGCGCTCACGGATGCCGGCTACGTCGAGGGCAAGGACGTCGTCTATACGGAAAGCCACACCAATTTCGACGCTTCGCTCGTGCCGCAGATGATCTCGAAACTGCAGTCCGAGCAGCCGAAGCTGATCTACACGGTCACCACGCCCGTCTCGCAGATCGCCAAGAAGGCGCTCGCCGGCTCGGGCATTCCAATCGTCTTTTCCGCCGTTACCGATCCGGTTGCCGCCAAGCTTGTTCCTTCCTGGGACGCCGGTGACGAAGGCATGACCGGTGCGACCGACCTGCAGGACGTCGCCGCCGTCATGACCTTCACCAAGAAGCTCCTGCCCGAGGCGAAGCGTTACGGCCTGCCCTACAACCCCGGCGAGGCGAACGACGTGGCGCTGCTCGAGAAGTTTAGGGAAGCTGCACCCGCGGCCGGCTTCGAAGTGGTCGCCGTGGGGGTCGACAATGTCAACGAGATCCAGCAGCGCATCGCTTCGTTCGCGGGCAAGGCCGATGTCATCTACACTCCGGCTTCCAATCTGCTCCAGCCGGCCGTTGCGGCAGTCTCGGCCGCCGCACGTCAGGCCGGCATCCCGATCGTCAACTCCGATGACGGCGCGGTGCGCAAGGGCGTGGTGCCGGCGAGCTTTGCCGTGAATTACGACAAGGTCGGCGAGAATGCCGGCAAGATCGCCGCGCAGATCCTCAAGGGGGCCGATCCGAAGACCATCCCGCCGACGCGGCCGGCCTATGAGGACCATGCGCCGCTGATCTCGAAAAGCGCTATGAAGGCGTTCGGGGTCGAAATTCCGGACTCACTCGCCGATTGCAACTGCTTCGTCGACTGAACCGGAGGCAATTCGTCGGAGACGAAAACGAAGAAGAAGAAATATGACGGCGCGGTCCGCGTCGTCATCTCGTGCATCGGACGCGAAAGTGGAGCCCGGTTTCGGGATAGGTCCGATGCGAAAACGAAAGGCCGAGAGGCGGAAATGCTGGAAATCCGATCGGCACGGAAAATCTTTTACCGAGGCCAACCTGACGAAAAGGTCGCGCTCGACGGGCTCGACCTGTCCCTGGCCACCGGCGAGTTCGGTGTCGTCATCGGCTCGAACGGCGCGGGCAAGAGCAGCATGCTCAACGCCATATCGGGAGCGCTGCCTCTCGATTCCGGCAAGATCCTGATCAATGGCGACGACGTCACCAACGTGCCGGTCTATAAGCGTGCGGCGAGGCTTGCGCGGGTTTTCCAGGACCCGATGCGCGGCACCGCCGCCAGCATGACCGTCGCCGAGAACATGCTGCTCGCCGACTTGCGCGCCAGCAAGCGAAAGCTTCGCAAGGGCCTGACCGCTGCAAGGCTCTCCGCCTACAAGGAGCGGCTTTCCGTGCTCGGGCTCGGTCTGGAGAACCGGCTGGACACGCGAGTGGACCTGCTTTCCGGCGGACAGCGTCAATCGTTGTCACTGATCATGGCCGTCGGCGGCTCGCCCGAATTGCTGCTCCTCGACGAGCACACGGCCGCACTCGACCCGCGCACCGCCGATGTCGTCATGCAAGCGACGGTCCGCGCCGTCGAAGCCCTGAAACTCACCACGCTGATGGTCACGCACAACATGCAGCACGCGGTCGACTTCGGCAGTCGGATCTTCATGCTGAGTGCCGGGCGTGTTCGCCTCGATATTTCCGGCGAGGAAAAGGCGAGCATCACGGTGCCCGATCTCATCGAACATTTTTCGGTCAAGACAGACCGCATGCTCCTGGCGAGCTAGGGCCCGGATGATCATGGATTTCGTTCAGACAGTCGCGTCGAGCTTCGTCTCGCTCATCCCCGTCACCCTGGCCCAGAGCCTCATCCTCAGCTTCGTGGTGCTGGGCATCATGATCCCGTTCCGCATGCTGAGCTTTCCCGATCTGACCAGTGAAGGAGCCTTCCCGCTTGGCGGCTGCGTCTGCGGCGTTCTCCTGGCTGGTGGCGCCTCGCCGGTCACGGCGATCGCCGTCGCGCTGATCGCCGGTTTCGCGGCGGGCTGCTGCACGGCTTTCATCAATCTGCGTTTTCGGATCCATACGCTGCTCGCCGGCATACTGATGATGACGATGCTCTACAGCATCAATCTGCGCATCATGGGCCGCTCGAACCTGTCGGTGTTCGGCTCGCCCACGGTCTTCGACTGGGCTCCCTTCACCCAGCCCGGCTTCCCCGCAAGCAAGATCGTCATTGCGGGCGTCATCGCCGTCGTCGTCCTCGTCCTTTTGGACCTTTTCTTCAAGACGGAGAAAGGCACGGCAATCCGCGCCGTCGGCTCCAATCCCGACATGGCCGAGGCGCAAGGCATCAATGTCTGGGCCGCGACCATCGGCGGCGTCGGCCTCGCCAGCGCCTTCTCGGCAACCGGCGGCGCGCTCATGGTGCAATCGCAGGGCTTCGCCGACGTGAATATGGGTATCGGCATTCTCATCAACGGCCTGGCCGCCTTGATGATCGGGGAAGCCATCGTCGGCAAGCAGACGGTGTTCCGGCAGTTGCTGGCACCCTTTGTCGGCGCAATCGTCTACTACCAGCTCGTCTCTCTCTGCCTGGCCGCCGGCATGCCGCCGCCGGACCTGAAGCTCGCCACGGGGCTGTTCGTTCTGGCCATGCTCGCTCTGCCAAGTCTCAAGCGGAGCCGCGGCGCGGCGCCGGCCCGCGAAACCATCCGCGAGTAGGATAACCCATGACCACCCTTCCCGATCTCGCAGCCATCGAGGCGATGGACGCGGCCGATCCGCTACGTCCCATGCGGGACCGGTTCGTCCTGCCCGAGGGCGTCATCTATCTCGACGGCAATTCACTCGGCGCGGCCGCGCCCGCCGCCTTCGCCGAACTGCAGAAGGCCGCGCAGCAGGAATGGGCGCAGGACCTCATCAGGAGCTGGAACAAGGCAGGCTGGTTCGACCTGCCGACCCGGCTCGGCGATCGCGTCGGCAGGCTGATCGGCGCCGCCGCCGGCCAGACGGTGGTTTGCGATACGACATCGATCAACATTTACAAGGCGCTCCACGCGGCTGTCGCCTTGCGGCCCGGACGTTCGACGATGGTCGCGGAAGGAGGCTCCTTCCCGACCGACCTCTATGTCGCGGAGGGCGTGGCCTCCACCCTGCCCGGCGCGGCACTCCGCCTCGAAGGTGTCGATGCGGCGCGCATCGAGGACCTGATCGACGATCAGACTGCCGTGGTGCTCGTCAATCACGTCAACTACAAGACCGGCGAACTTAGGGACATGGCCGCGCTGACACGCCGCATCCATGAGGCAGGCGCGCTTGTCGTCTGGGATCTCTGCCACAGCGCCGGCGCGCTGCCGGTCGATCTCGATGGCGCTGGCGCGGATTTCGCGGTGGGCTGCACCTACAAATATCTCAATGGCGGCCCTGGCTCGCCGGCCTTCGTCTACGCAGCGGCCCGCCACCACGACGCAATCAGACAGCCGCTGAGCGGGTGGTGGGGCCACGCCCGGCCCTTCGCTTTCGAGCAGCATTACGATGCCGGCTCGGGCATCAGGCGGTTCCTGTGCGGCACGCAGCCGGTGCTTTCCCTGCGCGCGCTCGAAGGCGCCCTCTCCCTCTGGGAAGACGTCGACATGGCGGCGCTGCGTAGGAAAAGCGTCGCGCTCACGGACCTGTTCATCATGCTGGTCGAGGCAAGGTGTGGTCGCTACGGCGTGACGCTGGAGAGCCCGCGCGATAGCGTAAAGCGCGGCAGCCAGGTGTCCTTCGCCCATGAACATGGCTACGCGATCATGCAGGCCCTGATCGAACGTGGCGTCATCGGCGACTTCCGCGCCCCCTCCACGATGCGTTTCGGCTTCACTCCGCTCTACACGAGCTACCGCGATGCTTGGCAGGCGGCAGCTGTCCTGGAGGATATCCTGCGTACGGAGATGTGGAAGGAAGAGCGCTTTTCGGTGCGAGCGGCGGTGACGTGATCGAAAGGGTTGCAGGGAGCATTTGTTACTGACGGCTTGGCCGCTGCTTTCCGCCCCTCATCGGCCTGCCGGCCACTTCTCCCCGTTCCACAGGGAGAAGACCGCTGTCTTCTCCACTTTCGCCAATCACCAACGGCTCCGATTGGCGAAAGCCAAGCGGCCGGCGCCTCTCGCCCCGCTTGCGGGGAGAGATGTCCGGCAGGACAGTGAGGGGCGAGCGCCAACGATCAACGGGCATTTAGGCTCCGCTGAGGCTGTTCCCAGCGAGCGCCCGAAACGCGGGGCAGTCACACGCCGAGATAGCGATCCTGCAGCTCGGGCGTCAGGACCTGCGGCGCCCCGTCGAACACAGTAACACCCTTCTCCAGCACGAAGCAGCGGTCGGCGACGGGAAGAAGCTCGGCGAGCGTCTTGTCGACCACGAGGATCGACTGGCCCGCGGCCTTGAGCGTGCGGATCGCGGACCAGATGTCTCGGCGGATCACCGGCGCGAGGCCCTCGGTGGCTTCGTCGAGGACGAGAAGGCGCGGATTGGTCATGAGCGCACGCCCGATCGCCAGCATCTGCTGCTCTCCGCCGGAGAGCGAATTGGCGAACTGGTCGCGGCGCTCGGCGAGCCGGGGGAACAGCTCGTTGACGCGTGCTTCCGTCCATTGTCCCTGGCGCGCGGCGGCGACCAGGTTCTCGCGAACGGTGAGATTGGGAAAGCAGCGTCGGCCTTCCGGGACGAGGCCGATTCCCAGGCGCGCAATGCGATGCGGCCGCATGCCCGCGATTCGCACGCCGGCAAAGTCGATCCGCCCACCGCGCGGCCGGTTGAGGCCGAGGATCGAGCGGATGGTGGTCGTCTTGCCCATGCCGTTGCGGCCCATCAGGGCGACCACCTGGCCTTCGGCGACGGCAAGGTTGACGCCGAACAACGCCTGCGAGGCGCCGTAAAAGGTTTCCAGCCTCTCCACCTCGAGCAGGCTCAAGCTTCTTCTCCCAGATAGGCGCGTCGCACATCCGCATCCCTGCGGATCTCCTCGACCGTCCCGGAGGCTATCACCCTGCCATAGACCAGGACCGAGATGCGATCGGCCAACGCGAAAACAGCATCCATGTCGTGTTCGACAAGCAGGATCGGCGCCTCGTTCCGCAATCGGTCGAGGAAGCCGGTTAGACGTTTCGATCCTTCCGGTCCCATGCCAGCCATGGGCTCGTCGAGCAGGAAGGCCTTGGGACCCAGCGCCAGCGCGACGGCGATCTCGAGCTGGCGCTTCTCGCCATGCGACAGTTCCGCCGCGGGAATGCGGGCTCGTTCGGCAAGGCCGACGCGTTCGAGCATGGCCATGGCGGGCTCGGTCAGCGAACGATCGCGCATGACCGGGCGGAAGAAACGAAAGCTCGAACCCTGACGCGACTGAACCGCCAGCATGACGTTGCGCAGCGCCGAGAACTCCAAGGCGAGCGAGGAGATCTGAAAGCTGCGCGCCAATCCCAGGCGGGCCCGGTCGGCGACGCCGAGCGCGCCAATGTCGTGGCCGAGGAACGAGATCGTTCCGCTATCCGGCCTCAGTGTGCCGGCGATCTGGTGGATGAGCGTCGTCTTGCCGGCACCATTCGGTCCGATCAGCGCATGGATCTCGCCGGGACGGAGATCCAGGGTTACGCCATCGGTCGCCCTCAATGCCCCGAAGCTCTTCCTCACGTCGCGAAGCGACAGGACGGGCTCAGCCATGGCGCGCCTTTCCCGCCAGGAGCCCGATGATGCCGCCGCGCGCGAAGAGCACGACGCCGAGCAGGATGAGGCCAAGGAAGAACTGCCAGCGTTCGGTGAGCCCGCCCAGCACGAATTCGAACAGCACGAAGAGCATCGCTCCCGCGACGGGGCCGAACAGCCGGGCCGTGCCGCCCAAGACGATCAGCACGATGAGTTCGCCGGACATCTGCCAAGACAGCATGGACGGGCTGACGAACCGGTTGAGATTGGCGAACAGCACGCCGGCGACACCGGTGATCGCCGCGGAAACGACATAGGCGGCGAGCCGGATCCTGAACGGCGCCACCCCGACGGCGGCGAGCCGCGTATCGTTCTGCCGCGCTGCCTGGAGCGCGGACCCAAAGCGCGAGTCGCGGATGAGGACGAAAAGCACGAGCCCCACCGCGAGCATGCCGAACGCAATGAGGAAGAAGCTCATGGGATCGGCGGTGTTCAGTCCGGGAAAGCTGTTGCGCAGGGCAAGCGACAAGCCGTCTTCTCCGCCATAGGCCGGCCACGAGATGGCGAAATAATAGACCATCTGGGCGAAGGCGAGCGTGATCATGATGAAATAGACGCCCGAAGTGCGCAGGCTGATCGCGCCCGTGACCAGAGCGACCAGCGCGCAGGCGAGGATAGCGACGAGCCACACGACGGGCATCTGATCGCTCGCCGGGACGCCGAAGAACAGCGGCTCCATGTTGAGGGCATGGGTACCCATGATGCCCGCCGTGTAGCCGCCGATGCCGAAGAAGGCGGCATGTCCGAACGACACCAGCCCGCCGAGGCCAAGCGCCAGATTGAGACCGACGGCGGCAAGCGCCAGGATCGCCATGCGGGTCGCGAGGCTGATATAGAACGGCTCCTCCAGCGCTTGCGCCGCAAAGGGCAGCGCCAAGAGCAGGATGGCCAATGCGAGATCAACCGCAGACTCGCGCGCTTTCATGCGGCCACCGTGAACAGGCCCCGCGGCCGCACAGCCAGTATGATCGCCATGACGATATAGATCAGCATCGAGGCAAGGGCCGCCCCGACGGTCGCGCCGTCGGAGGCGCCGAGGAACAGGGCGAAGAGCTTGGGCAGCAGGAAACGCCCGAGCGTGTCGACCAGCCCCACAAGCAGCGCGCCGACGAGCGCCCCTTTGACCGACCCGATCCCGCCGATGACGATGACGACGAAGGCAAGGATCAGTACGGGCTCGCCCATGCCGACCTGAACGGATTGCAGGGCTCCGACCAGCGCGCCGGCAAGTCCGGCGAGCGCCGCGCCCAAGGCGAAGACCACGGTATAGAGCGTGCGGATGTCGATGCCGAGGGCAGCGATCATCTCGCGATCGGACTCGCCGGCCCGGATGCGCATCCCGAGCCTCGTCCGCGCGATCAGCCAATAAAGGCCCGCAGCCACCACGATGCCCACGCCGATGATCGCGAGCCGGTAAAGAGGATAAGGCAGGCCACCCGGCAGTTCCACTGCGCCGGCAAGCAGAGGCGGGATATCGAGATAGAGCGGAAACGAGCCGAACAGCCAGCGCGCGCCTTCCGAGAAGATCAGGATCAGAGCGAAGGTTGCGAGCACCTGGTCGAGATGGTCGCGATCGTAAAGGCGCCGTATGACGAGAAGCTCGATTAGGGCGCCCGCGGCGGCCGCCGCCGCGAGGCTTGCCGCAAGCCCCAGCCAGAACGACCCTGTCGCCGCCGCCGCGGTGGCGCAGGCGAAGGCACCGATCATGTAGAGGGAACCATGGGCAAGATTGATCAGTCCCATAACGCCGAAGATCAGCGTCAGCCCCGCCGCCATCAGGAACAGCATGACGCCGAACTGAAGGCCATTGAGAATCTGCTCTATGAGAAGCGCGGGCGACAAGAATGAGTTCCGTGAAAGCGCTGCGGGTTGAAAACCCTCATCCGACCTTGCTCACCCCTCATCCTACCTCGCTTCGCGAGGCCACATTCTCCCACAAGGGGAGAAGGGGAGCTTGCGAAAGTGCTTGCGCCAATTACGGACGTTTGGAGTTTGCAGAATCCTTCATGCCGAACCCGTCCCTTCTCCCCTTGCGGGAGAAGGTGGCCCGAAGGGCCGGATGACGGGTATCGCGCGGTCGGATGAGGGGTCATCGAGGGCCGGATGAAGGGTGCGCTCACCTCACATCTTGCAATCCTTCGCGTAAGCGTCCTGATGGTCCTGGAAGCCCTCGGCGATGATCTTGTTGGTGATGACGTCGCCGTCTTTCACCACTTCGCGAACGTAGATGTCCTGAATGGGGTGGTTGTTGTTGCCGAACTTGAAGTCGCCTCGCGTCGACTTGAAGTTCGCCTCCTTGAGCGCAGCGCGGAACGCGTCCGCATCCTTGACGCTCGCTTTGCCAGCGGCGGCAAGGATGAGGTTTGCCGTGTCGAAGCCCTGGCTGGCGTAAAGCGACGGGATACGCCCGTATTTCGCCTTGAAGCTCTCGACGAACTTCTTGTTCGTCTCGTTGTCGAGATCGGGCGACCACTGGGCGGTGTTCTTCACGCCGACGGCCGCGTCGCCGATCGCGCCGAGCACATCCTGGTCGAAGGAGAAGCCGGGGCCAGTGACCGGGATCTTCACGCCCGACTGGGCATATTGCTTCATGAAGGCAATGCCCATGCCGCCCGGCAGGAAGATGTAGACAGAATCCGCGCCGGAATCGCGAATTTGGGCGATCTCGGCGGCATAGTCGGTCTGGCCGACCTTGGTGTAGAGTTCGCCGGCGAGCTCGCCCTTGTAGTAGCGCTTGTAGCCGGTGAGCGCATCGGTGCCGGCGGGATAGTTGGGGGCCAGGATGAACGACTTCTTGTATCCCGCCTTGTTGGCGTAGTCGCCCATCGCCTCGTGCAGATTGTCGTTCTGCCAGGCGACGTTGAAATAGTTCTCGTTGCATTTGGCGCCGGCGAGCGCCGATGGCCCGGCATTCGGCGACAGGTAGAACTTGCCCTGAGCCACGGCGTTCGGCACCACGGCCATGGCAAGGTTGGACCAGACGATGCCCGTGAGGATGTCGACCTTATCGCTCTGGATCATCTTGTCGGCGATCTGGACTGCCATCTCGGGCTTCTGGGCGTCGTCCTCGGTGACGACTTCGATGTCCTTGCTGCCGGCCTGTTCGAGAGCCAGCATGAAGCCGTCTCGCACATCGATGCCGAGACCGGCACCACCGCCCGAAAGGGTGGTGATCATGCCGACCTTGATGGGCTCGGCGAACGCCGCCCCTGACACGCCCAGGGACAGGGCCAGAAGGCCCGCAGCGAGAATTCCTCTCATAGTTTCATTCCTCCCAGAGTTCGCAGCCTGTTATACGCGCCGGCTCCCAAGCCTCTTCGGCCCCGGCTAAAGTTCGGTACGAACCTTCCAGAGTTCGGGGAAAAGCACAACCTCCAGCATCCTGCGCAGGTAGGATACGCCCGCGGTGCCGCCTGTCCCCTTCTTGAGCCCGATGATCCGCTCCACCGTTGTAACGTGGTTGAATCGCCAGCGGCGAAAATAATCTTCGAAATCGACAAGCTTTTCGGCGAGCTCGTAGAGCATCCAATGCCGCTCGGGCTCGGCATAGACCACCTTCCAGGCGGCGAGCACCGCCTCGTTTTGCTCGCGGGCCTGCCGCCAGTCCGTGCGATGGGCGTCTGCCCCGATATCGAAGCCCTGGCGTGCAAGCAGAAGCAACGCTTCTTCGTAAAGACTCGGCCGAGCCAGAATCGCCTCCAGCTTCGCCGAGGCCTCGGGCCGGTCGGCATGAGGCTTCAGCATCGCCAGATTGCGATTTCCCGCGAGGAATTCGATTGCCCGATACTGCCAGGACTGGAAGCCCGAGGACTGTCCGAGCGCGCTACGGAAACGTGTATATTCGCTGGGAGTCATGGTGCGCAGCACGTCCCAGGCGTTGTTCAACTGTTCGAAGATGCGGGCCACACGCGTGAGCATCTTGAAAGCCGGCTCGAGCCGGTCCTCGCGAATCGCGGCGCAGGCCGAACTCGCCTCGTGAATCGCGAGCTTCATCCACAGTTCCGACGTCTGGTGCTGAATGATGAAGAGCAGCTCGTCTGGCGAATCCGACAACATCTTCTGGGCGCCCAGAACCTGGTCGAGATGCAGGTAATCGCTGTAGGACATGGGCGCCGCGACAGCGGTGCGGATGCCCTCTTCCCGCTCGTCCTGAACGGCCGTCACGCCGGGTGCTCCCGGCGCAGCCGGAAACGCTGGATCTTGCCGGTCGCCGTCTTCGGCAGGGCGTCGGTGAAGACGATCGAGCGCGGGTATTTGTAGGGGGCGATCGACGCCTTCACATGGTCCTGCAACCGCTTGACGGTCATGGCGTCCGCCGTCACGCCCTCAGTCAGAACGACGTGGGCCTCGACGATCTGGCCGCGCTCCTCGTCGGGTCGGCCGATGACGGCGCATTCGCGCACCTCGATATGGGAGAGCAAGGCCGCTTCCACCTCCGGACCGGCAATGTTGTAGCCGGCGGAGATGATCATGTCGTCCGAGCGGGCCGCGAAATGGAAATACCCCTTTTCGTCCTGAACGAACGAGTCTCCAGTCAGATTCCAGCCGTCGCGCACGTAATTGCGCTGTCTCTTGTCGGCGAGATAGCGGCACCCCGTCGGCCCGCGCACCGCCAGCCGGCCAACCTCGCCGCGCGGCAACTCGCGCATCTCGTCGTCGACGATCTTCGCCTCGTAGCCGCCGACCGGCCTGCCTGTCGTGGCCGGGGCGGAATCGTCCTGACGATTCGAGATGAAGATATGGAGCATTTCCGTCGCGCCGATGCCGTCGAGGATCGGCTTGCCGGTTTTGCGCTGCCAATCCTCATAGACCGGCGCCGGCAACGTCTCGCCGGCCGAGACCGCCAGCCGCAGCGAAGACAGGTCGGCGCCGTTGTCCATGGCCGCGAGCATCGCTCGATAGGCGGTCGGCGCCGTGAAGCAGATGGTCGCCTTGTACCTCTCGATGATCTCGATCATGTTGGGCGGGGTCGCGGTTTCCAGCAGCGTCGCCGCCGCGCCGAAACGCAAGGGGAAGATTGCCAGCCCACCAAGCCCGAAGGTGAAGGCGAGCGGCGGCGAGCCGACGAAGACATCGTCGGGGGTCACGCCGAGCACCTCCTTTGCATAGCCATCGGCAATGATCAGAAGATCGCGGTGAAAATGCATCGTGGCCTTCGGCTCGCCGGTCGTGCCGGAAGTGAAACCGAGCAGCGCGACGTCGTCGCGGCCCGTGCGCACCGCCTCGAACTTCACGGATTTGTTGAGCGCGATGCGGTCGAGCTCCGCATCGTGGTTGGCGGTGCCGTCGAAACCTACCACCGCCTTGAGGAAACGGCTCTCCTTCGCGCAGGCCACGAGATCGTCCTTGATGCGCGTATCGCAGAGCGCCAGAGATATCTCGGCTTTGTCGATGATCTGAGCGAGCTCGCCGGACCGCAGCATGGGCATGGTGTTGACCACCACCGCGCCTGCCTTGGTGGCGGCGAGCCAACAGGCGACCATGGCGGGATTGTTGGCCGAGCGGATGAGCACGCGGTTGCCGGGCTTGACGCCATAATCCTCGACGAGCGCGTGGGCCAGTCGGTTCGTCCAGTCGGAAAGTTCCTTGTAGGTACGACGGCGACCATTGCCGATCAGGGCCGTATGGTCGCCAAACCCCTTCTCCACCATGCCGTCGGTAAGCTCGACCGCAGCGTTGATGTGGTCGGGGTAATCGAATCCGTCGAGCAGGAAATCGGGCCACTCCTCCCGAGGCGGCAGATTGTCCCGCGCGAAGCTGTCGACATGCGAGGTGGGTCCAAGCATCGTGTGAGATCCTAGGCTCGTCGTTCCGTCCGGGGAGTTCCCGGAACCGGAAACGCCTGCATTTTCCTGCGGGCCTGGGATGCTGCAGCGTGCTCCGATCTTCCCGAAAAACCGGTGTCGGCGATCGTCACGGCGAGACCTCCCATTCTCGACTGAACATCCGATTGCATCGCATTTGCGAGCGGCGATTTCAAGGAAATTATTTCAAGCATAAAGTTTTTCGGGGCGCGATTGACTTTCGCCCGGCGGACCGGCACGCAAGGAAGCCTTGGAGGAGAACGATGATGATCCATCACCAGATCGTGGACTGGGACGGCGCCTACACGAATGGCGCCAACATCCCAGGCGGCGACCGCTGGCCCGCCGCCTGGGTCGGGCCCGCCAAGACGTTGCGCGAAGATCTCTCCGCGACAGGGCGGGCGAAGCTCGACCTGTCCTACGGCCCGACCGAACGCAACCGCTTCGACCTTTTCCTGCCCGAGCGCGAGGTCAGCGGACTGGTGGTCTTCGTCCACGGCGGCTACTGGATGGCGCTCGACAAGAGCTACTGGTCGCATCTCGCCGCCGGCCCGTTGGCGAAGGGGTACGCCGTCGCCATGCCCTCCTACACGCTCTGCCCGCAGATACGGATTGCGGGCATCGCGGAAGAAATCGCGGCCGCGATCGGCGAGGCAGCCAAGCTGGTCGACGGCCCCTTGATGCTCACCGGCCACTCCGCCGGGGGTCATCTGGTCAGCCGCATGGCATGCGCTGATTCCCCTCTGTCGACCGAGGCGAAGCAGCGCCTGCGCCACGTCGTTTCAATCTCCGGGCTTCACGACCTGAGACCGCTGATGCGCACCGCCATGAACGAGCGGCTACGCATCGACGAAGCCGAAGCTCTCGCGGAAAGCCCAGCGCTGCTGCGCCCCATGGAAGGCTTGCGCCTGACCTGCTGGGTCGGCGGCAGCGAACGCGCCGAATTCATTCGGCAGAGCGATCTGCTCGCCAATATCTGGACAGGGCTCGGCGCAAGAACCGCTAGCGTGATGGAGCCCGACCGTCATCATTTCACTGTGATAGACGGGCTCAGCGACGCGGAACATCCACTGACGAAGGCGTTGGTTTCCGGCTAGTCCGCTCCCCCCCTCATCCGACCGCGCTTCGCGCGGCCACCTTCTCCACAACAAGGGGAGAAGGTGGGCTTTGCACGTCCGGTTTCGCAAATCACCGACGTGGCGATTGCGAACGGTCCGCCTCCCTCCTCCCCTCGTTGTCGTGGGAGAAGGTGGCCGTGCGAAGCGCGGTCGGATGGGGCAACCTACGAAACGATCGCATCCGGTCCTGCCCCGCAGACGATGGCGCACACGCGGTCGCCCGGGCGGAGGGCGACACGGCCTTCCCTGAGCGCGGCAATGGCCGCCGCGCCGCTAAGGTCGGCGGCAAGCCCCATCTCGAACCACAGCCAGCGCGCGGCCTTGCGCATCTCCTCGTCATCCACCAGGACAATATCGTCGACGCGCTCGCGCACGATCTCGAAAATGGCATCGTCGGTCTTGGCGCAGGCCATGGTCGCGACCGACGTCGTAATCTTGTCGAGGCCGACATTCTCGCCCGCTTCGAGGGCGCGCAGCAGCACGGGGCAGCCCTCCGCTTCTATGCCTATCACCCTCGTCTTGGGTGACAGCGCCTTCATCGCGGTCGCGACGCCGCTCACCAGCCCGCCACCGCCCATGGCGACCAGCACGGCATCGACGTTCGCCACCTGATCGAGGATCTCGAGCGCGACCGTCCCCTGTCCCGCCACGACGTGCCTATCGGCGAAAGGATGGAAATAGGCAGCGCCCGTCCTGGCGACGAAATCGAGCGCGGCGACATTGGATTGGTCCCAGGCAGAGCCGACGATCCGCGTTTCCGCGCCCCAGGCCTTGAGTTTCTCGATCTTGGCCTGCGAGGCGTTCGACGGCAGGAAGATCGTCGCGGGCACGCCGGCCATCCGGGCTGCCCGTGCCGTGGCGATGCCGTGGTTCCCGCCTGAGGCGGTCACGACTCCCCTGGCAAGATCGGCCTTGTCCATCGCCAGCAGCCGGTTGGTCGCGCCGCGCGCCTTGAACGAGCCGGTGACTTGCAGCAATTCGAGCTTCAGCGACACCTCGGCGTCTCCCAGCGGCGACTTGAGTTGTGTGGCGTCGATCACCGGCGTTCGCCTGACATGGCTGCCGATCCGATGGGCAGCCGTTTGGATATCCTCGATACCGATCATGCAAGATCTCCTGGGTAAGGTCCGGCAACGGTCGCGCAACAATTGCCTGCCACCACCCGTCCCGGCTGGCGGCGACCGTAAACGATCCCGTCGGCTGCGTAGCGCACCACTTCCGGCACACGGAATGGGTCGGTCAGATTATGGATGCGGCCCGCCTCCTGGCCGGCCTTCACCTCCGTGCCGAGGTCATGGAACGGCTCGAAGACACCCTCGCAGCTCGCCAGCACATAACCCTCTGGACCTGGAATCCTGAGGATCTTTCGCACCGACTGAGGGGAGGCGGCCTCGCCCGGCGGCAGCACGCCGAAATGGGCGAGCAGGTTGCGCACACCGCGCCGGCATATGGCCAGCGCTTCGAGCGACACGGTTCCGGCGCCGGCCATCTCGGTGCCGACAGTGGTAAGGCCTGCCCGCACGGCCGACGCCGTCGAGGTCCGGGGATCGCCGAGGTTGTCGATGACGACCGAGAGCGGGGCACCGAATGCCAGCACTGCCGCTGTGTTTCGCCTGTGATGTTCCTCATTCGGCGCCGGTTCGACGATGGCGCTCGGCAGGATGTTGAGAGAAGAGCCGCCAGAATGGAGATCGACGAAAGCATCGCCCAGCGGGAAGATCACATCGCTGACATAGGCCGAGATCTGCTGGGTTATGCTTCCGTGGGGATCGCCGGGAAAGGTGCGGTTGAAATTGAGTCCATCGACCGGAGACGTGCGGCGACCGGCGGCGACGGCGGGAAGATTGACGGCAGGCAGGAAGATGATGCGCCCTTCGATCGACGCAGGGTCGAGCGTGCGGATCAGCTCGCCCAGCGTGATCGGTCCCTCATATTCGTCCCCGTGATTGCCGGCCTGCAGGATGACCGTCGGGCCAGTGCCGTTGGCGATGACCGCCAACGGGACGCGAACCGCGCCCCACGCATCCTCATGGGGAGAATGCGGGATATCGACGAACCCGATCTGCTTGCCGGGTTTGTCGAAGTCGATCGTCGTGCGTGCTGTCGAGATGCGAGCCATGAGCTTGTCGCCGGAAGAACGGACGTTTCCATGCTGACATTCCTGGTCCGGCCGGTCAAAGGCCAGCCGAAGCTCAATCCGGGACCACGGCGGTTGCCTGGATTTCGACCAGGGCCTCGTCCTCGACCAGACCGGAGACCTCCACGACCGCCATGGCGGGGAAATGCCGGCCCATCGTGGCTTTATACGCGGCGCCGATCTCCTTCAGCGAAGCCGAATACAGTTTGCGGTCGAGCACATACCAGGTCATCGTCGTCACATGCTCGGGACCGGCGCCGGCCTCCCGTAGGATTGCGACGATGTTCTCCAGCGTCTGGCGCACTTGTCCGGCAAGATCGTGCACCTCGAACCGACATTCGGCGTTCCAGCCGATCTGGCCACCGACAAAGATCGTCCGGCCGCGCGCCTCCATGCCATTGGCATAGCCCAACGGCTTGGTCCAGCCGGCCGGTTGAAGGGTCCGATGCGGCGTTGCCGGCTGGACGTCGAGTGATTGCTTGATCGCGGTCATGGTGTTCCCTGGGCAGACTTTTCCTGGCGGGCCCCCTTCAGGAGTTCGCGCCCGATGATGAGCTTCTGGACCTCGGTTGCGCCTTCATAGATGCGCAACGCGCGGATCTCCCGATAGAGACGCTCCGCGATCTCGCCGACGCGCACGCCGCGTCCGCCAAAGAGTTGGACGGCCTGATCGATCACCCATTGGGCGTTTTCCGTGGCGGTCATCTTCGCCATCGCCGCCTCTTTCGTCGTCGGAAGGTTCTGCACGTCGCGCCGCCAGGCGGTGCGGCAGGTGAGCAGGGCAGCCGCATCGATGGCCGTCGCCATGTCGCCCAAAGTGCTCTGGGCTGTCGGCAGATCTGCAAGCGTCGCGCCGAACATGGCCCGGGAGCGCGCATGCTCCAGCGCCTCGTCGAGCGCGCGGCGCGCGAAGCCGATCGCGGCTGCCGCAACGGACGGGCGGAAGATATCGAGAGTGCGCATGGCGATCTTGAACCCCTCCCCGGCTTGCCCCAGCAGATGCGAAGCCGGGATGCGGCAGTTCTCGAAACGGAGCCGCGCGAGCGGGTGCGGGGCGATCGTCTCGATGCGCTCCGCGATCGAGAAGCCCGGCGTTCCGGCAAAGACGACGAAGGCCGAGATCCCTCGCGTCCCCGGCGCCTCGCCGGTGCGGGCGAAAACCGTATAGACGTCGGCTATGCCGCCATTGGAGATCCAGGTCTTCTCGCCATCGAGAACATAGCTGTCGCCCTCACGCCTCGCCGCGCAGCGCATCGCCGCGACGTCCGAACCGGCTTCAGGCTCGGAAAGAGCGAAAGCGGAAATCAGCTCGCCCCGGGCCACTGCAGGAAGGATGCGCTTCTTCAGGGTATCCGAGCCGGAGAGGCTGATCGCCCCGGTCCCGAGGCCCTGCATGGCGAAGGCGAAATCCGCGAGCCCATCCGCATAGGCGAGCGTCTCTCGCGCCAGGCAGAGCGAACGGCTGTCGATCTCTTCGAAGGCCCCGCCGAAGGCCTTGGGCACGCAGTTCTTCAGGATACCGGCCGCTCCGAGCGCCTTGACCAGCACGCGGCAGGCAGAGTCCACATCCGTGTGATCGATCGTGCCGAGCCCGCCCTGGGCGACGAAACGATCGAGCTCGCCTACGAGGTCGCGATGCGCAGCCTCGAAGAACGGCCATGCCAGATGGTCCCGCGACGGAGCCGCTGCGTGAAGCATCGACATCTCAGTTCCCCTGAAAGACGGGCTTCGACTTGGCAGCGAAACCTTCGAAGGCTCGCCGAAAATCGCCGGTCGCCATGCAGATGGCCTGGGCCTGCGCCTCGTGCTCCAGCATTTCCTCGATGCCCATCGACCATTCCTGGTCGAGCATCTTCTTCGTCATCGAGTGGGCGAACCAAGGCCCGTCGGCCAGCATGCGGGCGAAACGGCGGGCCTCATCGTGCAGGGACGCGGCGTCATGCAGTGAATTGTAGAACCCCCAGGCATGGCCTTCCGCCGCCGTCATGGCGCGCCCCGTGAAGAGAAGCTCGGCCGCCCGCCCCTGGCCGATGATGCGCGGAAGAATGCCGCAAGCCCCCATGTCGGCTCCGGCGAGGCCGACCCGGGTGAACAGGAATGCGGTCTTGGTATCCGGGGTCGCCAAACGATGATCCGACGCCATGGCGAGGATCGCGCCGGCGCCGGCGCAGATGCCGTCCACAGCCGCGATGACCGGCTGCGGGCAGGCGCGGATCTGCCGGACAAGATCGCCGGTCATGCGGGTGAAGGCCAGGAGATCGGGCATCGCCATGCGCGTCAGCGGCTCGATGATCTCGAAGACGTCTCCGCCGGAGCAGAAATTCCCGCCGGCGCCCGCGAGCACGACAGCGCGCACGTCGCTCGCACGGGCGAGAGAGCGGAAGAGATCGCCCAATTCTTCATAGCTTTCAAAAGTGAGTGGGTTCTTCTTCTCAGGGCGGTTGAGCGTGATTGTCGCGACCCGGCCGTCTTCGTCCGTCTCGAACAGGAAGTGCCTGGCCTTGTGGCCCTTGAAGGGACGCTTCTTGTCCTGCATGGCGTTGGTCATCGTTGTGTCATCCCTTGTGTCATGCTGCCGCGCTTGCCGCCCGGCAGCCTTCTTCCTGTCAGCCTTCGCCGACGCCTACGTGTCAGTCGTTCGCGGCCGGCGGCAGGAACTGCACCTCATGCTCGCCCGAAATCCTCACCACCTCCTCGGGATCGCCCAGCTTGTCGAGCTTCTCGAAGAGCTGCTCGAGCATGCCGGCCGGCGAGACCCAGAACAGCGCCCGGGTCGGCTTGTCGGATTTGTTGAAATAGCCGTGCGGGATGCCGCGGGGCATGCGCACCAGATCTCCCGCCCGAGCCTTCACCCATTGGCCGTCGAGCTTGAGGTCCAACTCGCCTTCCTGAACCAGGATGAACTCGTCCTGGGTCGGGTGGATGTGGACCGGCACGAACTGTCCGGGCTCGCTGTTGGTTTCGAACGCGAACGTCGCTTCACAGACGGCTTTCGGAAAATAGACCTGGCCCAGTATGTTCCATCGCTTTCCGTTCAAGCCGCTGCCATTGGGGGTGATACCCTTCTCCAGTTCCTTTGCCATTTCCGTCTCCTCCTTCCTCTTCCCTTGCGGCATCGTCCGCCCGTTCGATGTCGCGGCGTCCGGCCCCCACTTGCGGGCCGGTGCCCTAGCCTCCCATGACCTCGCCTCCGGCGACGGGTATCGCTTGTCCGGTGATCGACCTGGACGCGGGCGATACGAGCCAGCGGACGGTGTCGGCCACTTCTTCCGGCGTCACCAGCCGGCCCTGCGGATTGGCGCTGGCAAGCACGGCGCGGGCCTCCTCGGGGCTGCGGCCGGTCTTGTCGGCGATCGCTCCGACAGCCTCGTCGATGAGCGGCGTATCCGCAAAGCCGGGACAGACGGCATTCACCGTGACATCCGCGCGCGCGAGCTCCAGCGCAAGCGATCGCGTCAGACCGACGAGGCCATGCTTTGCCGCGCAGTAGGCCGACACGTAGGGGTAGCCGGTCAGGCCGGCCGTGCTCGCAACGTTGACGATGCGACCGTTTCCGGCGCGCCTGATCGATGGCAGCAGGGCCCGGGTAACCAGGAACGCGCCGGTGAGATTCACGCCCACCACACGATCCCAAAGATCATGCCCCGTCTTCTCGAATGGCGCGGAAGGCGCCTCGCCGGCGTTGTTTACAAGGACGGCGACATCGCCACCTCTCGCCAGAGCCTCGGTCACGCCGCGTTCGACCGCCTGCGCCTCGGCTACATCGAAGCCGCCGAGCAGGATGCTCTCTCCACCCAATGCGGCGATCTCTTGCGCCACTGCCTCGAGCGGCGCGGGCCGACGTCCGGCAAGCGATACGAGCATCCCCTCTCGGGCGAGCGCCAGCGCGATCGACCGGCCGATGCCCGTTCCCGCGCCGGTGACGAAGGCGTGGCGCTTCATCGCGTCTTGCCCGGCTCGGCCGCCGCGCGGGCGAGATTGTTCTCATATTGGGTCCGCGCCGTAAGGTACTGCTTGGGCCACGCCTGCCCGGCGAAGCCGATCTTGGCGGCTTCATGCAAAACGAAGGATGGATCCGCCAAATGCGGCCGCGCGATCGCGCAGAGATCGGCGCGGCCGGCCGCGATGATCGAATTGGCGTGGTCGGCTTCGGAAATGGCCCCGACCGCGATCGTCGGCACGCGGATCTCGTTGCGGATCTTGTCCGAGAAAGGCGTCTGGTAAAGGCGCCCGTAGACAGGCTTGTCGTCCTTCACCACCTGGCCCGAGGAGCAGTCGATCAAATCCGCGCCGGCTTCCTTGAACATTGCGGCGAAGACCGCCGCGTCGTCCGGCGTGTTCCCGCCTTCGCGCCAGTCGGTGGTCGAAAGGCGCACGGACATCGGCCTTTCCTCGGGCCATGCGGCGCGGATTGCCCGGAACACTTCGAGCGGGAAGCGCGCGCGAGCCTCGTGGCCGCCGCCATATTCGTCGTCACGCAGATTGGTCAGCGGCGACAGGAAGCTCGACAGGAGATAGCCGTGGGCGGCGTGGAGCTCGAGAATATCGAAGCCCAGGGCGGCGGCCCGCTTCGTCGCAGCGACGAAATCGGCGATCACGCGGTCCATGTCTTCCCGGGTCATCGAGCGCGGGCAATCGGAGTTTTCGAGATACGGAATCGCCGAAGCCGAAATCAGCGGCCAGGCCCCCTGGTCGAGCGGCTGGTCGATGCCTTCCCAGGCCACCCGCGTCGCCCCCTTGCGCCCGGCATGGCCGACCTGCATGCCGATCCGGGCCGGCGTTTCCTGGTGAACGAAATCGACGATACGCTTCCAGGCTTGTGCCTGCTCGTCGTTCCACAGGCCGAGGCAACCCGGCGTGATGCGCGCATCGGGCGAAACGCATGTCATTTCCGGAAAGACCAGGGCCGCTCCACCCATGGCCCGCGCGCCGAGATGCACGAGGTGGAAATCGTTCGGAACGCCGTCGACAGCCGAATACATGGCCATGGGCGAGACGATGATGCGATTGTGCAGCGTCAGGTTCCGCACCTTGAACGGCGTGAACATGGGCGGAGGAACCGCGCCATTTGGTGCTGGGACCACGCCGGAGCGCTCGGCGAACCAGCGCTCGTAGCCTTCCAGCCAAATCTTGTCTCGCAGCCTGAGATTCTCGTGGCTGATGCGCTGCGAGCGGGTCAGCATGGAATACATGAACTGCTCGGGCTCCAGCGTGTCGGCGTAGCGCGTGCCCACCACCTCGAACCATTCCATCGCGTTGCGCGCGGCATTCTGGATGCGCGCGACGTCGACGCGCCGCACCTCTTCATAGGCGGCAAGCACCCTCGGAATGTTGCCGGCCTCGTGGCCGGCAATGTCGAACTGCCGCGTCAATTCGATCGCATCGTCTATCGCCAGCTTGGTGCCGGAGCCGATCGCGAAATGCGCGGTATGGGCGCTGTCCCCCATCAGCACGACATGGCTGCGACCGTTGAAATGGCTCCATTTCTCGCAGATCAACCGGCCGAAATTCAGCCATGCCGAACCGCGCAGGTGACGGGCGTTGCTCATCAGACGATGTCCGTCGAGCGTTTCGGCGAAGAGCTCCTCGCAAAAGGCGATGGACTGGTCCTGATCCATGGCATCGAGACCATGGGCCTTGAACACATCCTCCGTGGTCTCGACGATGAAGGTCGAGGTGTTGGCGTCGAAGCGGTAGATATGCGCCTGAAACCAGCCGTGCTCGGTCTTGCGGAAATCGAAGGTGAAGGCGTCGAAGCTCTTGTCGGTGCCCAGCCAGACATAGCGGTTGGGGCGGACCATCATGTCGGGCTTGTAGGATCCGGCGTATTTGGCGCGTATCCTCGAGTTCACGCCGTCGGCGGCAATGATCAGGTCGGCGTCCGCGAACTCCTCGTCGCTCTGCACGTCGTGTTCGAACTCCAGCTCGACGCCGAGCTCGACGCAGCGGTCCTGCAGGATGTTCAGCATCTTCTTGCGGCCGATACCGACGAAGCCGTGGCCCGTCGTGCGGATCTTGCGGCCCTTGAACACCAGTTCGATATCGTCCCAGTGATTGAAGGCGTCCTCGATGGACGCGGCGGTCTGCGGATCCCACTGCCGCATGGATTCCATGGTGGCGTCGGAGAAGACGACGCCCCATCCGAACGTGTCGTAAGGCCGGTTGCGTTCGACGACAGTGATGCGGTGCTGCGGATGACGGCTCTTCATCAGCAGGGCGAAATAGAGCCCTGCCGGTCCGCCGCCGATACAGACAATCCGCATGGCCGTTCTCCCAATCCGGTCGCGCTTGATGTGCCGGCCTTGGGAAAGTGGACCAAAGCCGCGCACCGGCAAGATGGACCGCGCATCAATAAACTTCAAGCTTAAAGTTTTTTGATGCAACGGCGCGCTCACCTCCGGGCCTCGCGACCGGGCCTGCGGCTTGTTCGCCTCGTTCAGGACCGGCTTCCGGCCGGGCACCTCCGGGGCCAGCAAGAAGCAACAGTGATGCTGGCGCATGTACCGGCGCGACGCCATACACTTGTATGACTAATTCGATCGGCTCAAACAACTTGGTCAACACGAAGTTGGGTGCTAGCCTGCTGTTGATTCTTTGACCCTTTTTATGGCGGATGAAGATGAGATATACGGCAATTCTGTTCGTGACTTGCATCGCGTTTGCAGCAACAGGCTGTCAAGATCTGCCGCCTCAGCCAGGCTACGTGACGATGGGCTACGATCGTATGGCCTCCGTTGCGCCCTCGTCGACGGCGGCCGGCCGCACGGCGAAGCTGGCTTCTCGCTACGCTGAACGCCCGTATTTCATCGAATTCCGTGCCCGCTACGCGCTCAGCTACGGCCATACCTACGTCGTTTTCGGTCGCATGAACTCTGCCGGACAGGCTATCAGTCGCGAAGTTGCAGGCTTGCACCCGAAGTCGGACAGCCCGGTCCCATATGTACTCGGCCATTTCATGCCGGTACCGGCTGAAACGGGATGGAGCGACGGCGACTTGGAGGAACAATACAGGGCGGCGAGCTGGCGCGTGATGCTGACAAAGTCCGAATATGATGAAGTGGTCGCGAAGATACGCAAGCTTCAAGCCAGAGCAGGGCTCTGGCAGGCTTCGGTCTACAACTGCAACGCCTTCACCGGGGATATCGCGCGCTCGATGGGGTATAAGGTTCCATCCAGATACCTTCGGCCCCAGCAATTCGTAACCCAGCTTCGGGAACTGAATACCGGGTCCAAAACCGTCGCGCAAAACGACTGAAGCATGCCTCCCCAAAGCGGGCACCGGTTTGGGGAGAAGACATCCACCGAATCAAAGCTTAAGGGCGGGAGCGGATCGGGAAGACACAACGCGCTTCAGACGCCCGTAAGCTGACCGGGCCTTGCTCCCTGATCCTCCGTCTCCAGACCCATCCTTATCGAGCGCTTGAGCTTGGCCAGTTCCTTCATGAGCGCAGCCCCGTCGCGCCCCGTAAGACCGGCGAAGAGTCCGCCGATCCAGTCGGCATGCCGCGCCGCCATCTTCTGGAACTCGGAATGGCCGAACGGCGTCAGCGCGATGATCTGGACGCGCCGGTCGGCTGGAGACGTCGTGCGCGAGATATGGCCACTCTGCACGAGACGGTCGACCAGCGACGTGATGTTGCCGGCCGACACCATCATGCGCTTCGATACCTCGCCCAGCACCATCCCGTCGGGAGCCCGCTCGAGCTGCGCCAGGAGATCGAAGCGCGGCAGCGTGAAGTCGAACTCCTCGCGCAGGCGCCGCCTGACCTCTGTTTCGACGAGCGTCGTGCAGGTCAGGAGCCGCAGCCACAAGCGCAGTTCGTCGCCGTGGTCTCCCGGTGCTTCGAGCACCTTGGTCTCGCCGTCCAGCCAAGGGTCCGCCAGTTCGTCTTCAGCACTCAAGCGTCTCTCCCGGCCCATACAGATGCGGACAGGCCCAAATTCCTTCAAGCTTGAAGTAGCTGGTTATGCCGGAACATCAAGAAGAATTGCAAGCCCGGTTCAATCGGCTGGATCGCCCAGCGTGTCGGCCATCACCGCACCGCGCTGCCCCATCGGTTGGGGCGGCCCGGTCGTCGAATCGACCGCCGTCTGGTGTTCCAGTTCGGAGTTCAACTCGCCTCCGATGAGCAGCACCAGGACGGAAAGCCAGGTCCAGATCATGAAGCCGACCACGGCACCCAACGACCCGTAGGTGACGTTGTATTGGGCGAAGTTCTCCAGATAGAACGAGAAGCCGATCGATACGACGAGCCAGGCGACCGTCGCGAGCGCTCCCCCCCAGGTGACCCAGCGCCACTTGGCTCTTTCGCGGCTGGGCCCGTACCGATAGATGAGGGAAATGCCGACAGCGATCAGCACCACGATCAGCGGCCATCTGGCGAGCCTTATGACAAGATCCGCCTCGCCGCCGAGATTCACCAGGGCGAGGACCGCGGGAACGATACCGATTGCCGTGATGAGCACCAGGCCGACGGCCATCGCCCCTAAAGTGTACAGGACCGCCACCAGATTGAGGGTAATGAAGCCGCGTTTCTCGCGCTCGTCATAGACGATATTCATCGCCTCGAAGAGCGCTTTGATCCCGCTGTTAGCGCTCCAGAACGCGATGGCGAAGGCAACGAGAAAACTGAGGCTCAACGTCCTTTCGCTTTTGGCGGTGAGCGCATTCAATTGATCGCGGATGATCTTGATGCCGTCTTCCGGCAGCAGGCCGGCCAGATACGACAGGTGGCCCGAGATCGTCGCCGGATCCGCGAAGAAACCGTAGAGGGAAACGAAGGCGGCCAGGGCCGGAAACAAGGCCAGCAGCAGATAGTAGGTGGTTCCGGCGGCGATCAGCATGAGCCGGTCTGCGTCCGCCTCCCTCCACACGCGCCACAACACGTCGCGCCAGCCGCGCCACGTCATTTGCGAGGGCGAATGGGCATTCCGGCCGCGAGCCGCGTCGTCATCGTTCATGCTTCAAGATTCCTGCTGGCAACCAAACGATCGGAACAAACTTTTGTTCGCCCGGTTCAGCTCAAGCACGAACCTAGTGAGACGTGCCGGCGGCGTAGGCCTTCATGAAGAGATCGACGCCGGAGGTTACGATTTCCCTGATCTCCTCGTCGCTCGGCGTCGTGGTGCGGTAGCCGAACAGGCATTGGCGGAAGATCCGCGACGTGCAGAGATCGCCGAACTGGTATGCAGCCAGGTCGAGGTCGGGAATGGCAAGCTTTCCCCCCTCGACTGCACGCGCGAGAAAGGCCATGAGCTTATCATGGCCCCGCTTGGGGCCGCGCTCGTAGAAGCGCAGACCGAGCTCCGGCATCCGCTCGCAGATGCCGATGACCGTGCGCTGAGCGCGCAACACGGCTGGCGCCGTGACCTTCTTGGCCAATGCCACGCCGTAGTCGATCAGGATCTCGCGCAAATCCCCATCATGCTCGAGGGCCTCATAGAGATGAGCGAAAATCGACTGGCGCTCCTCGTCGATCAAAGCCTCGAAGAGGTCTTCCTTGTTCTGGAAATAGACGTAGATCGTGCCTTTGGAGACGCCGGCCTCTCGCGTGATATCGTTCATCGAGGCCGCGTCGAAGCCCATATTGATGAAGACCCGACGCGCGCCGTCAAGGATCTGCCGGCGCTTGATCGGGTCCTGGCCCGCCGCCGGACGCCGACGGCGAAGACAGTCCAGCGCATCGTCCGCCGCATTGTCGGTGGAAGCTGCCTCCCTGGCTTCGTTACCCATCGTTTCCTCGGACTTTTTTTGAACCAAGCGGTTCGATTGCTCTTGATATGCCCACTCTCCTACGCTACGTCAAGTCGAACCGAACGGTTCGGTTTAATTTCAGGAAGTTTCAGTTATGTCCACGCGTGCCGCATCCAAGCATGAAGCCGCTACCGTCAGCCCTCTGCACAGCGTGCCGTCGATGAAGACGGAACAGGAGATCGACAGGACAGCCCCGGTCGCGGAACCGCCGGCGCCGCCTCCGGCCGATGCCCCTGCCTCGAGAAAGAGGTCGGCCAAATCCTTCCTGCTGCCGCTGGCGGTCGTGGCTCTGCTTGCCGGCGGGGGATGGTACGGCTACGGCTACTGGACGGAAGGCCGTTTCCTGATCTCGACGGACGATGCCTATGTCCAGGCCGACATGGCTTACGTCACGCCAAAGATCACCGGCTATGTCGCGCGCCTCGACGCCGAAGAGAACCAGCACGTCAAGGCCGGCGATCCCATCGTCACGATCGACGATGGCGATTACCGGATCGCCTTCGACCAGGCCCAGGCCCAGATCGACGTCCAGAACAAGACGCTGGAGCGCATCAAGGCACAGACCGAAGCCGCGCGCGCCGCGCTCGGCCAGGCCGAGGCCCAAAGGACGTCGGCCGTGGCCGCCGCGAACAATGCCCGGCGCACCGCCGACCGCACGGCGCAATTGTTGAAGACCCATGTGGCAACGCAAGCGCAGCTCGACGACGCGCAAACCGCGGTCGAACAGGCCGATGCGGCGCTGACGGGTGCGGACGCCCAGATCGCCAGCGCCAAGGCCAATATCGGCGTGCTTGAGGCGCAATATCAGGAAGCCCAATCCACCCTGCAGAACCTCACGCTTGCGCGGGACAAGGCCGCACGCGACCTGTCCTTCACCGTCTTGCGCGCGCCCTATGACGGCGTGGTCGGCAATCGTGCGGTCGAACAGGGCGACCTCGTCTCTCCGGGCCAGAAGCTCGCGGTGGTCGTCCCGCTGAACAAGCTTTACGTCGTCGCCAACTTCAAGGAGACGCAGCTCGCCCGTCTCGTGCCCGGCGAAAAGGTGAAGCTTTGGGTCGACGCCGTCGACGGAGCGGCTTTCGAGGGCACCGTCTCGTCGCTGGCACCGGCCTCCGGCGCCGTCTTCTCGCTGCTGCCGCCTGAAAATGCCACCGGCAACTTCACCAAGATCGTCCAGCGTGTACCGGTTCGCATCGATCTTTCCCCGGACGCGCTGGCGTCGGGTAAGCTTCGCGCCGGCCTCTCCGTCATCGTGGACGTCGATAGCCGGACCGCGCCCGCAACCAAGACCGCGAGCCTCGACTGAACGCTGGAGCCTCGCAATGGCCACTGCCACCACAGCAGCCATCCCCGCGCGCCGCGCGCCGTCGCAGGAGGCGATGCCGAGCACGCGCCGTACCGTCGCCTTCCTGGCGATGGTGTTCGGCATGTTCATGGCCATCCTCGACATCCAGATCGTGTCGGCCTCTCTCGCCGAGATCCAGGCGGGCTTGAGCGCCAGCTCCGATGAGATCGCCTGGGTCCAGACCTCCTACCTGATCGCGGAGGTGGTCATGATCCCGTTGTCGGGCTTTCTGGCGCGCCTGCTTTCGACGCGGGTCCTCTTCACGATTTCCGCGGCCGGTTTCACCCTCGCCAGCGCGCTCTGCGCCACGGCCACCAGCATCGATCAGATGATCGTCTACCGGGCGATCCAGGGCTTCATCGGCGGCGGCATGATCCCCAGCGTCTTTGCCGCCGCTTTCACCATTTTTCCGCCATCGCGCCGCGCGGTGGTGTCCCCCATGATCGGGCTCGTCGCCACGCTCGCGCCGACCATCGGGCCGACGGTCGGCGGCTACATCAGCCACGCCATGTCCTGGCACTGGCTGTTCCTCATCAACGTGGTGCCCGGCATCTTCGTCTCACTGGCGGCCTGGACGCTGATCGACTTCGACAGGCCGGAGCGGGGCCTGCTCTCGAAGTTCGACTGGTGGGGTCTGATCGGCATGGCAGCTTTTCTCGGCTCGCTCGAATATGTGCTCGAGGAAGGTCCTCGCAACGACTGGCTGCAGGACCAGACCGTCTTCGTCTTCTCGGTCGTGCTGGCGATCGGCGCTGTCGTGTTCTTCTATCGCGTCTTCACGCAGGAAGAGCCGATCGTCGACCTGCGGGCATTCACCGATGTGAACTTCGCGTTCGGGTCGGTCTTCTCCTTCACCATGGGCATAGGCCTCTATGGCCTGACCTATCTGTACCCGCTCTTCCTCGGGCGCATCCGCGGTTACGATTCCCTGATGATCGGCGAGGCGCTGTTCGTTTCCGGCCTCGCCATGTTCATGACCGCGCCGCTTGCCGGATTCCTGTCGACCCGCATGGACCTGCGCGCCATGATGATGATCGGCTTCCTGGGCTTTGCCGCCGGCACGTGGCGAATGACCTATCTGACGGCCGACTGGGATTTCTACGAACTGCTCGTCCCGCAGATCCTGCGCGGCATGTCACTCATGCTGTGCATGGTGCCGATCAACAATCTGGCGCTTGGAACCCTGCCGCATGACCGGCTGAAGAACGCGTCGGGCCTTTTCAACCTGACGCGCAATCTCGGCGGCGCGGTCGGCCTGGCCGTCATCAACACGGTCCTCATCCGGCGCAACGACTTCCACTATGGCAGGCTCGCCGAGCATGTGACCTGGGCCAATCCGGAAGCGGTCAAGAGGCTCGACGACATGACGCGCAACTTCGAGTCGCACGGCCTCGACGGCCCGACCGCGGCGCTGTCGAAGCTGAGCGGCATGGTCGCCCAGCAGGCGACGCTCATGTCCTTCGCGGACGTATTCTATCTGCTGACGGTGCTCTTCGCCTCGCTAGCGGTCTTCGCCATGCTGATGCGAAAGCCACCCGCCTCGGCCGGAGGTGGCGGCGGACACTGAGCGGCAAGGAAAATCCTCGACAGCGATCGAAGCGACGCCGTGGCCGAGGGACGGGGTCGTACCGAGACCTTTGCGCCCGCTCTATTCGTATCGGCCCAGCACCTGTTCCACTTCCGCAAGGCTCGGCATGGATGGCGCGGTGCCGTGCCGCGTGACCGAAATGCCGGCCACTGCGCAGGCGAAGCGGACGGCCTCGACCCCGGTCAGCCCGCGCGCCAACGCGACGGCGAAGCCGCCGTTGAAGGCGTCGCCAGCCCCGGTCGTCTCCACGACCGGCCCCACGTTGAAGGCCGGCACGTGCTCGGATTGCGCGCCGGTGTGGAGCAGCGCACCTTGTTCGCCGAGCGTGACGATGACCGCCCCGGCACCTTTCCGCAACAGGATGTCGGCAGCCTGGCGGGCGCTGTCGACGGAATCCACGGCGATGCCGGTCAGGGCCTCGGCCTCCATCTCGTTCGGGGTGAGATAATGACAGAGCGGGAAGATATCGTCGGGTAGCGGCGCGCCCGGCGCGGGGTTGAGGATCGTCGTCACATCCGCGCCGCGCGCTATGGCCAACCCGTGGCGGGCCGCTTCGATCGGCTGCTCGAGCTGGGTCACGAAGACATTTGCCGAGCGGATAAGCGCCTCATTGGCTTCTATGTCGGCGGGCGAGATGAGCGTCGCGGCACCCGGAGAAACGATGATGGCATTGTCGCCGCTCTTTTCCTCCACGAAGATATAGGCTGCCCCCGTATAGCTTTCCGGCGTCTCGATGACGACGGGCTTAACCCCTGCCTCCGTCCAGGTCGCGACCGCCATCTCGGCGAAAGCGTCACGGCCGAGCCGGGTGATGAAGCTGACATTGCCCCCCAGCCTGCCTGCCGCGACGGCCTGGTTCGAGCCCTTGCCGCCGGGGCCTAGCTTGAATGCCGTTCCGAGGATGGTCTCGCCCATGCGGGGCTGCCGCGCCGCCCGATAGGCGGTGTCGGCGACGAATACGCCGAGGACGACGATCGGCAGGCCGCTCATGCGGCATCCGGGCCGATCACGCCCTTTCGGAAGGCAAAACATCCATAGAAGCGGCGTTCGCCTGTCTGGACCACGCAATAGGCCTGCCGGGCGCGTTCATAGAAGGCATAGCGCTCGACGCCGATCATCGGCCAGGAGCGGCCCTCCGCGGCGTCGATCGCCGTTTGCACCTCCTGCTGCACCGGCGGGATCTCGGAGGAATTGCCAACGATTTCCATGCGCGCGGCCGCATCGTCGACGAAACTGTCGAGCGGATAGAGCGACAGGATGGCCGCCGCCGCCTCTCCCGCGGTGACGTTGTCGATCCTGAGCAGCCGGCCGAGCCGGGTTTGCCTCGCGATCGAGTCCGCCGGGAAGTTGGTGTCGCAGATGATGAGGTCGTCGCCATGGCCCATCGCCCTCAAGGCGTAGAGCACATCGGCGTTGAGAAGCGGGCTTATTCCCTTGAGCATGGATTTCCTCTCCAACGCCGCACCGGTGGCGCGGCGAACAATCAGATACGCTGCGCGCTGGCCGCGTCGAACAGATGCACATGGCTCGGGCGCGGCCGCAGGCGGATCGTATCGCCGGGCTTGAAGTCGTGTCGTTCGCGGAACAGCGCGACCATGTCGCTTTCGCCGAAACGGAGGAACACCATGGTTTCGGAGCCGGTCGGCTCGACCACCGAGATGCGCGCCGGAAAACCCTCGTCCGATAGTTCCAGATGCTCGGGCCTGATGCCGAAGATCACCGGCTGGCCCTCCCCGGCCTGGTGACGTCCGGTGACGGCCAGACGGGTCCCGTTCACGTCGACCGCCTGGGTGGTTCCGCCGGCGACGGTGCCCTGGAGCATGTTCATCGCCGGCGAACCCAGGAAGCCTGCGACGAATGTGTTGACCGGCCTGTCGAACAGTTCGAGCGGGGCGCCCATCTGCTCCACCCGCCCGTCCTGCATGACGACGATCTTGTCGGCCATGGTCATCGCCTCGACCTGGTCGTGCGTGACATAGACGGTTGTCGTCCTCAGGCGCTGATGCAGTTCCTTGATCTCGGTGCGCATCTGCACCCTGAGCTTTGCGTCGAGGTTGGAAAGCGGCTCGTCGAACAGAAAGACCTCGGGGTCCCGCACGATCGCCCGGCCCATGGCGACGCGCTGGCGCTGGCCACCGGATAGTTGACGCGGATAGCGATCGAGGAACGGCACCAGGCCGAGGATTTCCGCCGCCTGCTTGATGCGCTTGTCGACCTCGGCCGCATTCGTCTTTCGCAGCCTCAGCGCGAAGGCCATGTTGTCCTTGACCTTCATGTGCGGATAGAGCGCGTAGTTCTGGAACACCATGGCGATGTCCCGCTCGGAGGGTGGCAGGTTGTTGACCACGCGGTCGCCGATCGAGATCGCCCCGCCGGTGATGCTTTCCAGGCCGGCGATCATCCGCAGCAATGTGGACTTGCCGCAACCGGATGGCCCGACCAGCACCACGAACTCGCCATCGGCTATGTCGATGTCGACGCCATGAATGACCTCCACTTCGCCGAAGGCCTTGCGTACCTGACGTACAGAGACTTTTGCCATGCTTCCTCCCGCCGCAGTTCTCCTCCGGGCGACGCCACCGAAGAACAGACGAGGCGAGCCATCATGTCAACCGCGCTTATGACGAGCCTCGCTTTTTCGTGCCGTCGAGCCTGCCCGCCCGACAGCATCGGAATGCCCCGATGCTGTATATCTCGTTGTTTTCGCGCCTTCGTTGCGCAGTATCGGCACCGCTGTTCGATACAATGCACTGCATTCGTATGCGCCGCAGGTCAGTTTCGTCTCCCTATCGCTTTTGTTGACTTGAAAAAGACTTGCGCCCCATACTGGCTCCGCGTCGTCGAGCCGGAGGAGGTGCGACGCTCGGATATGCGCCGATCAGCGTGTCGGCCAGCCGGCATGCATGGCTCGACACGTGGTGCCGCGGATCCATGCCACCGCGACATCGGCGGGATGGCATCCGGTTCCGAGGGAGGAATTCCATGAAAGTGCATGTGTACGAGCGGCTCATGGCCATGCAGGCCAGCCGAAGGAATGTTCTCAAGGCTGCCGCCGGCGTTTCGGCCCTGGCGCTCGGCGCCACGAGCGGATTGGGCGCGTTCGCTCCGAAGACGCGGGCGCAGGACAATTTGCGTGCCGAGATCCTCAAGATCCCTGGGGTCGGTAAGGGCTCGCCGACGGACGCGGACTGGCAGAAGGTCGGCGAAATGTGTCTTGGCGGCACCAAATCGACCGTGAAGGAAGGCGAATTCGCCGGCGTCGAGCTCACCTTCATGGGGCTGAACAACCAGAACCTTCACAACTTCCTGTTCCGCGGCTTCCTGAAGCCCTGGGAGGCCTATACGGGCGCCAAGATCAACTGGATCGACCTCGCGCAGGCCGACTACAATGCCCGCCTGCAGCAATCGATCGCGACCGGTACGGTCGACTTCGACATCATCGAGATGGGCGCGCCCTTCGAGGGCGACGTCTGCGGCAAGGGCCTCGCCTCGGAGATGCCCGACTGGGTGAAGGACCTCATCGAGATGGACGACTATGTCGGCTACCTCAAGGCGCCGGTCGGCACCTGGGAAGGCAAGACCTACCGCATCTCGATCGACGGCGATTGCCACACGCTGAGCTACCGCAAGGACGTTTTCGAGAACCCCGATTTCGCGGCTGCCTGGAAGTCCGAAGGCAACCAGGGCGAATGGAAGGTCCCGACGACCTGGCAGGAGATGCAGGCCGCTACCAAATTCCTGAAGGGCAAGAAGGATCCGCTGACCGGCCTCGAGGCCTACGGCTATCTCGACCCGCTCAAGGGCTGGGGCGGTTTCGGCTTCTACTTCCTGGAAAGCCGTGCCACCGCCTATGCCAAGCACCCGGACGACAAGGCCTGGCTGTTCGACCCCGACACGATGAAGCCGCGCGTGAACAATCCGGCCTTCGTGCGCGCCATTCAGGACGTTCTCGACGTGATGTCTGCCCAGCCGCCGGACCAGATCAACGCCGACCCCGGCACCACTGCCTTCCAGCAGTTCCTGGCCGGCACCGGCTCGGCCTTGAGCTGGTGGGGGGATGTCGGGTCGATGGCCCGCACCTCCGACACCTCCGTCATCGGCGAAGTCGCCAACTTCTCGATCCTGCCGGGCTCGGACGATGTCTGGAACCATGGCAAGGGGGAATGGGAGAAGCTCGCTTCCGGGCCCAACTTCGCGCCCAACATGGCCTATATCGGCTGGGGCGTTTACGTGATGGCCCGCGTCGACGGCGACGAAAAGAAGAAGAAGGCTGCCTGGTCGGCCGCCGCCCATCTCGGCGGCAAGGACCTCTCGCTGTGGTGCTCGGCCTACCCCTCCGGCTTCCAGCCCTACCGCAACTCCCATTTCAACTACGACGAATGGGAGGCTGCCGGCTACGACCGGGCCTATATCGAGGACTATCTCGGCTCCAATCGGGACTCCTACAACCACCCGAACGCCGCGATCGAACCGCGCATCCCCGGCATCTTCCAGTATTATTCCGTGGCCGAGGACGAACTCGCCAAGACCTTCGCCGGCCAGTACAAATCGGCGCAGGAAGGCGCGGACGCGATCGCCGCGGCCTGGGAGAAGATCACCGATCAGATCGGGCGGGAGAACCAGATCAAGCTCTACAAAACTTCTCTGGGCGTGTGACCAACGGAGCATCGCGTGCCTTAGCGGCCGGCGGGAACTTCTCCGCCGGCCCCAATTCTGACCGCGTATCGGTGACATGATGCAAGACGCATCGGCTCTCGAAGCCGTTCCAAGGGATATCGTGGCGCCCGAGCCGGTGTCGGCGGCTCGGCAACGGCTGGGTCAATTCGTGCTGGTCGCCGGCTGGGCCGTTCTACTCGCTACCCTCGCCCTCCAGATCCTCTCCAGCGCGGGGCTCATCTACCGGGGCTTCGACAATTGGCGGCCCCTCGTCTACGCCTATCTCGCCTGGGCTCTTGCTTTCGGGTGGGCCCAGGCGCTGCGGCGCGGCAGCGACGGCTCGAAGGCGCTGTTCGTCCTGCCGGCCGTGCTGTTCATCGCCGCGATGGTGGTCTTCCCGCTGGTGTTCGGCCTCTACATCGCCTTCACCAACTGGAACCTCTCCGCCTTCGAGGGCCGCAGGTTCAATGGGCTCGACAATGTCCGGCAAATGATGGCCGACCCGTTCTACTGGAACGCGCTCGCCAACATGATCTGGTACACGCTTTCGGTCCTGGTCGAATATGCCATCGCCTTCGGCCTGGCGCTGCTGCTCAATTCGCAGATCCGCGGCCGCAAGTTCTTCCGTGTCGTCTTCCTCCTGCCGCTGATGCTTTCGCCGGTGGCGGTGAGCTGGATGGTCGGCAAGTCGATGATGGAGATCCGCTTCGGGCCGGTTGCGAACCTCGCCCGCTGGCTGGGCTGGGAAAGCCCCTCCTTCTTCACCGACCCGTGGCTCGCCAAGCTGTCGATCATGGCGATGGACGCCTGGACCTTCATCCCGCTGATGATGATCATGCTGCTCGCCGGCCTCCAGGCGCTGCCGCGCGACGTGCTGGAGGCGGCCAGGGTCGACGGCGCCAATGCCTGGCAGAGCTTCTGGAAGGTGGTCTTCCCGCTGACCCTTCCCGTCTCCATCACGGCGATCATGATCCGCATCATCTTCAAGCTGAAGATCGCCGACATCATCATCAACGTCACCTCGGGCGGACCGGGCGGGGCCACGGATTCGGTGACGAGCTTCATCTACCGCGAATATCGCGACCGCTCGAATGTCGGCTACGGCACGCTGCTGGCCATGGTCTATCTCGTGCTGATCGTGATCGCGCTCACCTTGATGCTCAACATCGCCGGCCGCTGGCTGCGCGGCTACGGGCAGGAGGAGGCTTGATCGTGTTGCCTCTTGCCTGGCAGGTCCCCCTCTCCACGTTCGTCCGCGAAGGAGGCGGCGTGATCCCATGACAGCCATCGACCTGCCGCACCCGACCGTTGCCCCCGCCGAAAGCGCCTCCGGCCGCATTCGCCACATCGCGGCCCGCGTCGCCATCTACGGCATCCTGATCCTGTGGGCCTTCATCTGCCTGTTCCCGATCTTCTGGACGGTGACCACCTCCTTCAAGATCGCGCCGGACGTGATGAAGGGAAATCTCATCCCCTTCGTCGATTTCTGGCCGCAATGGAAAGGCTGGCAGTCGCTCGGGCTCTCGCCCGACACGATCTTCCAGACCTCGACCGTGCGGGACGAATTCCTGAAGCGTTTCTGGAACAGCGTCGTGGCCTCGGTCGTGGCGTCCTTCCTGGCGCTGGTGATCGGCTCGCTCGCCGCCTACGGGCTCAGCCGTTTCTCCTACCGGTTCCTCTGGATGCGAAACAAGGACATCTCCTTCTTCTTCCTGTCCCAGCTCATCCTGCCGCCCGTCGTTCTCGCCCTGCCCTTCCTGGTGCTCTACAAGGAGATCGCACTGCTCGACACGCGCGTCGGCCTCATCCTCGTCTACACGCTGATGGTGCTGCCGATCGTCATCTGGATCATGCGCGACCAGTTCAAGGCCATTCCGGTCGAGCTCGAGGAAGCGGCCCTCGTCGACGGGCTCACCGTCTGGGGCGCCTTCCTGCGCATCGTCTTGCCCATTGCCCTGCCTGGCATGGTGGCGGCCTTCATCCTGGCGCTCATCCTGTGCTGGAACGAGTATTTCTTCGCCTCGCTGCTCACCAGCACCGAGGCCAAGACGCTGCCGGTGATGGTGGCGAGCCAGACCGGCAGCCAGGGCATCAACTGGTGGGCTATGGCCGCGCTTTCGACCGCCGCGATCGCCCCGCTGATCATCGTTGGCATCGTTCTGGAACGCTATATCATCGCGGGCATGGCGACAGGCGCGGTGAAATAATAGGGAACAGACTGAAAATGAAGACACGGCATTTCGACCGGCTCGGCAATGGCGGCATCGATTTCACCGAGCTGGGATTCGGCACCGCACCGCTCGGCAATCTCTACCGGGCGATCTCCGACGAAGACGCGCGCCGCATCCTCGACACGGCCTGGGAGGCGGGCTGCCGCTATTTCGATACCGCGCCGCTCTACGGCCTCGGCCTTTCCGAGACCCGCCTCAACCCCTTCCTGCGTGGAAAGAAGCGCGACGGCTACGTCCTATCCAGCAAGGTCGGGCGGCTCCTGAAAGTCTGCCCGCCGGAGGAGAGGACGGGCATCGGCAAGTTCTTCGACACGCCGACCCGCCGCGAGGTCTACGATTATACCTATGACGGGGTGATGCGCTCCTTCGAGGCCTCGCTCGAACGCCTCGGCGTCGACCGCATCGATATCCTCTACGCCCACGATCTCGACGTTTTCAACCACGGCACGCAGGAGGCGCTCCAGGCGCGCCTAGACCAGTTGATGTCCTCGGGCTACTACGCGCTGCTCTCGCTGCGCGACCAGGGCGTGATCAAGGCCTTCGGCGCCGGCGTCAACGAATGGCAGCCCTCCCAGTGGTTGGCCGAGCGCGGCGACTTCGATCTCTTCCTGCTCGCCGGCCGCTACACGCTGCTCGAGCAGGAGGCGCTGCAATCCTTCCTGCCGCTCTGCGAAAAGCGCGGCATCGGCATCGTTCTCGGCGGGCCCTACAATTCCGGCATATTGGCGACGGGCGCCCGGCCCGGCGCCTACTACAACTATTCGGAAGCGCCGCAGGAGATCCTCGACAAGGTCGCGCGCATCGAAGCCGTCTGCCGCCGCCACGGCGTGCGCCTCATCGAAGCCGCACTTCGTTTCCCGCTGCTCCATCCCCGCGTCATGTCGGTCATCCCCGGCGGTCAGGCCGTCGAGGAGGCAAGAAGCAACCGCGCCGTCTACGACGCGGCGATCCCCGGCGCGTTGTGGAATGAGCTCAAGGCGGAGGGGTTGATGAGGGCGGATGCGCCTGTGGGTTAGGGCTTGTCGCTGGCAACGTCTCGCGGAGTATTTGACCGTCGGAATGCCCCTCATCGGCCTGCCGGCCACTTCTCCCCGTCAAGACGGGGAGAAGATCGCTGTCTTCTGCGCTTTCCCCAATCACCAGCGTAACGGAATGGATCCAGTCCACGGGCAAGCCCGTGGACGGGGTCACGTCGCCATCGCTCGCTCGGCGCCGGCCCGAGGATGACGAAGTTTCTATGTCGATGCCAATCGCCAACGTTGGTGATTTGTGCAGGCCCTCAACGCCGTCGTCATCCTCGGACGGGAGCCCGCGCCAGCGGGCGAGCTGATCCGAGGATCCATTCCGTTACCTTTGGGCAACCCACCAAACGGTGCAGAACAAAATGGCCGAAGCGGTACCAGCAACAACCCCGCTCTTCGAGCTTTCCGTGCATCGCACGACGTAGGGCTGGGGCCGGCAGGACAGCGACGGGCGGCTCACGAGCCGCGTGAGATTCACGCCGTCTTCGCCACCACCAGGTCGAGCTCCTCCACCATCGCGTCCCGCATGATGAATTTCTGCGGCTTGCCGGTCACCGTCATCGGCAGTTCGGCCTTGAAGCGGAAGTAGCGCGGCACCTTGTAGTGGGCGATCTGGTCGCGGCAGTAGTCGCGCATCTCCTCTTCCGTGACGGTCTGGCCGGCGAGCGGCACGATCCAGGCGCAGAGTTCCTCGCCATATTTGGGATCCGGCACGCCGAACACCTGGACCTCGCGCACCTTGGGATGGCGGTAGAGGAATTCCTCGACCTCGCGCGGATAGATGTTCTCGCCGCCGCGGATGACCATGTCCTTCACCCGGCCGACAATGTTGCAATAGCCTTCGTCGTCGATGGTCGCGAGGTCGCCCGTATGCATCCAGCCGTCCTCGTCGATGGCCTCGGCGGTACGCTCGGCGTCGTCCCAATAGCCGGACATCACCGAATAGCCCCGGGTGCAGAGCTCGCCGGGCGCGCCGGCCGGCAGCGTCGCCCCGTCGTCGCCGACGATCTTGACCTCGACATGCGGATGGACCCGCCCGACCGTCGAGACGCGGCGCTCGAGCGGATCGTCGACCGCGCTCTGGAACGAGACCGGGCTGGTTTCTGTCATGCCATAGGCGATCGTCACCTCGTTCATATGCATGCTACCGATCACGCGCTTCATCACCTCGATCGGGCATGGGGCGCCGGCCATGATGCCGGTGCGCAGCGACGAGAGATCGAAGCTCTTGAATTCCGGATGGTCGAGCATGGCCACGAACATGGTCGGCACGCCATAGAGTGCGGTGCATTTCTCGGCCTCGACGGCCCGAAGCGTCGCGGTGGGATCGAAGCCTTCGCCGGGGAACACCATGGTCGCGCCCTTGGAGACGCAGCCGAGCGAACCCATCACCATGCCGAAGCAATGATAGAAGGGAACGGGAATGCACAGCCGGTCTTCCGTGGACAGGTTCATCGCCGCGGTGACGAAATGCCCGTTGTTGACGATGTTGGTGTGGGTCAGCGTCGCGCCCTTGGGTGCGCCCGTGGTGCCGCTGGTGAACTGGATGTTGATCGCATCGCTGGGCCGCAGCGCTGCCGTCGCGGCGTCGAGCCGGCCGCGCGGCACAGCCTTGCCGTTCTCCATGATCTCGGCGAAGCCGAACATGCCGGGGCTTTTCTCCTCGCCCATCAGGATGACCGACCGGAGCGAGGGCAGTTTCTGAGCGCGCAGTTCTCCGGGGGCGCAGTGGTCGAGCTCGGGCGCGAGCGAGCGCAGCATGCCGACATAATCCGACGACTTGAACTTCGACGCCGTGACCAGGGCCGCGCAGCCTACCTTGTTCAGCGCATAGTCCAGCTCGAAGATGCGATAGGCCGGGTTGATGTTGACGAGGATCGCGCCGATGCGCGCCGTCGCATATTGGGTGACCAGCCACTCCCAGCGGTTGGGCGACCAGATGCCGACGCGGTCGCCCTTGCCGAGCCCCAGCTTGATGAGACCGCCGGCGAAGGCGTCGACCTCCTGCTCGAGCTGATCCCAGCTAAGCCGCCTGCCCTGCTCCGGAAACACCGCCGCGTCGCGCGGGCCATTGCCGGCTACGGCGAGCTGCAGGAGCTGGGGGATCGTCAGAGTGAGAAGCGGTTCGGACGTGTCGCCCGCCACGTGAGCCAGCCCATCCCGGGGGATGCGGCCGGGTTTCGCGCTGTCTGTGCTCGTCATGGGAACCTCCTGCTCATTCGAAACGGCAGCCTATCGATCTCTCGGCGGCAAGGCCAGCCGATTGATAAGGTTGAATGTTTTCCCTCAACTACCGGGAATTGCCGTCCCGGGATAGCGCCAAGGTGGGAGGATGCGCGGAATCCAGAAAAACATTTCTTGCGAAGAGATCATCAAATAAGCCAAATTGCCCGCATTGCAGGGCGACTCCGCTAAACTGCGGTAAAATTGAGGGTGAGGGGCCCTCCACACCACATGGCATACCTAACTGGCGGCAGCTTTCTGGTGAGCCGAACTCTGGCGGCGTTTTGCGTTTTGCTGTTTCTCGGTTGTGCCGCGAATGCTGAAGTGACCATCACCAGCACCAGCCCTTCCACCTATTCGACAGCCGGTCAAACCATCACCGTCAACTTCAGTGTCGGGGAGGCGGCCGCATGGTCACGGCGATCAATTCCATCGACATTGGGAGATCGCTCGGGCCCCTGACCTGCGATCGGCCATTTCCCTTCGATGTGGGCGTCTATGCGAACTGCTCCGGCACCATTCAGATCGACAGCGCGGACACCTCGGCTCCCATGATCGTTTTGGCCGGAAGCTATAGCCTGTCGACCAACGGCCCGACCGTCGCTGGCGGCATACCGGCATACTATGTCAGCAACACCAATGGACCGCCCCTGGTTCTTTCAATCGCCCCAACCCATGGAACGATCATCGGCGGGACAAGCGTAACGATCACCGGTTCCAACTTCGCCATCGCCACGGACGCCAGCATCGACGGGCAGCCCATCGCGGATTTCCAGGTGTTGTCGGATACGCAGATCCGGGGCACCGTGCCCCGCGGCAGTTCAGTGGGCGCCAAGGACATCGTGGTCAGGAACCCGTTTGGCTCTACCGTGTTGAACTTCGCGTATACTTATGATCCACCGACGCTGGTCAGTTCCCCCGCCGAGGGCGCGCTTCCCTCGGCAACCGGAGGAACAGCGTATTCGCAAGCCTTCACGACCTCCGGCGGAACCGATCCATACACCTATTCCGTTCAGAGCGGGAACTTGCCGGCCGGGATGGCTCTCTCTTCGGGTGGAACATTGTCTGGTACGCCTACGAGCGGCGGAATGTTCAATTTCACCATCCGCTCAACGGATGGCATGGGCTTTACCAAGGATTCCGCCTATTCTCTCACTGTAGCTGCTCCACCGATTGTGGTCTCGCCCGCAAGCTTGCCGAGCGCCACGGCCGGCGTGGCCTATAGCCAGACGCTGACCGCGTCGGGAAGCAACGCGCCATACACCTTTTCCATAGAGGCCGGCACCTTGCCGGCGGGCATGGCGTTCAGCTCCGGCGGCGTGCTTTCAGGCACGCCGAGCGCGGCCGGCAGCTACACTTTCACGGCGAGAGCGACCGACCAGTACGGCTTTTCCGGCAGCCGGAGCTACACGCTCGCCGTCTATACCCCTTCCCTAGTCATCACGCCCGTAACCCTGCCGAACGCGACGGCCGGCGTGACCTACAGCCAGACGCTGACCGCGTCGGGAGGAACCTCGCCCTACACCTTCTCGCTTCGGGCCGGCTCGCTGCCGCCGGGCACCGCTTTCAGCTCAGGCGGCGTCCTTTCAGGCACGCCGACCACTGCCGGCAGCTATAGTTTCACCGTGAGAGCGACCGACGATCTCGGCTTCTTCATCGACCAGAATTACACGGTCGCCGTCAGCGCCCCCTCCCTCGTCATCGCGCCCGCAAGCTTGCCGAGCGCCACCGGTGGCGTGGCCTATAGCCAGACCCTGACCGTGTCGGGAGGAACCTCGCCCTACACCTTCTCGCTTCGGGCCGGTTCCCTGCCGCCGGGCATGGCCCTCAGCTCCGCCGGCGCTGTCTCGGGCACGCCGACGACAGCCGGCAGCTATACTTTCACCGTGCGAGCGACCGACGATTTCGGCTTCTTCGTCGACCAGGACTACACGATCGCCATCGGTGTCCCCTCCCTGACCATCGCGCCCGCGAGCTTGCCGAACGCCATAGGCGGCGTGGCCTACAGCCAGACGCTGACCCCGTCGGGTGGAACCTCGCCCTACACCTTCTCGCTTCGCGCCGGGTCCCTGCCGCCGGGCGTGGCCTTCAGCTCCGCTGGCGCCTTTTCGGGCACGCCGACCACCGCCGGCAGCTACGCCTTCACCGTGAGAGCGACCGACAATCTCGGCTTCTTCATCGACCAGAATTACATGGTCGCCGTCGGCACCCCCTCCCTCGCCATCGCGCCGGCAAGCTTGCCGAACGCCACCGGCGGCGTGGCCTACAGCCAGACGCTGACCGCGTCGGGAGGAACCTCGCCCTATGCCTTCTCGCTTCCGGCCGGGTCCCTGCCGCCGGGCATGACCCTCAGCTCCGGCGGCGTTCTCTCAGGCACGCCCACCGCGGCCGGCAGCTACAGCTTCACCGTGAGGGCGACCGACCAGCTCGGCTTCTTCGTCGACCAGGGCTACAGCGTCGTGATCGACCCGATCGTACCGGTGGCGCGGAATCGAACCCTGCAGGTGATGTCCGGCGCGACGGCGACCGTAAACCTGACCGAGGAGGCCAGCGGCGGTCCGTTCACGGCGGCCGCCCTCATCACCCCACCGCCGGCCTCGCAGGGGAGCGCCACGATCTCCGGCGGACCGGACTACAAGTTGATCTTCACCGCGACCGGGACCGCCTCCGGCGTGGTGGCATTGAGCTACACGCTCTCCAACGCCTGGACCACGTCGGCGCCTGCCACGATAACCGTCGAGATCGTTGCCCGGCCCGACCCATCCAGGGATAGCGAGGTCATCGGCCTTGTGAACGCGCAGATCGATTCGGCGCGCCGCTTCGCAACGGCACAGACCCAAAATTTTCAGAGGCGGCTCGAACAGCTTCACGATGAGCGAAGCCGTCATGCCAATTCCGTCAATATCCAGCTCGGCGAAACGGGCAATGACGAACTTGGCTATAGGCAGGAAATGCCGGAGTCACCGGCGCTTTCGGCACTCGGCTACGCTGTCGGAGGCGACCGCACGGCCGGCGCTGCAGCCACAAAGACGCATCCCCACGAGGGCGCATGGAGCGATCTTGCCGTCTGGAGCGGAGGTTTCGTGGATTTCGGCTCCCGCGAAAAGGGCGCCGTCGATCTGAGCGAGACGCTGGTTGGCGTGAGCGGCGGCGTGGACTACCGCTTCTCCAAGAATTTCGTGGGCGGCGTCGGCATCGGCTACGGCCATGACGCCGTCGACGTCGGCACGAACGGCACCTCGAGCGAGGGCAAGGCGTTGAGCGCCGCGCTCTATGGAAGCTACAGCCCGCAGCCGCGCATCTTCCTGGATGGGCTCCTGGGTTACAGCCGCCTCGATTTCGACAGCCGCCGCTTCGTGACCGATACGGGTGACTTCGCGGAAGGCCAACGAAATGGCCAGCAGGTCTTCGGCTCGCTCTCGCTGGCATATGAGCACCGGGCCGGCAGCCTCCTGCTCTCCCCCTATGCCAGCATGGAGACATCCTGGTCACAGCTCGACGGCTTCGACGAGAGCGGCGCCGGCCTCTACAATCTCACCTATGGCGACCAGTCGACCTCGGCGATCGCCGGCGTGCTCGGCCTCAAGCTATCCTATTCGATGCCCGCCGATTGGGGCGTGTTCACACCGCGAGGGCGGCTTGAATACACGCACGACTTCTCCGGCTCGAGCCGCGCCACCCTCGGCTATGCCGACGTTCCCGGTCCCCTGCCCTATGGCTTCGACACCGACATCTTCAGCCGCGATTATCTCGGCCTCGAGATCGGCTTCGACGCGGAGTTCAACAACAGCTGGCTGATTGGGATGGATTACCGCACGGCATTCGGGTTCGACGGCAACTCGCAGGACCATACGATCGGTATCAAGATCAGCACGCAGTTTCATTGAGCGGGCCTTGGTTGATCGAGGCCCCCAAGACGAGCCCCAGGTTGACAGTCTACGCTGCCTATCGAGACAAGCTTTTGGTGGCAGCCGGTATAATTGCGCAGGGCTGATGTACAGGCCGCAGGTTGCGGCTGTTCTCACGTGACATCGGACCAATAACTTGCGGCTCAAAGTCGGCTATTACAAAGACATCTGCGGACTGGCCGGAAGCCACCCATGCAGGACATGCGGAGCCGATGCCGCATGTCCATCGACGGCCATCTGGACCTCGCCGCATCCCGAAAATCGGCATCCGCACTTAGATCTCCGGCAACCCTCGGGCAAATTCCAAACTGGAGAAGGCGCTCAAGCGTTGCGCCAAACGGCCTGCATCTTCCTGGTATTCTTCTCCTCGGGCTCGTTCGCGATCAGCGCGTGCGCCGCCGACTTCACCGTGATGTCTCCGGTCTCGTCGAACAGGTGACGCAGGCAGCACAGAATATCGTAGCGGATCAGCGCGGCATTTTTCTCCTCGGACGCTGACCGGCACCGCTCTCCAAGCTTCTCCAGCAGACGAAGCCGGACCTCGCCATCCACCAACCCGACTTGCCACAGGGAGGTGAGCACGTGCCGGGCGGTTACGAAGCGCTCGTCGTGGGTGACCGCGACCAGCGCGTCGAAGCCGCTGAGCACCGTAGCGCGCGATGCGCCTGCCGCCGCCAACCGGGTGAGGAACTGGCCCGCGATCGAGCGGACGCGGTTGTCGCGGTGGCGCAACAGCGGCACGACCAGCTGCCATGCAGCGTCGGCCCAGGCGACGGGCTGCGCCGTCAATTGCTGGAGCTGGGTGAAGTCGTCGCCCTGACTGTCTCGTTCTCCCGAAGCGAGACGATCCAGCGCGCTCCGTACCTCAAGGGGCACGTCGGTCGTCGCACTGTCGCTCACGGCCGCATCCCCATCAATGCTGCTGGGCGATCTGGATCAAGTTGCCGCAAGTGTCGTCGAACACCGCGGTGGTGACAGGCCCCATGGCGAGGGGTGGCTGCGTGAAGACGACGCCGAGCGCGGATAGACGCGCGTGCTCGGCCTGAACATCGTCCACCCCGAACGAGGTGATCGGGATGCCGTCGGCGACGAGCGCGGCCTTGAACGGCTTCGCCGCAGGGTGCGCGTCAGGCTCCAGCACGAGCTGCACGCCGTCGGGATCGGCGGGGGCGACCAGAGTCAGCCAGCGGTGCTCACCCATGGGAATGTCGAGCTTGGGCTGAAAGCCCAGAACGTCGCGGTAGAAGCGCAGCGCCTTCTCCTGGTCATCGACCAGCACGCTCGTCAGCACGATCTTCATCAGCGGTATTCTCCTCCGTTTCCAACGGCTCGGTGAGGGGCCGCAACCACACATCCCACATCTGCCGCAGCGGCATGCGTTCCAAGAAATGGTGCTTGCTGCGCCAGCGCCATTCGGTGCGGACCAAGCCCGCCTCTTCCAGAGAGAGGAGGTGCTTCGACAGGGCCTGCCGCGAGAGGCTGGCCCCATACCAGTTGATAAGCCGAACGTGCAGCTCAAACAGCGTCTGGCCGTCACGCTCCGCCAGCTCATCCACGATGCGCCGCCGCGTCGGATCGGCCAGCGCGCGGAAAAGGCGGTCGAGGTCCATGACCTACTGATAGCCCGCAGGGAGAAGTCATGCAACCCAATGGTTGCATGACTGGGCGGACGCGGCTCGCTGCTCGGTGGTTCAGGGCAGCGACGTAGGCGTGATGACGCCATGTCAGCGAGCAGCGAGGAACATCCCTCGCCGCCCGCATCGGACGCTAACCAAGCCTACTGGCACCAACGCTGCTCTACAATCGGTACGCCACCCACTCACCGCGTCGGCTTCGGTCCGGGGAAGGGCGATGGATCCGGCTGCGGGTCCGGCATTGGCGGGATGGGGTCCGGAGGCGGTACCGGCCTCGGACCGGGGCCTGGCACCTTCATTGCGGCTCCCCGCTGACGGCGTTGTATTTGATTTCGACCTTCGCCTTGTCGGTCGTGTAGTAGGTGACGTCGTAATAACCCTCTTCGCTCCACTCGACGTCGCCGACATAGTGGAAGTCCTGGCGCTGCTCGACCTTGGCAATGATCTCGGACAGTTTCTTTGCATTGTCGGGTGGTATGCGGGGTCGTTCCTGCGCAAGGGCAATGGCCGGGGCCGCCAGGAGGAGGATCGTCAGCCCGGCACATGTTTTGCGAAGCATGGCAATATCCCTGTCTGAAATAACTCCTACAACGAGGGATAGGCCAATCCGGTTCCGACAGAACGACCATAGCAGCGGAGCGGATGGCGAGGTCATGCCAATTCCCGCTCCGGACGTTTTCCGCCGGACCGGCATCCACTTTTTGGCAGGATGCTTTATACAGCAATGCGTTAGTGCCCCTCTTTCGGTGACAATGACCCCACATCGCCATTTCTACGAACGACGTGCCCTGGAGGTCGCGTCGGACCTCATCGGCGCAGAACTCATCGTCGGCTCCGCGGGCGGCATCATCGTGGAGACCGAAGCCTACGAGCCCGACGATCCGGCCTCGCACAGCTTTCCCGGACAGACCCAGCGCAATCGCGCCATGTTCGGGCCCGCCGGACATGCCTATGTCTATCGCTCCTACGGCATCCATTGGTGCCTCAACATGGTGTGCCTGCCCGGCAGCGCCGTCCTCATCCGGGCACTGGAGCCGACGGTCGGGATCGATGCGATGCGCAAGCGGCGCGGGCTGGAGAATATGCGCCTGCTCTGTTCCGGGCCGGGGCGGCTCTGCCAGGCGCTCGGCGTCGACGGTTCTTTCGACGGGCTGCCGCTCGGCGCACCGCCGTTCAGCATGCGGCTGCCGGCGGTCAGGCCCGAGGTCGCGACGGGAACCAGAATCGGGATCAGCCGCGCCGCCGAGCATCCCTGGCGGTTCGGCCTGCGCGGCTCGCCCTTTCTAAGCCGGAAGCTTTGACGAAGACTCTGGGTCCAAAATGGAGAGCCCGGCGAGCGATGGCTTCACCGGGCTCCATGTGACGGGATGTTCGACCCTCGGGTCGTTTCCCTTCACCGCATCCAAACGACCGAGAGGCCGAGAGGTTCCGCGGCGGGAGTGTTTTTGCCGCCTCCGCGGCGAGGATCTCAAAACCCTCCGATGTGTCCCGCAGTGTTGGATTCACGCGCCTCGATCGCGCCGTCGAAAGCGACGTTGCGGCCGCGACGGATGGCGGATGCGGCGACCATCTCCGCCAGCTGGCGGTCGGAGAGAGCGCAATTGGGCAATACGGTTCGAATCGCACGCAGCGCGTAGCCGGTGGAAATCGGCCATTCCGGATCCCTGCGCGACTCCACGTACTGATCGACAACGTAGGCGATGGATCTTTCCTGGAAATGGATATGCGACATGACTGTTCCCTTTTGTCAGCCTCGCCCTGGCACCTCCGTGACTCTAGCAACGGTCCATGCAGCTTTGATGACTGCCGGAACGCCTTGGATTGCCAGAGGGGGTACGCAGAACAACGACAACGAATGATGCCGATCGTTGTTGCCGGCTCCTCATTCGTCGAAGCGCATCATAATGCGAAACAAGGCTGCACCGTGGCGCCGGGAAGGCAGGACGGCGATATCCGGTAACCTCCTTTGGATGTTATAAAAATCGGCCCGTACGCCTTTCGGAGGAGGTGCTTGCCGCAGCGGTAACCATATCGCGCGGCTACGCCTGTATTTTCATGAGCCCAAGGGGTAATTTGCTACGGGGCGGGTGGCCGATGGAGGATCGGCATGAGCACGAACAGCACTGTCACTCCCGAAAGGAATCCCGGCGACGAGGCCATGAGCAGGCTGCTCGCCGAAAACTGGTGGGCGCTCGCCATTCGAGGCGTGGCCGCCATCCTTCTTGGACTGATCGCCATATTCGTACCCGGCGCGGCGATGCTGTCGCTGGCGCTATTCTTCGCCGCCTACCTGCTGGTGGACGGCGTGTTCGGCATCATCTCGGCCGTCCGCGCCGCCCGCGCCGACCAGCGCTGGGGGCTCCTGCTCGCCGAGGGCGTCCTCGATATCGTCGTCGGCATCATCGCCTTCCTCTTCCCGGTCAGCGCCGTCTTCGCCTTCGTGCTCCTCACCGCGGCCTGGGCCTTGATCACCGGGGTCCTGAGGCTGATCTCGGCATACAAGCTGACGCGCGAGCACGGCCGCTGGTGGATGGTGCTCTCCGGCCTCGTGTCCGTCCTGTTCGGCATCGCGCTCCTGATCGCCCCGCTGATCGGCGCGGTGGTGCTCACCTGGTGGCTCGGAGGCTACGCCGTGGCCTTCGGCGTGTTCATGCTGATCCTCGCCTTCCGCCTGCGCAGCCGCCACGAGCACACGCGGGAGACCCATGGCGGCGCGCAGCCGCACGGGGCCTGACCGCTCGCGGGATTTCGGGGCGGCGATGCCGCGCCGCCCTCGCCTGCCCTCGCCGCTTCAGGCCCGTTCCTCGGGCCAGCCCTTGACTTTCCGCCGAAAGCGCGGTGAGCAAGGCGCTACCGGCAAGTGGCAAGAGGTGAACCATGTCCGTCTTAAGGGAAACGCACGCGATCCTGTCGAAACTCGGCGTCGCGGAAAAAGCCTATGCGAATGGCGGCATGGCTTCGTTCAGCCCCATCACGGGCGAGCAGATCGGCGCGCTGGCCGTGACCAGCCCGGCCGAAGCTTCGGCCGCGATCGACAAGGCCGACGCAGCGTTCCGCGCGTGGCGGCTGGTGCCGGCTCCGAAGCGTGGCGAGCTGGTGCGGCTGCTCAGCGAGGAGCTGCGCGCCGCCAAGGAGGATCTCGGCCGGCTGGTGTCGATCGAGGCCGGCAAGATCCCGTCCGAGGGCTTGGGCGAAGTCCAGGAAATGATCGACATCTGCGATTTCGCGGTCGGCCTGTCCCGCCAGCTCTACGGCCTCACCATCGCCACCGAGCGTCCCGGCCATCGCATGATGGAGACCTGGCATCCCATCGGCGTGGTCGGCGTCATCTCGGCCTTCAACTTCCCGGTCGCGGTCTGGTCGTGGAACGCGGCGCTGGCCCTGGTCTGCGGCGACGCCGTCGTCTGGAAGCCTTCGGAGAAGACCCCGCTCACCGCGCTGGCCTGCCAGGCGATCTTCGACAAGGCCGCGGCCCGTCACGGCGGCGTGCCGGAGGGCTTGAGCCAGGTTCTGATCGGCGACCGCGCCGTCGGCGAAGTGCTCGTCGACCATCCGAAAGTGCCCGTGGTCTCGGCCACCGGCTCGACCCGCATGGGCCGCGACGTCGGCCCGCGACTTGCCAAGCGCTTCGCCCGCGCCATCCTCGAGCTCGGCGGCAACAATGCCGGCATCGTCTGCCCCTCGGCGGATCTGGACATGGCGCTGCGCGCCATCGCCTTCGGCGCCATGGGCACGGCCGGCCAGCGCTGCACGACGCTGCGCCGCCTGTTCGTGCATGAGAGCGTCTACGATACGCTCGTGCCGCGCCTGAAGAAGGCCTATGAGAGCGTTTCGGTCGGCAATCCGCTGGAGACCTCGGCCCTGGTCGGCCCGCTGATCGACAAGGCTGCCTTCGACAACATGCAGAAGGCGCTGCGGGAAGCCGAGGCCAATGGCGGGAGGATCACCGGCGGCGCCCGCGTCGAGAATGGGCACGCGAACGCCTATTACGTGAAGCCGGCCCTGGTCGAGATGCCCAGCCAGGTGGCTCCGGTGACGGAGGAGACCTTCGCGCCGATTCTCTACGTCATGAAATACGGCGACTTCGACCAGGCCCTTGCCGATCACAATGCCGTGGGTGCCGGCCTCTCCTCGTCGATCTTCACGCTGAACCTGCAGGAAGCGGAGCGCTTCCTCGGCGCCGACGGCTCGGACTGCGGCATCGCCAACGTCAATATCGGCACCTCCGGCGCGGAGATCGGCGGCGCGTTCGGCGGCGAGAAGGAGACCGGCGGCGGCCGCGAGAGCGGCTCCGACGCGTGGAAGGCCTACATGCGCCGGGCCACCAATACGGTGAACTATTCCAAGGCGCTGCCGCTGGCTCAGGGTGTGTCGTTCGATATCGATTGAGGGGGCGGCGGTTCACGGGCCCGCGCTTCGATTGAAGCGCGGAACCCTGTCATTAGGGTTGACGGAGCACCTCAACGCAACTCGTCATACTCGGACCCGAGCCGAGCGAAGCGACACGAGGTTGATCCGAGTATCCATTCCGCGCCCTGGCTGCCCGACGCCCTGCGGTGCAGAACCTGCGGCTGCCCTCGTGCTCGATCCTTGATCCGGAGCCTGCCGGATTGAAGCGATGCAGCAGTGGAACCATAACGGAATGGATACTCGGATCACCTCGCTTCGCTCGGGTCCGAGTATGACGAACTGCGTTGAGAGCATGCCCCAACCGTCGACGTTGATGCTGGCATTGCAGTGATGGTTCCATGGTCATGCCAATGGCAGACGTCGGTGGTGAGCGCAGCACCTCAACGCAACTCGTCATACTCGGACCCGAGCCGAGCGAAGCGACGGCGAGGTTGATCCGAGTATCCATTCCGTGCCCTGGCGGCCGGACGCCCTGCGGTGCAGAACCTGCGGCTGCCCTCGTGCTCGATCCTTGGTCCCGAGCCTGCCGGATTGAAGCGGTGCAGCAGTGGAACCGTAACGGAATGGATACTCGGATCACCTCGCTTCGCTCGGGTCCGAGTCTGACGAATTGCGTTGAGAGGATGCCCCAATCGTCGACGTTGATGCTGGCATTGCAGTAATGCTTCCATGGTCATGCCAATGGCAGACGTCCGTGGTTAGCGCAGCACCTCAACGCATCTCGTCATACTCGGACCCGAGCCGAGCGAAGCGACGGCGAGGTTGATCCGAGTATCCATTCCGTGCCCTGGCGGCCGGACGCCCTGCGGTGCAGAACCTGCGGCTGCCCTCGTGCTCGATCCTTGATCCCGAGCCGGTGCCGGATTGAAGCGGTGCGGCAGTGGAACCATAACCGCGCTGCGACCGTCGCACACTGGCGCTTGATAGAAACCGCCGACCGCCTCACCCCCGCAGCAGCCACTCGTGCTCCCTGGCATTATGAAACTTCCAGGTACGTTTCGGGCCCGCCATGACGTTGAGATAATAGAGATCATAGCCGTGGCAGGCAGCGCATGGGTGGTAACCCCGGGGCACCAGCACGACGTCGCCATCCTCCACCGCCATGGCCTCGTCCAGCGAACGGTCGTCGGTATAGACGCGCTGGAAAGCGAAGCCCTGCGGCGGGTTGAGGCGGTGATAGTAGGTCTCCTCGAGCAGCGATTCCGCGGGCAGATTGTCCTCGTCGTGCTTGTGCGGGGGATAGCTGGAGGTGTGACCGCCCGGGGTGATGACCTCCACCACCAGCAGCGCGTCGGCCGGCTCGCCTTCTGGCAATATGTTGGTGACGTAACGCGTGTTGGTGCCCTTGCCGCGGGTTTCCTGGCCGAGGCTGTCAGGCGCGATCACCCGCGCCGGGAGGCCGCCGCCGAGGCCGGGCGCCGAGCAGACGGCGAGTTCGAGCCCGGTCTCGGCCGTCACCGACCAGTCCGAGCCCTGCGGCACATAGACCGACCAGGGCTTTCCCTCGAAGGGCGACATGCGGGCGCCGAGCAGGCCGAATTCCTGCCCCGCCGCCGAGGCCTTGCCCTTGCCGCTGACGAAAACCAGGCACGCCTCGCGGCCGCCTGTCTCGGCCGACACGCTCTCGCCCGGCTTCAGCCGGTGGAGGTCGAAGCCGACATAGGTCCAGCCGGCGCTTTCCGGCGTCACGCGGGTGACAAGACCGTTGCCCTTCCCAGGCTTCACCAGCAGTCGAGACATCGTCCTACTCCTTGGTCTCCGTGGGCGGATTATAGGTCAGGAGGAACGCCCACACGGCATAGGCGGTGAAGCCTAGCGCGATCATGCCCCACATCGGCGCGTTGGTCGCGAATTCGAGCGCCGCCCATCCCACGCAGACGAGGACGACAGCGATGCGCCGCCACAGCGGCCGGAAGAATGGATGCTCGTTGTCCCTGGTCACCAAGTCTCACCTCGATCAGATCAATCCCGCTTCGGCGAGGAAGCCGGAGAGGTTCTTGTGGCCGAGCTTTGCGTATTTCGACGGCTTGGCCTTTTTCGGGTCCTGCTCGGCCTCGACGATGACCCAGCCGGAATAGCCTTTCAGCTCCTTCAGCACACGCACATAGTCGATCATGCCGTCGCCGGGGACGGTGTAGACACCGGCAAGGACCGAGTCCAGGAACGACCAGTCCTCGCGGTTCGACTGCCACATGACGGCTTCGCGGATGTCCTTGCAATGGACATGCGAGATGCGGGCCTTGTAGTGGCGTGCGAGGCGCGCCGGATCGGCGCCGCCCCAGGTGGCGTGGCCGGTGTCGAGCAGGAGATGCACCGCGTTGCCGGTCATCGCCATGAAACGGTCGATATCGGCCTCGGACTGCACGGCCGTGCCCATGTGATGGTGATAGACGAGCTGGAGGCCGTAGGTTTCTCCTATCGCTTCGGCGAATTTCGTGTAGCGCTCGCCGAATTGCTTCCAGGCCTTCTTTGGCAGGATCGGCCGGGCGGAGAGCGGCAGCTTGCGGTTGGAGTGGACCGCATTGGAGGTCTCAGCAGCGATGAAGACCTTCGAGCCCATTTCCCTGAGCAGCTTTGCGTGCGCCTTGGCGGCCTTGAGCTCGGCGGCCACATTGCGGGTGAGAAGCTCGGTGGAGTACCAGCCGCCGACGAGGTCGTGGCCGAATTTCTCCAGGATCGGCCGCAGCTCCGCGGCGTTGCGCGGGAATTTGTTGCCCAGTTCCATCCCGGCGAAACCCGCCGCCTTAGCCTCCCTCAAACAGGTTTCCAGCGGAATATCGCCGCCGATCTCCGGCATGTCGTCGTTCGACCAGCCGATTGGGTTCGCCCCGATGCGGATCATTTCGTTCCCCTCTATTGCCGGCGCGGAGGATTTCGCGCGCCGTGAATCCCGCCCAAAACCTGCGACTACTCCCCCACCCTCTGCAGCCTCACCTTCTCCTCGTACTCCCGCCGCGCCGCCTCGACCTCGCGGCGCGGGCTGACCTCCGGCACGGCGACGTCCCACCAGTGCCCGCCGGCTTCGGTGGCGGCGAGCGGATCGGTCTCGATCACCAGCACGGTCGTGCGCGTGTTCGTCTTTGCCCGTTCGAGTGCGGCCTCCAGATCGGCGATCCCCGCCGCTTTCTCCGCGATCGCTCCGAGGCTCGCGGCATGGGCGGCGAAGTCGATGTCGGGCAGCATCTCGTGTCGCGCGTCCTTGAATAGATTGTTGAAGCTGGCGCCGCCGGCGCTCATCTGCAGCCTGTTGATGCAGCCGAAGCCCCTGTTGTCGAGAAGCACGATAGTGAGCTTGAGGCCCAGCATCACGGAGGTCGCGATCTCCGAATTGAGCATCAGGTAGGAGCCGTCGCCGACCATGACGACGACCTCCTCTTCGGGCTTGGCCATCTTGACGCCCAGCCCGCCGGCGATCTCGTAGCCCATGCAGGAATAGCCGTATTCGGCGTGATAGGAGCCCGGCTTGCCGGCCTGCCACAGCTTGTGCAACTCGCCCGGCAGCCCGCCGGCGGCATTAAGCAGCGTGACGCCCGACCCCATCACCCGCTGCACCGCGCCGATCACCTGGGCATCAGAAGGCAGGGCCGCGTTGGTGGCGGCCGTCGCCTTGGCGGCAGCCTGCCGCCATTCTCCCTTGCCCTCTCCGGCGTTCTCCGTCCAGCTGGCGGGGGCCGACCAGCCCTCCAACGCCTTCTCCAGTTCCTGCAAGCCCTCCCGCGCGTCGGCCACCACGGTCAGCGCCCTGTGCTTGCCGGCATCGAAAGGCTGCATGTTGAGGCCGATGATCGTCTTGCCGCTGTTCTTGAACAGCGCCCAGGAGCCTGTGGTGAAGTCCTGGAGCCGGGTGCCGACGGCGAGCACCACATCGGCCTCCTCGGCGAGCCGGTTTGCGGCCGAGGTGCCGGTGACGCCGACCGCTCCCATGTTGAGCGGATGGTCGTCGGGCAGGGAAGACTTGCCGCCCTGCGTCTCGCAGACGGGAATGCCGGTCGACTCCGCCAAACGTGCCAAGGCGCCGGAAGCCTCCGCATAGAGCACCCCGCCGCCGGCGATGATGAACGGCTTGCGGGCACGGCGCAGGGCTTCGGAGGCAGCCTTCAACTCGCCGAGATCGGGCCGTGGGCGGCGCTGCGTCCATAGCCTCTCCTCGAAAAAGCTCTCGGGATAGTCGTAGGCTTCCGCCTGCACATCCTGGCAGAGGGCCAGGGTCACCGGTCCGCATTCGGCCGGGTCGGTCAGCACCTGCATGGCGCGTCCGAGCGCCGGCACGATCTGCTCGGGTCGGGTGATGCGATCGAAATAGCGCGAGACCGGGCGGAAACAATCATTGGCCGACACGGTCCCGTCGCCGAAATCTTCCACCTGCTGCAGCACCGGATCCGGGATGCGGTTGGCGAAGACGTCGCCGGGCAGCAGCAGCAGCGGCAGGCGGTTGACATGGGCGACCGCGGCGGCCGTCACCAGATTGGTCGCGCCCGGGCCTATCGACGTGGTCGCCGCCATCGCGCGACGGCGGAAATGGGCCTTCCCGTAGGCGATCGCCGCATGCGCCATCGCCTGCTCGGCATGAGCCCGGAAGGTCGGCAACTCGTCGCGGACCTGATAGAGCGCCTCGCCGAGCGCGGCCACGTTGCCGTGGCCGAAGATCGCCCAGACCCCGCCGAAAAAGGGCAGCTTCCCTCCGTCGATCTCGGTCATCTGCCGCGCGAGGTAACGGGTCAGCGCCTGCGCCATGGTCAGGCGGATGGTCTTGGCCATGATGTCTTCCTCCCGCGAAAATTATGCCGCGTTGCGGCTGCGCGCGGCAAGCCAGGCTTCGGTCAATTTCTCGAAGCGAGCGGCCATGTCCGCGATCGCGGCCTCGTCCGAGATCGCCCCGGACAGCCATCGCTCGGCTGCGTCCATGAAGATCGTTCGCCCGATCGCGAAGCCCTTCACGACGGGTGCGTCGGCCGTCGCGGAAAAGGCCGCTTCCAGTTCGTCATGCGGCGCCTCGAGCCCGAGCAGAACGACGCCCCGGCAATAGGGATCGTTGGCTGCGATCACGGCCTCGATCTTCGCCCAGGCGTCCGCCGAAGCCTGCGGCTCGAGCTTCCACCAATCGGGCTTGATGCCGAGCGCATAGAGCTCTTCCAGTGCGCGCGGCACGGTGTCGTCCGCGAGCTTTCCGTGCTTTCCCGCAATGATCTCGACGAGCAGTTCACGGCCGACCTTGCGCGCGGCATCATAGAGGCTGCGCAGCTTCTCCTGCTGCTCGCTCTTCAGAGCGGGCGGGTCGTCCGGATGATAGAAGCACAGGCATTTGATGCAGTGCTCGACCGGCCATTCCACAAGCTGCGAGCCGACGTCCTGCGAGAACTCGAAGCGCAGCGGGCGCGAGCCCGGCAATTCGACGGGCCGGCCAAGCCAGGAGAAGGGATGCTTGGCGAACTCGAACATCGCCTTGCGGCCAAATCGCTCGTCGATCAGCATGCCATAACCGTCGCGACCGGCGGCGACGCGAGCGGCCGCCTTGACGGCCAGAACCTTGAAATCGCCGATGCGTGAGGGAGCCGCGCCGGCCCTGCGGGCGGCGTCCTCGAGCTGGGCACGGTGATCGACCGCAAGCGCCATCAATGTCGGGATGGCCCGCCGGCGCGTCGTCGCCCAATGAATCCGGTTGATCGTCTCGTCCTTGCGCAAGGCGCGGTGCGGGCTGCCGTTGCGGAGGAAGAACTGCAACTCCTCCCAGGTCGGATATTCCGGCGAGCAGAGCAGGCGCGACACGGCGAAGGCGCCGCAGGCATTGGCCCAGGTGGCCGCCGTCTCCAGGCTCTCGCCGCCCAGCCAGCCGCGCAGCAGGCCGGACATGAAGGCATCGCCCGCGCCGAGCACGTTGAAGACCTCGATCGGGAACCCCTTGCCGACAACGCCGTCCTCCAGATCGTCGCTGATCGGCCCGTCATAGACGATACAGCCCATCGCCCCGCGCTTGAGCACGATGGTCGCCGTCGACAGCGAGCGGATCGTCTTGAGCGCGCCCAACACCTCGTCGGTGCCGGAGGCAATCATGATCTCTTCCTCAGTGCCGACGATGAGATCGCAATAGGGCAGCACGGTCTGGAGTTTTCCGGAGACCTTGTCCGACTTCACATAGCGCTCGAAGCCCTCCGCATGGCTGGCAAGCCCCCACAGATTGGGCCGGTAGTCGATGTCGAAGACGACCTTGCCGCCGTTCTCCCTGGCGATGCGGATCGCCTTGCGCTGCGCCGCCTCGCTGTTGTCCCGCGAAAAATGTGTGCCGGTGACGACGACGGCGCGCGCCGAAGCAACGAAGGCCTCGTCCACATCGTCGGGCGAGAGCGCCATGTCGGCGCAGTCCGAGCGATAGAAGATCATCGGGGAGACGCCCTCGTCCTCGACCGAGAGCAGCACCAGCGCCGTGAGCCGCGCCGGGTCCGTGACGAGGCCGCGGACGGATACCCCTTCGCGCTGAAGCTGCTCGCGTATGAAACGGCCCATCTGCTCGTCGCCGACGCGGGTGAGAAGCGCCGAGCGGAGCCCGAGCCGGGCCGTGCCGATGGCGATGTTGGCAGGGCATCCACCGACCGACTTTGCGAAGGAGCTTATGTCTTCCAGGCGCGAGCCGATCTGCTGACCGTAGAGATCGACCGAAGCACGGCCGATGGTGATGACGTCAAGCTGCGCCTCTCCGTCGCCTCGAGCTGCCGCCATGGTCTCCTCCCACGACCGAAGGCGCTCGCGCGCCTTTACCACGACCTCCTGCCGCTTTGGCGCATGCATGCAATATTAGTTCCATTGCATGGTCAATATGGAACATGTGTTCTCGGAAAATCTGCAGAGTTCAGATTTCCTGACGACGCTCGGCAACGGCGACGGTCAGCGCCATGGCGAGCGCCATGGTGGCCGACAGCGAGCGGAAACCGGCGCAATCGGCCTCGGCGACCTCGAACCATTCCGTGGCCGACTGGGCCAGCGGGGAGAAGGAACTGTCCGTGATGGCGATGACCGGCACGCCCTGGTCCGAAAGCTGCCGCGCATTGTCGATGGTCGCGGCCGCATAGGGCGAGAAACTCACCGCGATCACCGCATCCCGCGGCGTCGCGAAGGAAATCATTTCGGGCTCCAGGCCGGAGGCGGATTCGACGAGCTGGTGGGAGATCTTCAGCTTGCCCAGCGCGTAGGCCATGTAGCTGGCGATCGGGTAGGCGCGCCGACGGGCGAGGAGAAAAATGGTCTCGGCGCCGGCCAATTTGGCCACGGCACGCTCGAAGCTTTCGTCGTCCAGGCTTCGCGAGATCGATTCGAGCGACCGGCTCGCCGCGTCGATGAAACCCCGCATGATGGCGCCGCCCTTGGTCTGCCCGGCACCGCCGCGCAACGCCTTCAGGCGCTCCTCGTAGGAATTGTTGCGCTCGCGAAGTCTTTCGCGGAACACCGCCTGGAGGCTGGTGAAGCCGTCGAAGCCGAGATGCTGCGCGAAACGGATCAGGGTCGAGGGCTGCACGCCGGCCGAGGCGGCAATGCTGGCGGCGGTGCCAAAGGCGATCTCGTCCGGATTGTCGAGCGAGAACGCCGCGATCTGGGCGATACGTTTCGGCAGCTCGTCCCGTTTCTCAAGGATCCGCGCCCGAAGCGTTTCGAAGTCGCGAGGCAATTGCGGTTCAGCGTTCATGCTCGGCCTGCTTTCCCCGGGCAGCGAGTCCAATTCGCTTGGCCGCCGGGCTTTCGATACAGCGCGGTTTCGGATGTGAGGCCTGATATCATCAACGCCAGGGGAACTTCAAACCCGTTGGCGAGCCTACAGGCGCCGCCCCTTGATGTCCACGAAATGAATTGATCATTCCGCCTTGGCCGGAAATGGACTATTTCTGCCGAGACAGTGGAGGAGCGAAAGCATGATCGGAGTGGGACTCATCGGCTCCGGCTTCATGGGCAAGTGCCATGCCATGGCCTGGAACGCCGTCCACCTGGCCTTTGGCGATACGCCGGGAATCCGACTTGCGCATCTTGGCGAGGTCGATGCCGCGCTGGCGGAAAGGCGCGCCGGCGAATTCGGTTTCGCCAAGGCTTCGGGGGACTGGCGCGCCGTCATCGCCGACCGTGAGGTGGATGTCGTCTCCCTGACGACGCCCAACCAGTTTCATCCCGAAATGGCCATCGCGGCGCTCGAGGCGGGCAAGCACCTCTGGTGCGAGAAGCCGATGGCGCCGTCCTTCGCGGAGGCACAGGCCATGGCCGACGCCGCTCGAAAATCCGGCAAGGTCGCGGTGCTCGGCTACAATTACATCCAGGGTCCAGCCATCCGCCACGTCAAGACGCTGCTGGCCGAGGGCGCTGTCGGCAAGGTCAATCATCTGCGCATCGAAATGGACGAGGATTTCATGGCCGACCCCGACGCGCCGTTCTTCTGGAAGCACGAGGCGGCTTCCGGCTATGGAGCGCTCGACGATTTCGCCGTGCATCCCCTGTCGCTGATCCAGAACCTGTTCGGCCGCGTCGCCGAAGTGATGTGCGACATGGCCAGGCCCTATGCCGACCGCCCCACGGACGGGGGCGCTCGGCGGGCCGTCGAGACCTACGACATCGCGTCGAGCCTGATCCACCTGGAGAACGGGGTATCCGGTACCTTGCTGGTCAACCGCTCGGCCTGGGGCCGCAAGGGCCGCATCGCGCTGCAGATCTTCGGCTCGAAAGGATCGATCCTCTTCGACCAGGAACGCTTCAACGAGGTCCAGCTTTACGTGACATCGGATCGCCCGACCGAACAGGGCTACCGCACGATCCTTTCCGGACCTCGGCACGAGCCCTACGGCCGCTTCATCCCCGCGCCCGGCCATGGGCTGGGCTTCAACGACCTGAAGACCATCGAATGCCACGAGCTGATCGCGGCGATCGAGGGCCGGCCGGCCAATGTGATCGGCTTCGATGAAGGCCTGGAGATCGAGCGCACCGTGCACGCCATGGCGCGGTCGTTCGAGGAGCGGCGGTGGGTGGAGGTGAGATGATTGGGCGGCACTGAGATGCCATCCCGTCTGTCCTGCTGGACATTCCCGTTGACGGCTACAGTCTTCATGCATCCTGAGGGAACGCAGGTGCCGGTGCGGTGCTTCGTTCTGCACCGCCGGGCGGCCGGCCGCAATGGAACGGAACGGATCCTCGGGTCAACTCGCCCGCTAGCGCGGGCTCGCGCCCGAGGATGACGATCTGCGTTGAGCCCTTCACCAATCGCAAACGTTTGCGATTGGCGTCGACATAGAAGCATCCTTGGGCCGGCACCGAGCAAAGCGAACGGGCCGCGACCGCAAATGCTTCGCCTAGAACACAGTTGCCATTCCGTTCCGTATCCGCACCCACCAACCGTGCAGAACAATGCCGCCGAGCGGCAGTAATGGCTGTTTGGGGTGCAAACAAAGCGGAGATCCTACTCCCCGATCACCCCCGCAACATTCTGGTCGTAATCCACCAAGGACCCGGTCATGACGCCAGATTGCGGGCTCAGCATGTAGGCGACCAGCACGGCGAGTTGGTGGGGCTTGACCAGTTGCCCCATCGGCTGCGCGGCTTCGGCCTTTTCCAGCCAATCCGGCCCGGCGCCGTGGAACTTCGCCTGCACGGCCGCTTCGCCCGGCGTGTCCATCCAGCCCGGCAGCACGGCGTTGCAGCGGATGCGGTTTGCCCGATAGGCGTTGGCGACATTCTTGGTGAGCACGGCAAGGGCGCCCTTGCTCGCCGAATAGGCCGTCAGGAAGGACTGGCCGGCATGGGCAGACATCGACAGCACGTTGACGATCGCGCCGGGCTTCTTCTCCGCGAGCAGGTGGCGCACGACGCCCTGCATCATGAAGAAAGGGCCGCGCACATTGGTGGCGAACAGACTGTCGAAAAGCTCCGGGGTGGTGTCGACCAACGTGCCGCGCGCCGAGGAAGCAGCGGCGTTGACCAGCCCGTTGATGCTGCCGAACCGCTTCAGCCCTGCTTCGACAGCGCCTTCGCATTCGTCGGGCTTCGACATGTCGGCGGTGACAAAGATCGCCTCGGCGCCGAGCTTCTCGAGCGCCGTCACGGCCAGCGATCCCTTGTCCGGCGATCGGCCGACAAGGACCAGCGCCTTGCAGCCTTCCGTGACGAGCTGCCGTGCGACGGCGAAGCCTATGCCCTGTGCGCCGCCCGTGACGATCGCCCTTGTCCCGGCATTGCGCTGGTCGCTCATGCGCCATCTCCCAGGCTGATCGTCTTGCCTTCCCTCACCGAGCGCAGCGCCGCCTCGGCGAGGGCCAGCGCCTTGAGCCCGTCCTGCCCGCTCGGCGAGGCTTTCCGGCCCTTGCTCATCGCGGCGACGAAGGCGGCGATCTCGCTGGCATAGGCTTGGGTGTAGCGCGTCATGAAGAAATCGTGGAGCGGCGGCCGCGTGAAGCCGCCCGAATTGGCGATCTCGATCGACACCGGCCGCTGGTTTTCCGCCGCCACCATGCCCTGCGATCCGTGCACCTCGATCCGCTGATCGTAGCCATAGGTGGCGCGACGCGAATTGGAGATCATGCCTTGCTTGCCGGACGCGGTGCGCAGGAGAACGCTGACGCTGTCGTAATCGCCGAGCGCGCCGATCTTCTTGTCGACCAACACAGACGCCTGCGCACTGACGGCGACAGGCTCTTCGCCGAGCAGGAAGCGCGCCATGTCGAAATCATGGATCGTCATGTCGCGGAATATGCCGCCCGACCGGGTGATGTAGTCATAAGGCGGCGGGCCAGGGTCGCGCGACGTGATGACCACCATCTCGACCTCGCCGATCGCGCCATCGTCGATCGCCTTTCGTACGGCTGCGAAATGCGGATCGAAGCGCCGGTTGAAGCCGACCATCAAGGTCGCGCCGGTCTCGTCGACCACTCCCAGGCATCGTTCGACGCGATCGACATCGAGGTCGATCGGTTTCTCGCAGAAGATCGCCTTTCCTGCCCGCGCGAAGCGCTCGATGAGCTCGGCATGCGTGTCCGTCGGGGTGCAGATCACCACGGCGTCGATATCCCCTGCCTTCTCGATCTCCTCGATGGAGCGCACCTCGGCGGCGTAGGCGGAGGCAAGTTCCTTCGCCGCCGTCTCCAAGGCGTCGGCCACGGCCACCAGCTTCGCATCGGGATCGCCGGCCACTGCCCTGGCATGCACCTTGCCGATGCGGCCTGCGCCGAGCAGGCCAAAGCGAACGGTCATGATCTCCTCCCGAGAACTAAGGGCTCGCACGCATCGCTTTCCGCAAAAACGAAATGCCTGAGCCAAACTCAAAGTTCAATGAAATGGATATTCCACATCACTTTCGGGATCAAGCGTCAGTCTTCCTCAGCGACGACGAGGTCATTGTCCTCGCACCATTCGCGCAAAGCCTCCTTCGTCGCTTCCGCCTCGAAGGCGTACCACGCATTCAGCTTATCCTTCTCATGTAGCCATTGCTTGAACCGGCCGTAGGCGCCCTTCCGGCGAAACATGTCGTAGACGTTGTCCCACTCGTCGGGAGCCTCCTCGCCGACGAAGGACAAAACCAGGTCACGGCCGAGCCGCAGATCGCTCTTGGTGGGAAGGGCGAGGAACTCATCCGACTCTTCCATGTCCTCCGGTCCCTCATAGATTCCCGCGCTGTCGGAAATGATGAAGACCTCGCCCGTTACGCGATGGACGTACGCACGATCGTCATACTCGTTTCCCATGCTGCCGACTTCGAATGCGTCAATCAAACTGCTCATTTTCACAGGCATCTATCCGCCTCCTAGTTAGCGTCCCATCCAAGTTAAGGCGACCGAATGGTCCTTGAAAGCGTCGCTACGGGCCATCGGCAACTCAGAAAACGATTCCCCCACCGCATCTACTTCAGGAATGACTTTTCTCCTGACCTGCCTATTTTTCGATGTATGCGGTCCATCATTCCAGCTCGCATTGCGATATCAGTAGCATCCGGCAAGCAGCCGGGCCGTTGCAGCCCGACAGGCTTCGCTGGAACGGGAGAAACGCCATGAGCCGCCTGCGCGGACCTTATTCGTCTGTCCTCGAGCTGATCGGCGAGACGCCGGTCGTGGAACTCACCCGCTTCGACACCGGCCGATGCCGCCTCTTCGTCAAGCTTGAAAGCCAGAACCCCGGCGGCTCCATCAAGGACCGCATCGCTCTGTCGATGATCGCCGACGCCGAGCGCTACGGCCGGCTTGCGCCGGGCGGCACGATCGTCGAGGCGACGGCGGGCAATACCGGTCTCGGCCTGGCCCAAGTCGGCATTCCCAAGGGTTATCGCATCATCCTCGTGGTTCCCGACAAGATGTCGCGCGAGAAGATCCAGCACCTCCGCGCGCTCGGCGCCGAGGTCCGCCTCACCCGCTCGGATGTCGGAAAGGGCCATCCAGAATACTACCAGGACCTGGCCGAAAGGATCACCTCGGAGATTCCCGGAGCCTTCTACGTCAACCAATTCGCCAATCCCGCCAACCCGCTGGCGCATGAGACGACCACGGGCCCGGAGATCTGGAAGCAGTTGGGTGAAGATGTCGACGCCGTGGTGGTCGGCGTCGGGTCGGGAGGCACGCTGACGGGAGTCGGTCGCTTCTTCAAATCCGTCTCGCCGAAGACCGAGATGGTGCTCGCCGATCCCGTCGGTTCTGTCCTTGCGACCTACATCAGGACAGGCAAGATGGAAGAGGCGGGAAGCTGGACGGTCGAGGGTATAGGCGAGGATTTCATCCCTCCCAACGCCGATCTGTCGCTGGTTTCCAGAGCCTATTCCATCCCGGACAAGCAGAGCATGCTGGCGGCGCGCGACCTGTTGGCCAGGGAGGGCATTCTCGCCGGCTCTTCCTCGGGAACGCTGCTTGCCGCCGCGCTGCGCTATTGCCGCGAGCAAAGCTCGCCGAAACGGGTGGTGACGCTGGTCTGCGACAGCGGCAACAAGTATCTCTCAAAAGTCTTCGACGATTTCTGGCTGGCCGAGCAGGGCCTTGCCGAGCGCGAGCAGCATGGCGATCTCTCCGATCTCGTCGCCCGCTCGCACCGCGAAGGCGGCACGGTCTATGTCGGGCCGGACGACAGCCTGCTCACCGCCTATGGCCGGATGCGTCGTGCCGACGTCTCCCAGCTCCCGGTGCTGGAGAACGGCAAGCTGGTCGGCATCGTCGACGAGAGCGACATTCTTTCGGTGGTGGAAGGACCGTATGACGGCCGCTGGGATCGCTTCAACGCACCTGTCCGCAATGCCATGACCGCCGAGCTCCACACGCTCCAGGCCAGCCAGACGCTCGACGCCCTGCTGCCCGTGTTCGAGCGCAACGAGGTCGCCATCGTCTTCGACGGCGACGAATTCGTCGGCCTCATCACCCGTATAGACCTGATCAACCATTTGAGACGCCAGAGATGACCAATCGCAATCGCCTCGCCTTCTCCACCCGGACCATTCATGGCGGCCAGAGCCACGACCCCACCACCGGCGCGGTGATGGTTCCGATCTACGCGACTTCGACCTACGGCCAGCAGAGCCCGGGCGTGCACAAGGGCTTCGAATACGCGCGCAGCCAGAACCCCACCCGTTTCGCCTTCGAGCGTGCGGTGGCGGATCTGGAGAGCGGCAGCGCCGCCTTTGCCTTCGCATCGGGCCTCGCGGCCATCGCCACGATCTTCGAGCTGCTCGATTCCGGGGCCCATGTCGTCGCGACGGACGACATCTATGGCGGCACCTTCCGCCTGCTGGAACGGGTGCGCAAGCGCTCCGCCGGCCTCCAGGTGAGCTTCGCCGATTTCACCGATCTGGCCGCCGTCGAAGCTGCGATCAGGCCGGAAACGAAGCTGCTCTGGATCGAGACGCCCACGAACCCGCTGCTGCGCATCGTCGACCTGGAAGGCATCGCGGCCCTCGCCCGGCGCAGGGGCCTGCTCACCGTCGCAGACAACACCTTTTGCAGCCCCTATCTCCAACGCCCGCTGGAACTCGGCATCGACATCGTCGTCCACTCAACCACGAAATATCTCAACGGTCATTCCGACATGGTGGGCGGCGTCGCGGTCGTCGGCGACAACAAGGACCTGTCCGACCGGCTGAAGTTCCTGCAGAACGCGGTCGGTGCGATCTCCGGACCGTTCGACAGCTTCCTCGCCCTGCGCGGCCTGAAGACGCTCGCGCTCAGGATGGAGCGGCATTCCTCGAACGGCCAACGCATCGCCGAGTGGCTGGAACGCCGTCCCGACATCCGGCGCGTCATCTATCCCGGGCTCGCCAGCCACCCGCAGCACGCCATCGCCCGGCGCCAGATGCACGCCTTCGGCGGCATGATTTCGGTCGAACTCGACCGCGACCTGGCGGGCACCAAGCGTTTCCTGGAACGGACGCGGCTCTTCACGCTGGCCGAAAGCCTGGGGGGGGTCGAAAGCCTGATCGAACATCCGGCCTTGATGACGCATGGCAGCATTCCGGCCGAGAAACGTGCCGCGATCGGCATCAGCGATTCCTTCGTCCGCCTCTCCGCCGGCATCGAGGACGCCGACGACCTGATTGCCGACCTCGACCAGGCGCTGGTCAGCTAATCATCCACAGCCGGGCTTGCCGCCCATGCCTATGGATATGGTAAAGGGTTTCCGCCTCACTGTCGGGGCGGAAACCTGGACCATGACGCACGGATGAAGCCGCCTTTCAAAGCCTACGACATTCGCGGCCGCATTCCGGCCGAGATCAACGTGCCCTTCGCCTATCACTTCGCCCTTGCCGCTGCGAGAAGTCTTTCGGCAAGGAAAGTCGTCGTCGGCCACGACATGCGCCAGGACAGCCCCGCCCTTGCCGAAGCGCTGATCCAGGGCTTTCTCGACAGCGGGGCCAGCGTGCTTCCCGCCGGCCTTTGCGGCACGGAGGAAGTCTATTTCCACACCGCGGATGCCGGGGCCGATATCGGGTTGATGGTGACGGCCAGTCATAATCCGGAAGACTACAACGGCATCAAGATGGTGCTGAAAGGCGCCACCGCCGCCACGCGCGACAACGCGCTGGCGGCGATCGAGGCGTTGGTGTTCTCGGGCACGGAGCTGCCTGCCGTCGGAGCCTATGCCGAACGCGGAAGGTTGGAGTCCACGCTCGACCGTTCCCGCTATATCGAGAGGCTGCTGCAGCAGGTCGCCTCCAAGGCGCTGAAGCCGATGAAGATCGTCTGCCATGCCGGCAATGGATGCGCGGGCCCGATCATCGATCTCCTCGAGAAGCACCTGCCCTTCGAATTCATCAAGATCGACCACCAGCCGGACCGCCGGCTGCCGAACGGCATTCCCAATCCGCTGCTGCCGGAAAAACGGGCGAAAGCCTCGCAGGCGGTCGTCGACCACGGCGCCGATCTCGGCATAGCCTGGGACGGCGATTTCGACCGCTGCTTCCTCTATGATCATCTCGGTCGGTTCGTGGAAGGCTACTATCTGGTCGGGATGATCGCCGAGACGATGCTGCGCGACGAGAAGGGCGCAACCGTCCTCTACGACCCCCGGCTCACCTGGAACACGATCGACATGGTCCTGGCCGCGGGCGGCGTCGCCAAGGTCTGCCCCACCGGCCACGCCTTCTTCAAGGCCAGGATGCGCGCCGAGAACGCCATCTATGGCGGGGAAATGAGCGCCCACCATTATTTCCGCGATTTTGCCTATTGCGATTCCGGCATGCTGGCCTGGCTGGAGGTCGTGGCCGAGCTTTCCGCCTCGGGCATGCGCCTTGCCGAGGCCGTCGGCGAACGCATCGCCGCCTTCCCCTGCTCCGGCGAGATCAACTTCACCGTGGCCGATTCCAAGGCGAGCCAGGCAAAGGTCGCCGACGCCTACCAGCGTTTCAACCCGACCGTGGAAGGCATCGACGGGCTCAGCATGGAGTTCGACGACTGGCGCTTCAATCTGCGCGCCTCGAACACCGAGCCTCTGCTGCGGCTGAATGTCGAGACGCGGGCCGATGCGGCGCTGCTCGAAGCCAAGGTCGCCGAGTTGCGCGGCCTGATCGTCGGCGAATAGCGCTCTCACGCCAACCGGCCACCCGACGACAGCGAGATGAAGAAAGTCTGGCCGAAACTCGAAAAGAAAGTGAGGCGAAACGCGCCTCCGAGCCAGCGGCGGTTTTCAGACGGGAATTGGAGAAACGGCATCGGCGGTCCAGGGCGCGGAATCAGCCCCTATTATGCACTTCACCTCATGGATGCAAATCGCGTTGGACAGACAGCTCCAAGCTGCGCGCGGCGGGCCGATCAGACGAACAGAGCGACGGCCTGCCGGCCAGCGGCAATTCGTCTTCCCTGCGCGTCCCAGACTGCCATGGACTGAAGCGAATAGCCGTCCGCAGCCTGTTCGCTGGTCGAGCGCAGGAGGTGCCAGCCACGCGAGGTGATCGGTTGGAAAAAATCGATGCCCCACGACATCGTGCTGATCGGCGCCATCGCGGGGAACTGGACCATGGCAGCCGGCGGCAGGCTGTCGGCCAAGGCGAGGAGCGCGATCGTCGGATCGACGCCCTGCTCCTCGACATGCCTGACCCATACGGCGAACTCCGGTCGTGCCGCCCCGGAGAGCGGCCGCTCACCCTCGGCAAGGCGCATTTCGAAATTCTGGAAGAAGCCGGGCGGAGTTTGCCCTTCGGGAAAGAATGGGTTGCAGTCCTGCGGGGCCGGAACGGGTGGGCGCGCGGTCCGATCATGCCGGACCCGGCTTTCACGAGCAGCACCGTAAGTGAGCACAACTCGAGCCGCGAACTTGTCGTCACCGGTACAGTCGACGCTGACCACGGTGGCAGTCCTGCCGCGCCTGAGGATATCGGCCCGGAAGGCGAGGCGCCCGTGCGCCGGTCCGGCAAAGGTCACCTGCGCTGAACGAAGCGGCGGCAGGTCTGCGACAGACAGCCGGGCCGTGTTCGCGCACAAGGCCGCGACGATCCCGCCGAACAGGGCGCGGCCCTGCGCCCAGTCCTGCGGCGCGTCGGTCAGATACGCGCCATTGTGTTCGGACAGCGATCTGAGAACCGAGAGGAGATTGGGCATCGACCTGTCCCTTCAGCCCGCAGCCACCGAAGTCACGCGCTTTTCCGAAGCCAGCCCTCGTAGTCCGACACCAGGAGGTGGACAGGCTCTTCGTCCTCCTCGATCGATGAGAAACGGCCGATCTTTTCTCGGAAGATGTTGTCGGTCAGATCGTCGTTGACGGTGGAGACCTCGCCGATCAGCACGTCGCTCACTTCGGCCCAGAAGGCATGCCAGACGCCGGGCATGAGCGTGACGCTCTCGCCGGGATCGAGCTTGAGCAGCGCCCCTGGAGCCAGGGTCCGCATGACGCCGTCGGTAGGGACGCGGACCTCGGCGCGATCGTCGATCGAACCGTCCGGATGGGACATGAACAGCTCCAACACGAGCTTGCCGCCACCGCGGTTGATGATGTCCTCCGCCTTCACGTTGTGACGGTGCATCGGCGAGAGCTGATCCTTGCGCGAGATCATGATCTTCTCGGCATAGAGCATACCGCTGCCGCGCTTGAGGTCCTCGGCCCGGCCGTTGCGTACGGTGAACAGGAAGAGGCCGAGTTCGTCGAACTTCTCCACGCCATAGTCGGTGATGTCCCAGCCAAGTCGGGCGTCGATGATGCCGGACGGACGCCTCTTGCTGAGTTCGGCCGGTGACCAGTAGGCGAAGGGCGGCATGATGTAGCCAAAGGAGCGGATGAAGGAGTCGCCTTCGCGGATGATCTCATTGACGTGCGAGCGTTTCATGGTCTTCTCCCGGGCAGCCACCTACCGCCTTGCGTCGCATATTTTCCCGCCGGGCGGAAGCCGCATGAAGCCGGCGTCGATCGGCGGTTATCCCCAGGCGCGCCGACCCCGTTAATCAGGCCGAAACAATTGGTCTTGATATTGGGCGCACCGGGGATTGGCCTTTTTGGCCATAGGCATGATGCCGCCCTCCGGGCCGGCCAATCCGGAATGAAAAGTGCCATCCCCCCAATTTTTGGATTACCTATGGCTACCCAGGACGGCCCCCGCACGTCTTTGAACAATCATCTCGATTTTATCGGATTCAACACGGAAGGCCGGGCACGACTGAGATCTCTGAAGCCTGTTGTCGCCAAGGCGATCGGCCCGGCGTTGACTGTGTTCTACGAGAAGATCAAGGCCAATCCGGAAACCCGCAAGTACTTCGCCAACGATGCCCAGATTGCTCCGGTGAAGAGCAAGCAGGAGCAGCACTGGAACATCATCGCCGACGCAGAGTTCGGCCCGACCTACGAAGCCGCGGTGCGCGCCATCGGCCGTGCGCACGCAAAGGTCGGCCTCGAGCCACGCATCTATGCAGCGAGCTATTCCGTTGTCGCCGAGCAACTGATCAAGGCCGTCGTGGCCGAATACTGGCCGCGACGGTTCGGGCTTTCCATCAAAGGCGAGGACGAATTCGCCGCGAACCTGTCCTGCCTGATAAAGGCGGTCATGCTCGATACGAGCCTTGCAATGTCGACATATCTCGAGGAGCTCGAGGAACGGCGACGCAAGGCCGAGGCCGCCCGCTTCGCCGCCGAGGAAGCTCAGCGCATCGCGCTCGATGCGGTCAACGCCGCGCTGCGCGGTCTTGCCCAGGGCGACCTGAAAGTTCGCATCGCCGCCGATGTCGCACCGGAATTCGAGCAGCTCAAGGCGGATTTCAACGAAGCGACAGCCGAGCTGGAAAGAGCGATCGCTTCCGTCGCGGCGTCGGCAAGCGCGATCGGAGGTGGCTCGTCCGAGATCGGCCAGGCCTCCGACGACCTGTCGCGCCGCACCGAACAGCAAGCGGCCAGCCTCGAGCAGACCGCGGCAGCGCTCGGCCAGCTCACCGCGAGCGTCAAGCGTGCCACAGCCGATGCCAGCGAGGCGGCGAAGAAAGTGGTCGCGGCGCGCGCCGAGGCCGAGCATTCCGGCAAGATCGTGCAGAACGCGGTGGCCGCGATGAACGGCATCGAGAAGTCCTCGCGTGAAATCTCGCAGATCATCGGCGTGATCGACGAAATCGCTTTCCAGACCAATCTCCTGGCGCTCAATGCAGGCGTGGAGGCTGCCCGCGCCGGCGAGGCCGGCCGCGGCTTCGCCGTGGTCGCCTCGGAAGTGCGTTCGCTCGCCCAGCGCTCGGCCGATGCGGCCAAAGAGATCAAGGCGCTGATCTCGACCAGTTCCGCGCAGGTCGACGCCGGCGTGAAGCTGATGGCGGAAACCGGCAAGGTCTCCGAGAACATCATCGTCCAGGTGGCCGAGATCAACAATCTCGTCTCGGAAATGGCGGCGTCCTCGCAGGAGCAGTCGACCGGCCTCAGCGAGGTGAACATCGCAATCAACCAGATGGACCAGGCGACCCAGCAGAACGCAGCCATGGTCGAGGAGACCACCGCTGCCGTGCATTCGTTGCGCAGCCAGGTGGCGGAACTCGTCCGCGCCGTGTCGCGCTTCCAGGCCGAAGGCCAGCCCGCGCCTGCTTCGGCCCCCCTGCCCGCGACGTCGAAACGACCCGTGCCGTCGCAGGCCAGTTACCCAGTGCAAGGCAACACCGCATTCGCCGCAGGAGACGTCGATGGATGGGAAGAGTTCTGAATTATCTGCCCTGAAGGAGCACGTGAACATCGGACTGCCCCCGGTGATGGACATCACCGCGGCTGGCCGGCTCGCCAGCGAGATCCTGCTTCATCGCGGCAAGGACGTGACGCTCGACGCATCCGGCGTCGAGCGGCTGGGCGGACAGTGCCTTCAGGTGCTGCTTTCCACCGCCGCCACATGGTCGCATGACGGGATGCATCTCGAAGTTGCCAACCCGTCTCGGCAATTCAGCGAAGCGCTCGAGGCGGCCGGTCTCGTCATGGACAATCTCTCGGCAAGGAACAGCTAATGAAGAAGGTCATTCTCACTGTCGATGATTCCCGGACAATCCGGGAAATGCTGCGCACCGCGCTGAGCGAGGCCGGCATGGACGTCGTGCAAGCCGAGGATGGGGTGCAAGGCCTCGAAGTGCTGCAATCGACGATCCCCAACGTCATCGTCACCGACATCAACATGCCGCGGCTCGACGGGTTCGGCTTCATCGAGGCCGTACGCAGCAACGATCAGTACCGTGGCATTCCGATCCTCGTCCTGACCACCGAAAGCATGGACGAGAAGAAGGATCGGGCGCGCCGTGCGGGCGCGACGGGCTGGATCGTCAAGCCCTTCGATCCCGCCAAGCTCGTCAGCGCGATCAATCGCGTCGCCGCCTAAGCACGCAGGGGGGCATTTCCGACATGGACACGATGGCGGCCATCAAGCAGACCTTCTTCCAGGAATGCGAGGAACAGCTCGCCGAGCTGGAGAGCGGCCTGCTCGCAATCGAACGGCAGGAAAGCGACTCCGAGACGATCAATGCCGTTTTCCGCGCCGTGCATTCGATCAAGGGCGGTGCCGGCGCTTTCGGCCTCGACGAGCTCGTCCGCTTCGCTCACACCTTCGAGACCACCCTCGACCTGATGCGATCGAACGCGCTGGATATCACCCACAATCTGGTCAAGCTCATGCTGCGGGCCGCCGACGGCCTTGCCGACCTCGTCCGCTTCTCGCGCGACGGCACCGAGCTCGACCGGGCCAGGATCGCCCAGCTCCATGCCGAGCTGACCCGCGCCGCATCGGGCGATGCCGCCCCCGCTATCGAAGCCACGCCTGCTCCGGCCGCCGCGGACCAGGGCGACGGACCGGACGAGAACGGCTTCACGCCCATCCGCTTCTCCCTGGAAGATCTGGTCGCGGCCGATTTCGGCAGCCTTCCGGATGAAGCCCCGAAAGGTCCTCTCGTCGTGTCCTTCCGCCCGAAGCCGGAGCTTTATGCCAAGGCCAATGACGCACTCGTGCTGCTGCGCGAAGTGAAGCGCCTCGGCGACGTGATGATCTCGTGCGACATCTCCGAGGTTCCGCTGCTCACCGAACTCGACCCGGAAGGCGCCTATCTCTCCTGGACGATCGAACTCGACCCGTCGATCGAGGAGAGCGCCGTCCGCGAGGTGTTCGAATTCGTCACCTTCGACTGCGAGCTCGATGTCTCCACCAAGGCGATCGAGCCTTCGCAAGCTACGGATACAGCGGATTTCCAGGTCATTCCGGTTACCGACATCGCCGCAATGCTGGCCGAGGCGCAAACGCCTGTCGAGTCTGTCCCGGTGACGCCCCAGCCTGAGCACAAGCTGACCCCGACGGAGACGCTGATCAAGGCCGGCATGGCGCAAGCCGCGGCCCAATCGAGCCAGCAAACCACGATCCGCGTCGACCTCGACCGGGTCGACAGGTTGATCGACCTCGTCGGCGAACTGGTCATCAACCAGTCGATGCTGGCCCAGCGCGTTACGGAAGCTGGCATCGCCCGGTTGTCGGAAGTCGCCGTCGGCCTCGACGATCTCGAACATCTCACGCGCGAGATCCAGGACAGCGTCATGGCCATCCGCGCCCAGCCGGTGCGTCCGATCTTCCAACGCATGTCGCGTGTCGTGCGGGAGGTCGCCGACATGACGGGCAAGTCCGTGCGCCTGGTGACGGAGGGCGAGAACTGCGAAGTCGACAAGACCGTCATCGAGCGTCTCGCCGATCCGCTCACCCACATGATCCGCAATGCCATCGATCACGGCCTTGAGAAGCCGGAATACCGTGTGGCGGCCGGCAAGAGCGAACAAGGCGTGGTGCGCATGACGGCCGCGCACCGCTCAGGACGCGTCATCATCGAGGTCTCCGACGACGGCGCCGGCATCAACCGCGCCCGCGTTAGGGAGATCGCCGTCGGCAAGGGCATTATCGATCCCGATGCCCAGCTTTCCGACGGCGAGATAGACGACCTCATCTTCGCCCCCGGGTTTTCGACGGCAAGCACGATCTCCGACGTGTCCGGCCGCGGGGTGGGCATGGATGTGGTGAAGCGCTCGATCCAGGCACTTGGCGGCCGCATCAGTATCTCTTCACGGCCGGGCCAGGGCACCACCTTCACGCTCAGCCTGCCGCTCACCCTGGCCGTGCTCGACGGCATGGTGGTGACGGTGGCCGGCCAGACGCTCGTCGTTCCGCTGACAGCCATCGTCGAGACGCTGCAACCCAAGCAGCAGGACGTGCACGGGATGGGCGAGACGAGCCGCGTCATCGCCATACGCGGCTCCTTCCTACCGCTCATCGATATCGGCCTGCAGCTCGGCTACCGCGAGGAGGAAGCCGATCCGTTCAACAGCGTGGCCATCATGGTCGAGTCGGAGAACCGGACGCAGAGCGCGCTCCTGGTGGACGGGATCATCGGCCAACAGCAGGTCGTCATCAAGAGCCTCGAGACCAACTACGGCCACGTCTTCGGCGTCGCGGCGGCCACCATCCTCGGCGACGGTCGCGTCGCCGTCATTCTCGACGTCGACGCCATTGTCGCCGGCACCCGTTCGGAGATGAACCGGCCGGACCATCGCAAAAGGAGCGCAGCATGATGCAGGCTAGCGAAAAGGACCTTTCCGCCAACAGCGAACTGATCGCCTTCCGGATCGGCGGCCAGGAGTTCTGCGTCGATATCATGTCGGTCAGGGATATCAGGGGCTGGACGCAGACCACCCCTCTTCCGCATTCGCCCGACTATGTGAAGGGCGTGATCAATCTGCGCGGCTCGGTCCTGCCGGTCATCGACCTGGCCGCGCGGCTGGGCTTCAAGCCAACGGAACCGACGGCCCGCCACGTGATCATCGTGACCCAGGTCAACAACCAGAGCGTCGGCCTCCTCGTCGAAGCCGTGTCGGACATCCTCACCATCAACGCGGCCACGATCCAGCCGACGCCCGACGTCGCCTCGGAGCTCGCGCGCGTCTTCATGAAGGGGGTCCTCGCGATCGAGGGGCGCATGATCAGCCTGATCTCGCTCGATTGCGTGCTGCCGCAAACCCAGGAAACCGCGGGAACCGTGCATTGAGCAGCTCGACCACCATGGACGCGCAGGCCCTCGTACCGGGCGAGTATCTGCTGACGATCGCCGACTTCCGGCAGATCGCGGCGATCCTCCATGACGATGCCGGCATCAGCCTGTCGGAAGCGAAGGCGGCGCTCGTCTATGCCCGGCTCGCCAAACGCCTGCGCGCCCTTGGCCTGTCGAGTTTCCGCGACTATTGCGCGATCGTTTCCAACGGCAACGCCGTCGACGAACGCCAGAAGCTTGTCGCGGCGCTGACCACCAATGTGACGAAGTTCTTTCGTGAGAAGCACCATTTCGACCATCTGCGCCAAAAGGTGCTGCCCGGACTGATCGAGCGCGCCCGCAAAGGCGGCCGGGTGCGCATCTGGTCGGCCGGTTGCTCCAACGGTCAGGAAGCCTACTCGGCCGCACTCGTCATCCTTCAGATGATGCCTGACGTGCTGGACTACGACTTCAAGCTCCTGGCCAGCGACATCGATCCCAACATGATCGCCGAGGGTCGCATCGGCGCCTATGCAGAGAACGCGATCGAGGACGTTCCAGCCGAACTGCGGAACCGCTGGCTGCGCCGAAGCCGCGACGGTGGCGATACACGGTGGCAGGTGGCGGAGGAGGCGCGCCAGCTCGTCGCCTTCCGAGAGCTCAATCTTTTCGCCCCCTGGCCAATGAAGAGGCCCTTCGACGTCATCTTCTGCCGCAATGTCGCGATCTATTTCGACAAGGACAAGCAGGCAGACCTGTGGGCCCGCTTCGCCGGCGTGCTGGTGCCCGAGGGCTATCTCTATATCGGTCATTCCGAGCGGATCTCGGGTCCAGCGGCCGACATCTTTGCCAATGACGGCATCACCACATGGCGTCGCGCGTCGGGAGGTGTGCGATGAACCCCGTCCGTGTTCTGATCATCGACGACAGCGCGACGATGCGAAAAATCATCGCTTTCGCACTGAACGGCGCGCCCGGCATCGAGGTGGTCGGCGAGGCGCCGGACCCAACGGAAGCCTTCCGGCTTGTCGACACGCTCGACCCGGACGTCATCACCCTCGACGTCGAGATGCCGAAGATGAACGGTCTCGATTTTCTGCGTCGGGTGATGAAGCACCGGCCCCGCCCTGTGATCATGGTCTCAACCCTGACCGTCAGCGGTGCCGCCATTACCATCGAAGCGCTGGTGAGCGGCGCGTTCGACTGCGTCGCGAAGCCTTCGCTGCAGGACGACAGGACGTTCCGCGAACTTGCCGACAAGGTTCGTGCCGCAGGCGAGTCGCGCCGCAGGCGCCAGGATCGTCATGCCGCGCCGACACAGGCGCAAGTCGCGCCGCACAGCTATCGCGCCACCGAGCGCATCATCGCCATCGGCGCTTCGACCGGAGGCGTCGAAGCTCTCATCACGGTGCTGAGCGGCTTTCCCGCCGACTGCCCGCCAACC
>Ga0180218_1000189_pt1 | contig 84814 bp, 66 predicted proteins | sample eDN3rd37CKraftBY_FD_151334 | JGI IMG/M metagenome (GOLD analysis project Ga0180218, IMG submission 151334) | Enriched backyard soil microbial communities from Emeryville, California, USA - eDNA 3rd pass 37_C Kraft BY (version 2) (version 2) | ecosystem: Environmental > Terrestrial > Soil >... | reverse complement strand
CGCTTCTTGGTGGTCTCCTTGAGCTTGGCCACCGCGGCGTCGCGTTCGGACTCGTCCTGGCAGTAGATCCGCTCGTCACCGGCCTTGACCACGAACAGCGGCGGCATCGTCACGTACACCATGCCGGCCTCGACCAACGGACGGTAGAAGTCCAGGAACATCGAGATCAGGCTCGAGTTGATGTTGCCGCCGTCGGGGTCGGCGTCGGAGGCGAACAGAATCCGGTCATACCGGCACAGTTCCGGATCGCAGTTCTCCCGCACCCCGCAGCCCAGAATGCGTTCGATGGCGTCGAACTCGTCCTTGGCGCGGGCCTTGCTCAGCGCGAAGCCGTAGACGTTCGGCGGCTTACCCTTCAGCGGGAAGGCGGCCTGGAAGGTCGCGTCCCGGGCGGCCTTGATGGTGCCCAGGGCCGAATCGCCCTCGCAGAGAAACAGTTCCGCGCCCGACCCGCGGCCGGTCTCGCGACTCGGCAGCAGCTTCGGCGGCAGCGACAGGTTGGTGCCGAGCCCCTTGGCCTTCGCCGCAGCGCGGGCGCGGGCCTTGGCGCCCTCGGCGCTGCGGCGGGCGCGGGCGTACTCCAGCGCCAGCTTGGTCCACAGTGTGACGGTGTCGGCGTTGGCCGGGTTGGCCGCCCAGATCGTCACGCTGCGCGCGACATCGGGCGCCATCGCCAGGTTCAGCGAACGCGACGAGACCGCGGTCTTGGCCTGCGAGTCCCACGACACGTCGGGGGCGCGGGTGTCGACGGCCAGCGCGGTGACCGCCGCGAAATCCTGTGGCTCCGGGCCTTCTTCGCCCTTGGCCAGGCCCAGATCGCGGATCCGCGACGCGCGGTCGGCCAGCGCCTCCGACAGCCCCTTGATCGCGGCGGTCAGGTGCGAGCCGCCGCCGGGGGTGCGCACGGTGTTGCAGAACGCGGCGACGGTGGCGGGCTCGGCGGGGCCGGCGGCCAGCGACCAGCGGAACGGGGTGGGACCCCGGCCGGTGGTGTACTCGCCGCGGCCCTCCACGACGCAACGGATCTCCGGGGCCGGGGTGCCCGCGGAGTTGCACATCAGATCCAGCAGTGTGTCGGTGCCCCACGGCCCGTTGAACGGTTCGAGCAGCGACGGGGGCACCTCGCCGCCGGGCCACCCCTCGTCGACGACGACGAGTTGCACGCCCGGCGACATCCGCGCCGAGGCGTGGGCGCGCAGCAGCACCTCACCGATGTCCAGCGTCGAGTCCGGGGTCACCGACTTGTCGAACAGGATGCGCACGGTGGTGCCGTGCAGCTTGGGCTTGCGGTTGCTGACCCCGCGCAGCTTCTGGTTGTCGCGGCGGGTGAACGGGGCGTCCGGATCGAAGTCGTCGCCCTCGAACTCGCCCGGATAGCCGCGGCCGAAGCTCTGCCGGTAGGTCTTGCCGTCACGGTGCACGGTGACGTCGGTGCGGGCGGAGATGAACACCGCGGCCGCGGCGCCGATGCCGTTGAGCCCGGCGCCGGTGCTGGTGGCGTCCTTGTGCGCGGAGAACTTGCCACCGGCGCGGGCGGTGCCCAGGGTCTTGACGATGCCGTTCTTGCCGGTGGTCGGGTCGGTGTCGACGGGCAGGCCGCGGCCGTCGTCGGCGACGCTGACCGACCCGTCGGTGTGCAGCGTGATGGTGACGGTGGAACCGCCGTGGCTGGGGACGGCGACCTCCTCGATCGCGTTGTCGATGATCTCGCGCAACGCGGTGTTGAGGATGTCCAGGCCGAGGTTGACCGCCGGGCGCAGGCGTGTGTGCTGGACATCGTCAAGCTCGGTGATGTCAGCGGCGGTGTAGCTCACGTCGTGTCTTTCCGGTCCGGGGCGGGTGTTCCGGACGAATGGTAGATGGCGGCGGTGACATCTCCGTGCATCCGGCGGAGGTGTCTGTGATCACGTCGAGACTTTCGGCCCCGTCAGGCCGGCCAGCGACCAGCCAGATGCTCGGACGTCCACACCGGCCACGCCGGCGCGCCGACCACGACACCCGCGGTGAACTGCGCGACGATACGCGGGCCCTTGCGCTGGGAGTTGTCGTATACCGTTGCCGTGTCGACGATTTCGATCGCCTCGGCCACCAGCGGCCACAGCCGCCGGTGTCGTTGCCGGATCTTGACCTCGGGAACGTCGTGCCCGCCGTGGCGAACACGCCGCTTGACACGCTCGACCGCGAGATTCTCGGGGATCAGGACCACGTGAAGTGCGACGGTGTAGCCGGCGTCACGGGCGGTGTGGATCAGGTCGAGCTTGGACGGGTGGGAGAAGACGGTCTCGGCGATGAACGACACGCCGGTTTCGATCAGCTTGGCGCGGGTCTCGGCGGCGATCCTGGCGGCGTCGTAGGCGTGCCCGAGTGGGTCGTCGGGCCATCGCAGCTTGGCGATCTCGTCGGCGTTGACGAACACGCTTCGCGGCAGCAGCGGCGCCAGGGTGAATCCGACGAACGTCGACTTGCCGGCACCGTTGGGACCGACGACCAGGTCCAGCCGCCTCATCGGCGTTCACCGGTCACGGCTCAGCGGTCGGTGTGCACCACGGCGGCGGTGCCGTCGGGTCGGTACTCGACGATCCTGCCGTCGTCGTCGAGGGCCACCGTCGTGATGCCCTGCGCCGCGAGGGTCTCCCCGTAGTCGGCGGTGAGCAGGGATTCCTCGATGGCCGCGGCGATCTCGGCGTTGAAGACGACGCCCTCCTCCTCGGACAGCTCGCCGGCGTCCAGGCGGCCGGCCAGCGCGGCCTCGACGCGATGGCGGGCCGCGGTCTGGTGGCTCGATACCGCGCGACCGACCCGTGCCCAGTGATCGAGCTGCTGTTTCGCCGATCTGCTCTGGCGAGCGCCCTCGGCGGCCGCGGCCTCCATCAGATCGGCGGCGACCCGAGTGACGCGATCTGCGGTGTTGCCCATTCCCGCACCTCCTGTAGCAGAATGCTACATATGTAGCAACATGCTACACGCGTCGGGCGCGCATCAGCCGGCTGGCGCGCAGGGTGCGGGCCTCATCGGCCCTGAGCTGCACAGAGTCGCCGAGATAGGCGCCGATGACCTCGAACCGGCGTCATCGACGAGGTATTCGACCGGCAGCGCATGCACGGCCGCAGCACCGACAAGGCGTGGCTGTACTGTCTGACCACCAGCGGCGCCTACGACCAGATTCAGAAGACCAACGACGAGATCGTCGCCGAACAGCTGGATCTGCTGCGCCGCTACTACCCGCAGGCCCGCGACGCGGAAATCGTTCAGGCCCAGGTGGTCCGGATGCCCAAGGCAACCTTCTCGCAGGTCGTGGGTACCGACTCGCTGCGGCCACCGCAGAAGACGTCGGTGCCGTCGCTGGTGCTGGCCGGCGACTGGACCGCCACCGACTGGTCGGCCACGATGGAGAGCGCCGTACAGAGCGCGGCCAAGGCGGTGGACCTGCTGTTGGGTCGCGCGCGGTGACCCGGCGCCGGCTGTCGGGCGCCGAGCGTCGGGCACAGCTGCTTGACGTCGCGCGTGACATCGTCGCCGCCCACGGCTTCCCCGCGCTGACCATCGACCGCGTCGCCGCGCAGGCCCGGGTCACCCGCACGGTGGTGTACCAGCACTTCGCCGACCTCGCCGGGCTCACCACGGCGCTGTTGGACCGCGAGTCGGCCATCGCCTTCGCCGGTATCAGCAGCGTCGACGACCCCGGCCTCGACCTCGATCGGCTCGGCCGCGGCATCCTCGCCTACCTGCACGCCGCACCGGTCAGCTGGCGGATCATCCTGCGGCCGCCCGAGGGCGCCCCGGTCCAGGTGCGCACCCGCATGGAGCTTGGCCGCGCCTACGCGCGCAGGATCGCGGCCCGCTCACTGACGCGCACGGTGGGCGCCGAGGTCGATCCCGACGGCGCCACGGTGCGGATCCTGTTGACCGCCATCGAGGAACTGGCGCGACTTCATCTCGACGATCCGGACGGCCTGTCCGACGACGACGTGCTGGCCTACTGGCGCACGCTCGTCGAATGGGCCGTCGGCGCCGCCACGATCCCACGCTGAGCCGGTCGGGAATACGGCGCGGCGGCCGGGTTGTTGGCGACCAACGTGACCACTGAACAGATTCTCGTCATCGGCGCGGGCGAACTCGGCGGCGCCGTCATCACAGCGCTGAGACGGCGCGACGCCGACGTGACGGTGTTGCTGCGTCCGTCCCGCACACCGCGCGACGAGCTTACGGCGCTGGGCGTCGAGATCATCGAGGCCGACGTGGCGGGCGTGACGGTGCCCGAGCTGGCGGCGGTGCTGAACCGCTTCCACACCGTGGTGAACTGCCTCGGCTTCGCCGCGGGGCCGGGAACGCAACGCCGGATCACCGAAGCCGTTCTGGCAGCGGGTGTTTCCCGCTACATCCCGTGGCAGTTCGGCGTCGACTACGACGCGATCGGACGCGGCAGCCCACAGAATCTGTTCGACGAACAGCTCGACGTGCGCGACATGCTGCGCGCGCAGAACGGCACCGACTGGGTGATCGTGTCCACCGGAATGTTCACCAGCTTCCTGTTCGAACCCGACGTCGGGATCGTGGACCTGACCACGAATACCGTTAACGCGCTGGGCAGTTGGGACACCGCTGTCACCGTCACCACCCCCGAGGACATCGGGGAGATCACCGCGGAGATCCTGCTGACGCGGCCACGAATCGCCAACGAGGTGGTCTTCGTCGCGGGTGACACCATCACCTACGGCGAACTCGCCGACGTCGTCGAACGGGTCAGGGGAGTGCCCGTCACCCGCAACGAGTGGACCGTCCCGTACCTTCTCGATGAGTTGGCGCACCACCCCGACGACAATCTGCGCAAGTACCGTGCGGTGTTCGCCCAGGGCACCGGTGTCGCATGGCCGAAGGCCGGCACCTTCAACGCCGTGCGCGGAATCCTGACCACCACCACCGAGGAGTTCGCGCGCATCCACCTGAGCCGGGAAGCGGCAAGCTAGCTCAGTCGCGGTCTTCCCGTTTGAGTTCCTCTTCGCGGCGTTGCGCGGCCTCGATCACCTCGGGCGGAACGGGACGCCGCAACCAGGTGCGCATCCGCAACAGCCCGCCGGCGATCGTGCCGACCGCCAGCACGGCGATGATGATCCAGAACGCTGTGGACATAGCCTCAGTCTCCGCCGGATCCGGATCCGCCGGGTGAGAACGAATCGGATCGGGTCAGCCGCACGACCGCGTTCCACGGCCGTTTCAACGGCGGATGGTGCGGATCGGGCTGGGGGAGCGCGGCGAGGACGCGCAGGAACCAGGGCAGCCGGCGCAGCCGCGCCGCGGCGACGATGTGGGGCTCGATGTCGGTCGCCCGCCAGCCCCGCTCCTCGAAGTAACGCACGCCCTGCTCGGGTGCGAACTTGAACGGTGTGTTGGCCAGCAGCCCGCCCAGCTTTTCGTTCATCATCCGTTTCAGCCCCGGCCCGGTGAGATCCAGCACCCACCACGCCACCTGGGGTCGGGTGAGCGCCCGGGTGAGATCGTCGACATCGGCGGGCTCGAGATACATCAGCAGGCCCTCGGTGAGGACAAGCGCCTTCGATGCACCGGCCAGTGCCTCGTCGAGGAACCGGTCCCGCGCCTCGGGGTCGGCGAGGTCCACCGGTACCCGGATGAGCCGGCACCGCGGGGTCTCGCCGTCGAGAAGGTGCTCCTTCTCGGTGAGCAGTCCCGGCAGATCGGCCTCCACCCAGGTGAGCTCGTCGGGCAGCTCCAGCCGGTAGGGCCGGGTGTCCAGGCCGGCGGCCAGGTTGAGCACCCGGTCGCAGCCGGAGGCGATGGCGTCGGCGATGAGGTCGTCGATGATCTTGGTGCGCGCGACCATCCACCACCCGGAGCGCATTGAGCGCGGGATCTTCGCGGCGATCTGCCGTCCGCGGGGTCCGGCGAGCCGGTCGGCGAACGGGTCCCGGAACACCGCGTCGGGGCGCTCGGATTCGATCGCGCGGTACACCGCCACCCACCGCGCGGTGTCGGACACATGCGATACCACCTCACCGCTTATGGGTGTGACGGTACGACAGCCCTCCGGTGGGGCAGTGCGCCAGGACGGGATCGGCCTCCGCGTCCGCCTGTACGGGGCCGGCGCGCGCAGGACTCACTCGTAGGACGACAGCGACGCCAAACGCCGGTAGAGGATCGCGGGGCCGAGCCACCGGCCGACGAAGCGGCGCAGCGCGTCACCGGCGCGGGGTGACTCACCGGGATCGGCGAGCATGGATTGCACCGTGCGCAAGGTGATCTCGGCCAGGTCGTCCAGATCGGCGCCGCTGAAACCGTGCAGCGCCCAGTCGACGTCGAGTCGGCGGAAGAACGCGAGGCAGAAGGCGCGCGCGGTGTCGGACGTCAGCGATGTCACGGTCCCGCTGTCCTGCCGCCGGGCCAGCAGATTCTCCAACTGCGGATCGCCGGTGAGGGTCTCCACCGCGAACGCGACGCATTCGACGACGGCCCGGACGGGGTCGGTGACACCCGCGACGTGTTGCACCACCTGGTCGATGAACCCGTCGACGGCTCGCATCGCGCTGGCGATCAGCAGCGCGTCCGCATTGGGGAAGTAGCGGTACACCGTCTGGCGGGTCACCCCGAGACGCCGAGCCACATCGGCGACGCGAATGACCGAGCCGTGTTCGGCGACCAGTTCGTCCACCGCGTCCAGAATCCGGTTGATCGCCTCTTCGTCGGACGCCGGTGTCGCGCCCGCCCATCCGCGGCTACGCATACGCGGGTGACCTGGTGTCGGCCGTGAACTCGATGGTAAGCGTGACGGGTCCGGTCATACCCAGCAGCGACTTCCAGGGGGCCGGACCCGCGCGCCGAACATCGGAGAGTCGTTGCGTGAGGACGACGAGAGCCTCAGCGAGTTCGCGCCGCGCGAGGTTGGCCCCCAGGCAGTAGTGGGCGCCGCCACCGAAGGTCAGGATCGGCGGGACGTCCCTGCGGGAGATGTCGAAGCGTTCGGGATCCGGGTAGATGGCCGGGTCGCGGTTGGCCGCAAAGGTATTGACCAGTACGAACGTTCCCGCGGGGAAGAGATATCCGCCGATCTCGACGTCCTCGGTCGCAAACCGCGGCGCGATGCTGGCCGCCGGAGAGTGGCGCATGCTCTCCTCGACCGCCTGCATCGCGAGATCGGGCTGGTCCCTGAGTCTGGCCCACTGGTCCGGATGGTCGCACAGTACCTGCACCGACGCGGCGAGCTGATTGCGCGTCGTGTCGGTGCCCGCCATCAGGAAACCGGCGACGAGCCCACGGAGTTCGTCGAGAGTCAGCCGATCACCGCCACTTTCGGCGCGGATCAGTTCGGAGAGCAGGTCGTCGGTCAACTTGTCGCGGCGGGCGGCGACCATGTCGTCGACGTATGCGTCGAGTTCTCCCCAGGCGCGCATGACCTCGGACTCGTCGAAGTTGACGTCGGGCTGGAAATTGAGGGCCCGGAAGATCTCCTCGGTCCAGTCGGCGAACAGGTGCCAGTCCTGGCGGGGCGCCCCGATCAGCGCGCACATGATCGGTGTGGGATACGGGCGGGCCAGGTCGGTGACGACGTCGCACCGGCCGGCGTCGGCGACGCGGTCGACGAGACCGTTGACGACCTCGCGGATGGTGTCCTGCAGACCGGCGGTCGAGCGCGGTGTGAATGCCTTGAACACGAGCTTGCGCAACCGGATGTGCGGGGGACCGTCCAGGCCCAGGAGGCTGTTGGCCATCTTGTCGTAGAGCGGTCCCGACGTGATGCCCTGCGCGGCGAGCGTGATACCCGGCGGAAGTCGAAACCTGTTGTCACGCAGGATGTCACGCGCCAGGTCATAGGACAGGATCTCGGGTCCCAGCGGCCCGATGGCGATGGGTGCGCGCGCCTGCGCGTTGCGGACGTCGTCGAGGATGTCGAGGGGGCTGGCGGTCAGGTCGTAGCCGAGGGTGGGCAGGTCGGCGTCGAAGACGCTGGGAGCGACGCTGGTGGTCATCGCTGGTCTCACTTCCGTGGGGCCCGATCGGGCGGCAGATTCGACGGGTTTCCGAGAAGTGTATGACCACTCTGGGTTCTATCTGGCCGGAATTGCAGAAAGGCTTGCAAACGGTCATACAGATAGATGAGAATCGTAAAATCACCTCGACTCGGTGTCGGATGGTGATGTCGGAAATTCGCTTGCCGCCGCCACCGGGTGCGCGGAAGTGTGTCCGTCGTGCGACTCGTATCGAACCCGCCTGCGACAGTGCTGGTGCCGCTGGCGGCTGGAGTGACGGTCCTGCTGTGGTCCTCGGCGTTCGTGGTGATCCGCGCCGCCGGCGAGGTCTTCTCGCCGGGCTCGCTGGCGTTCCTGCGGCTGCTGGCGGGTTCGGCGGTCCTTATCGCCGTCGCCGCCTGGTACCGCAGACCGATGCCCCGCGGTCGCGCCCTGGCCCTGGTGCTCGGGTACGGCGTGCTGTGGTTCGCCCTCTACACGGTGCTGCTGAACTGGGCCGAGCAGCACCTCGACGCCGGGACCGCGGCGCTGTTGGTGAATTTCGCGCCGATCATCGTCGCCGTGTTCGCCGGACTGTTTCTCGGTGAGGGGTTTCCCCGCGCCCGCGTCGTGGGCATCGCGATCGCGTTCACCGGTGTGGTGCTGATCGCCGTCGGCGGTTCCGGCGGGTCCGGCAACGACCGGCTGGGCGTGGTGCTGGGTCTGGTGACGGCGGTGCTCTACGGCGCCAGCGTGCTGATGCAGAAGGTCGCGTTGCGCTCGGTGGATGCGCTAACGGCGACGTGGGTGGGCTGCGTGGCCGGGATGGTCGCCACCACGCCGTTCGCCCCGGCGGCGTTCGGCGAACTCGTCGACGCGCCGGTCGGTGCCGTCGCCGGGGTGGTCTTCCTGGGTGTCGGTCCCACCGCGGTCGCCTTCCTCACATGGGCATATGCGTTGTCGCACAGTGACGCCGGTGCGATGGCCGCGACGACGCTGGCGGTTCCCGCGGTCGCCATCGCTATCTCGTGGCTGGCCCTCGGCGAGCTGCCGACGCCGCTTGGCTTCGTCGGCGGCGCGCTGGCCCTGCTGGGCGTGGCGATCACCCGACGGCGCGTGACGAGATCGGAGACGCCCGAAGCCGAGGTGAGTGGCGCGTGAGTGTGACGTTCTATGTGTACCTCGAGTGGCCGTCTCAGGCGGCGCTGGACGGGTACATGGCCGACCCGCGGCGCACCTCGTTGGCCGCCGATCGCGACCGTGCCATCGAAAGGACGGACATCGTCGTGGTGCAACCCGTTGTCACACCGGCGACCTGACTGGGCGTGCCGGGGCGGGCCATCGGCGCTCGGCTGCCCACGGCACCGCCAGCAGCAGCACCGGCGCCACCACCGCCTGCAGGACGGATGCGGGCACCGTGCCGAGGGCACCGTGGATCTGAGCGAGCACCAGAGCGATCAGCAGGGCGTGCAGCACCACCGAGATGGCCACGATGGCGGCGAGAACCGGCAGCCGCAACAGTTTTCCGTCACCGAAGAACGTTCGGGCCGCCCACACCGACAACGGTAGAAAGACGACGACGGCGGTCAGCAGGCCCGGGTTGTAGCCGTGGACGAGCCCGTCGCCGATGTGGGTCATCGCATTGGCGAACACGATGCCCAGGCCGGTCATCCCGACGGCGGGACGGCGGCGGCCGCACACCGCGGCCAGCGGCAACGCGATCCAGAACAACGGCACGTTGACCGCGGCGAAGAACGCCAGCCCGATGGGGCAGTTCGGCGGCGCGCCGTAGCCGAACAACCCGCACATGCTCGCCGGGAACGCGAACCGCTGACCGACAACGTCGATGCCGTACTCCTCGAAGTTGTGCACCAGATAGGCGAACACGAACATCCAGGACATCCACACCGGATCGCGCCACCGGGACAGTCGCGGATCGGATCGGCAGACGTCGGTGCAGAACAGCAACAACCCCAGCACGACTCCCGCACCGAGGCCAACTGTGCTCCAGTCGTGCAGGAACCACTGCCACATGCGCGAGAACTCCTCCCTGCGGGTTGTCGTGCCTGCAGTATTCTGCGCACGCCACAGCGACACCCGAGGGCAGGCCGGTGCGTGTCGTCAGTTGTGCGGGGGTTCCAGCGCGCTGATCCCGAGCCAGTCGTCGATCTGGAACCCGTCGCCGCGTGCCACCACGCGCATCCCGCCGTGTCCCGGGTAGTGGGCGGGGACTACGGTGGCGCGCCGGCGCGACGCCTCGGTGATCACCTGGCGCCGGGTCGCCGCGGCTTCGGCGAAGTTCTCGTCGAGAACGCAGGAGTCCGTGGGCCGGTGCAACTGCATGGGGCTGTGGGTGAGGTCGCCGACGAACACCGCCGGTTGTCCGGCGTCGAGCCACAGCACCGACGAACCCGGGGTGTGGCCGGGTGCCGGGCTCAGCCGCAGTGACTCGCTGATCTGGTAGTCGTCGGACCACAGCTCGATCTGGCCCGCCTGATCGACCGGAAGAATGCTGTCCTCGAACAGGATTCGGCTGGCATCCAGCCGCGCCTGGTGTTCGGCGTCGCGGCCGGGACCGCGCGCCTCGGCGTTCTCCGGGTGGTAGTACCGGTAGTCCGCCTCGGGAACGAGGTAGCGCGCGTTGGGGAACGTCGGCACCCAGGCGTCGTTTTCGCGCCGGGTGTTCCAGCCGACGTGGTCGGTGTGGATGTGTGTATTGACGACGACGTCGACCGAATCCGGTGGGATCCCGGCTGCCTCAAGGTTTTCCAGGAAGTCGGTCTGGAGGTTTGCCAGAAACGGCATCGCGGGGCGGTGGCGGCCATTGCCCACCCCGGTATCGACGACCACCGTGAGGCCGTCGACCTCGATCACCCAGGACTGCACCACGGCGTGCCAGTTGTCGGTGTCCCAGAATGTCGGGCTCAGTTCGGGCGCCAATTCCTGCCACACCGTCGGCGGGGTTTGCGGAAACATGGTGAGCAGCAGATCAAGTCGCCACTCGAGAACCCGGGTGATGGTCGCACCACCCAGCTGCGTGCGGTCGGCCATATCCGCCAGACTACGACGAATTCATCGGAGGAGGCGGCGGTCGCGCGGTCGGAAGAATGCGTGCAGAAGTGTCCACTCAATGGACGTAGTGAGCTACGTATTTAGGTAGCCTGTGTTTCAATGGGGACATGAGTCCCGATGGTTCGGCACGGAATGACGCGGTCCCGGTTCGTAAGCGGCACCGCATGGTGGATCGCGTCGCGGGCATCCTGGAGCTCGCCGCGCGCAACCACGACGGGCTGACCCTCACCGATTTCGCCCGGCTGTTGGACGCCCCGCTGAGCTCACTGCAGGGCCTCGTCAACGGTCTGGTCGCCGCAGGTTATCTCGATGAACAGGACCGGCGCTACCGACTGGGCGGGGCACCGTACCTGTTGAACCTGATGGCGGGACGGCATCTGGTGACGCAGGTCGGTCACCGGGAACTGGAGGCGGTGCACGCCGCCGCCGGCCTGACCACGCTGCTCTCGGTTGTGGTGGGGCAGGGCGTGTTCTACGTCGACAGCTGCTCCTCGACTCCCCGCTACGACTACCTGGCCAAGAACCTGGTGCGGCGGTCGCTGATCCGCACGTCGAGCGGATGGGTCCTGATGGCGGGCTTAACGCGCCGCGACCTGTGGAGTTACCTGAACTCGCTCGCCCCTGAGGAATACGCGCTGCGTGAGCGGTTCCTGCACGAACTCCAAACGATCCAGGAGACGGGAGTCTGTGCCGCACCGGGGATCTCGGAGGTCGCCGACGGCGTCGCGGTGGCGGTGCGCGAGAACGGCCGCACGGTCGCGGCCGTCAGCGTGGTCGGGCCGCACGACGAGATCCAAAGCCGCAAGGACGAACTGGTCGACCTGCTGACGTCGCACCGGCAAACATGGGAGCGGGCCGACTAGTCCGGCCTTACAGCGCACGGCCGCGCCAGGCCATGCCTCCGTCCAGCGTGACCACGGTGCCGCTGGTGTAGCCGCTTCGCCGCGACGCCAGAAACAGAACGGTGTCGGCAACCTCTTCCGCAGTTGCCATGCGCTGTGCGGGGTAGTGCTCGATGAACTCCCGCCAGCGCTGCGGGTCGCCCAGCTCTGTCTCAGCCCGGACGTGAAGGGCGTCGAGTAACCGCTGGGTCTGCACAGGTCCCGGATTGACGGCGACCACCCGGATCCCGTGATCCAACGAGTACGCGCCCACAGAGCGGGTGAAGGTCATCAACGCGGAGTTGGCCATCGAACCCGCCAGGTATCCGGCGTCGGGTCGTTCGCCGGACAGCCCCACCACGTTGACGATCACGCCCGATCCGCGTGCCTTCATCGCCTTCAGCGCCATCTGGCTGAGCTCGAGATAACCCCACACCTTGAGATCCCACGCCCGTTGCCACACCGCGAGATCGGCGTCCTCCAAGGAGCCCTGCGGGATCGCGCCGGCGTTGTTGACAAGGATGTCGACACCGCAGAGCGTGTCGGCCAGTTCAGCGCGGTCGGCAGGCGAGGACAGGTCGAGCGCATGGCATGTCACGTCGGCGTCGATGCCGGCGCGCAGCTCCTCGAGTGAGTCTCTGTCCCGACCGACCAGGTGGATACGGCCCACGCCTTCGGCGGCGAACGCCTGTGCGGTGGCCGCCCCGATGCCACGCGAGCCGCCGGTGATGAGCACCGTGTCGGCCTTGGTGAAGTGCAGTTGCATGTGAGTGCCCTGTTTCGGTGCCGGTTCAGGTCAGCGGCGACTCGACGGCGACGGTCCGCGGCTTAGGCGGCATGAAGATCTCGACGAACTCCAGATCGTCGGAGGTGCCGGTTTCGTTGTGGCGGTACCCGCCGGGGATGAAGCAGACGCTGCCCTCCTGGATGCGCTTCGTCTCGCCGTTCTCGAACTGCAGTTCCAGCCAGCCCTTGGTGATGAACAGCCACTGAAAGATGCAGTCGTGGTAGTGCCAGCCGGTCGGATTGCTCATGCCGGCGCGGACCTTGGTCACCTGCGTGCTGATCAGCCCGTTGCTCGCATCGGCGATGCCGAGATCGAAGTACTGCAGGAACGTGCGACGACCGGGAATCTCCGGGGCGTCGTTCAGCGCGATCACCCTGTGCTGCATGGACTCGCGAATCTCGGGGGTGAGAGCGGCTTCGGTCATCGTTGATCCTTTCACTTGATGCGAGGTGTGAGGTCGAGGTCGCTGAGGGGCTGTGCCTGTATCGCCAAGTCCAGAACGGCGGCATCCCATTCCCGGGTGGTGCGATCGTCGGCGCGAAGCTTGAGCGCGGCGGAGGTGAACACGTGCAGGGGGTGTTCACGGGTCGTGCCGATCGCGCCGATCACCTGGTGGGCGTTGCGGACGACCGGATCGACGGCGTGCCCGCAGCCTGACCGCGCGACCGCGACCATGGCGGCCACCTCAGCCGCCGACGTGGCGGGATCTGAGGCGGCCAGCACCGCGGCGTCGGTGGCGGCCCGCGCGAGCGCGGACTCCCCGGCGATGATGGCGATCATGCGTTGCACGGCTTGCTGTTTGCCGATCGGACGCCCGAACTGCTCCCGGGTCTGCGCGTAGTCGATCGCCAGGTCGGCGATGGTCTCCAGTGTCGCGCTGATCTGAATCGCCCGGACCAGAGCCCGACGGGTGCGCGCGAGTTCATGAACCTCCGGGGTGACCGGATAGCGATCGTGACCATCGACTTCAGCGCCGGCCTCGGTGACCGGCACATCGCTCACGTAGTAGTCGTCGCCGTCCCGGCGGATCACCGCTGCCCGCTCGACGACGCCGGACACCGCAGGTTTGCCCGTGGCTCGATCGTCGAGAAGCGCGACCCGCAGGGCCTGCCGCGGCGGTGCGCCCGCCTGATCCAGCAGCCATCCCGCCACGAGGTCACTCTCGGAGACCTCCAGCCCGCAACCGTGGCGCGCCAGCGCACGTGCCAGCGCCGCCGCCTCGGGCCAGGAGGCGCCGCTGCCGCCTCGGTCCTCGCTTCCCGTCAGGTCGGCGAGACCGAGCTCGACCAACGTCTGCCACAGCTGGCTGTCGTCGTCGCAGCGGTGGTTCGCCAGCACCGAGACGATCAGCGACTGCAGGTCGGGGTCGACCAGGGACTCCAGTGTTGTCATCGCAAACCCAATCCTCTCGCGATCACACCCGCGAGAACCTCGTTTGTGCCGCCGCGCAATGTGAAACCCGGCCGCTGCACCGTCGCCCACGCCACGGCGTCGCGAAGGGGACCGGGCACAGTGCCGGCGAGATAGTCGGCGAACTCCACCAGGTCGCCCTCGGTCGCGGTGCCGAGCATCTTGACCATTGCCGCCGCCGCATCGGCTTTCTCGCCGCGGTCGAGTGCGGCGGCCACCGACAGGGACATCTGGTGCAGTCCGTGCAGTCGGGCCAGGAACCGTCCCAGTTCGGGTTCGGGGCTGATCACGCCGCGGGCGACGTGTTCGATCAGCAGCCGCACCAGCAGCGCGGCCGACAGGAACCGCTCGGGCCCGCTGCGCTCGAAGCCGAGCTCCTCGGTCACCTGCTTCCAGCCCTGACCCTCCGACCCGAGCAGGTCCTCGGCGGGGACGAAGCAGTCGGTGAACACCACCTCGTTGAAGTGATGGCCACCGTCCAGCGAGAGGATCGGCGAGACTTCGACGCCCGGCGCGGCGAGGTCCACGATGAGCTGCGACAGTCCGTGGTGCCGGTCGCCGTGATTGCCGCTGGTGCGCGCCAGGACAAGGATCTTGTCGGCATGGTGCGCACCCGAGGTCCACACCTTGGTGCCGTTGAGAAGCCACCCGCCGTCAACGGGGACGGCGCGGGTCCGGACGCTCGCCAAATCCGAGCCCGAGTCGGGTTCGCTCATGCCGATCGCGAACGTGCACTCCGCGGCGGCGATGGCCGGCAGCAGTTCCTTCTTCTGCTCCTCGGTGCCGTGGCGCAGCAGGGAGGGGGCCACCTGGCGGTCGGCGATCCAGTGCGCTGCCACCGGCGCGCCTGCGACCAGGAGTTCCTCGGTGACCACGAAGCGCTCGAAGTGGCTGCGTCCGTGGCCGCCGTACTCGCGGGGGATCGTCATGCCGACCCAGCCGTGCTTGGCCAGCGCCTGGCTGAACTCGTCGGACCATCCGGTCAGCCATCCGTCGATGCCGGGCTCGAACCGTTTCGCGGCGAGTTCGTCGGCGAGGAAACCGCGAACCTGCTCTCTGAGTTCGCGCCACGCAGGGTCGGGTCGGATCGCCGACAGTGTGGGGGCGGTCATTTCGTCACCACCACCGCGTTGTCCGCGAGCCTGGTGATCTCGTCGTCGTCATAACCCAACTCAGCCAGCACCTCGGCAGTGTGGGCGCCCAGGGCGGGGGCGTGGCGGTGTAGGCGGACCGGGGACGCGCTCATCCGCAGCGGCGTCAGGGCGTTGAAGTAGTCGCCCTCGGTAGGGTGGGTGTCTCGTTGCAGGACACCATGGTCCACCACATACGGATCCTCGGTGACACGGGTGAGATCGAGGGGACGCGCGGCGGGAATGTTGTTGTCCCGACAGATGTCGAGCCATTCCTGTGTTGTCCGCTGCGGTGTGATCTGGCTGATCACGGAATGCAGGTAACCCATGTTCTGATGTCTCTTGTCGATATCGGTGAATCTGCGGTCGGTCAGAAGGTCGGTCAGGCCGGTGATCGTGAAGAAGCTCCTCCAGTTGGCGTCGGTGTAGGGCAGGATGCAGACGTATCCGTCCGACGTCCGGTACGGTGCGCGTTCCGGAACCAGCACCCGCTTCCAGCCGAAGTCCCCGACCGGCGGTTCGAACGTCTGGCCGCTGAGATGCTCCACGAGGTTGAAGTGGATCATCGCGTCCACCATGGGAACCTCGACATGCTGACCGGAACCCGTTGCCGCACGGTGCATCAACGCGCTGAGTACCGCGATCACGATGTACAGCCCGCTCACCTTGTCGGCGATGACGTAGGGCGCGTACCGCGGTGCGCCGTCGACCGCCTCGACGAGGCTGGTGAGCCCGGAGGCGGCCTGCACCATGTCGTCGTAGGCGGGTTCGTTACGCCGTTCACTCTCCTCGGCGTAGGCCTGCGCAGTACACAGGATGACGTCGGGGCGGATCGCGGACAGGTAGGGGTAGGTGAGTCCGAGATCCTCCCGTGACCGAGGCCGCAGGTTGGAGACAACCACATCGGCGCCGCGCACCAGCCGGGCCAGAATCTCCTTGCCTTCAGGCGTTTTCAGGTCGACTGCGATGCTGCGCTTGTTTCGTTGCAGGCCGAGTGTCAACGCGGTCATTCCGGGATTGCGCTGCGGGCCCATATGCCGTGTGATGTCGCCGTCCAACGTCTCGATCTTGATGACCTCGGCGCCGAGGTCGCCGAGCATCGACGTGGCGAAGGGGCCCATGACGACCGTCGTCAGGTCCAGGACCGTGATGCCCTGCAGAGCGCCCGGCGCGATCGCCGGTGCGGGGGAGTGCGTGGTGTCGCTGGTCAATTATCGCTCGATTCTGTCAGCGGATCAGGTTCGCGACGCGGCGGTGATGTTCGGGATCCTGGTGGGCGAGTGGTTGCATCGCGGCCGCCAGCGCCAGCGTCGAGTCCAGCGACGCTGTCCGCGACTCGAGCAGAAGTCGCTTCGCCATCCGGACCGCGGGCACGGGGTTCTTCGCGATTCGTTCGGCCAGTCGCTGTGCGGCAGGCAGCAACTCGGCGTCACTGACCACCTCGCTGACAAGACCCCAGGACAGAGCGGTGGCGGCGTCCACGCGGTCGCCGGTGAACGTCATCTCCGCGGCGCGTGCCCAACCGATCGCCCGGGGCAGGAACCACGATCCGCCGTCACCGGGGATCAACCCCAACTGAACGAAACTCTCTGCAAAGAAGGCCGTTTCGGAGGCGATGCGAATATCGCACATGGCGGCGAGGTCGCAGCCCGCGCCGATCGCCGCTCCGTTCACCGCGGCGATGACCGGAACCTCCAAACGCTGGAGCGCCCGCGGGATGCGCTGGATTCCCGACACGTAGCCGTGGCGCTGGTCGAGCGGTTCAAGACCGAAGACGCCTGTACGGTCTCGCATGTCACGAACGTTTCCGCCGGCGGAGAAGAAGCGCCCGGCTCCGGTGAGGATCACCACTGAGACGTCAGTGGCGGCGTTGGCGGCGTCGACGGCGTCGTCGAACGCGGCGATGAAGTCGGAACCGGTGATGGCGTTGGCCGCGTCCGGGACGTCGATGGTCCAGGTCTGAATGCGGCCGGTTCGCTCAATGCGCAGGGGGTCGGTCACGGGTGGATCCTTTAGAAATTCAGGTGGTGGGTGGGGTCGAGACGGATATCGAGGACGAGAGGCCCGGACAGGCGGGCGATCTCCGCGCCGGCAGCCTCGAAGTCCTCCGGCTTGCGAATCGTCAAGGCGCGGCAACCCATGCCCTCAGCGGTCCGCGCGACGTCAGGCCATTCGTTATACGAGTGATGAGCGGAGAAACCCTGGTTGAGCAGCTTCTGGTACTCGGCGCCGTATGCGCCGTCGTTGTACACCGCGATGACCAGGGGCAGCCGCTCGCGGACCGCCGTGGCGAGTTCGGAGACATTCATCATGAAGCCGCCGTCACCGGCCAGGACCAGGGTCACGTCGCTGACACCGCTGAGCGCCGCCCCGATCCCGCCGGCCAGACCCAGGCCGATGGAACCGAAACCCGTCATGGCGGTGAACTTTCCGGGCGTCGCCTTGCTGATGTACGGCCACGACCCGGCGATGAATCGGCCGACGTCGCTGACGATGGCGCAGTTCCGGGGGAGTACCGCGTTCAGCCCCTGGGTGGCGACCCTGATGTCGACGGTGTCGGCGCCGGTCCGGTCGTCGGGCGGTGTCCAGCGCGCCATCGCGGCAGATGCGTCCTGACACCGCTGTTTCCACTGCTTCTTCTCGGGCAGCTGGCCTTCGCGGATGCTGTCGGCCATCAGCTCGGTAACCGCCCGCGCATCGCCGGCGACCGCGCAGGTGGGGGTGACGAACCAGCCCAGCTTCACCGGATCGCGGTCGATGTGGATCAGCGACTTGCCGTCGAGCAGCTCGCCGCCGAAGCTCGTGTACTTGTTCAGGCTGGTGCCGACGGCGATGACGCAGTCGCTGTCCATCAGGATCTGGGTGGCCTCGTCGTGGCCGATGCTGCCCATGATGCCGAGGTGGCGGGGGTGGCCGGTGAACAGGCCGACACCGAGTCCGCTGGTGAACACGCCCGCGCCGAGTACATCGGCCAGCTCGAGAACGGACGACTCCGCATCGCCGTCGGCCACGCCTCGTCCCGCGACGATCACCGGCCGTGCCGCGGACGCCGCGAGGCCCAGAGCGGCGTCGAGCGCGTCGTCGTCGACGGCCGGTGCGGGGGGAGTCCACGACGGCATCGCGATCGGCGCATCCTCCGTCGCGGTTGCCTCCGACAGGCCAAGCGACAGCGGAACATTAAGCACAACAGGAGCATTCGTCGACACGAGGCGGTGCACGGCCCGCATGACGTCGCGGGTCACAGAGTCCGCCCGCTGCACCTTTTCGTGCGCGACTCCCACCGAGGCGCACAGCGCTGCGATGTCCAGTCGTTGCATGTGGGTCGCCTCGGCCGGTGTATCACCGGTGATCAGCAGAACGGGGCTGGGGAAGCGGGCGGCTTCGACGAGTGGGGTCAGTGCGTTCGTGAACCCCGGCCCGTGGGTCACCGCGGCGACACCGAACCGGCCGGTCATGCGCGCGTACGTGTCGGCCATGCTGACGGCGCCCGCCTCATGCGACGACCGAACCAGTCGCCCGCCCGCGACCTCGAACGCGCTGCAGACGTACATGTTCGCGTCACCGAGGAGGCCGAACATCGTGTCCACCGATAGCCGGGACAGCAGCCCGGCCACCTGCTCGTAGACCTTCATGTCCGCCTTTCTCGTGAGTGCTCCACCTCACTGTGGCACTTCGGTCGCGATTTCGCAATAGCGGCATTAGATACGCAAATACGTAATTTGACCGTCGGCCCGACCCCCGGACCGCGATCCGAGGGGCACGTATACGTAATTACGTATCTTGATTCGCTATTGCGGAGAATCGATGTTCTGGTGCATAGTGATGCCAGCCACAGATCGGCCTCCGGATCGTCGTCTTCCAACCTCGCGGAATGAGTCAGCGGAATGGATCGGCTGCGTGGCGCTCATCGAATCCCGTTCACATCAACCACCCTCGTGAAAGGACTGTTCCGGGATGAAGACCAAAGCCGCTGTGAGTCTCGGGGTGAATCAGCCGTTCGAGATCATGGAGCTCGAGCTCGACGGCCCCAAGGAGGGCGAGGTCCTGCTCAAGAACGTCGCCGCCGGTCTGTGCCACTCCGATCTGCACCTCACCGACGGAGATATGCCTCCGCGCTACCCGATCGTCGGCGGCCACGAGGGCTCGGCCATCGTGGAGGACGTCGGCCCCGGCGTCACCAAGGTCAAGCCGGGGGATCACGTCGTGTGCAGCTACATCCCGAACTGCGGCACCTGTCGGTACTGCGCCACGGGGCGGTCGAATCTGTGCGATATGGGGGCGACCATCCTCGAAGGGCGATTCCCCGACGGCACCTTCCGTTTTCACAAGGACGGCGTGGACTACGGCAGCCTCTGCCTGCTCGGTAGCTTCGCCGAACGCACGACGGTGTCGCAGCACTCGGTCGTCAAGATCGACGACTGGATCCCGTTGGAGACCGCCGTGTTGGTCGGATGCGGTGTTCCCGCCGGATGGGGGGGACCGGTCTACAACAACGGCATCCGCCCCGGTGACACCGCGGTCATCTACGGCGTCGGAGGTCTGGGCATCAACGCGGTTCAGGGGGCGGTGATGGCCGGCGCCCGCTACGTCGTCGCCGTCGATCCTGTCCAGTTCAAGCGCGATACGGCCCTGAAATTCGGTGCCACACATGCCTTCGCCACCGCGGAGGAGGCGCATGAGGCGGTCCGCGAGATCACCTGGGGTCAGATGGCCGACGGTGCACTGATCTTCGTGGGCACACCCGACGAGAAGGTGGTGCGCGACGCGTTCAACATCATCGGTAAGGGCGGCACAGTCAGCCTCGCCAGCCTCGCGGATCCCGCGAAGCTGACGGTCCACGTCTCCGGGATGGAGATGACGCTGATGGAGAAGACCATCAAGGGTTGCCTCTTCGGATCGTCGAACCCGCAGTACGACATCGTCCGACTGCTGCGGCTCTACAACGAGGGCAAGCTCAAGCTCGACGAGCTGATCACCACGCGGTACACCCTCGAGGAGATCAACAAGGGCTACGACGACCTGCGTGCCGGGGTCAACATCCGCGGCGTCATCATCCACGATCCGGACGCCTGATCCGGAAATCCGAACCAAGACTTAGGAACACCAGAATGACCACCAGTATCGACCAGTTGGAACTCAAGCGCGTGCTCGGCGGGCTGTGGGGGTCGCAGGATCCCGCTGCAGCCACTTTGGAGATCGTGAAGAGGGGAGTGCGCGGTGAGGAGGCGATGCTCATTGACGGCGAACTCGTCACCGCCTCCGACGGAAGGACCTTTGACAACATCAATCCGGCCAACGGGCAGGTGATTGGTGCTGTCGCAGACGCCGGTGCCGCCGACGTGGACCGTGCCATCGCCGCCGCCAGGCGGGCATTCGACGAGACGAACTGGCCCAATGACCCGGACTTGCGGCGCTATTGCCTGCTGCAACTGCACGAGGCCATGGTTGAAGCCGCCGACCTGTTCCGGGCGATCGCTGTCACCGAGATCGGCGCCGCGGTTAGGTCCACCAACACATTCCACTCGGATTGGCCGATCTCGTCGATTCCGTACTGGGCCGACATGGCCACCGGTTTCGACTACGAGCACACGCTGCCCGATCGGCCGTGGGCAGCGGGGACCCGGCACCTGATCCGCCACGAACCCATCGGCGTGGTCGCGGCGATCACCCCGTGGAACTTCCCGCTTCAGACCGCGATGACGAAGATCCTGCCGGCCCTCGCCGCCGGCGCCACCGTGGTGCTGAAACCCGCTTTCCAGACGCCCTGGCACGCGACCCTGCTCGCGAAGCTCATCGCCGAGAAGACGGATTTCCCCGCCGGTGTCATCAACATCGTGACGCCGTCGGACAACGCCGTCGCCGAGCGGCTCGCGCTGGATCCGCGGGTCGATCTGGTGCACTTCACGGGTTCCACTGCGGTCGGGAAGAAGCTGATGGCGGACGCCTCGCAGCGTGTCGCGCGAGTGGCGCTCGAACTCGGCGGGAAGTCGGCGAACATCCTTCTCGAGAAGGCGGATTTCGCGACGATCGTGCCGCAGGCGGCGGGTGTCGTCAGCATGAACGCGGGGCAGGGCTGCGTGCTGCCGACCCGACTGCTCGTCCCGCGTGCCCGGTACGACGAGGCGAAAGAACTGGCACGCATCACCTTTGAGAACATCACCGTCGGCGACCCCACCGACCCTGATGTCATTCAGGGGCCGCAGATCAGCAAGGTTCAGCAGGATCGCGTCCTCGGCTTGATCAACCAGGGCGTCAACGACGGGGCCACCCTGGTGACCGGAGGCAGCACACCCGAGGGACTGGAGGCGGGGTACTTCGTCGAGCCGACGCTGTTCGCCGATGTCGATCCGTCCTCGACCATCGCGCAGCGGGAGATCTTCGGCCCCGTTCTCGCGATGATCCCCTACGACACTGTGGATCACGCCGTCGAGATCGCCAACAACACGACGTACGGCCTGGCTGGTTACGTGTGGGGTGACGAGGACGAAGCGCTCGCCGTGGCGAAGCGGATCCGCAGCGGCATGGTCGCCGTGAACGGTGGGTTCTTCTACGGCCACGACGTTCCCTCGGGCGGTTACAAGGAATCCGGACTCGGCCGCGAGTCCGGAGTGGAGGGTTTCCAGGAGTTCCTGGAGACCAAGGTGATCGCCGTCGGCGTGTGACGGCCCGGCACCGCGCCGTACCGTAACCCGCCCTCACAGATGGGAACCGATGTGACCACAACGACGCATCACAAGCACGGTGACGCCGGACTCGACCGGGACGTTTCACGGGTGGCCGCCGTGGCCGCAGCCGCGGCCAGCATCGAGTACTACGACTTCTTCATCTACGGTCTGGCCGCAGCGCTGGTCTTCCCGACCGTCTTCTTCCCGGAGATGAGCTCCGTCACCGGAGTTCTGTTGTCCTTCGGCACCTTCGGTATCGGGTTTCTGGCCCGGCCGCTGGGTGGCCTGGTGTTCGGTCACTTCGGTGACCTGATCGGGCGGAAGAAGACTCTGGTGGTCGCCCTGGTCGCGATGGGCATCGCCTCGACAGCCATCGGGCTGCTACCCACGTACGCATCGGTCGGCGTGCTGGCACCGATCGCGCTGACGGTGCTGCGGTTCGCCCAGGGGATCGCCATCGGCGGGCAGATGGGCGGCGTGGTGCTGCTGGCCGTCGAGGCCGCACCGCCGCGGCGTCGGGGGTTCTTCGGCAGCTTCTCGTCGCTCGGTGCGCCCGGGGGTGTGCTTCTGGCCAATATCGCCTTCCTGGTGTTGACGACATGTGTGTCCACCGAAGCGCTCACCGAGTGGGCGTGGCGGCTGCCGTTCGTGCTGAGCCTTGTTCTGGTCGGACTGGCTGTGTACATCCACGTCAAGCTCGAGGACACACCGTCGTTCCGGCGGCTTCAGCAGATCCGGCAGACCGTGCCGCAGGCCGCCGAGGCGACACCGAAGCGTTCACCGATCTGGACGGTTCTGCGGACCTACCCCGCGGAGATCGCGCTCACTGCGGGTAGCTACATCGGTATCAACCTGACCTACTACCTCTACATCACATTCGTGATCTCCTATGGGACAAACACTCTCGAGTTGTCGAAAACCACGATGCTGGCCGCGGTGCTGATCGGGTCGACCGCGCAGGTGGTGGCATTACCCGTGGCCGGCGCGATCTCGGACCGGATCGGCCGGGCTCGGGTCTATCTCTGGGGCGCCGTGGGCTCGGCGCTCTTCGCCGTCCCGTTCTGGATGCTGATCCAGACCCGGGAGTTCTGGTTGATCACCATCGCGATGCTGTTCGGTCTGGGCCTGTTGCACAGCCTGATGTACGGGGTGCAGCCGGCCTTCTTCTCCGAGGCGTTCTCCACGGAGGTCAGGTACTCGGGCGTGTCGCTGGGGATCCAGACCGGCGCGGTGATCGGCGGGGCGTTCGCGCCGATGACGGCTACGGCGCTGCTGTCGAGTTTCGGTTGGGTGAGTGTGGCGTTGCACATGATGGCGGGCTGTCTTCTGACCGGGGTCTCCGTCTGGCTTCTGTCACACCGCAACAGCGTTCGACCCGGAGAGGTGCTGGGATGACCGCCCATCCAGGGGTGCTCGCGGCGGCGGACACGGCCGCCGCGGAGGTTCGAGCCCTCGTCACCCGGTGGGTGACCGACGGCTGGCATCTCGAACGCGGTCAGAGATTCGAGTTCCGGCGGCTCCTCGAGGATTACTACGACTGGGAGTCCACCGACGTCGTGCTGCACGACAACGCGGATCCTGACCGGACCCTCGCCCATTCGGCCTCCGAGTACGCGGCGGTGTGGGATCAGGCCCTGGCAACGCTTGTGGTGCTCGACAACTCCATCATCGAAGGGCCGCACGTGACGGTATCGGGCGACCTCGCCGTTGCCGACGTGTGCTTTCGCACCCGATTCGAATTCCGGGACGGCACCGTGGATGTCGTGCCGACCCGATCGACCCTGGCGCTGCGCCGAAGCGGAGGAAGTTGGAGGATCTTCCGCGAACACGGGTCAGCACTGACGCCGGCCGCCGCGCCGAAATAGCATTCCTGGTCGTGAATCGGACGGGTTCACGACCACAGCTTCTCGCTCGGCGTTGCGCGGACTCAGCTCAGTATCGCCCGGGCGGCGCGCTCGGCGATCAGCATCACCGGCGCGTTCGTGTTGCCGGAGGTGATGGTGGGCATCGCAGAGGCATCGACGACCCGCAGGCCGGCGACCCGCAGCACACGACAGTCGGTGTCCAGCACCGTGTTCGGCGAGCGCGGGCGGCCCTGGCTGTCGAAGGCGCCCATCGTGGCGGTGCCGACCGGATGGAAGATCGTGGTGCCCAGTTCGCGCGCCGCCTGCTCGAGGTCCTCGTCGCTCTGCAGCCGCGGCCCGGGCAGCATCTCGTCGGGTTGATAGCGGGCCAGCGCCGGTGCCGCCATGATCCGGCGGGTCATCCGCAGGCCACGCACGGCGATCTCGCGGTCCTCGTCGGTGGACAGGTAGTTGCAGAAGATCTTCGGCTCGGTCAGCGGATCGGCGGAGGCCAGCCGCACGTGGCCGCGCGAGGTGGGCCGCAGGTTGCACACCGAGGGTGTGATGGCGGAGAACTTGTGCAGGGGTTCGCCGAACTTGGGCAGCGACAGCGGCTGCACATGCCACTCCAGATCGGGGCTGGCCAACGACGGGTCGCTCTTGGCGAACGCGCCCAGGGTCGACGGGGGCATCGTCATCGGACCCGACCGCATGAGCAGGTATTGAATTCCCATGCCCGCCCGCGTGATCCAGTTGCGGTACAAAGTGTTGACCGTGCGTGCTCCCCGGACGCGGTAGACACTGCGGATCTGCAGATGGTCCTGCAGGTTCTCGCCTACTCCGGGCAGGTCGACGACCACCGGTACCTGGTGCCGGGCCAGCAGGTCGGCCGGGCCCAGCCCGGAGACCTGCATCAGGTGCGGTGAACCGATGGCGCCGGCGGACAGGATCACCTCCCGGCGCGCCCGCACGTCGATGATCTGACCGTCCTTGAGCAGCTGCACTCCGCCGGCGCGGTGCCGTGCGGTGGTCCAGGCGCCGTGCCGCTGGTCCTCGCGGACCTGGTCGTCGATCAGCAGCCGCAGAGCCCGGGTGTCGGTGTACACGGTGAGGTTGCGCCGGTGCCGGACCGGGTGCAGGAACGCGTCGGCCATCGACCAGCGCCGGCCGCGCCGCTGGTTGACGTGGAAGTACGCGCTGCCGGAGTTGTCGCCGCGGTTGAACTCCTCGATCGGCTCGATGCCCAGTTGCGCGGCGGCGGCCTGCCAGGCGTCGAGGATCTTCCACCGCACCCGCGGGCGCTCGACGCGGATCTCGCCGTCGGTGCCGTGCCATTCGTCGGCGCCACCGAAGTAGTTCTCCAGCTGCTTGTAGATGGCCAGCGTCTCACCGGGACCGCCGTCGCCGCCCCACAGCCAGCGTTCGTCGCCGGTGGCCTCGGCCCACCGCTGGTAGTCGCTGGCCTGCCCACGCATGTGGATCATCGCGTTGATCGACGAGCAGCCGCCGAGCACCCGGCCCCGCGCGTAGAGGATGCTGCGGCCGGCCAGACCCGGATCCGGTTCGGTCATGTAGCACCAGTCGGTGCGGGGGTTGCCGATGGAGAACAGGTATCCGACCGGAACCTTGATCCAGAACCAGTTGTCCTTACCGCCTGCCTCGATCAGCAGTACCCGGTGTTCGGGGTTGGCGCTGAGCCGGTTGGCCAGCAGACAGCCCGCGCTTCCCGCACCCACGATGATGTAGTCGAATTCGGCCACCGCACCAGTGTGCGCGATGACCTCTGCCCGGCATCAGCGTTCGGAGTCCAGTGTCGCCATCAGCGCGGTGGGGTAGCGGTCACCGCAGACCGCGTCGGCGGGGAGGGCCGACTCGATCCGGGCCGCCTGCTCGGCGGACAGGGCGACGTCGGCCGCCCCGAGTGCCTCGGTCAGCCGGACCCGGGTGCGCGCCCCGATCAACGGGACGATGTCCGCGCCGCGGGAGGCGACCCAGGCCAGCGCCGCCTGCGCGACGGTGAGGTCCAACTCTGCGGCGACCGTGCGCAACCGCTCGACGAGAGCCAGGTTGTGCCGCAGGTTGGCCTCGGCGAAACGCGGGCTTCTCAGCCGCCCGGTGCGCGCGGACGTGCCGTTCGCCGACCAGTGCCCAGGATCTCGCGCTCTACGCCGCGCGTGGCCAGCGAATACTCGATCTGCAGGTCGCTGATCGGCCGGACGGCCGCGGCGCGCCGAACGGTTTCCGCGCCGACCTCGGAGAGCCCGATGTGGCGGACGTATCCGGCGTCGACGAGCTCGCCGATGGCGCCGACGGTGTCCTCGATCGGCACCGCCGGATCGAGCCGCGCCGGCCGGTACACGTCGACATGGTCGACACCGAGGCGGCGCAGCGAGTACGCCAGCGCCGTCTTCACCGTCGCCGGCCGGGTGTCGAAGCCGAGGTAGGTGCCGTCGGGTGACAGTTGCGCGCCGAACTTCACGCTGAGCTGGTAGCTCTCGCGGGGCACCGTGCGCAGCGCGTCGGCCAGCAGCAGCTCGTTGTGGCCGGCGCCGTAGAAGTCGCCGGTGTCGAGCAGCGTGATGCCGGCCTCGAGTGCGGTGCGGACGGTGGCGACGGCCTCGTCGCGGTCGGCGGCGCCGTAGGCCCCGGACATGGCCATGCACCCCAGGCCGAACGCCGAGGTGCGCATTGTGCCAAGCGTTTTCGTGGTGATCATGCCGCCAGTCTTCACCGTGGGACCGATCGCAACCACGACGCGCTGAGCCCGGGATCGGCGGTCCCTGCCTGAGCCGGCGAAAAACCGGGATGATGGCGTGGTGGACATGGACCGCGCCGCGCTGGCCGAGTTCCTGCGGCGCCGCCGCGAATCGTTGCGTCCCGACGAGGTCGGGCTGCATCCCGGGGTGCGACGACGCACGCCGGGGCTGCGCCGCGAGGAGGTCGCCCAGCTGGTCGGGATGTCGGCCGACTACTACGGCAGGCTCGAGCAGGCCCGCGGTCCGCAACCGTCACCGCAGATCCTGCGCGCGCTCGCGCGTGCGCTGCGGCTCACCGACGACGAGACCGACCACCTGTACCGGCTGGCCGGACACGCCGTCCCGGACCGGGCGGTCCGACGCGACCACGTGCGGCCGGCCCTGCTGTACCTGCTCGACCGGCTGACCGAGGCCGCCGCGTTCGTGTGCACCGACACCGGTGTCGTGCTGGCCCAGAACCGGCTCGCGCGCCTGCTGCACGGCGACCTGACCACGGGCGGCGGCGACGGTCAGACAAGCATGACGTGGCGCTGGTTCACCGAATCCCGCTGGCGCGCAGGGATGTCAGCGGACGACGCGTACGAGCACTCCCGGGCGCTGGTCGCCGACCTGCGGGCCGGCTGGGGGCGACGACGCCGCGACACCGACATGCGCGATCTGGTCGACGGTCTGCTGGCCGTCAGCGGTGAGTTCGCCGAACTGTGGTCACTGCACGAGGTCGCGGTACGGCCCAAGCAGCGCAAGACCTTTCACACCCGGGTCGGGCCGATCACCCTCGACTGCGAAGTGCTGAGCAACATCGACGGCCAGCAGTTGGTGCTCCTCACGCCGCCGCCCGCGACGGCGGCGGCGGAGGCGCTTGCCCTGCTGGCGACGCTCGGCGACCAGCCGATCGGCGTCGACGAAGGACGCCGGCAGTCGGATCAGAAGAACCCTTGGGCGGACTCGTTGTAGGAGACGAGCAGGTTCTTGGTCTGCTGGTAGTGGTCGAGCATCATCTTGTGGTTCTCGCGGCCGATGCCGGACTGCTTGTAACCACCGAACGCGGCGTGGGCGGGGTAGTGGTGGTAGCAGTTGGTCCACACCCGGCCGGCCTTGATGTCGCGGCCGGCGCGGTAGGCGGTGTTGCCATTGCGCGACCACACACCGGCGCCGAGCCCGTAGAGGGTGTCGTTGGCGATCGCGATCGCCTCGTCGTAGTCCTTGAACGACGTCACCGCGACGACGGGCCCGAAGATCTCCTCCTGGAAGATGCGCATCTTGTTGTTGCCGGTGAAGATCGTCGGCGACACGTAGTACCCACCGTTGAGGTCGCCGCCGAGCTGTGCACGCTCGCCGCCGGTCACGATCTGCGCACCCTCGCTCTTGCCGATCTCGATGTAGGACAGGATCTTCTCGAGCTGGTCGTTGGAGGCCTGCGCACCGATCATGGTCTCGGTGTCGAGCGGATCGCCCTGCCGGACCGCCTTGGTGCGGATCGCGGCGAGCTCGAGGAACTCGTCGTAGATGTCGGCCTGGATCAGTGACCGCGACGGGCAGGTGCACACCTCGCCCTGGTTGAGGGCGAACATCGTGAAACCCTCGAGCGCCTTGTCGCGGAACGCGTCGTCGGCGGCGAGGACGTCGCTGAAGAAGATGTTGGGGCTCTTGCCGCCGAGTTCGAGGGTGACCGGGATCAGGTTCTGGCTGGCGTACTGCATGATCAGCCGGCCGGTCGTGGTCTCACCGGTGAACGCGATCTTGGCGATGCGGTTACTCGACGCCAGCGGCTTGCCGGCCTCCACCCCGAAACCGTTGACCACGTTGACCACGCCCGGGGGCAGCAGGTCGGCGATGAGCGAGATCAGGTACAACACCGAGGCCGGTGTCTGCTCGGCGGGTTTGAGCACGACGGCGTTGCCGGCGGCCAGTGCGGGAGCCAGCTTCCACACCGCCATCAGGATCGGGAAGTTCCACGGGATGATCTGCCCGACGACGCCGAGCGGCTCGTGGAAGTGGTAGGCGACGGTGTGCTCGTCGATCTCCGACAGCGAGCCCTCCTGGGCGCGGATCGCCGCGGCGAAGTAGCGGAAGTGGTCGATCGCCAGCGGGATGTCGGCGTTGAGGGTCTCCCGGATGGGTTTTCCGTTGTCCCAGGACTCGGCCAGCGCGATGGCCTCGAGGTTCGCCTCGATCCGGTCGGCGATCTTGTTGAGGATCACGGCGCGCTCGGCCGCCGAGGTCTTCCCCCAGGCGGGGGCCGCGGCGTGCGCCGCGTCGAGCGCCTTCTCGATGTCGGACTCGTCCGATCGCGCGACCTCGCAGAACACCTCACCGGTCACCGGGGTCGGGTTCTCGAAGTACCGGCCCGCGGTGGGCGCCACCCACTGACCGCCGATGTAGTTGTCGTAGCGGGACTCGAACGACATGAGCGCGCCGTCGGTGCCCGGACGTGCGTAGACAGTCATATGCAAACCCTCCAATGTGTCGGCCGTCACTCAACCTACGCCGGAGATGGTTGCATCACGGTTGCAACCTTGCGGACAGTGCCCGCAGACTCCCGGGCTCAGGCGAGGTCGAGGTCCAGACCGGCCAGCCGGCCGCGCGCCTGCGCCTGCAGCGCCGATCCGGGCGCGGCGGCGTCGAGCAGGGCGCGCCAACCGTCGCGGTCGTCGCGACCGTCCGGGCTGTTGCACCAGCGGCGCAGCACCGCCGGGTCGCCGCTGGTCAGCACCGCCGTGCGCAGCGTCATGGTCAGCTCGGTGCGCAGCCGGCCGACTGCCGGTGAGATCGACTGGGGCAGAAGCGGTCCCGGGTACCGATCCAGGGCCGTGGCCACGTCACCGGCGTCCAGTGCCGCCTCGACCTCGTCGATGTCGCTGGTGATCGGCACGAGCAGCCGGTAGGGCCGCGACCCGATGGTGTGGGCGCCGACCACCTTGCGCAGCCGCGACATCTCCGCACGCACGGTGACCACGTCGAGATCCTCCTCGTCGAGCAGCATCGCGAGGTGATCGGCGCTCAGGCCCTCGGGGTGGCGGCTCAGCAGCACCAGGATGTCGGCGTGCCGCCCGGTCAGCGGGGTGGTGCACAGGTGCCCGAACTCGTCGGTGACCAGCCAGCGCGGCCGCTCCGAGCCCAGGACGGCCAGCCGTGGTCGCGGCGGTGCCGGTTGCGGGGTGGACCCGGTGAGCCGCAGCAGCGCCAGATGGCTCTCCACCGCGACCGCGGTCGCCCGCACCAGGGCCAGCGCCTGCGGGGTGGCGACCTCCGCCCCGCCGGTCAGGTCGAGGGCGCCCAGCAGGGCGCCGGTGGTCGGGTCGTGGACCGGCACCGCGGTGCAGCTCCACGGCTGGACCACCCGGGAGAAGTGTTCGCTGCGGTGAATCTGCATCTCGGCGTCGACGGCCAGGGCGGTGCCCGGGGCATTGGTGCCTGCGGCGCGTTCGCTCCAGTCCGCGCCGGGGACGAAGTTCATCGCCTCCGCGCGCCGTCGGGCGTCGCGGTCGCCCTCCACCCACAGCAGGGTGCCGTCTGCGCCGGTCACCGCCACCACCACACCGGTGCCGGCCGCATCGTCGACCAGCAGGCGGCGGATCACCGGCAGCGCCGGGGCGATCGGATGGTTGGCGCGTAGCCGGGCCAGCTCCTCGCCGACGGGGGAGAAGGGGGCGCCGCTGTCGGGGTTCACCCCCGTGGCCAGGCTGCGCTGCCAGCTGCGCGCCACCTCCGGCCGCAGCCCGGTGGATTCCAGTGAGGCGGCGTCGATCGCGCCGGCGACGAACAACTCGTGAGCCCGCCGCAGCGCCGCCGACGCCCGCGGGTCGGCGGCGGTCAACGGTCTGGTCGGTCGAGACATCGGCGGCTCACTCCTCGCGCGGGCCACCCCGGCCGCACGCACGTCGCCACCCTACGCCCCGCCGCCGTCGTCGACGTCGGCATCGGCCCTGCTCGATCCGCAGGTGGCGGCGTCTGATCTTGTTAGGGTCGAGCTGCGTGACGTCGACGCCGCGCTCACAATCCGGCTGCATGCCGATGACTCGGGAGGCTTGCGCGTGAGGGAGCGGTTGTCGGTGATCAGGAACGGGCCCGAGACCTACGGCATCACCGTGACGGTCACCAAGGTGGAGGGCCCGAACATCGACTTCGATGTGAAGGTTGACGATCAGCCGTCGTAAGCGGGTCTCAGACGACGCTGCTGACGATCGCGATGACCAGGCCGCCCACGGTGAGCAGTCCGACCACCACCGCGGCGACGATCGCACGGCGGCGCTGGTGCCTGCGGGCAGCGGCGATCGCCACCGCGATGGCGACCAGGATCAGCGCCGCATAGGCCGACAGGCCCACCGTCAGCGCCGCCGTCGACGCGGCGCTGGCCAGAGTCGTGTCGTGCATGCCGTGAGCCTACGGCGCTGGCTCGTCGGTGAGCTCAGTAGGTGATGGCGCCGAGGCCGCGGGCCGCCTCCCGCAGTGCGGCGTGCACCCCACCGTAGGCGTCGGCCGCCGGCAGCAGACGCTTGTCGATCTTGGTCACCGAGCTGTAGTTGACGTCGACGACGTTGGCGATCGGGTTCTGCGAGATCTGGGTGAGCAGCTGATAGGCGTCGAGCCGGTCCAGCCCGTACAGCTCACCCAGCCAGGTGATCATCTCGAACTGACCGGCGCGCCAGGCCTCTTCGAGTGGTCGGCCCGACCCCACCGTCATCAGGTGGGTGTCGGTCTCCAGCCGTGGCCAGGCCGGCCCGCCGCCCTTGATCAACTCCACGATGGCGGTGACGTTCATCGCGCCCTCCACCGCGGTGCCGCATGACTCACCCTCACCCTGGCGGTAGTGCCCGTCGCCCAGCGAGAACAGCGCACCCTCGACGTTGACCCGCAGATAACAGGTGGCGCCGGCCGCCATCTCGGGGGTGTCCATGTTGCCGCCGAACGCGTCCGGCACCAGCGAGGTGCGGACCTCGCGGCGGGCCGGGGCGACGCCGACGGTGCCCAGCATCGGGTTGGCCGGCAGCGTCACCTGGAAGTCGCTGCCGCGGGCGGAGAACCCGAGTGTGTGTGCCGCCGAATCGTATTCGTAGATCCACGTGCGCTGCGGCAGCGGGTCCTGCAGCGTGGGGCTAACCGGGATGCTGGTCAGCCCGCCGAAGAACGGGATCAACGTCGACGCGCCCCATGTGCGGGCCGGGGTGAGGTCGACGAAGTGTACGGCCAGCGTGTCACCGGCTTCGGCGCCCTCGATCCAGAACGGCCCGGTCTGCGGGTTGAGGTCCTCGGTGTCCAGCGCGGTGGCGGCGACGTCGTCGACGCTGGTGATGCGCCCGCCGAAGGCGTCCTCGGTCCACAGGGTCAGCACCGTGCCGGGCCTGATCCGCATGACGGGGTCGGCCCCACCGAACGTGAACGCCATCTGCTCGACGGTGGGCCGGAAGGTGATGTGCTCCATACGGTTCAGTGTCGCTACTTCTGCAGGAACCGCGCCAGGCTGTCGTCCATCTCCTCCCACCACGGCGTGTGCGGCGTCGGGCCCACGGTGCCCGTGCAGGGCGAGGAGAACGACTTGTTGCGGTAGCCAGTGATGCTCTCCTCCTTGTCGTGCTCCCACTCGATGAAGTGCCGTCGTACCAGCTCGAGATCGAACTCGGTGTAGTCCGTCAGCGCCATCAGGTCACGCACGTAGTCGGTCTGGAAGTCGATGTCGTCCATGCAGCCGTTGAGACCGTCGAGCCGGGTCAGCCAGTGGTTGATGTCGGCGGCCATGGCCTCGGCGTCGGGCAGCTGGGTGCGCCCGAGGATGACGTCGCGTGCGTAGAACGCCTGCGCGTCGAACATGTTGAACGTGTAGTACTGGTCCTGCATCCCGAGGTACAGCAGCTTGGGATTGGCGGCCCACACCACGCCCTTGTACAGCCCGCCCGGGTACAGCGTGTTGGCGGTGACCAGGCGCAGTTCGGGGTCCAGGAACGGGAAGTGATGCACGTAGCCGGTGCACAGGATGATCGCGTCGACGTCGCGGGTGGTGCCGTCGGAGAACGTCGCGGTGCGTCCGTCAACGCGCTGCAGCGCGGGAACCTCGGTGATCCCGTCGGGCCAGCCGAACCCCATGGGCGCGGTGCGGTAGGCGACGGTCACCGACTTGGCGCCGTACTTGAGTGTCTGCAGCGCGATGTCCTCGGCGGAGTAGCTGCTGCCCAGCAGCAGCAGATCCTTGCCGGCGAACTCGGCGGCGTCGCGGAAGTCGTGGGCGTGCAGGATGCGGCCCGGAAACGACTCGAAGCCAGGATATTCCGGGACGTTGGGCATCGAGAAGTGACCGGTCGCGACCACCACGTAGTCGAATGTCTCGGTGCTGCGCACGCGCTCCGGGAACGCTTCGGTGGTGACCGAGAACGTCTGGGTGCCGGCGTCGAAGCTGACCGAGCGCACCGGGGTCTCGAATCGGATCGCCTCGCGGACGTTGCTCTTCTTGGCACGGCCGATGATGTAGTCGTAGAGCACCTCACGCGGCGGGAACGACGGGATGGGGGAGCCGAAGTGCTCGTCGAAGGTGTAGTCGGCGAACTCCAGGCACTCCTTGGGCCCGTTGGACCACAGGTAGCGGTACATGCTGCCGTGCACGGGATCTCCGTGCTCGTCGAGGCCGGTGCGCCAGGTGTAGTTCCACAGCCCGCCCCAGTCCGACTGCTTCTCGAAGCACACGACCTCACCGATGTCGACGCCGTCGGCGCGGGCTTTCTCGAAGGCGTGCAGCAGGGCCAGTCCGCAGGGGCCGGCACCGATGATGGCGGTTCGTGTCATGCGATCCTCCTCAGGAACGTGGGCGGGTCTTGTCGGGGTCGTAGAAGGGGATGGGAACCACGGTGGCGGGCAGGCGTTTGCGGTGGCCGTCGAGCTTGCCGATCTCGACGGCGGTGCCGGGGGTGCTGTGCTGCACGGCGATGCGGCACAACGCGATGCTGGCCCGCAGGATGGGGGAGCGCACACCGCTGGTCACCACCCCCACCTGGGTGCGGCCGATGTGCACACAGTCGCCGTGGGCGGCGACCTCGTTGCCGTCGAGGCGCAGCCCCACCAGGACACGCTGCGGGTGTGCCTTGCGTTCGACGAGCGCGTCGCGGCCGACGAAGTCGTCGGGTTTGGTCTTCAGCGGCACCGTGAACCCGATGCCCGCCTCGAACGGGTCGGTCTGGTCGTCGAATTCGTGACCGGCCGCGACGAGTCCTGCCTCCACGCGCAGCATCTCCAGGGCTTCCAGGCCGAGCGGGGCCAGCCCGTACGGCTCGCCTGCGGACCACACCGCATCCCACAGGGCGGGCCCGTCGGACGGGTGCACCCACACCTCGTAGCCGAGCTCGCCGGAGTAACCGGTGCGCGACACCAGCAGCGGCAGGCCCTCGGGGCCGCCGAGGCGCCCGATCAGGAACCGGAACCAACCCAGCTCGCGCAGCTGCGGCTGGGCGGGCGGGGACCAGATCAGCTCGGCGAGCAGATCGCGGCTGGCCGGGCCCTGCACGGCGATGTTGTGCAGCTGGTCTGAGGAGTCCTTGATCCACACCTTGCCCAGGCCCAGCCGCTCGGCCTGGCGGCGCAACCACATGCCGTCGTGCGGGTCGCCACCGACGAAGCGGAAGTTGTTGTCGCCCAGCCGGAACACGGTGCAGTCGTCGACGACGCCGCCGGACTCGGCGCACATCGCCGAGTACACCACCTGACCGCGGGACAGCCGGCGGACGTCGCGGGTGACGGTGGCCTGCAGCAGTTCCTCGGCGTCGGGGCCGAGGACCTCGAACTTGCGCAGCGCGGAGAGGTCCATCACCGCGACGCGTTCGCGGCAGGCCCAGTACTCCTGGTGCGGGCCGTAGTTGTCGAAACTCTCGGGCAGCCAGTAGCCCTGGTAGTCGACGAAGCGGCGGGTCAGCTGCTCGGTGCGGTCGGCGAAGCCGGTGCGTTTGGTCAGCACTGGTTCGGCGTCGGGGGTGAGTCGGTGTCCGACCGCCACAGAGAACCTCCTCGTCGAGTCGTACACGCGGACATGGATGTCGGTGGGCTGCCAGCCGTTGGCGGCGTCGATGTCGTCGGGGCAGGCCGACGAGGCGCACACCAGGTCGGTGGCCGCACGGAACAGCACATAGTCACCGGGCCGCGACCACGGCTCGTCCAGCATGAGCTGCAGATCGGCGTCGAAAACCGTGTTGTAGAACAGGTTCAGGGCGGGCCAGCCGGCGCGATCGGCGACGCCGTACCCGCCGAGTTGGGCGTTGAAGTTGTCGGTGCAGTTGACGTGGCCGGGATAGCCCATGTCGGCGTAGTACTTCGCGGTGCAGGCCAGCGCGAACGTGTCGTGGCGGCCGACGGTGTCGCGCACCACCTCCAGCAGAGGACGGCCGCGCTGGTCGAAGAACTTGCCGGCCAGGCCTGGCCGCGGGTAGGCCGCGCCCAGCAGGGTGCGGGTCATGGTGGCGTCCAGACCGTACTCCCGGCCGTCGTTGAGTGCCCGCGCGTCGAACGCCAGCAGGTCGGAGCACTGCCGTCCCGCCACGTCGATGACCTGGATGAACTGGCCTGCGCGCACCTCGTACGCCAAGGCGGTGGCCGCGTCGATCCTGCCTTCCCACAGCGGTTCTGCGAGCGGTGACGGCAGATCTGGTTGCACGTCTCGGGGCGAGGTGGCGGCCCGCGAGACCTCGACGAACAGATCTGACGGCGGGTTGTGCAGGTCGCTGTCGACGGGCATGGGGTGTGCGGGCGCGGCCACCAGGATGACGGCGTCGGTGTCCACGGCGAAGCTCTCCCGGGCACCGGCGGGGGAGTCGTCACCGAACAGGCGGGTGGCCACCGCCTCGGCCTGGGCGACGCCGTGGTCGGCGAGCGTGCTCAGGATGAGTGAGGCGGCGTATCCGTCCTCGGTGTCCTTGTCGCCGACCAGGCGGCGCAGCACGGTGGCCGGCGCGTGGGGTGCGGCATCGGGGACGGCCCGGGGATCGGCCGACAGCACGGTCACCTCGGCGGGTTGGCGGCCGAAGAGATCCACCACGTCGAACCGGTCACCGCCGAACACCTTGACCGCGGTGACTCCGCCGGGCCGAACCCGATAGCGCTCGGTGTTGGCCCGCAACACCATTACGGTGCGAACGAGCGGTATCCGACGTAGAACGCCAGCGCGCGGTCGGGGGTGGAGAAGAGGATCCGGGAGCCCTTGGGGAAGAAGATGGCGTCCTTGGCGCGGGCGATCTCGACCTGACCGGTGTCGACGTTCTCCAGGCGGAACTCGCCCTCGAGGACGATCTTCATCTCGTCGTAGTCGTAGTAGTAGTCCAGCGGGGCGTCGGTGTGTTCCAGTTCGAAGTAGCCGGAGCACATCGGCACGCCATAGGGATTGGCATAGACGTCGTCGATGTAGCCCTTGGTGCCCGGGTACTTGTCCAGCGGCATCTGCGGAAGGTTCTGCCAGAAGCCGGAAGTCACCAGGAAGGGGGGAACCGAAACAGTTGTCATATGTCCTCCACGCGAGACTCTCAGGGTGAAACGAAGTCTGCCGTGAGGAAACGTTCGGTGGGTTTCCTGGAGATTAAAGTCTCGTTGCCTGACGGTCGGTGGCGGTGAATCGGCGTCCGCGTCAACGGCGGATAACCAGGGGCTGGCCCCAATCGCTTTGGCGCATACGGCTGGTATCGCGGGGACCCCGCGGCGGTGCGGACGGGCAGCCTGCCGTGCCGCCGAGGTCAAGTGATTGCAACCCAGTCAGCCGGGCACGACGGGCAGGCTTTCCAACCGTCGCCAGAACAGCAGCGGTTGGTAGCGCAGTTCCGCCGGGTCGATGGCCATTCGCGTGTCGGGGAGGCGGGCAAACAGGCTGCCCAGGGCGACCCGCAACTCCATCCGCGCCAGGCTTGCACCGAGGCAGTAGTGTGCGCCCTTGCTGAACGCGATGTGATGGTTCGGCGTGCGGGTGATGTCGAAGACGTCGGGTGCGGTGAACGCGTCGGGGTCGCGGTTGGCCGACGCCAGCAGCGGGAGCACCATCGCGCCGCGGGGGATCGCGACTGCGCAAGAACCGCGAACGTCGTCGCCTTCGCATCCAGCTGTGACGAGTCCAGACAAGCAACGAAAAACGCTTGATCGACAGTTAAGTTCGTGATCGGCGGAACGAGGTGATCCCGCCGCACGGTTGGCATCAAGGCAGGCCCAAGTGATTCGAATGCCGCCGCAGGTGGAAACGCTCAGCGAACCCCAGCGAGGTGCGTGCAGGGCACGGCGGGCGCACTGCCCGCAGGGGTAACTCACGCCTTCGCCGTGGTGTTTCGCAGGTGGAGTCGCTCGGGAATGGCGGCACAGGTCGGGTAGAGCGGATGGTGATCGGAGCGTTTGCGGCGGATAAGGAGGACGCCGTCGTGTGCGGATGCGCGGCGCATGCCGTGGGGTGGGTGTGCATCGCGGTGATGGATCAGCCGAAGATCGACATTACTGGTAACCCGCCGTATTCAGTTTGGCCGTATGCCCCAGGGCAAGTAACACTCCCAAGTTGGGGTGAAACCCGGCCGCGACGAGTAACTTATTTGCGGTTCGAGCACCCGACTCGTTGACTCGGGCCTCACTCGCTGCAGCGGCGCCGTTGTTTGCTGATTCCGGCAACTCGCTCGGCGGGACGGCTGACATGGCCCGGTCGTTCGGGCAGCTCCTCCGGATGCTGGTGATCTCCATCGCTGCCCCTCGGCTCTTCGGCAGTGTTGTCGTATTTCCGCCAGCTTCTCCAAGGGGAGCGCGCCTAACATCTTTGCCATGACGACCGTCGATAAGCAAGCGAATTCGTTTCATGCAGAGGATATTCCGTGGAAAACAGTGAATGCGGACGGGACAGAATACGCCATTCTGGTTGGCACACCCGACCCCTGGGACGATGTTCACATACGCTTTCTTCATTCCAGCTGGCGTATTCGATGCACCCCATAGTCATGTGGCGGACGCGCATCTGCAGGTGGCATCGGGCGAGCTCTTGCTAGGCTATGGAACATCGTTCTCACGCAAAGACACAGGAGATACCCTGCAGGGTCATTTCTGTTCGTTCCTGCTGGTGCAGTCCACTTCGACGGAGCCGAGGTTGATACAGTTCTCATAGGGACCGCGACCGGGCCCTGGAGTGACGACTACGTAGTCTCCCCTCCGGGAAGTGCAGCCACGCCTGCGATGCTGCTGCCATAAAAATGTCAGCTATGTAACGTAGCGACGAACCGCGTTGACCCGACGTCGGGCGACACCTGCAGGTTCTGAATGGAGCCGTTCACGCACGCCAAGGGACTGTGGAAATAACGGTGTTTCCGGCACTGACACGCTGAGCGATGCTCGGCGAGAAAGGTGCCGTGATGACGACACTGGAAGATGTGGCGAAGAAGAAGGCAGCTGAGCAGTCCGCAGAGCAGAAGGCTGCGGTCGAGCTGGTTCGACTGGCGCAGGAACAGGGCCTGTCGCTGACCGGGCCCGACGGGCTGCTCAAGCAGTTGACCAAAACGGTGCTCGAGACCGCTCTCAACGAGGAGATGACCGAGCACCTGGGCTATGAGAAACACGACCCGCCCGAGGCGGGGTCGGGCAACGTCCGCAACGGCACCCGCGCCAAGACCGTGCTGACCGACACCACCGGCCCGGTCGAACTCGATGTGCCGCGCGATCGGGCATCGACGTTCGAGCCTCAGATCGTCCAAGTTGCGCCAACGCCGGTTGTCCGGGGTGGACGAGGTGGTGTTGTCGTTGTACGCCAAAGGGCTTACCACCGGGGAGATTTCGGCGCACTTCGCTGAAATCTACGGGGCGTCGGTGTCTAAGGAGACGATCAGTCGCATCACCGACAAGGTGATCGAGGAGATGAACGATTGGTCGGTGCGGCCCCTGGATGAGACCTACGCCGCGATCTTCATCGACGCGATCGTGGTCAAGGTCCGCGACGGCCAGGTCGCCAACCGCCCGTTCTACGCGGCCATCGGGGTCACCCTGGCCGGGGAACGCGACATCCTCGGCTTGTGGGCCGGCACCGGTGGAGAGGGCGCGAAGTTCTGGATGAGCGTGCTCACCGATCTGCGCAACCGCGGTATCAAGGACACCTTCTTCGTGGTCTGCGACGGGCTGAAGGGACTGCCGGAGGTGGTCGGCAACGTGTGGCCGCAGGCGATCGTGCAGACCTGCATCATCCACTTGCTGCGCAACACTTTTCGGCTCACGTCCCGTAAGTACTGGGATGAGATCAAGCGTGATGTGAAACCGATCTACACCGCGGTGAACGCTACCGCGGCCCGCGCGGCGTTCGACGAGCTGGCCGACAAATGGGGGCAACGCTACCCGGCGGTGATCCGCCTGTGGGACAACGCCTGGGACGAGTTCATCCCGTTCCTGGACTACGACGTGGAGATCCGCAGGGTCATCTGTTCGACGAACGCGATCGAGTCGCTCAACGCCCGCTACCGCCGCGCGATCAAGGCGCGCGGACACTTCCCATCGGAGCAGGCCGCGCTCAAGTGCCTCTATCTGGTCACCCGATCACTGGACCCAACCGGTGCCGGCAGGGCACGATGGACGATGCGGTGGAAATCTGCCCTGAATGCGTTCGCGATCACCTTCGCCGACCGATTCCCGGCAGCCGAAACCTACTGATGAAAACCGCCGGAAACACCGTTAGCGAGATAGTCCCCGACGTTGACTTGAACCCACCCCGTCGTCAACAGCTGGCCTGGAATGGGCCGCCTGGGCCGACCTGCGTGCTCCATCTGGTGGGGAGAGTGAACTTGGGTTAGTCCATCCTGCTGCGCCGCGTGCGCAAGATGATGGCCTCATGTTGCGTGGCGCCGCTACTCCTTCGGGCCGGTATTGCAGACGCCACACTACGGGCCGCGTGGTCACACTGCTGCACATCGCATTAAGACTTGTGGCGAGATCGACGAAGAACGCGTCATGAACATGCGCCGATCCCGGCACCGCGGTCGAGTTGCCGCCAGATCAGAAGCTGGGCAGCACCATCTGATTGGCCGAGGCCAGCACGATCGAACCCTTGAACCGGATGATGTTGTCCTTCACGTCGTTGAACTTCGGGTCCGTGGACCGCGTGAAGTCGTTCGCGACGGTCAGGTAGGAGTTGTACTTCTGGTGGACGTCCGCCTTCGCCCACGTCACCACCCAGTCCACGACCGGGATACCCGGTGACACCGCCGGTGGCTCCGGCAGATCCGTCTTGGACTCGAACACCGCGTCGCTGAGGTAGACACCGGGTGTCGGCAGCGGCGGCCTGGAGACGAGGATGTGCGGGATCCTGTCCTCCGCGGCCCGCAGGTGGATGGACTCGTAGCGGGTGGAGTCGCTGTGGGTGATCGGCGATGCGAAGGTGACCAGGGTGGTGACGTTGAAGTTGTTGTCCTTCTTCGCGGTGGAGGCGAACGCGATGTTCTGGGCGTCCATGCCGCCCTGGCTGTAGCCGACGAGCATGATCTCCGGGCTGGGGTTGCTCTTCGAACTCGCCATCGCGGCCGCCTGTTTGATGGCCGCGATCTGCTTGGAGTAGTCGATGGCGTCCAGGGCCGCGGGGATGTTGCGGATCTGCGACTCCAGCTTGTCGCCGGTGCCGCCGATGTAGGCGATCACCTTCAGCTTGCCGTCCGCTGCGCTCTTGACGATGTCCACCCGCAGGGCGTTGGCCGGCTGGTTGCGCACCACGGTCCACAGGTTCCCGGTAATCCCCACCGGGGTTTCGTCGAGCTTCCTCGGCGCGGGCGTCGCCTTCGTGGTCGCCGCGCCGACTAGCTTGATGATCGCCGCACTGCTCGGGTCGGTCGTCACGCCCGTGTAGTAGGTGAACGTCTTGCTCTCACCGTTGTTCAGCGCGTCGACCTTGAACACGATGCCGATCGCGGTGTCGGAGTTCGTGTAGGTGCCGCTGGACTGGCCGGCGTCGAAGTCGTAGGGATTCGAGTTCGAGAACCCGCCGTTGTACACGACCGCGCGCGCGTCGTTGGACATGATGAACGACGTCACGCGCTTGCCGGTGGCTGCCTGGTACGGATCGCCCGCGAAGCTGGTCGCCGTGACGAGTGCGTACTTGTCGGACTTCAGCTGGCCGTTGATGACGTTGTCGGTGTTGTAGTCGCCGCCCTGGTACTTGGTGTTGTCCGGGTCGAAGGACCGCATGAACTCGACGTTCTCGAGCCGCGTACCGGACACGTTCTTGATCGTCACGGTCGTGGTGTAGTAGCTGTTGTTCGCATTGAAGGTGTGGGTCTGCGTGACCTGGAGGGAGCCGGAGACCGTGCCGGTCGAGCTGGCCTGCAACCTGTCGCCGCTGGACTGGTCCACCACGGACGTCCCGGTCAGGCTGGCCGCGTTCCCGCCGTTGCCGACGAGGGTGCTGAACCCGGCGTACCTGCGGTTGGTCGAGCTCAGGGTGGGGGTCCATCCGACCGACCAGCGTTCCTCCGGCGTGCCGGGCAAGTAGATGTCGACGGGTTTGTCGGTGCCGGTGCCGAATCCGTCGAAGTCGTAGACCAGCCCGACGTTGCCGCTGCCGGCGAAGGTCAACGGCCGACTGCCGGACGTGCCGAACGACCCGTCAGGGCTCACCCCGAGCTGGATGTACTTGCCCTGCAGGAAGACCTCGCCGTTGACCTTGGCCGATCGGGGACCGACCGCGCTGGCCGCGGCGGCGAGCACGGTGGTTGAGGCCGACCGCGCGGCGACGGGCGCGGTGTCGCCTGCGGCGAGTGCGCGCACCGCGGTGAACGGTTCGGGCTCGGTGGCGACCACGTGCACGCCGGTCGCCGACCCGCCGGAGCCGACGTCGGCGATCACCGACTGGTAGACGGCGCCGTCGGGTCCGACCGCGACCGGTCCGGCCGGGCGGCCGTCGATCGTCGCAGCCGCCTCGCCCGTGTCCAAGCGGAGCACGGTGGTGACGTACTTCTGAGCGCCGGTGTCGAAGGATTCGACGGTGAGGTACGGCGTGCCGGCCGCGCCGAAGGTCACGGGCCCACTGGCCGTTCCGGGCACCGATCCCGTGTCGATGGTGCTCGAGGTGATCCGCGCCACGGTGGTCAGATCGGCGCCGGTCGCCGAATCCGCTTGCGCGACGGTGAGATACGCGCTGTCGTCCGGTCCCACGACGACGGGCGACAGGGTCCCCAGTTCCGGGTCGCCGGGTGATCCGACGAGTTCGTGCACAGTGGTGCCGGTGGGCGTGACGACGACGACCCTGGTGACGTCGGCGTCCGCGTCGTAGACGGTCTGGTAGACCGTGCCCGCCGATCCGACCTGTGCGGGGCCCACGGGTTGACCGACGTAGGGCGGCGACGTCGCCAGGACGGTGCCCGCTTTCACGGCCAGGTACGTCACCGTGCCCGCGTCGGTGGTGACCGAGGTGGTCTGGTAGACCGATCCGTCGGCGGCGATCACGACGGGGATGAGTCGTCCCGCCGCATCCGTCGGGGTTCCGGTGAGTCCCTGGAACACGGGCACCAGGCCCGACGGGGTCACCTCGGCGATCGTGGTCGTGGGGTCGTCGGACCCGACGGCGGCGATGACCGCCTGGTAGATGGTGCCGTCGGCGGCCGACTGCAGGCCGCCAACTGGAAAGCCCGCCAGGGTGTCCGGCAGCGTGGTGAATCCGGTGTCAGTGAGGACGGCGACCGTGGTGCGGACGGTGGTCTCGCCCGTGTCGGGGTCCGTGGTGATCAGGCCGGTCACCTGGCGCACGGAGCCGTCCGGCGCGACGGTGACGGGGCCGACGGCCAGCCCGTCGAGGCGGTGGGTGGTGACGCCGGTCGCGCCGATGACGGTGACCGTGGTGGTGGGACCCGTGGCGTCGGAGCCGACGTCGACGGTGGTGACATAGACCGAACCGTCCGGTGCGGGAACGAGGTTCGACGTCGTCGCGGCCGACAGCGGAGGTGCTCCGGCGATGTCATGGGTGGTCGCCCCCGTCGGCCCGAAGGCGATCACGGTAGTCGTGAAGGAGCCGTCGTCGCCCATACGCAGCACCGTCTGGTAGGCGGTGCCGTCAGTGCTCAGCAGGACGCCGCCGACCGGTGCTCCGGCGGTGAACCCGCTGAAGGTGGTGGTGCCGCTCGGCGTGACGGCGACGATCCCCGTGCTCACCGCGCCGCCGGTCGCGTCGACCGACTGTACGGCCTGGTACAGCACGTCACCGCCGCCGAGAGCGGCGGCGCCGGCCGGCTGTCCGGGCACGCGGACCGGGGTGGTGGTGCCGCCCTTCGTGACGACGGCGATGGTCGTGGTGACGGCGCCGGTGAGCGGGTCGGCGTTCGCGATCGTCTGGTAGACGACGTCGGTGGCGACGACCAGCGGGCTCGTGGTCGCGGACCCCACGGGCACGCCGGCGACCGGGTCGCCGAGCGAGGCGCCGTCGGGTTCGGCAACCGGTACCGCGGCGATCTCGGCGATCCGGGTGGTGCCGTCGGCGTCGGCGTACATCACGTACACGCGGCCGTCGGCGGTGGTCGTGACGTCGTAGGGCGCGGTGCCGGCGCCGAGACTCACGGTGCCCGCGGCGGAGCCGTCCGCGCCGATCACCGTGACCGTCCCGGTGCTCAGATCGGTGACGTAGGCGGCGCCGTTGGCGCCGAACGCGATCGCCCAGGGCTGACCGCCGACGTCGGCGGTCGCGGCGTCGGGGCCACCGGGGCTGAGGACGTCGATCGTGCCGAGGGCGGGCCGGGTCGCGTAGAGCCGTCCGTCGGACCCGAAGGCGAGACCGGCGACTCCGTAGGAGCCGTCCTCAGCGCCGGGGCCGGCGTCGAAGGTGCCCGCGGGCGTGCCGTCCGCGTCGAAGACCGCGACGACCCCGTTGTTCCAGTTGGCCACGTAGACGCGGCCGGACCCGTCGACCGCCAGTGCGCTTGCGGGGCCGGCCGTTTGAGCGAAGACCGAGGCCGAGTAGCCGTCGTCCGGGTCGATGACGACGATCACCCCGTGCGCGGTGCCGTTGTCGATGTCGTCGATCGAGTCGCCGGTTTCGCCGCTGACGTACACCTTTCCGTTCGGCGCGACGACGATGTCGTAGGCGGTGGTGACGGGGTGCGGGATGACGGCGCCGACGTCCACCGTGGCGGCGTGGCTCCCGTCCGGGTTCAGCACGACGAGTTCGCCGGATTCGTCGATCTGGTACGTCGTGGTGTAGTACCGCCCGTCGGCGCCGACGGCGAGTCCCTGGTTGCCGAGGTCCCCGTCGACATTGGCGGCGACGGGGACCACGACGAAGTGCACCGCGGGCGAGATCGCCACCGTCACGGCGACGTTCGTCGACGCGTCACCGTCGGATGCGGTCACGGTGAAGGCGACCGGATCGACACCCGACGTCCGCCAAGCCTGCAGGCGCGCGGCGGCGGTCGGCGTGAAGGTGAAATCGCCTGTGCGGGAGTCGACGTGGAGCGTGCCGACGGCGGCGTCGACCGGCGTCGTCACCGAGTACGCGAGCGTGTCGCCGGTGTCGGGATCGGTCACGTTGACGTGTCCGTACACCGCGCCGGTGACGTCGTCGGTCCGCGTGATGGTGTACGCCGGAGTTCCGGCCGCCGGGGCGTGGTTCGCCGCGGCCGCCGTCTCCACGATGATCGCGGCCGCCGCGACGTGCCCGCCGCCGGGCGCGAACAGCTTGAACAGGTTGACCGAGTTGCGCGGATCGCTGACGGTGACGACGAAGTTGTCGGTGCCCGAGTAGCCGGCGTTCGGGGTGTAGGTGTAGACGCCCGACGGTGTGATCGTGACGGTGCCGTGGGCCGGACCCTGCAGGACGCCGAATGTCAGCGGATCACCGTCGGCGTCGGCGGCGCCGAGGTCGCCGTAGATCTGCCCGGTCGTCGGATCGGCAACTCCCGGTCGGGGATTCAGCGTCGGCGTCGAGTTGAAGAACTGGCGCCGCACGAACGCGAGCAGCCCCCACATCAGGGGGACGTCCGGGGTGGTCCCGGTCCCCGGCGCCAGGAACGAGGTGAGGACGGTCGACAGCAGGGTGACCGTCGACTGTATCAGCGCACCGGGAATCGCCAGCAGGGCGGCCACCGGGTTGGGCGCGGGCAGCGTGACGGGCACCGACGACGTGGTCGCAGGGACCAGCGTCGGCGATGCGGTGGCGCCGGCGACTGCCGGGGTCACCGACCGTGCCGCGAGTGCGCTGGGCGCGACTGTAACGCGGGGCGGTTCGGGTGCCGGCGCCGGGTCGGCCGTACCGGCGGCGGGCGAGGGCGCTGGCACCGGGTTCGGCGCAATCGCGGCCGCGCCGTGTGACCCGCCGGAAGCCGATGTCGCCGGTTCCGCCGGCGCCGACGAGGGCGTGTCGGCCGGGTCCGGTGCCGACGTGGTCGGGGTGGACGAGCTCGGCGTGGACGCGGTCGGAGTGGACGGCGGCTGCGTGGCGTCGGACTGCTCCTCGCCCGCACTGTGCGATCCACCCGGCGAGCTGATCGTCACCGTCGGCGAGTCGCCGACCGTGACCGTCGTGGACGTCGCGGAGTCGGTGGACGGACTCGTCGTGGTGGCACCGCCGTCCGTAGGAGTTCCGGGCGTCTCGCTCGAACCGGTAGTCGTGCCGCTCGAGCCCGTCGACCGACCGGTGGCCGGTCCGGTTCCGGTGTCCGCGCCCGGACCGCCTGTGTCCGCGCCGGGACCGCCTGTGCCCGTGCCGGATTCGCCGCTACCAGACGAGGAGCCCGCCGACCCCTTGGCGGGTGAGTCGTGCGACGACGACCCGTCTCCGTCGGTGGTGGCCGACGCAATGCCCGGATGCGCGCTCCATAGGCCGATGCCGAGCGCCACCGCTAGAGCGCCGACGCGTCCGACGTAGGCGCCGTAACTCGGAGAGCTTCGCACGTGTCTGCCGCGGGCGCCCGCTTCGAGCCCAGGCTCTTTCGACGCTCCCCCGACGCCGACGACCCGACCCTCGTGCCGCCTGTTGGCGCGATGCTGCCCCGTGCTCACATATCCCCCCCGGATTCGCTGTGTGAATGCTCAGGGACAGTAACACGCTCGCCGGGAGCAGGCGTATGCAAACGACAGCAATTCCCCGAGCCGCTGTGAACGCTCGCGGAGCTTGTGACCCCATTCATGGCCGACAATGTGCGCAGGGGATTCATTCCCAACGGGTAAGTCCCCTGGTGTGGTGGGGTTTCGGGGGCCGGGGATGACGGTGTCGGGTGTGTCGTTGCCGGTGCTGGGGTGGGCCATCGCGTAGTGGTCAGTGAGTTACCTACCAAGTGACTCAACAGGAAGACACACGACGCGATGACCCCAGGATCATTCTGCCCTGCTTGCCCAGCTCGATGCACTCAAGTCCGCTGATGCGGGCGCAGTGTTCGCCGAGCTGATCCGTAGCGGGCTGCAGCAGCTCATCGAGGCCGAAGCCAGCGCCGCAATCGGCGCCGGGCGCTATGAGCGCACCGACGGACGCACCGTGCACCGCAACGGGCACCGCCCCAAGACCATCGCCACGACCGCCGGTGATGTCGAGGTGCAGATCCCCAAGCTGCGGGCCGGGTCGTTCTTCCCCTCGCTGCTGGAGCGGCGCCGCCGCATCGACCGCGCGTTGCACGCGGTGATCATGGAGGCCTACGTCCACGGTGTGTCGACCCGCAGCGTCGACGACCTCGTCGCGGCCATGGGTGTGCAGACCGGGGTGTCGAAATCGGAGGTCTCGCGGATCTGTGCCGGCCTGGACAAGGAGGTCGAGGCATTCCGCACCCGCAGCCTGGCCCACACGACGTTTCCGTATGTGTTCTGTGATGCGACGTTCTGCAAGGTCCGCGTCGGGGCGCACGTGGTCTCCCAAGCGCTGGTGGTGGCCACCGGGGTGTCGATCGAAGGCACCCGCGAAGTGCTGGGCACAGCCGTCGGTGACAGTGAGTCCTTCGAGTTCTGGCGCGAGTTCCTCGCATCCCTGAAAGCCCGTGGATTGGCCGGGGTGCATCTGGTCATCTCCGATGCCCATGCGGGACTTAAAACAGCTGTGGCGCAGCAGTTCACGAACTCATCGTGGCAGCGTTGTCGGGTGCACTTCATGCGCAATCTGCACACCGCGGTCGCGGCCAAACACGCTCCGGCTGTCACGGCGGCGGTCAAGACGATCTTCGCTCACACCGATCCCGCCGAGGTCGGCGCCCAGTGGGACCGGGTCGCTGACACCTTGGCTGCCAGCTTCCCGAAGGTGGCCGCGATGATGGCTGAGGCCAAGACCGACGTGCTGGCGTTCACCGTGTTCCCCAGGGCGCACTGGCAGAAGATCTGGTCGAACAATCCCATCGAACGGTTGAACAAGGAGATCAAGCGCCGCGCCGATGTCGTGGAGATCTTCCCGAACCCGGCGGCGTTCCTGCGGCTGGCTACCGCGGTGGTCATCGAATCCCACGACGAGTGGCAGGTCACCCGCCGCTATCTGTCCGATGTCTCAATGGACGAACTGCGGGCCGTGATCGCCGCGAAACAGGTCGCGGCAGCGGTTGCGAAACAACACCAAATCGCCTAGCGTTCAGCATGACTCGTTGATCACGACGCGTAACCACGCTCAGATCCGAAGTCCACCACTCCCCGGGGCGCTATCTTCCCAACTCCGACTGGCAGTATCGTTACTAGCAATGTAGGTCATTGACGCACATAGGTTTTCAACAGAAGTAGCGATACCGAACAGCGACAAATTGAAGCGCTTGGCGCCCGCTCCGACGATCGTCGAGTAGCGGAAGGGGAAGTAAAAGGTGGTGCGAACCCCGAGTAATCCACCAGACCTGTTGACTTCGAGGCGCTTTGGTCAAGTCGACCCCGAGCGTCGGGGTGAGGGCCACCACTGTCCGTTCCCAGTCGATTTGGCGGACTGGTGCAGGAGACCGCCAACCTGAATGAGACCGGTTGGTGATTGGCCGTCTTACTGGACTTGGCGGATCAAGAGGTCGATCCGGGCCTACACCGGCAGCTGGCTGGACGCCGTCGTGAAAAAGGAGCCGGACAACCTCCGGAGACTGTCGGAGGAAGGTGTGCGGCACTACGTCCTGGTGACCAACGTGCCGAGCACCGCCAAACCCGGGACCGGTACCTTCGCCCAACTGAACAACAAGCTGGATGCGTACGTCAAGGAACTCGGCTTCGACGAGATCACGTGCATCTGGCGCGAGGCGCTCAACTCATGGCTCGACAACTCCGAGGACTCGATCAAGTGGGTTTACGCCGACATGCTCGCCGGGTGGAATCTCATCCGGTTCCTCGTCGCCGAACAGGTCGGAGCCACCAACAATCAGGCGGATCGCAAGCTGATCCGGCAGGTCGCCGCGTCGCAGTGGGACGACGACCAGCGGGTCAAGTTCAGCCAAGCTGAGGTGGACCGGAAGAGGATGGTGGACCTCTTCGTCGATGTCACCGCGGAGTCGGTGCACTCGCCGGAAAGAACCCGAGCGCGATCACTCTCATCGACCGAACTCGGCGGCGCTGCGCATCACCTGCTACAAGCGCCAGCGCCCTTCACCTTGGTGCGAGGCGCCCCCGGGCAGGGCAAGTCCACCCTCAGCCAGTACATCTGCCAGGTGCACCGCAGCGCGCTCGTGCCCGAGTCGGAGCGGCCGAAGACGCTGCCTGCGTTGGAAAAGCCGCGGTTTCCGATCCGGTTGGACTTGAGTGACTACGCGCTGTGGCTCTCCGGCAATGACGTGTGGGATAACTCCGACGAACGCAAACCCAAGAGGGAGAAGGCGCGAAAGGGCGAGAAGGCAACCGTCGAGTGCTTCATCGCCGACCTGATGACGCACGAGAGCGGCGGTATCACCGCCACCGCCGACACGGTGCAGGGGATCTTCGAGCGAGTTCCCAGTCTCGTCGTGCTCGACGGACTCGATGAAGTTGGAAGTGCCAACATCCGGCGTCGGATCGTCAACGAGATCAACGCGTTCGCCAGCCGGGGGAAGGCGTACACCGAGCCACTCAAGGTGGTCGTCACCACGCGCCCCAGTGCCGGTGAGCTTCCGGAGCCTGCGCCGGACAAGTTCGAGATCATCACGCTGAACCAGCTCACCGGCGAACAACGAGCCGACTACTTGCGCAAGTGGTGCGCCGTCCGAGGGATCAGGAGTAAGGACGGCCGCGCGCTGCGCAGGAGCTTCCAAGAGAAGAGCCGCGAGCCGTACATCCGCGAACTTGCAGGGAACCCGATGCAGCTGACGATTCTGCTGGATCTTCTCCACCAGCAGGGCGCAGCCACACCCACGCAGCGGACCGACCTCTACGACACGCACGTCGACCTCCTCCTCGCCCGCGAGGCGAACAAGCACCCCAAGGCCGTGAAGGACCACAAGGAGGAGCTGCTCGAGATCATCCCGTTCCTCGGCTGGTACCTGCACGCGCACACCGAGGAGTCGCAGATCAACGGTCGCATGAGCATCAACGACTTGAAGGCGGCGATGCGCCACTTCCAGCGCACCTACGGCAACCAAGAATCGATCGTCGACGAGCTCTTTGAGGGCGTCAGCGACCGCCTGTGGGCCCTGACCAGCCAGGTGGACGGCACCTACGAGTTCGAGGTGCTCTCCCTCCGTGAGTACTTCGCCGCCCGATTCCTGTACTACAACGCCGGCGAGGACAACCCGCACTTCGACAGCACAACGGTTTTGCGGGAGCTCCTACGCCGCCCGTACTGGCTGAACACCGCCAGGTTCTACGGCGGCAACGCGAAGGGCAGCGACGTCTACGTACTGGCCGCCGGCATCGAACAGGAACTGTCGCAGACGTCGGCCTCCGCGTCGTACCTCGCCGCGTGGGCACTGCTGACCGACGGTGTATTCCAGCGCCGGCCACATGAGGCGCGCAAGGTGTTGACGGCACTCTGCTCGGATCCGGGGGTGGAAGTCCTCCTTGCCGCGCTCGACCGCCGGGACATCACGCCCCTGCTCGAGCTGCCCAACCCCACGGAATCCGGTGCCGACCCGACTTGGTCGCGACTGACGACATTGGTCAGCAAAAACCCCGGTGACAGCGCCAACCCCCAGCGCGTGCGGGTGCTTCGAGAGCTACTCAACCAGCGCAGTGAGTCCGGGAAGTGGTGGTACGAGCAGCTCACAGCAGCCATCGGCACAGACCAGCAGAACGCGTGGCTGGCGATCGGGGCCTGCTGCGAGGCCGGCGCGGGAACCACCGCGGACTTCAACAACATGGACCTGTCCGACGGCGCCGCGGAACTCTTCCTCAGCACGGGCCTAACTCCGGAGCCCGGAAGTTCCTTCAAGGAGGCGCTGCTCACCGCGGTATTGAACGGCGAGTGCCCGTGCGTCACCTCGACCTGCTCCATGCCGGCGCAAGTCGCCGTGGCTCTGACGCCTAGTGAGTTCTTCACCAGTTCCACGACCGGGTTCATCTCCGGCGACGACCGGCAGAAGCGTCGCCGAGCTGAGGCGGTCACTCAACTCAGGAAGGCCCGTTCACCGTGGGAGGAGGTCGCCAAGAAACGCGCGTTCAGGTCCGGCTACAAGAACAGCACCTTCCCGTGGGCGGATACCGCCGCCGCTATCCACGAGCGCGTCGAACGCTGTTGGATCTCCTCGGAGATCGCGATCATCGGCGCTGCCTCACCGTTCGGGCTCGCGTACAGCAAGCACGCGGGGGCAACGGCATTCGGGTCCGCAGGTCACCCGTCCGAACTTCTTGGTCGGACACGCGCAGGTAGCGGGAACGTCGGCTGGTGGCGCGAGCAGTTGGAGACCGTCGACGATGACCTCGGCCGAGCGGAGTGGGCGTTGGCGCTGTGGTGTGCGTCGCGTCCGGCTCGGTCGTATCCGAGCTGCTGCCTGAACTCACGGACGTTCTCGGACAGCTCCCAAGCTCGCGGCGGCGGATTGTCCTACGCGCAGCAGAGCAGATCGCACGCTTCGGATGGCTGGAGAAGCGCCCGGTCACCGGCGACACAACCGACGCCGAGCTGGACGCACTCAAACGCCTTCGGGCACCGGCACCAAAGTCGAACCCAGTAGACAGCTTAGGCACGGGGTGGTCAGACGGCTTTGCCTTCGCTTCTCAGCGTCGCCCGCTCAGAACAGTGGCTCAAGGTGGACACGGCGGCCGCCTACCGCTAATCGAGGTAGCGCCCAGTGATTTGTCGTTGCAGGCAAGTTTCGTCGGCGAGACAATTGCTCAGGGCGTACCGCCCAGAAGATGGGATAGCGGATTGCAGGAGGGGGGACAATGCTGTCAGTTAGTGCTCGAGTTGCCGCGCAGAGCTTGGGTCGGCTGGTCGATCAGGTGCGTGACTCGGGGGAGCCGGTGATGATCTCGACGCCGGGCGGGGCAAAGGCCATTCTGATGCCTGTCGATGAATTCGAGTCGTTGCAAGAGACTTTGCATGCGTTGACGCAGCCCGGGCTTGTAGAGGGACTGGCGCAGGCCGATAGAGATTATGCAGCGGGCCGGACCATAAGTGGGGAAGAACTCCGCGCGCGGTATGGGCTTCCCGAGCGCAAACCGAGACGTAAGGGTTCAAGGAGTAAGGAAACGCCGTGAATGTTGCTCGGAAACAACAGATTTAGGGCTGGATGTACTCCGCCCAGGTGTTGCCGGCTTCGGCCGCGTGTTTCTGGGTGACTTGATCGCTGTAGCCGAGCATTTCGGCGATTAGGGGAGCGGGGATCTCGGAGACGAGTGTTTGTAGGGCGGTGTTGCGTGCTCCCTGCAGGTTGATGCCGAGCCGTCGCAGCCGCTGCATGATGGCCTGCGGGTCAATGTGTCGGCCGGGTCGGCTGCTGGTGAAGAGCCAGGGTGTGCCGACAGCTCCGCCGGCGGTGCGCAGGTTGGGTCGATGACGCAGGTGGTAGTTGAGCTGGGAAGCGAACGGCTCCGGAACTGGGACAGGGTCCTTGCCGAGCTTGATTTGGGTCTCCCCGCCCGCTTGGGAGATCGCGGTGGATTGCAGGGAGGCGATCTTGGTCAGCGGCTGGGCGTAGAGCAACAGCAACACGCCGGCGACGCGGTAGGGCAGACTTTCGGAGTCGCCGGTGAGCAATTCTTTGAGCCAGGCCAGGCGTTGGTCTTGCGTGATTGTGGGGGTCGTTTTCGCCTGTCGGAAGCCGATCTGCACCGCGCCGTTGAGCTTGCTTTTCTTGGCCCAGACGAAGAAGGTTCGGATGAGGTGTCGGGTGGTCGGGCCTGAGGCGAGGTACTCATCGACGTCTTGCTGTGCGCAGTCGCTGACGGTACGCCGGTGAGTGCGTTCGAGCCAGGTTAGGAATTTGATGGTTTCGGTGATCTCTTGTTTCGCAGAGCGCGTTGGGCCATCGGAGGATTGGCCGGGTCTCGATTCACTGCGGAGCCGTCGCAGATGGTGCCAAGTCGCGAACTGTTCGACCGGGGCCCGAACTGCGGGGGAGTCGATCGCGTCGAGTTTGTCGGACAGCCAGACTTCGAAGCGGGCCAGGTGTTCATCGCGTGGGGGGAGGAGTCCGTGGTGTTGCAGCAGGCTGCGCAGGTGATCGATATGGCGGCCGGGTCCTGCAGCGGTGAGGCCGTCGTGGGTCAGTGGGATGGCGCCGGAGGTGATTCCGCCGAGTAGTTCCAGCACTTGGATATTGCGTTTCCAGGTCAGGATACTTTCGGGCCGGTCGACACCGCAGAGAACTTCGATGAGCGTTCGCATGGCGGCGAGGTCGGCGGGGTGGTGCAGCAGGATTTTGCAGAGGTCTTCGCGTAGGGCGCAGCGTGCGCACTGGCCGCGGCGGTAGATTTCGCCTTCGCCGCTACAGGTCCTGCAGGCGAAGTCGCCGGGGATCCCTGCGCAGGTCAGGCAGACCGGTCGGGGGTCGGTGCGGTTTCGGCGACCGGGCAGCACGCCGTCGTGTCCACACGCGGGGCAGATGCCGTGGGTGCGCATCGCGGTGTAGAAGCAGCTGTGGCACAGCTGGTCTCCGGGCCAGTAGACGCGCAGTTTGTTGGCCATGCGGTGGCAGCGGCTGCATTCGAGGGAGCCGGTGGTGACGCGTGGTCGCCCGCGGACGGTGGAGCGTGGGCTGGGGTTAATCGTTGCCATCGGTGATCACGCGTGCTCGTCGGGGCCGAACGGACTTGTTGAGTTCGACGACGTTCGGTGGCGCAGTGGTGCCCGAGGCGGTCTTCTTCTTGCGGGCGTCGGTGGCGGTGACGGTGACGAGGTCTTCGACGCCGCAGCCGAGGATGTCGCATAGGGCGGCCAGCAGCTGTAGAGCGACGCGTTCGGGGCGTTGGTGCACGATGCGGTAGACCTGGGGCCGCGACAGGTGGATGCCGCGTTCGGCCAAGCGGGGGATGAGGTCGGTGCTGTTGTGCATGCCGTGGGCGGCCATCAGCTCAGCGAGACGCCAGGTGTAGTCGACATCGCGTTTCACGAGTTCTCCTCGCTGAACGAGAGGGCGTCTTTGACGGTCTGGTCGAGGACGCGGCGCAGCGTGCGGGTGCGGAAGTCGCTTGAGACGCCAGTGTAGAGCGAGGTGGTACTGGCGTATTCGTGGCCGGCCTGGTCTTGGACAAACTTGGCGTCCCAGCCGTCTTCGATGAGGTGGGTGATGTACGAGCGCCGGAAGGAGTGTAGATCCAGCCCTGCGGAGAGCTCGAGGTCGTTGCAGTACCGCCGAAATCTGCGCAGCAAGGTCCGTTCGGCGACCAGAGCGCCGCGCTCGCTGGGGAACAGGTCGATTCCGTCGTCGAGGTAGGGCTGACCGTGGGTGAGCCAGTCACTGATGATGTCCGGTGTCCAGTCGAACACCGTCAACACGGTGCGCCGCTTGGGCGGGGAGCCTTTCTTGGCCTTGCCGTAACGCACCTTAACGGCGCCGTAGCGGCCGAACTCCGGGGCGTGCGGGTTGCGGGAAAAGTCGACGGTCTGCAGGTGGCGGAGTTCGTTGAAACGCACGCCGTAGGAGTAGGCGACCTTGAACATCACCGCATCGCGGTAGGCCGGCAGCCAACCCTTCTTCTTGGTGGCGGCGATCAGCGTCACCTGGTCGTCGGCGTGGTCGAAGAAATCCTGCAGCTCCTGTTTGGTGAACGGACGCTTCTCCGGACTCTGCTCGTTGTCCTGAACGTGGGTAGCGGTATTCCAGGCGAAGAACACCTGAGCCGGGTGCGTACCGAATCGTTGCTCGCAGACCCGGTCCCAGCCGTAGTCCGGGTCGGCGATGTAGGAGCAGAACAACCGAAGACCGTTCTGATACCCGCGGACAGTCGACTGCGCGCGGCCCTTGATGCCGCGCAGGTCGGCGAAGAACTCCTCGGCGATGGCCGGCGTCCACGACCACGGGTACTCGTTAGTGTGCGCAATGAAGCGGCGAACCAGGCCGATGCGGTCGTCGATGGTGTCGTGGTCGAGGTTGCGGCACAGTTGCTGGTTGCGCCAGCCGTCCAACATTTCCTCGACCGTTTGGACCTCAGGATGCAGCAGCGGAACTGACCCAACCAGAAACACGCGACCGCTCTTATCGACGGGCAATTCGGCCTCCTAGGCGGTCTCATCTGATGCATCATTGAATCATCTACTGAATCATTAGCACATCGGCGCTGGTAGGTCCATCGTGAAACGAAGCTTCGCGAACGCGTGTCGCGGGGGTCGTACCGGAACGGAGGCGACCGAATCCCGTGCACGTTCCGTAAGCCGTTGGCGTCGAGGCTCTTTGGTCATCTTGATCCGATGCGTCAGGCGAGGGCGCCTCGGGCGCCGCATGATTCATCAGATGAACACGGCGTAGTTTAGTTGACATAATGTGGCTTATCGGTAATTAACCAATGCGAGTTGCATTAGGTGCAAGGACTCGCACCTCTGCGTGATGACAACGTCGGCGCAGCTGACACGCTTGACCCTCCCATTCTATCCAACGGCACCCCGTGTCATCTGTTGACCATTGCTCCAGCTCGACGTAGATTTCAATCACTTAATGAACGATTTCATTGTTAGGTGACGAGATGTGATGCCAGTTCACTTAAGCCCACCTGGCAAGTCCGCGCCGGGCCGCCCCTCGTCCGCCGACAACCTGCCAAAACGTCACAGTGACGAATTGCTATGTCCCGCTGGGACATTACACATTCTCGGTTCGACTCCCCGGTCAACGTCCCGGGCGGCATCCACGTCGTCGAGCCGACTGTCAGGTGGAGTCGGCGATGGCCGCTGAGGAGCTTCCGGGCTTCGTCCCTCGGATTCTGCGTGCCGACGATGTTTCGCTGCTACGAGCAGACGAGACCGTCTTCGACGCAATGCTTGATGGCTGGCGAGCTCAGATGCTGGCTCGTGGCCTCGAGATCGACACGATCAAAGCACGGTGCCGTGTGATCGCCCGATTCGTTGAATTCACCAACGAGTACCCATGGCGCTGGCGAGCGAATGACGTGGATCAATTCCTAGCTGAACTACGGTCGCAGGCGACACCGATCGCTCTGTCGACGCTGCGCTCGTACAGCAACGCCATATCGATGTTCTGTAGTTATGTCAGTGACAGTCGATATGGATGGGTTGATTTCTGCGAGAAGCAATTCCGTGACGTTCCGTCGCAGATCGTCTTTGAATGGAACACGCCGCAGCACACCACGGACGACGCGGTTCCACCGGGACGCCGTGCATTTACAAAGGCTGAACTGCAGCACCTGTTCGACGTCGTGGATGACTTCGTTGATGACGCCCACAGTAAGGGGTCCAAACGTTGGCTAACGGCGCTGCGTGACTCGACGGCATTCAAGATCGGCTACGCGTTTGGACTGCGTCGACGAGAACTGGTCATGCTCGACCTGACCGACTTTGGACCAAACCCGCACGTTCCCCGCTATGGCAACTTCGGTGCGATGACCGTTCGCTGGGCCAAGGGCACCAAGGGATCGGGGCCACGCCGACGGACGGTTCTGACGTCGCCCGAATTTCCTTGGGTGGTAGACCTTTTGGAGTACTGGTGCTCCCAGGGCCGGGAGCTATTTGCGACCGCGGACCGCTCCCCTGCTCTCTGGCCTAGCGAACGCGGAGACAGGCTCACGTTGGGTGCCCTCGGACGTTCATTTACGTCGTTCCGGCGGCTTGCCGGACTGCCCCCGGAACTGAGCTTGCACGCGTTGCGCCACTCGTACACTACGCACCTTCTGGAAGCCGGTTACGACCCGTTGTTCGTGCAGCAGCAGCTCGGGCACTCGTATGCCTCGACAACGTCGCTGTACACCTCGGTTTCGTCGGATTTCAAACAGAAGGTGATCCAGCAGATGATTACTCGACGCCTCCAGATGGGTGAAACCAATGGCTGAGCAACGTCGGATCGGCTTTCACTGGCATCTCAGGCGCGTCATGGCAGCGCACAACCTCTGGAAATCGACTGAGCTGCGCCCACTCCTGCGATCACGCGGAATCAATCTGTCTGACGCACAGGTGTACCGACTTGTCACCGGTGAGCCACAGCGAATTCCATCGCGAACGTTCGCCGCCCTCTGCGACATCTTCGACTGCACACCCAACGACCTGTTCGAACCCTACGTCGAAATGCAGGCAGCAGCGTCAGCCAACGCCCCGCAGCCGCGCGAACTGGGAGTGACACCGGGCAACCCGGTGGCGAAGCGTATCCGCATCGTGCAGGACGATGGCGATGGCACGACCCCGGAAGCCTGAAGACCCACAGCGGTGGCCGGTCCCCTGCGACCGATGTGGACGCCACTACCAGCTGGTCGCCAACTGGCCCAACGAATCGGTCTGTGGTTACTGCTATCAGGCGGCCAAACGCATCACCGGCATCTGCGCTTGCGGGCACCAAGGGGTACTTCCTGGCATCATCGACAACCGGCCCGCGTGCCGGCGCTGCAGTGGCGTCACCATAAACGTGGACTGCGTCAGCTGCGGCGACGAAGCCGAGCTCTACAGCGGCGGACGCTGCCAACGCTGTGTCCTCGGAGCCACCGCACAACGCCTGCTCACCAACCCCGCCACAGGGGCCATAGCACCGCCGCTGCAGATCGTCGTCGACGCGCTGACCGCCATGGAGCGCCCGAACAGCGGACTGACCTGGATCCGCCAAGCGCACGTTCAAGCCGTCCTGTGTGACCTCGCTCGCCATCAAACCCTCACTCACGAGATCCTTGACGGCCTACCGGCCGGTCGGACCTCCGACTACGTGCGCAGTCTGCTGGTCGAACACGGCGCACTTCCTTCGCGTGACGAGCGACTGGCTCGGTTCCAGGCGTGGGCAGCCACGGCGCTCGAACGCATCACCACGGACGACCACCGAAAGGTGGTTTCCCGCTTCCTCCGGTGGAACTTGGAAAAGCGGCTTCTATCGATGAGCCCGGTTACCGACTCTGCGTTCCTGCGGGCCAAGCAATCCCTCACCGTCACAATCGAGTTCTGCAACTGGCTCACCGCTGAGCACAACACTGGCATTGACCAACTCACGCAATCGCACATCGACCTCTGGCAATCAACCGGACCAACCACCCGCGAACACATCGCCCGCTTCATCCGGTGGGCCATCAAGAGCAGGCTGATCCCCGCCGATCTCGAAGTGACACCACATCGCCGCGGGACGGCGCCGCGAATGCCGATCACGGAGCAGAACGCCGTCATAGAGAAGGTCGCACATCAGCAGACGCTCCATCCTCGTGATCGCCTCGCCGCCATCCTCGTCATCGTGTTTGCGCAACGGATGGAAGACATCGCAGTGCTCACCTGGGACCGCGTGACTATCACCGCCGAAGCCGCCACCATCACGCTCGCGGATACTCCGATCGAACTGCCACCGCCACTCGATGAGCCACTCAGGGCGCTCGCAGCCAGCAACTACAACAAACAGACCGCTGCACACCCCAAGTCTCCTTGGTTATTCCGCGGCTACCGGCCCGGCATGCACCTCACACCGACGCATCTCCGAAATCACCTGCGCCCCGTGCTCGCCTCCCTGGAAGCGCGCCTCGGCACACTCAACGAGCTGACCCAGACCACCCCAATAGCGATCCTTGCCGAAACGCTCGGATATAGTCCCCAGACCCTCGAAACCCACGCTCGAGCGTCGGCGTCGACCTACGCGAGGTACATCGCCACGCGTCTGGATTGAACGCTGCAACTTGCCGATTCGACTTCGAGGTGAGCCTGGGGCTAGGTGCGAACCCAGCCCCCAGGCTCACCGGGACTACGCCGCGCGAACCTTGAGTCGGGTTCCTGCGCTGATCGCCGTTGCAAGCTCCGTCAACTTCGCGTCATCCAGCGTCAATCCGATCCGGCCGGCTTCGCGCTTTAGCGCAGCCTTAACTTCTCCCACTGCCTGACCGGCGCGGCGACTGTAAACCGAGTCGAATACCTTCTGGAGCTGTGCGTTGAACTGACGGGCAAACTCGCGCTCGAAGTTTGGGTTCATCTTGAAACCGGCCATGTCACACTCTCTGGGTGATCGTCTTGTCGGGATGACGCTTGACAGTGGCCTCAGTGACGAACCGGCCGGTAGCAGCCGAACGATGAACGGTCGACTTGTTCGACGTACCCCGACCCACTTTCTCGGTCGTGGTTCCGCTCGGGTTGCGCCGGGCGGTTGACGCGGTTACAAACCGGCCAGAGCCTGCGCTCCTATTCACACTTCGTGCCATTTGACACCTCCATATTCCATCACCTCGACCCTTCGCAGCCGGCTAGCAAGGTGAGCCATTCTGATTTGACGGGACCGTGGAGTGGATTACAGTGATGGTTCCTACACGCATCTCCGCACCCCGTCTCCGTGGCCTACACCCCACGGTTGCGGGGTGTCCTGCATCAGCAGGATAGAACACACGTACGACGAAAGTCGCCGCGGCGCGCCGTTAGTGGACACAATCTGTAGTGCCCATAGCTTCGGTTGACCACCACAGGTTGTGTCGTGGGGCAAGGGATTCTTCCATTAGGCAGTAAATCGACGCCTTTCAAGCTGGGGATCTTCGAGCGTGTGAGCCCTGCCCGGTGCGCACGCCAACTAAGGTCGATGGGAAGTTGCTAGGTCAATCGCGACCTCGCACTCGTTGGCGATGGAGGGCCATAGTGGCAGGCTTGGCGACACCGCAGCGGGTAGATCCGCGAAACCTTCTCAGTGAATGGGCGAATGCTTCAGACGAGTGGGTGCGCTTCATCGTCAGACACGTCCTCCAGGGTGGCGGGCCGCTTGGAAACGAAGAAGAGGCCGACGCATACGCACTTTTCCGACAGGAGAAGGCCTTCGACACTCGCGAACTTGCCGTGGAGCTGCCATTGGCCACCTTCGAAAGCGAGGACGAAGCGATCGAACCCCTGACCCTGACCTCACTCTCAGGGGTCACCGGCGTCAACGCCCTCGTCGAAGGTGGCCTCATCGAGCCCCATGAGGGGCTCACGATCCTGTTTGGGGAGAACGGCACTGGGAAGACGGGTTACTCGCGGATCTTCAAGGCCCTCGCCGCCAGTCGAACTGCCGACGAAATCCTCGGGAACATCGAAGAAACCTCGCCGCAGGCGAAGTCTGCCGTTGTTTCCTACACGCTGGGTTCAGAGTCCAAGACGTTCACGTGGACAGGTCAGCACGGCGTCGCCCCGTTTACCAGGATCTCAATTTTCGACAGCCCCTGCGTCAGCTTCCACGTCGATGTTGATCTTGAATACGTCTATGTGCCAGCGGTATTAGCACTCTTCAACCACGTGATCGCCGGCATTAAGGCGGTACAGGCTCAGCTAGAGCAATCTGTCCGAGATTTGAGATCGGGATCCACAAGTATCCTGCCGCGATTTCCGCGAGGCGCGACGGTTTACCCGCTCATCGAAACACTGGGGGCTGCAACAGATCTGGATCAATTGAGGGCGGCAGCGGACACCGACCCAGACGTTGACACTCGCATCGCTGAATTGCGTCGCACGGTCGCAGCGCTAGAAGCAGACACTATCGGTGCCCAGATCAAACTCCAGCAGCGCGTGGAACTGATCCTCACTCAGGCGTGTGCCGCCGCCAGTGTGGTGGCCACGTTCGACGTGGACGCATATAACCGCGAACTGGCGACGCTCGCTGGGTTGGAAAGCGACTACCGCATATTCCGAACGACCTTGTTCGAGGCTGCCGATCTTCCTGCTGAACCCGACGACACCTGGAGCGCCTTCATTGAAGCTGGTGAGACATACCAAGCACACCTCGTCGGCCTAGAAGCCCACGATCCCGCCCGCTGCCTTTATTGCCGCCAGCCGCTGGGCGACGACGCTCGGGCCCTCGTAAGCAAGTACTCCGAGTTTCTTGAAGACAAAATCACCGTCGAGATCGGCGCATCAAAGAGTCGGCTGGATACGCTCATCGAACCCGTCACCTCTACACAGGCCGGAGATGCTCAAACATACGCGAGCGAATATGCCGACACGGACGAAAAGCCCTCATTCCACGCCGAACTCGATCGAGTGCTAGCCACGACAAGCAAGCTAGTAGAGCAGTGTCAGTCGGCGGCAATCATCGAGCCGAGCCTAACCGAGCCAGCTTCGGCAGACTCCGAGTTACTCACCGCGGCGCTGACCGGCGTCACGCAGACGTTAGCCGAGTTGAGGAAGCAAGCCGCCAGCCGGGCCGAGACTCTGACGGAAAAGAAGAAGGAACTTGTCGAGCTGGAAGCCTCGGCCGAGTTGACGAAGTCGTGGACGCAGATCGAGTCACTCGTCCGCGACGCGAAGCAGGCCGACCGGCTAACGCTGCTCGCCAAGCCGATGCCGGGTCTATTACGTACGGTCACGGGTCTGGCCAAGACCGCAAGCGACCAAATGATCAACGAGAGCTTCGACGCGCTGTTCAACGAAGAATGCATCGCCCTGCGAGCGCCCGCGCTGCGGGTTGAGTTCGTGGGCCGCCAGGGCCGCGCACAGCGCAGAAAGGTCCTCAACGGTAAGCACAAGCCATCGACGGTGCTCTCCGAAGGAGAGCAGAAAGTACTCGCGATGGCCGACTTTCTTGCTGAAGCACGACTTGCGGGCATTACCGCGCCAGTTATCTTCGACGATCCTGTCTCCAGTCTCGATCACCGGCGAATCAACGAAGTTGCTCAGCGGATCGCCGCCCTTGCCGAGACGACGCAAGTAATCGTCTTCACACACGACATCTTCTTCGCGACCACGCTGCTCACACTCATGGAGGAAACAAAGCGTTGCTCGTACTTTCAAGTGACTGACGAAGACGGCAAGGGGCAGATCACTCGAGCGACCGGCCCCCGCTGGGACAGCCTGAACAACCTAAAGAGGAACATCAACGAAACGATTCAGGCAGCGAAGTCACAGCAGGGCGACGCCCGCGCGGCTCTGATACGGACCGGCTACGACTGGATCAGGGCCTGGTGCGAGGTGTTCACAGAGACGGAACTGCTACAAGGTGTGACTCAGCGCTACCAACCAAATGTTCGCATGACCAATCTGCCAAAGATCAAGTCCGGGGCACTCCCAGTCGCGATCGAGACTGTCAACCGAATCTTTGAGGAAGCATGCCGGTACATCGATGGCCACTCCCAGCCGCTGCCCAGTCTCGGCGTCGGCCCTACCCTGGCGGGGCTTGAGGCCCATTGGCTCGAACTGACGCAGGCCCGCACCGCCTACAACGCTGCCGAGTAGGTCGGCTCCACAACCGAGCTCAGAATAGCGACACAGAGATCTGATACCGGTCGGCAGAGCGGTCTAGCACAAGCCCTGATCGAACTCACACCTCTCAAGCACGCACCGGTACCAGTATACCGACCTGGGCGGATCGGGGTCGGACGGGTCTGGTGTGCGCGAGAACCCCTGGCGGACAGCCCTTGACGGGTTGACTGCACTCGCCTGGTGCGAGTGATCTACCCCGTAACGAGTCGGCGCGATCCGCCCGCGTGACTGGCGGCGTCGACTTTGGTCGCCAGTGGTCCGTGGCCGAAGGTCGGCGCTCTGGCGCCGCCGACTGACCGATGTCCGCCGCGGGTCGCCGCTCTCCAATTCCCCTGTCGACCACGCTTATTCGTCACAGTGACGAAATGGGCGCCCTCGGCAGGGATGTCCGACGTGCGCCGCTGTTGGCGAAAATCGCATGTCGGGCAGGCAAATTGAGCAATCGGCTGCGCGACCAGACGGAAAGATGACGGGGCCGGCGCTCGCCCGTCTGCGTTCTGTGTGGCAACTGTCGCGGTCGGGCAAACCTGTGAGGCCTCCCGGGGTGCCTCGAACTCCCCCGTTGGTCAGGCGTATGCAAGTGACCCGCTAGAAGGTCGGCCGGGGTGACCCGACTCGCCACCTGCGAAACGTCACTGTGACGAAATGCTATGTGCAGCAGTGCTTTTCGGTACACCGCTGATCCTGTACCGCTGCCGGCATCCGGGCCGTCCCGCCGGGCACGCCCGCCGGGACGTAGACGAGCTGAGTGCGGTGGTGATGACGCCGGGACATCATCCATTGAGGTGTTCGCGCGCGGTGGCGACGAACTCGGCGACCAGCGGGTTCGCCTCACCGATGCGGGTCGCGACGATGACGGGGCTGGCCGGAAATCCCAGCAACGGCACGGTGGTCAGGTCGGGACGAACCGAGCTGCGCCGGTCCCCGACCGGCAGAACCGCGACCGCCTGTCCGGCCGCGACGAGCTCGAGCCTGTCTTCGAAACTCTCGATGAGCGGTCCGGCCGACAGCGGGCCGGGATCGCTCGGCCGGTACGAGTCTGCCGGGAAGATCGCCCGGGCACCGCCGTGGGAACAGATGACCGACTCGCCGGGTGCGAAATCCTCCAACCCGACCGACTCCCGGCCTGCCAGCGGGTGATCGGCCGGCAGCACCAGCATCCGCGGCTCTTCATAGAGCACCGTGGTCCGCAAGCCGTCGGTCGGGACGCGCAGCGGCGCCCTGGCCACCTGCACGTCGACCTGCCCGTCGGTGAACGCACCCTCCTCGTGACAACCGAGATGGCGGGTGCCAATGTCGGCGGCGGGGTGACGGCGCCGCAGTTCCCGCACGGCGGGCGTGATGACGAGGTCCTCGACGTATCCGATGACGATCCGCCCGGTGGGCGTGTACGCGCGGGCGGTCAGCGTCGCCCGGCGGGCGGCGCGCAGAAGCGCATGCGCCTCGGGGAGAAACGCCTTACCGGCCTCGGTGAGCAGCGCTCCCTGCGGGGTGCGGTCCAGTAATGAGACACCCAGGTTGTGCTCCAGGCGCCGGATCTGCCGGCTCAGCGCGGGCTGAGCCACATGCAACTCCGCGGCCGCCCGGCTGAAGTTCAGATGCTCGGCGAGCACCGTGAAGTATCGGACCAGTCGTAGCTCCAGGTCGGCCCCGGCGTCATTCACCGGTGATCTCCATAAGCGGTCCAACCCGGCGTCATCCGGGCGTATTCCGGGCTATGCGATTTCGGCATACCGCGGTGCCGAGCAGGTCTTGGACAGCGGCGCGGGACGGCCGAACACTCGGGTGTATGAGTAGATACGACGGTAAGCGCGTGGTCATCACCGGCGGGAGCAGCGGGCTCGGGCTGGCGGCCGCGCAGTACCTGGTGGACAACGGTGCCCGGGTTCTGGTCACCGGCCGCAACCAGGACACTCTCGACGACGCCGCCCGACGGCTCGGCGAGCGCGGCATCGCGGTGCGCAGCGACACCAGCTCACTTGCGGAGATCGAGGTGCTGGCCGACCGGGTGCGCGACGAGTTCTCAACGGTGGACGCACTGGTGGCCAACGCGGGCATCGGGAGCTTCGACGCGTTCTTCGACGTCACTGAACAGACGTTCGACGAGGTGTTCGCGATCAACACCAAGGGGCCGTTCTTCACGGTGCAGAAACTGGCGCCGCTGCTGTCCGAGGGGGCCGGTGTGGTGCTGACGACCTCGGTCGCCAACCAGACGGGCTGGGATGCCCTCAGCGTGTACTCGGCCAGTAAGGCCGCGCTGCGCTCGATGGCCAGGACGCTGAGCCGCGAACTGCTGCCCCGGGGTATCCGGGTCAACGCGCTGAGCCCGGGGTCGATCGACACGGGCAAGCTGGACAAGGAGGTTCCGGAGAAGGCCGACGCGCTCAAGGCCCAGTTCGAGCAGAGCAGCCCGATGAAGCGGTGGGGCCACCCGGCCGAATTCGCTCCAGCCGTGGCCTTTCTGGCGTTCGACGCGACGTACGTCGCCGGCATCGAACTCGTCGTCGACGGCGGGGAGTCCCAGCTGTGAACGACTATGCGGGCAAGCGGGTGGTCATCACCGGCGGAACGAGCGGCATCGGTCTGGCCACCGCCAGGGTGCTCGTCGACGGACGGGCACGTGTGCTGGTCACCGGACGGACACCCTCATCACTGGAAACCGCGAAGGCGGCACTGGGGCCGGATGCGGTTGTGCTGGCCGCCGACGCCGTCACCGGAATCGATGCGCTGGCCGAACGCGCCGCCGCCGAGTTACGGTGCCGTCGACCTGCTGGTGCTCAACGCGGGCATCGCCCCCACCGGGACCATCGAGGACACGGACCCGCGGACCTACGACGAGTTGTTCGCGGTCAACACCAGGGCTCCGTTCTTCACCGTGCAGAGGTTCCTGCCGCTCTTGCCCTCCGGCAGTGCCGTGGTGCTCACGACATCGGTGAGCAACGCCAAGGGCATCGCGACCACCAGCGTGTACTCCGCGACGAAGGCGGCACTGCGCTCGATGACGCGGACGTTCGCCCGGGAACTGATCGACCGGGGTATCCGGGTCAACGCCGTCTCCCCCGGCCCGATCGACACCGGCATCCTGGAGCGGACCATGCCCGCGGCGGAGGCGCGGGCATTCCTGGAGCAGGGCGCGGCCACCAACCCGATGGGCCGGTTCGGTGAACCCGAGGAGGTCGCCAGAGCGATCCTCTACCTCGGGTTCGACGCCACCTACACGACCGGTACCGAACTGTTGGTCGACGGCGGGGCGTCCGACCTCTGACCGCGCTACATAGGCGCTGTTCCGCAACGCCTACGCAGTCCAAGGACCGCAGCGTAGGGACTTCACGATCGATACCTGCGGCCCACTGACCATCTGTCGGCTGTCCGTTGCATACTTCCTGATCGGCGGCGACGCGGTCCGACGCGCCGAAGCGTGCCCGACCCCGCGGAGTCGAAGCCCGACTAAGTAAGTTGGTCACGGGATGCACGACAAGGGGGTGACTCACCGGTGAAAGACGGCCGCTGGGTCACGATTGCCGAGTCGCAGTTCGACCACGAGAAGCAGGGCCTGGAGGCCGTCAAGAGGATCCTGCCGGACGCCGAGCCCTTCCGTGCCTGGGCGAACTTCGAGTTCCGGGACAACCGCGGCCGCTGGCATGAGGTCGACCTACTGGTTCTGGGCCGTGACCGGCTGTACCTGATCGAACTCAAGCACTACCGCGGCATCCTGACCGGCAACGATCATCTGTGGCGGCGCAACAACCGCACCGAGGACTCGCCGCTGCTACTGGCCCGCCGTAAGGCCCAGTACTTCGCCTCCCTACTCAAGGACGCCATCCGGGAGCGTGGCGGCGACGACGCGGTCAGGAGGATCCCGTGGGTGCAGGAACTGGTGTTCCTGCACCACGAGCAGTTCGTGTGCGACCTGCCGCCGAGCTCGAAAATCAACCTGTACGGCCTCGACGGCCGCGAGGGCATCACCAAACTGCCCGGCATCTCCAAGGCGCTGCTGGCCCCGGCCACGCATGAGCCCATCTCCGAACGTGACAGCCTGCTGATCGCCGGGCTGATGAAGGCCATCGGCCTGGCGCCGCGCCGCCAGCGCGAGGTCGGGTCCTGGATCATCGACGAACAGCCTTTGGCCGACGGGGAGGGCTGGCAGGACTGGCCCGCGTTCCATCACGTCAACACCGAGGACCACGTCCGCATCCGCTTCTACACCGCTCCCCCGAGCGCCACCAGGGCCGAGGAGCACGCGCGGCGCCAGGCCGTCACCCACGAGTACCACCTGCTGTCCCGGCTCACCTTCGACGGGCTGCAGGCGCCGAAAGACCTGGTCGACGACCCCGAACTCGGGATCGGGCTGGTGTTCCCGCAGCCCAAGTCGGACACTCCGCTGGACCTGTGGCTGGCCGACCACACCCTGTCGCTGGAGCAGCAGCTGGATCTGATCGCCAAGCTGGCCGACATCGTGCACTACGCGCACCGCAACCGGGTGGTGCACCGCGGCCTCAACCCCCGCTCGGTGGCTATCCGGGAACGAGCGGGCGAGCTACTCCCCCAGGTCCTCGACTGGGACAGCGCCGGCATCCTGCCCGCCAACCCCGACACCGCGGTCACCCGTCTCTCGGGTGGCTCGCTGACCCTGATGGCCGGCGCCGCCAGCGACACCGCACGACTGTTCTCCGCCCCGGAGGGACCACGCCCCACCGACCCGGCCCGCATCGACGTCTTCGGCCTGGGCGCGCTGGCGTTCTTCATCCTCACCGGCGGCACCGCGCCTGCCACCGAACGCGGTGAGCTGATCGACCGGTTGCGCCGCGACCGCGGTTTGGACCTGGCGGCCGACATGCCCCAGGTCCGCACCCCACTGCGCCAACTGGTGCTCGACGCCACCAACCCCAGTCCCGCCGACCGCATCGCCGATGTCGGCGAGTTCGTCGCCCGTCTCGACGAGGTCCGCAACCAACTGCTGCTCAAGAACGCGGGCGTCGATCCGTTGGAAGCCGGTCCGGGAGACGAGCTGGCGGGCGGGCGGTTCATCTACGAGCGCAAGCTGGGCGCGGGGTCGACTGCGGTGGGAATCCTGGTCAAGGACAACCAGGTCGGCGGCGCCCTTCGTGTGCTCAAGGTCTCCAGGGACCACGACGCGGCGGAACGCTTGCGCGCCGAAGCCCAGGTGCTCGGGCGTTTCGAGAACGACGACCGCATCGTCACCCTTCACGGTGTGGAGGAGATCGGCGGACGCACCGCGCTGATCCTGCGCTACGCGGGACGCACCACGCTGGCCGAGGAACTGAACAACCGCGGCCGGCTCTCCATCGACGTGCTGCAGCGCTGGGGCACCGACCTCCTGACCGCGCTCGTCGCACTGGAACGCAGCGGCGTCACCCACCGCGACATCAAACCCTCCAATCTCGGTGTGCACCAGAGCAGTACGCGTGCCGACACCCACCTGGTGATGTTCGACTTTTCCATGGCCGGCGTGTCTCCGGACAACGTCGAGGCAGGCACTCCGCCGTATCTGGATCCGTTCCTGGGCACCGGTGGACGCACCCGCTACGACACCGCCGCCGAACGCTACGGCGCGGCGGTGGTGCTGTTCGAGATGGCCACCGGAAAGACCCCGCACTACGGCCCCGACGCCGGCGCCCACCCGGCCACCGTCAACGACGACGTCACCGTCGAACCGGAGATGTTCGAGGCCGCCCTGGCCCCGGCGATGGTCGAGTTCTTCACCTCCGCGCTGTCCCGCGACATCTCGCGTCGACCCGGCACCGCCGAGGACATGCTGCGTGTCTGGAAACAGGCGTTCGACGCCGCCGACAGCACGGCAACAGCGCAAGCCAGCGATGTTGATGCCGAAAAGGCCGACATCACCACCGCTTTGACGGCTGCCGGCCTGAGCGCGCGCGCTGTCTCCGCGCTGGCGACGGTGTCGGTGACAACGGTCGGGGAACTGCTGGCACTGGATTCCACCACCCTGAACCGGTTGGTCGCCCGTGAGGCCAAGGACACCCGCAAGGAGATCGTCGAGCGCTACCGCGCGTGGACCAAACGCCTGGGCAAGCAGCAGCAGCGCCCGAAGGGCACCGAACTGCGCAGCCTGGACGACACCGTCGCACTGCTGCTGTCGGCGGTTTCCTCGCCGCGGTCATCGACCACGCGCCGCGATGCCGCCGCCCTGTTGCTCGGGACGACGCCCGGCTTGGACGGATTCGCCAGCAGCACCGAACTGGCCGAAAAGCTCGGCAAAGCCCCGCAGCGTGGCACCCAGCTGATCAAGGAGCTACAGGAGGACTGGGCGAACAACCCGGCCACCCGCGAACTGCTCGATGCCCTGACCGACATCGCCCTCGGAGTGATCGAGGACTTCGGCGGAGTGGCTGCGGTGTCCACGCTGACCGCCGAGATCCGCGCACGTCTGCCCGAAGCCGGCTTCGGCGGCGTCGACTCCCACGCTGAACGCGCGGCCGCCGGACTGCTACGCGTCGCTTTGGACCGCCTGCACGAACACGAAACCGCCACAGCCGAGATCACTCTCGTGCGTCGCCGGCACGGTCGCCGTCTGGCGCTGCTGGCCACCGACGAGCTGCTGATCAGCGCCGCTGAGGCGACCGCCAAACGCGCCGACGAACTGGTCTCTGCCGACCCGAACGCCATCATCCCGGCCACCCGCGCCGCTGAGGCGCTGCGCGCCGCCTTCCAGGACGGCTACAACGCCGTCGCCGACACCGACGCCACCGCACCGATGCCCAGCGACGGTCGGCTGGTCCGGTTGGCCGCGGCGATCTCCAAGCACGCCGCGGTGTCCGGTCGTGGGGAACTCCACAACAAAGCCATCTCACCGGCCGCCGCCGTGGCCGAGGCGCTGCGCGGGCTGGCGCAGAGCGAGTCGCTGTCCGCCTCACAGATCCGCAGCCGGGTCAGTGCCCGCTTCCCGGAGCTGGACCGGGTGCCGCAGCGTCCGCACCTGGACACCATCCTGGCTCAGACGGCACTGAACCTGACCTGGGATCCGGCGCGCGAGGTGTACCGATTCCCGGACGCCCAGCCGCCCAGCGTCACCACTCTGCAGACCCGCCAGCCCACGGCCCTGCCCACCACCGACACGCCTCGACCGGAGGTCGAGCAGGCAACCAACGCCGTTGCGGTGCTGCGCCGTTCGCTCGACGAGGCCGGGTTCGTCGCCATCGGGGTGCAGATTCCGCGGGACCGCCCCGGCGAGCACGAGCGGGTGGCCCAGGAACTCGCGCAGACCCACGAGGGTGAACTGGTGGACGTGACCACCGAGTTGATCGCAGGAATGCGGCAACTGGCCGACGAGCGGGGCATCCCGTGGGATGTGGTCCGCGCCGCCGACGCACCCACGGCGTCACCCCGAGACGCCCAGGGGCTGCGGGCGGTGATCGACCGAGTGGCCCCGGTGCTGCGGCAGAAGCTGCGCGCGGCGGTGTTCGAGGGTGAATACAGTTCGGCACCGTTGATCCTGACCGAGGTGTCACCGCTGGCCCGCTACGAGCAGCTGGATCTGCTGGCCGAGCTCAGCGATCTGGCTGCCCCGCGCCGCCGGCCGGTGTGGGTGGTGTTGCCGCAGTTGCACGGTCAGGTCGGCGCGCTGGTGGACCGCAAACCGATCCAGTTGGGGGCGCCGGGCGGGCAGTTCGTGTTGTGGCGGGAGGCACTGCACTCGGTGCTGACCGGTGATGATGGAGGACAACAGTGATGGCCTGGGCGGCAGCTGAATTGGTGAACGCGCTCCAGAAGCAGGTACTGGCGTTGGAGGCCGACCTGCGGGCACGGGTCGACGGGGACGACGAGTACGCCCGCCAGGATGGAGTACTTGAAGCGTGGCGGCGTGACTACGACGCGGCGTTCGCCTCCCAGCGCACCGCCGCCACCTGGTTGGAGTGGCGCAATGAGCGGGTGACCCAGGCGGCGGTTGCGTGGGTGCTGCTGACGGTGTTCGCCCGCTATTGCGAGGACAACGCGCTGGTGTCCCCGCGCTGGATCTCCGGTGCCGACTCTGATCAGCGGACACATGCCCTGGACGCCCGCCGCGCGTATTTCCAGCAGCATCCGGAGCGTACGGACCGGGAATGGCTCGGCCAGATCATCGACCACTTCTCCAAGTACCCCGCCACCGCCGGGCTGGTGGATCGGTTCTCCCCCCTGCATCTGGTGGCCCCGTCCGGTGATGCGGCACGCGCACTGTTGGAGTTCTGGTGGCAGCAGGACAACGACGGCCAGCCCCTGTACGGATTTGTGGGGGTGGACACCCGCTTCCTCGGGGACGCCTACCAGGACCTCTCCGAGTACGCCAAGAAAACGTATGCGCTGCTGCAGACCCCGGAGTTCGTCGAGGAGTTCATTCTCGACCAGACTATGGAACCCGCCCTGGCCGACCGGCCACTGGAGGGGTTCACCGTCATCGACCCCACCTGCGGCTCAGGGCATTTTCTGCTCGGGGCGTTCAAGCGCCTGCACGCCCGCTGGCAGCGCGAAGCCCCCGCCCTGGGGGCGCGCGAGTTGGTGGCCAAAGCCCTCGACGGCATCTACGGGGTGGACATCAACCCGTTCGCCGTCGCGATCGCCCGCTTCCGCCTGCTGGTGGCCGCCCTGCACGCCGCCGGTGACACCAGCATCGAACAGAACATCGGCTACACCCCCCACCTCGCCGCCGGCGACAGCCTGCTGTGGGGAGCCAACCAACAACTACTGCCCGAAGACCTGTTGGCTGGTCCGGCGATCCGCCCCGACACCACTGAGGACGCCGACGCACTCAAGAGCATCCTGCAGCGCGAACATGACGTGGTCGTGGGCAACCCGCCCTACATCCAAGTCAAGGACGCCGCTCTCAACGGCATGTACCGGCAGCTATATCGAACTGCTCATGGTAAGTACGCGTTGACTGTGCCCTTCATGGAGCTGTTCTTCCGCCTCGCGTACGGCTCAGCGGGATCGCGGCCTGCGGGCTGGGTTGGACAGATCACGTCGAACGCGTTTATGAAGCGGGTGTTTGGATCCAAGCTCATCGAGGACTTCCTGCCGACCGTCGATCTGCGAGAGGTGATCGACACCTCAGGCGCTTATATACCCGGTCATGGGACACCGACGGTCATCATCGTCGGACGAAACCAGCGCCCCTCCTCAGACACCGTGCGTGCAGTGCTCGGTATTCGCGGCGAACCCGGCCGTCCGAACAACCCCGCGAAAGGACTGGTCTGGTCGGCGATCACCGAGCACATCGGCGAGCCAGGGTTCGAGAATACCTACATCAGCGTCACCGACCTCCCGAGAACGAGCCTGAAAACCCACCCATGGAGCCTGAGCGGCGGTGGTGCAGTCGCGCTTTCGCAGGTAATCGCTGATTTGTGTTCTCAGGTGCTGGGATCTCACGCAGATATCGGTGTATGCGCTGTTATTGGCCAAGATGAACCGTACGAAGTTGCCTCGTGGAGCAGACTTCCCAGCAGAACGATGGTTGACGGATCCCTTGTCCGTGACTACTGTGCATCAGGCTACGCCCGTTTCTGGCCGTACAGGACAAGCCCCGAAGGGGGCTGGACTGTCGATTCCTCCATATTGTCCGATCCAGAAGTGTGGCCATACCGCACGACTGTTCGCAACTACATCTGGTTCGGAAAGACTAAGGACGAACGGGGACAAGCTTGGACAGAGTATGGACACCTGCACAAGCAGTTCTCAGTAGCAGACTGTCTCATCACCTTCGCGTTCGTCGCCACCCACAACCACTTTGTCCTTGATCGCGGCGGGAAGGTGTTCAACCGTTCCGCGCCGGTGATCAAGCTGCCTGCGTCGGCGTCGGTTGAGGATCATCTGCGGTTGTTGGGGGTGTTGAACTCGTCGGTGGCGTGTTTCTGGCTCAAACAGAACAGCTACCCGAAGGGTGGAGACCCTATTGGCAAAGACGGTGCACGGGTTAGCGCTGAGGGGTGGAGCGACCGGTACGAGTTCACAGGTACCACGCTGCAGGATTTCCCGCTTCCCGCCAGCATTCCGCTGGAACGTGCTGCGCTGTTGGATGAGTTTGCACAGGTTCTGCAGGCGCACTCGCCAGTCGAGGTCGCCAAGCGTGAGACTCCCACTGCCGCAGCGCTGGACGAAGCCCGTCGCGAGTCGGACCGACTCCGGGCGTTGATGATTGCCCATCAGGAGGAATTGGACTGGGAGTATTACCGTATCTACGGCCTCATCGACGATGACCTCACCTCTGACGGTGAGGTGCCGGGTGTGGCGCTGGGCGAGCGTGCCTTCGAGATCGCTCTCGCCCGTCGGGTGAGGGATGGCGAGGAGACGGCGTGGTTCGAACGACACGGCTCCACCCCCGTCACCGAGATCCCCGACCACTTCCCCGCCGACTATCGGGAGTTGTTGCAGCGGCGGTTGGATGTGATCGAATCCAATCCGCATATCCGGTTGTTGGAGCGTCCGGAGTACAAGCGGCGCTGGGCGTCTGAGTCGTGGGATAAGCAGGTCGAATCCGCGCTGCGGGGCTGGTTGTTGGATCGGGTGGAGGACCGCTCACTGTGGTTCGACCGAGAAGGCCGGCCAACACCGCAGTCGGTGGCGCAGTTGGCCGACGTCTTGGACCGCGACGCTGATTTCCGGTCGGTCTTGCAGTTGTGGGCTGGTGACCCGAACGCCACCACTGGGGCCGCGTTGGCGAAACTGCTTGCCGATGAGGCGGTTCCGTTCCTGGCTGCCTACCGGTACAAGCCGTCGGGGTTGGACAAGCGGGCGGCATGGGAGGAGACCTGGGCGCTGCAGCGCCGCGAGGACGCCGGGGAGAAGCTGGAATCCCCGATCCCGGTGCCGCCGAAGTACAAGCCCGCCGACTTCGCCAAACCCTCCTATTGGTCGCATCGCGGCAAGCTCGACGTCCCCAAGGAGCGGTTCATTTCCTACCCGGATGCTGGCCGCGACACCGATGCCACTGAATTGTTGGGGTGGACCGGTTGGGACCACGCCGAGCAAGCCCTCGCCTTGGCGTCGCTGATCAGCATGCGCATCGAGGATGGCTGGGATACCGAGCGGTTGGTGCCGCTGCTGGCCGGGCTGCATGAGCTGGCTCCATGGGTGCGGCAGTGGCACAACGAGATCGACCCGGAGTACGGCGAGTCGGTGGCCGACACCATCGACGCGGAGCTGACCTCACGTCTGAGCGAGCATCACCTCACGGTGACCGACCTGACCAGTTGGCGGCCGGCCGAACCGGCGCGCCGCGGCCGAAGGAAAACACACTCATGACCGTCCTGCTTCGCGACGTCATCGACATCCCCGAACGCGTCGGCAGCGACGACTATGTGCTGCGGCTGACCGACAGCACCGACGACGACGCGCACATCGCCGCGACCCTCGACGCCTATGTGCTGACCAAGTCGCTGCAGGGAAACTTCGAATCCGCAGTGGATCTGGTCGCCGATGCGGTCCAACAGAACACCTCCCGCGCGGCATATCTGACCGGGTCGTTCGGCTCGGGTAAGAGCCACTTCATGGCGGTGCTGTACGCCCTGCTCGGCAACCATCCGGCGGTGCGGACATCGAAGTTCCAGGCACTCACCGGGCACTACGACGATGTACTGGCCGGCAAGAAGCTGCTGCGGCTGACCTACCACCTGCTGGGCGCGACTTCCCTGGAGCAGGCTGTTCTGCGTGGCTACGTCGACCAGATCTCCCGGCTGCACCCGGAGGCGCCGCTCCCCGCAGTGCATCTGACCGACAAACTGCTCGCCGACGCCGAGAACATGCGCGCCAACATGAGCGACGACGAGAAGTTCCTCGCCGGGCTCGACGGAACCGCCAGCGGTGGTGACGATCCGTGGGGTGGCCTGATCGGCGGCGGCTGGGATCTGCCCCGTTATCAGGCTGCGCTGGCGGCCGGCCCGGAGGACCCGGAACGCCGGGCGCTGGTGTCGGCGTTGGTGGGCAGCTACTTCAAGTCCTTCACCGAGACCGCCGACTACGTCGACCTGGACCGTGGGCTGGTCGTGATCTCCGAGCACGCCAAGTCGTTGGGTTACGACGGGGTCGTGCTGTTTCTCGACGAGTTGGTGCTGTGGTTGGCGTTTTCGGTGCGCGACACCGAGTTCTTCGCCCGCGAATCGCAGAAGATCACCAAACTGGTCGAATCCTCGGGCCGCCAGCGTGCCATCCCGCTGATCTCGTTCATCTCCCGGCAGATGGACCTGCGCAAGTGGTTCGCCGACGCCGGCGCCTCCGGGGCCGAGCAGGACGCGCTGGACCGTGCCTTCCAGTACCAGCAGGGCCGATTCCGTGAGATCGAACTCGGGGACGACAACCTGGCCGAAGTCGCGCACGCCCGGCTGCTGAAACCGAAAGATGAAGCTGCGCGCGAGATCCTGGACAAAGCGTTCGCCGACCTCACGCGTGACCCCGAAGTGTGGGACGTGCTGCGCGACAGCCTCAACACCGACGACAAGCACCGCGGGGCCTCCGAAGCCGAGTTCCGGCTGACCTATCCGTTCTCCCCCGTGCTGGTTTCCACACTGCGCAACCTCTCGTCCGTGATGCAGCGCGAACGCACCGCGCTGAAGGTGATGCAGCGCATGCTGGTCGACCGGCGGGACACCCTCACCGTCAACGACCTGATCCCGGTCGGGGATGCGTTCGACTACATCGTCGAGGGCAGCGAACCCATCGACAGCCACGCCAAGAACATGTTCGGCGCGGCCCGCGACATGTACCACAACCGGTTGTTGCCGGCACTGACGGCAAAACACGGCGTCAGCGCCGAACAACTCGACAACGATCCCGAATCCGTACCGCGCGGATTCCGTTCCCACGAGCGCATCGCCAAGACACTGCTGCTTTCAGCGATCGCGCCGAACGTGCCCGCGCTGCGCGACATCACCGCCAGCCGACTGGCCGCGCTCAACCACGGCTCGATCAAAGCGAGGATGGCCGGCGGCGAGACCCGCGTGGTGTTGGGCGTGGTACGGGAATGGGCGCAGAAGGACGTCCCGGAGATCAGCGTCTCCGACGGAGCGAACCCGGTCATTCGGGTGCAGCTCGCCGAGGTCGACTACCAGTCGGTGCTGGACCGCATTCGCGCCGAGGACAATTCCGGACGCCGCCGCGCTCTGCTGCGTCGCCTGATTCACCAGGCGCTGGGCGTGGGTAGCGCACACGACGACCTCGGTGGGGCTGTCACCCGCACCGTCATCTGGCGGGGAACCCGCCGCGAGGTCGACATCGTGTTCGGCAACGTCCGTGACGCAGCCTCTCTGCCCGAGCAGTCATTCGACGCCCGGCCCGGCACCTGGCGGGTGGTGGTCGACTACCCGTTCGACGAGGACGGATACAACAGCGCCGACGACGTCAACCGCATCGACCGGCTGCTATCCGGTGCCGACCGGCGCACCGTGGTGTGGCTGCCGCGGTTCTTCACCGATGCGGCAATGGAGAACCTGGCGCTGCTGGTGAAGCTAGACTGGCTGTTCACCGGCAGCGGTGACCGCTGGACGGAGAACTCCGACCATCTCTCGGCCACCGACCGGGCCCAGGCACGCGGCATTCTGGAGAACCTCCGCAGCGGCACCATGACCGCATTCAAGAACCTGCTCAAGCAGGCCTACGGCATCGAGACTCCGGATACCAAGCACATCGCAGCGGACTCGCTGCAGTTCGATGTCCTGACCTCGCTCAGCCGCGACTTCCAGCCACAGCTGCCGCCGGCCGCCACCCTGGAGGACGCCTTCCTCAACATCATCGACCAGGCGTTCAGCGCCACCTATCCCAACCATCCCAAGTTCGAGCCGCCCGACACCGAGGTCACAGCCCGTCATCTCGAAACGGTCCGCGACTATGTCGAACAGGCCAGCACCCACCGCGACGGCCGGGTGCCCACCAACCCGGGGGCCGACCGCACGGCGGTGCGGCGTATCGCCGGTCCGCTACGAGTCGGCAAGGCCACCGAGGACCACTTCCTGTTCGACCAGACGTCGTTCGACTTCTGGGCCACCGAGCTCGACAAGGCCGCCCAGAGCGCCGAACCGGTGACCGTCGGGGCCCTGCAGAAACACATCGACTCGCTGACCCCGGCGTGGGGACTGCAGCCCGAAGCGCGCGACCTGGTGATCAGCGCCTGGGCCCTGCTGCGCAAACGAGCCTGGTTCGAGGCGGGCCGTGCGATCACCGCACCCCCATTGGGCCGGTTGCGCCCCAACATCGAACTGCGCGCCGAGGAGCTGCCCGAGCAGCAGGCCTGGGATGACGCCCGCGCCAACGCCGCCAAGCTCTTCGGCTACACCATGGCCCGCACCTATCTCACCGGAGCCAACGTCGCCGACTTCGCCGCGCAGGTCCGCACCCACGCCTCCGAAATCGCCACGGGCGTGGGGCATCTCGTGGACCAACTGGATCAGGCCTATCGAAGACTCGACGCCGCCACCGGCGCCGACGACCGGCTCACGGCCGCGCGGGCACTGCACACCGCCGCCGAAACCCTGTCCCGCACCAGCGGAAACGTCGCGGTGATCAACGCTCTCGCCGGTGTCGATTTGCCGGTGGCGTTGACGACGGCCGGGCAGATCGCCGCTGAGGCTGCCCGCGATACCACCACCTTGCGCAACTTCAAGTGGCCGCTGGTGGAGGTCCTCAAGGCTGGGGCGACCACTGGTGGTGAGGTCGGAGACAGGGCCAACGCCATCTGGAAGTCTCTGCAGGAAGCGGTGTCCATTCCGGGGCGGTCGCTATCGGACGAACTGACCACTGCGGAAAGCAGACTCGTGCAGTGGGTGGTCGAGCGGGAAGCCGTCACCCCACCCGAGACTCCGAAGCCGCCCGAATCGCCGAAGCCGCCGCAGATGCCAGTCGTCGAGCGGGAACGGGTGCTGCGCAGCGCCGCTGACCTGTCCAGCCTGGAGCAGGAGATCACCGCCGCGCTGCGGGACTCAGGCAAGAAGGTGCACGTGCGCTGGTGGCTGGAATGAGTCACCTGACTGTCACCGAGCCCATCATCCGGGCCCGGTTGGACCGGGCTGTCGACAAGCAGTACCACCGGGGTGTACTGGGATTGCGGGCCCAGCCTCACTGGGACTCAGGCACGTTCGACCACAAAGGGGTCCCGGTGACCGTGGTCCCCTGCCCGTCGGTGCTGGCCATCTGGGAGGCCATCGAGACGCGCGATCCGAACGGCTGGACCGTGGTTCTCACCGACGTCGATGACGATGACCTCGGCGACACCGTGCTGGCGCACCTGCTCGACGGTCGGCTGATCACCCCGGATCCGTGGGATGCGGTGCGGGGCAACTTCTCCGCCACGACCATCGAGCCGGCGCTGTACCGGGGCGTCGACAACGACCGTGCGGTGGCCAACGGCCTGCTCGACGTGCTCTCCCCCGACTCCTACACCCCCGCCCCCGGCGGCGTACTGACGCGTGACCATGCCATGACCACCGTCGCCCGCGACGTCCTCAAGATCGTCCGTGATCCCGGCGTCGAAGTCGACCAGTTGGCGATCCTGGAATGGAGTCGCACCGCCGACGCCTCCGTGCACCTCGCCGACCTCAAGGCCCGCGGCACCGCGGAGTTGTTCCAGGCGACCACTGCATGGCTGGCCGGCCGCGCCGGCCTGCTCGCAGAACCACTGTCGGCGCTGCTGGCCAGCGGACGGATCGGTGACCTGGTGCCGCTGGGTATCGTCGCCGGCCTGTTCTGCCAGGACAAGCCCGCGGACCCGAAGGGACTCGGGCTCTTCCTCGGCCACTACGGGCTGGCCGGCCTCAACGGCGAAGTACTCAACGTCTGGTACACCAGCACCCGCGGCCTGGTCACCAGCGCGCTCAAAGATCCGCACACCGTGCTGGCGACCGCCGCGTCGATCGCCGATCAACTGCAGATCGGCGCTGCCGCAGCGGCATCGGATCTGCTTCCCCAGGGCCTCGATGCCCGCATCAGCGCGCTGGCCGACGCCCTGGATGAGGCACTGCCTCGAGCGCTGCCCGCCGATCTGGACAGCGCGCTGATCAACGCGGCCGGCCTCGCCCGGATCGAAGCCCTGTGGGCTGAGGTCGAGGCCCACTTCCTGGCGGCCGGTTCGCACACGGTCGACGCCTTCTCCGGGGCGGTCCGGCTGGCCCGCTGGCTCGCCGCCCCTGCCGGTGCCGCCAACGGGCTGGCCGAGGCCACCGCCTCCTACCTGGCCTGTGACTCCTGGGTGGACACCGCGCTGGTCAAGGTCCGCCGCGGCGCCGAGCAACCGAAGGCCGCCGCCGCACTGCGCGCCGTCATCGACACCACGCTGGCGCGGCGGTCCCGCCACGACCGGATGTTCGCCCAGGCGCTGGCCGACGCCCCGAAACCACCTGTGCCCGTCGTGGAGAACGTGCTGCGCGACGTGGTGGTACCGATCGCCCGGCAGACCCCCACGCTGCTGGTGGTGATCGACGCGCTGTCGGTGGCCGCCGCCAACGACCTGGTGACCGCCATCCAGCAGAGCGGCTGGACCGAGGTGGCATCCGACGGCCGTCGTGGTGGCGCGCTGGCGGTGCTGCCCACCCTGACCCAGCGCAGCCGGTGCTCACTGCTGTGCGGAGAGTTGCGGGAAGGCGCCGACGACGCCGAACGCAACGGGTTCCTGGCACTGATCCGGGACGCCAAACTGGAAGCCACCGGCGGTGGTCCGGACCCGATCTTCCACAAAGCGGCGCTGGACGCGATCACCCCCGGCGCCGCGCTGGCCACCGATGTCACCAACGCCGTCGCCGACACCGACCACCGGCCGCTGGTGGCGGTGGTGCTCAACTACGTCGACGACACTCTCCACCACGCCGATCCCGGCGGCACCGACTGGACCATCGACACCATCACCCATCTGCGCCCGCTGCTCAGCGCCGCCCGCAGCGCCGGCCGCGCCGTCGTGATCACCTCCGACCACGGACATCTGATCGACTACGGCACCGGCGCGAAAGCGGAGCGCGCCAACACCTACGGCCAACGCGCACACGGCGACTTCGCCAACGTCGACCCCGAGCGCGAGATCGTCATCGAAGGTTCCCGGGTGCTCACCGACACCCACAAAGTGGTCCTGGCCGTCGACCCGGACATCCGATACGGCGCCCGCAACGCCGGATACCACGGCGGCGCCACCCCGGCCGAGGCGATCGTCCCGGTACTGGTGTTCGTGCCGGGCCAACTCCCGGCCTGGGCCAGACCGGTGGCGGCGGTTGAACCGGACTGGTGGTACCCGGGCACGCCGGCCTCGGTTCCGGTCCACACTCCGAAGGGCGATGCTCCCAGCCTGTTCGACATCGAAGAGCCGCCACAGCGCAACCCGCTGCCGGCCAAGGTGATCCGCAGCAAGGTCTACGCCAACCAGTTCAAGCTGGCCGGCCGGATCGTGATCACCGACGAGCAGATCGAGAAGCTGCTGACCGAACTGCTGGCAGCCGGTGCACACGAACTGACCCTCGCGCAGGCCGCCGCCGCACTCGGGGTCGCGACCGCCAACGTCAACGGCGCCCTGATGCAGGTCAAACGCATCCTCGACGTCGAGGGCTATGAGGTGCTGGCCGTCGGCGGCGGCGTGGTCAAACTCGATGAAGCCGCGCTGCGCGAACAATTCGGGGTGGCGCCATGACCGTGTCAGCGCGGCGGCGCCGCGAGATTCTGGATGCGCTGCGTCGTGGCACCGTGCCGTCCAACGGCCTGGACCAACTCGCCGTCGGACTGGGCCGGTTCGAAGCTGAACTGGACAACGAACTCGACGTGGTCGCCGCCGGCGGAGCGATCTTCAAAGCGGTGCGCGGCGAATACGGTTCGGGCAAAACCTTTTTCGCCCGATGGCTCGGCGACCGCGCGATGAAGAAAGGCTTCGCCGTCGCCGAGGTGCAGATCAACGAGATCGACACCCCGCTGCACAAGCTGGAGACGGTGTACCGGCGCAGCATCGAATCACTGCGCACCGCCTCAGTGCAGCCCAGCGCACTGCGGCCCATCCTGGATGCCTGGCTGTTCACCGTCGAGGACGACGCCCGCCAGCAGAACGTCGACGTCGACGTGCTGTTAGAACGCCGACTGGCCGACGTGGCCACCCGCGCACCAGTGTTCCCGATGGCGATCCGCGCCTACCGCCGCTTCGTCGCCGAGGGCGACCACGACAGCGCCGACGCCCTGGTGGCCTGGCTCGGCGGACAGCCGCACGTGGCGGCCGCCGTCAAACGCAAAGCCGGAATCAAAGGCGACCTCGACCACTACCTGGCGCTGGGATTCCTGCGCGGGCTGCTGGCGATCCTGGCCGACGCCGGCAACCCGGGCCTGCTGCTGGTCCTCGACGAGGTCGAAACTCTGCAGCGGATCCGCAGCGACGCCCGCGCCAAGGCACTCAACGCGTTACGCCAGCTGATCGACGAGGTCCACGACGGCCACTTCCCGGGCCTGTACCTGTTGATCACCGGAACTCCGGCGTTCTTCGAGGGCAGACAGGGCATTCCACTCTTGCCGCCGCTGGCTGACCGGCTGCACACCGAGTTCGCCAAGGACCCCCGGTTCGACAACCCCCGGGCCCCACAGCTGCGGCTCACCGGGTTCGACCAGGACCGCCTGGTGGAGTTGGGGATCCGGGTGCGCGACCTCTACGTCTCCGGGGTCGCCGACGCCGACCGGGTATCGAGCGTCGCCGATGATCAGTTCCTGGCTCGTTTCGCCGCCGCGGTGGCCGGTGAGCTGGGCGGCAGAGTGGGCATCGCCCCGCGGCTGTTCCTGCGCAAGCTGGTCGACGTGCTCGACAAGATCGAACAGTTCCCGGACTTCGACCCGTACACCGATTACGAGGTCAAGATCGCCCCGACCGAGCTGTCCGACACCGAACGTGCCGCGCTGACCGCGGACGACGTGCCGCTCGATCTGTGATGGACCCCTTCGACCGGCTGCATCCGGGTGTGCAGTACCACCTGGCGAACACGTTGCGGTGGAGCGGATTACGGCCCACCCAGGCAGCCGCCGTCGAACCAGTGCTGGCAGGCTCGGATGTACTGGTGCTGGCACCCACGGCAGGCGGTAAGACCGAGGCGGCGATGTTCCCGCTGCTGTCGAGGATGGCGACCGAGGACTGGCAGGGCGTCTCGGTGCTGTACGTGTGCCCCCTGCGGGCGCTGTTGAACAATCTGCAACCACGCATCGACGGATACTGCCGCTGGCTCGGCCGCACGGCCGCGGTGTGGCACGGCGACGTCACCCAGGGACAGCGCAAGAAGATCCTGGCGGAGCGGCCCGATGTGCTGCTGACGACTCCGGAGTCGCTGGAGTCGATGCTGGTGTCGACCAAAGTCGATCCCCGGGTGTTGTTCTCGGGCCTGCGGGCGGTGGTCGTCGACGAGATCCACGCGTTCGCCGGGGACGACCGCGGCTGGCATCTGTTAGCGGTGCTCGAGCGGCTCTCCAGGGTCGCCGAACGACCGCTGCAACGAATCGGACTGTCCGCCACCGTCGGCAACCCCGCCGATCTGCTGGCCTGGCTGCAGGGCAGCTTCCGTGAGCGAAACGGTGTCGTGGTGGCACCGGCTGTCGAGGCCCCGGCCGCACCAGACATCACCGTGGACTACGTGGGCTCGCTGACCAACGCGGCCAAAGTGATCGCCACCCTGCACGCCGGCGAGAAACGACTGGTGTTCGTCGACAGCCGCCGCCAGGCCGAGGAACTCGGCGCCGCACTGCGCGATCTGGACATCGAGACCTACATCTCGCACTCATCGCTATCGGCAGCCGAGCGGCGCCGCTCCGAGGCGGCATTCGCCGACGCCCGCGACACGGTCATCGTCGCGACCTCCACCCTGGAACTCGGCATCGACGTCGGCGACCTCGACCGCGTCATCCAGATCGGGTCAACGCGCACGGTGGCGTCGTTCCTGCAGCGACTCGGTCGCACTGGACGGCGACCGGGCACTACCCGCAACTGCCTGTTCCTGTGCCTGGACGACGAAGGAGTGCTGCTGGCCTCCGGGATGCTGCAGCGGTGGTCGCAGGGATGGGTGGAACCCATCACCGCTCCCCCGCACCCACGCCACATCGCCGCCCAGCAGTTGCTGGCGTTGTGTCTGCAGCAGCACCGGATCGGTGCCATGGAATGGGAGTCGTGGTGGGGCGATCTACCGGTGTTCGACTCCTCGGCGCCGCAGATCGTCGAGTTCCTGATCGCCGAAGGCTATTTCGAGACCGACGGACCATTCCTGCACATCGGACCCGAGGCTGAGCGGCGCTTCGGGCGGCGGTACTTCTCCGACCTGACCGCGGTATTCACCGCTCCCCCAGAGTTCATCGTGCTGGCCGGCCGCGAAGAGGTCGGAACCATCGGCAGCGAGCTGCTGACCGAGGAGGTCGAAGGACCCCGCCTGCTGCTGCTCGGCGGGCGGTCCTGGAAAGTCACCCACGTCGACTGGGAACGCCGGCGCTGTTTCGTCGAACCCGTCGACGAGGGAGGCAGGGCCAAATGGTCGGGCCTACCCGGCGGGTTGTCCTACGAGATCGCCCGCGCAATGCGTGAGGTGCTGTTGGGAGCATTGCCGGCCGGGGTCACATTCACCGGGCGAGCCACCACGGTTCTGGCGGAGCTCCGGGACGGCTACGCCGACACCGTGGACGCCGACCGAACAATCGTGTTCCTGCCGATCGACTCGACCGGGCGGTGGTGGACCTGGGCGGGCACAGCTGCTAACCGGACGCTGCAGGCATCGCTGCCCTCTGTTGTCGACCCCCGCCAGCGCATCGACGAGAAGTCGATCCGGTTGCAGCCCGGCGTGACTGTCGCCGAGCTCTCCGCAGCCCTGTCGGACGTGCAGTGGCGCGACCCCGATGTGGACGAGAATGCGCTGCGAGGGTTGAAGTTCTCCGCGGCGCTGCCATCTGAGTTGGCAAAGCAGACGCTCGCAGCGCGTCTCGGTGATATCCAGCATGCTCGCGAGGTCTTGGCGGAGAAGCGGTCGATCGTGAGAACGAGTGGTTGAGATGGTGACAGAAAGGCCATCGAATACCCGGGATTACTCAGAATGGAGACGATGACTTGTCCCGATTCGCGCCACGGATACAGTCGACATCCCTGCTAGGCCGACTCTTCGGATCTGGTGGGGAGGATTCCCGTTCCAGGCTTGACCGATGGCTGGAGGACACCCTCAAGCGCGAATTGGGGTTTGACTCGATTGATCGGGACGAAGACGGCGACATTGTGATCCCGCACGGAAGTGCGGTCGTGTTCATTCACACCGCGGACGACGATCCGCCGCGAATCGAGATCTTCGCCCTGCTCCTGGAGGATTTCACGATGCGGCCCGAGGTGTTCGCTGCCGTGAACTCCATCAACCGGAAGACGCCATTCGCAAAGGCGATCGTTGATCCGGATAACGCGGTGATCGTGCTGGGTGCGGAGTTGTTTATCTTCGATGAGATATCTCCGGAGCAGTTGATCGCGACCATCGAGCTCGTCGCAGACCGGGCCGATCATTACGACACCCTCCTGCAGAAGCGTTTCGGCGGCCGGACCATGCTGGACGACGACGAGGGTGACGAGTTCGATGTCTAACGCCCCAGCACGATTGCTCAGGCAATTCAGCGACGAGATCATCGACCTAGCGGAGCGCGTTGTGCGTTCGACCGCAGTTGTACGGGGCCAAACCCACGATTTCGAGGAAGAGGGCGGATCTGCGTTTCTCTACGACCCCGAACACCTGGTCACAAACAATCATGTCGTCGAAGACTTGGTCGACCCCATCCACGTGCAGCTTCCCGGGGCACCGGAAACCGAGGCGCGAGTTGTCGGCCGTGATCCGCTGACCGACCTGGCTGTCCTTCGGGTCGACCCCCAATCAGCTGAGCCACTGGCTATTTCCCCCGATGGCGCGCGACTCGGCGAGATCTGCTTCGCTTTCGGCAGTCCACTGGGCGCTTTCCCGGAAAGCATCAGCATTGGAATCGTCAGTGGCCTCAAGCGAAGCCTTCCGACCGGCGACAAGCGGGCGATCTTCGATGTCATCCAAACAGATGCCGCCATCAATCCGGGAAACTCCGGAGGACCGCTGGTGAACGTCGACGGCTTGGTCATCGGAGTAAACACCGCGGCCATTCCCGAAGCTGACGGTATCGGCTTCGCTGTCCCCGGGGACACAGTGGCCGAAACCGTTCGAGAGCTCATCACCTACGGTGCGGTCGAAAGAGCCTCCCTCGGCGTCACCGTTGCCAGACGGGCCGTCGACCGTGCACCGGGTGGCCATGCTCTTGTGGTGACAGCCGTGCGGGACAATGCCGCGGGGCCATTCGAACCTGGTGACGCGATCATCTCTGTCGGCGACCGCGAAATCCACTCCCAGAACGACCTATTGCGCGCCTTACGGCGCGACGTAGTCAACCGGCGTGTGAATGTCGTGGTGCTACGCGGAGACTACGAGGTGTCGGTCGAATGCCGCCCGCGCAGCGTACGGACCTCCGGTTAGTGGCATTGAGCAGATAACGTGCCGCTAAGAATCCTGGCGTGAGAACCGGGATGACGTGACAACCGTAGGCGGTGGAGGGCATTCGCTGGAGTGAGGGGGGTAGATGGACCCGCTTGGCGGTGGGGAGCAGAGGAAGATGCGGAGGTAGCCATGGCGCACGACAAATCCGACCCCGCTCCCGACTACGACGACCTTCCCGACTACAGAAGGTTCGCCCGTGATATTGGACAACAGGTGGCCGCCGGTCGGACGCCGAAAGTCCTATTGCACAACGGCCGGGCATTCTGGAAGCTCACCGAACCCGACAGCGGCGCGCTCGCCTGGCTGGCATTCACTCGGCCGAACGCGCGGTCGGCACTGGACCGACGCAAGGTGTGGACCCTGGTCCCGCATCTGCAGGAGTTCCTGGCGAACTGGTTCGTCACCGTCGACCATGAGCTCATCGAGCAGAACCGTTGGGTGCACACAAACATCGACATCTATGAGGCGCGCGAGCTGGCACTGCTGGTTCCGCAGCCCAGCGTCGAGGACATCAAGCGGATCACCCGACCCGAAGCGGTTCTGACCCTTAACGACGTCGACCGGCACAAGGTGTCAACGGTACTCGGTAACAGCACTGCTCAAGCGTTGAAGGCTCGACGATGACTTACGTGGACAGACACGATTTTCTGGACTGGGCATACAACGATCTGCTCGCCAACGTTACTCGCGGAGTGCTGGCCGAGTACATCGTGGCCAAAGCGCTCGGCATCCTGGACCGGAAGCGCGTCGAATGGGATAAGTACGACCTGCGGTACGGCAACATCGGGATCGAAGTGAAATCGGCTGCCTACGTGCAATCGTGGGAATCCAAGGGGCCGTCCACGATCTCGTTTGGCATCGGCCCGAAAAGGGGCTGGGATGCCGACACCAATACCTATGCACCGAGTGCGATACGCGGTGCTCAGGTATACGTCTTCTGTCTGCTGAACGGTACGGACCGCTCAACGGTCAACCCGCTAGACCTCGCGCAGTGGACCTTCTACGTCCTGCCGACGAGAGTTCTCAACCGTGAAGCACCGAATCAGAAGACGATTCGCCTGGAACCGCTGAAGAAGCTCGGTCCGCGCGAGTGCACATTCGACGGACTCAAGGCCGCCATTGAGGACGCGGCTTCGCCGGGGGCTGCGGAATGAATCGCTTGTAAGTCTTTACACGGCTGGCCCGGTGCTGGCTGACAGGATCGGTGTCGCCGTCCTGGCTGAGTGTGACTCATGAATCGCCTGGCCCCTGTGAGGGGTGCTCTTCCCAGGATCTGTCCATTTGGCC
>Ga0180218_1000185_pt1 | contig 85245 bp, 71 predicted proteins | sample eDN3rd37CKraftBY_FD_151334 | JGI IMG/M metagenome (GOLD analysis project Ga0180218, IMG submission 151334) | Enriched backyard soil microbial communities from Emeryville, California, USA - eDNA 3rd pass 37_C Kraft BY (version 2) (version 2) | ecosystem: Environmental > Terrestrial > Soil >... | reverse complement strand
GAACACCCTCACCGCCCCGATCCCGGTTCCGCCGCCGATCGCACCGGAGGGCCTGCCCGGCCCCGGGCAGGTGGCGGCGGTCGCGTCCGACGCGGTGAAGTCCCTCGCCTCCGAAGCTGCGTCCGCGGCCGGATCGATGTTCGGCGGATCCGGCGACGGCTCCGCCCCGACCCGGGCCGCGTCCGTGACGCCGACGATGCCGTCGGCCGGCGGTTCCATGTCCGCACCGTCGGGCTTCGGCGGCGCCGGGCTCACCGGGTCCGGTCTCGGAGCGGGAACCGGCGCGGTCCCCGCCTCATCGGTCCCCGGTGTGTTCCCGGGACCGGCGGCACCCGTGGGCTCGGGCACCGCCGGTCCGGTCCCCACCGCGGCCGGACGCCCCGGCATGTACGGCGGCGTCCCGTCGGCCGGTACCCACCGCGGAGACGACCGGACCGATCCCCGTGGCACACCCGGCTTCCTGGTGTCCGCCGCGAACTCGACCGAGGTGGTCGGGGAAATGCCGAAGGTCGTACCGGCGGTGATCGGGGGCATCGACGACCGGTAGGCACCGGATTACGCTGTGACCCGAGCGGGTATCTGAGGTAGATGGGTCGTGCGGGAATGGTTCGACAGCTGGGCGTCGAAGAGGAATTCCAGCTGATCGATGCGAAAACGCGCCGGCTCGTTCCCCGGGCCCCGGAACTGCTCGCCCGGCTCCCGCAGGACACCTACGTCGACGAACTGCAACGCTGCGTCGTCGAGGTCAACAGCGAGGTCCACCGGGAGCTGTCGAAACTCCGCGCGGATCTCGTCCTTCGTCGCTCGCAGCTGGCGGCGGCCGCCGCCGAACTGGGCCTGGGGGTCGCCGCGGCCGGTGCCGTCCCGCTCGCGGTCCCGGAGGAACTCCAGGTGAGCGAGACACCACGCTATCGCCGGATGCTCGCCGACTATCAACTGCTCGCGCGGGAGCAGCTGATCTGCGGCACCCAGGTTCACGTCGATGTTCCCGACCGGGACGAAGCGGTGCAGGTCGCGAACCGGATCGCCCCGCACCTGCCGGTCTTCCTGGCGCTCAGCGCGAGCTCACCGTTCTGGGCCGACGGCACCGACACCGGTTATGCGAGCGTGCGCAGCCTCGTGTGGATCCGGTGGCCGAGCACCGGGCCCGCGGCGCCGGTGTCGTCCGCCGCCGAGTACGACCGGCTGATCGCCGATCTCGTGTCGAGCGGGGTCATCACCGATCCGGGCATGGTGTACTTCGACCTGCGGCCGTCCGCGCATCAACCCACTCTCGAACTGCGGGTGTGCGACAGCTGCCCGTCGGTCGACACGATCACCCTGGTCGCCGGTCTGTTCCGCGCGCTCGTCGAACACGAGTGCACGGCACTGCGCGAGGGGGTACCTCCCATCCGGGCGAACCCCACCCTGATCCGCGCCGCGATGTGGCGGGCCGCCCGCTCCGGGCTCGAGGGCGACCTGGTGGACGTCGAGGCCGCGGTACCGCGACCGGCCGTGGAGATGATCGACCGGCTCACCTCGTTGCTGCGACCGGAACTCGAGCAGTTCGGCGACTGGGACACCGTCTCCGAACTGGCCGCGGCAGCCGCCCGCATCGGCAGTTCCGCGGCGCGGCAGCGACGGGTGCTGCGCCGGCGCGGCAAGCTCACCGACGTCGTGGACCTGCTGCTCGCCGAGACCGCCGGCCGGGTCCACGAGGTTCCGGAGGTCGCCGACCCCCACGGGACGCTGCTGCACGGGTACGCGCCGCTCCGCGCGGACGACGCCACCGACGGATACGACGAGGCCGTCGACGCGCGCGGCCGTCCGCGCCCGGAGTACGAACACGTGCTCACCACGCTGGCGCGGCTCGGAGCCGATACGCTGCGGACGGCGCAGGACGACATCGACCGCGAGCAGGGCCTCGACGGGGTGGTGTTCCGGGTCAGCGGCGAGGCCCGGGCACGGGTCTTCCCGATGGATGTGGTGCCCCGGATCATCACGGCCGAGCAGTGGGAACACCTGGTTCCCGGGCTCGAGCAGCGCGCGCTGGCACTCAACGCGTTCCTCGTCGACGTGTACGGGGACGCCGCGGTGATCCGGGACGGTGTGATGCCGGCGGAGGTGCTCGACCGTGCGCCCGGGTTCCGCCGGAGCGGCGCCGCGGCCCACCTGCACCGGGTGCGCGCACACATCTGCGGCATCGACCTGGTCCGGACCGATCCCGGCCGGTTCGTGGTGCTCGAGGACAATCTCCGGGTGCCGTCGGGCGTCGGCTACGCCCTGGCCCACCGCGCGATGACCCGCACCTTCCTCGGCGGACTCCTCGAGGGCTCCGATGTCCTCGATGTCGAGGACACCACGGACCTGATGGTGAAAACGCTGCTGGCCGCCGCTCCGCCCCGGGCCCGCGGCGACCGTGCGGCCGCGGTGGTGCTGAGCGCGGGCCCGCAGGATTCCGCGTGGTTCGAACACACCATGCTCGCGGAGCGCACGGGTCTGCCGCTCGCCCAGACGCAGGACCTGTCGGCCCGCGACGACGTCGTGTACGTCCATCGGGGGACGACGAGGTCGCGCGTCGATGTCCTCTACGCCCGTGTCGACGAGGACATGCTGCTGTCCTCCACCGGCTACGACGGGCAGCCGCTGCGGCCGGGTCTGCTCGGCGCGCTGCGTGCGGGGACCGTGACCGTGGTCAACGCCCTCGGTAACGGGGTGGGCGACGACAAGGCCGTCTACACTTATGTGCCGGCGCTGATCGAGTACTACCTGGGTGAGCGGCCGTTGCTCGACCAGGTCCCGACGTGGGTGTGCGCCGAACGCGAGCAGCGCGACCACGTGCTGGACCGGCTCTCCGAGCTCGTGGTCAAGCCCATCGACGGATTCGGCGGCAACGGGATCACGATCGGCCCGGAGGCGACACCGGCCGAACTGGCGAGGCGCCGCCACGATCTGCTGAGGCAGCCGGAGCGATTCGTCGCGCAGGAGGTGGTGCCGTTGTCCACGCACCCGACGTTCGACGGCACCGGGTTCTATCCGCACCACGTCGACCTGCGTGTGTTCGTGCACGTGCGCGCCGACGGCGAGGCGGTCACCGCGCATGTCGCGCCGGTGGCGCTGACCCGCGTGGCACCCGCCGGAAGCATGATCGTCAATTCTTCCCAGGGCGGCGGCGGCAAGGACACCTGGATCCTTCGGTCGGCGGGCGGGCCGCCTACCGGCCGGAGGGAGCGCTGACGTGTGCGGGGTGTGCGGCGAGATCCGGTTCGACGGCAAGCCCGCCGACACCGGTGCCGTGTCCCGGATGACCGCGTCGATGGCACCGCGCGGCCCCGACTCCGGCGGAATGTACGTGCAGGAGTCGATCGCCCTGGGACACCGTCGGCTGAGCATCATCGATCTGTCCCCGCGCGGCCGCCAGCCCATGATCGACAGCGACCTCGGGCTCGCGCTCGTGTTCAACGGGTGCATCTACAACTACCGGCAGTTGCGCGCCGAGCTGGAGGCGGCCAGCTACCGGTTCTTCTCCACCGCGGACAGCGAGGTGGTGCTCAAGGCATTCGATCGGTGGGGCACGGACTGTGTGCGCCGCTTCGCCGGGATGTTCGCGTTCGCGATCGCCGACACCGACACCGGGGTGGTCACCCTCGCGCGCGACCGGCTCGGGATCAAACCGCTGTATCTGGCCGAGTCCCCGGGCCGGCTGCGGTTCGCGTCGACGGTTCCGGCGCTGCTGCACGCCGGTGACGTCGACACCGACCTCGACCGGGTGGCGCTGCACCATTATCTGAGCTTCCATTCGGTGGTGCCGGCCCCGCGCACCATCTTCCGGGGTATCCGGAAGCTGCCTGCGGCGACCGTGCGGGTGATCCGCCCCGACGGCCGCAGTGACGACATCCGGTACTGGCAACCGGTGTTCGGACCGGACCCGGACCGCGCCTCGTGGACCGAACCCGATTGGCAGCACGCCCTGCTCGACGCCCTGCGCACCGCGGTGTCGCGACGGATGGTCGCCGATGTGCCCGTCGGGGTTCTGCTGTCCGGCGGCATCGACTCGAGCCTCGTGGTCGCGCTGCTCGCCGAGCAGGGCCAGCACGGTCTCGAGACATTCAGCATCGGATTCGATTCGGCTGCAGGAGAATCCGGGGACGAGTACGAATACTCGGATCTGGTCGCCGAGACGTTCGGCACCGCCCACCACAAGATCCACATCGATTCCTCGCGTCTGCTGCCGGCCGTGCCCGCGACGATCGCGGCGATGAGCGAGCCGATGGTCAGTCACGACTGTGTCGCGTTCTACCTGCTGTCGGAGGAGGTGCGCCGATCGGTGAAGGTGGTCCAGTCGGGTCAGGGTGCCGACGAGATCCTCGCCGGATACGACTGGTATCCCCCGATGCTCGGCGTCGCGCGCGACCGGTCCGCCGAGACGTACGCCCGCGTGTTCGTCGACCGTTCCCACGACGACATCGGCGCGCTGCTGTGCCCCGACTACCATCTCGACCACGACGCGAGCAGCGAGTTCCTGGCCGCGCAGCATGCCGAACCCGGCGCTCATACCGCGGTCGATGCGGCGTTGCGTCTCGACACGACCGTCATGCTCGTCGAGGACCCGGTCAAGCGGGTCGACACGATGACGATGGCGTGGGGCCTCGAGGCGCGGGTCCCGTTCCTCGATCACGAGTTCGTCGAACTGGCCGCGACCTGCCCGCCCGAACTCAAACTCGCGTCCGGCGGCAAGGGCGTCCTCAAGGACGCGAGCCGGGCGCTCCTGCCGAACCGGATCATCGACCGCACCAAAGGATACTTCCCGGTTCCGGGAATCCGGAATCTCGACGGGGAACTGCTGACCCTGGTGCGCGACGCCCTGCACAGCCGCGCCGCGCGCGAACGCGGCCTGTACCGGCCGCACACGATCGACGCACTGCTGGCCGCACCGAACGACACCCGCACCACACTCGGCGCGAACGCGCTCTGGCAGGTCGCGCTGCTCGAGTTGTGGTTGCAGTCGATGGACGAGCAGACCGGGACGAGAACCGCGCAGCCTGCGCGGGTGCAGAAGGAGTGAGCCGGGATGGATGCGGTACCGGAGGGCCCTACGCATGTGCGTTTCACGTCGGGTGCGTCGATGTCGCCCGATGCGACCGGGTTCGCGCACATCGTCGACGACGGCGGCTATCCGTGGGCGGTGCAGCGCTTCCTGACCGGCCGGTCGGCCGGGCCCTCCCGTCGCGTGGACCTGCCCGTCAGCGGTCCGGTCACGCGGATCCAGCACTCCGAGGACGGCCGGTGGCTCGCGCTCGAGGTCGCTCCCGACGCCGGCACCCGCACCCAGGTGTGGGTGGTGCAGACCGATCCGGATGACCGCAGCGCGCGGCGGCTCGACACCGCCGATGACGGCTCGACGGAACTGGTGTGCTGGGACGGTCCGCTCGTCGCGGTGACCGCGACCGATGAGGAGGGTGTCGCCGAATCCCGGCTGATCGATCCGCAGACGCTGGAGTCGGTCGTGCTCGATCGCCGAGTCGGTGGACATCTCGTGGATTCGTGGGACGGTTCGGCACTGCTGCGCGTCGGGCCACGCGGACATCGCGAGCTGTTGCTGCTGCGCGCCGACGGAACACGGACACCGTTGCTGCCCACCGATTTCGGATCGACCACCGATGCCGGGGTCATCCTCGACGACCACCGCCTGCTCGGCGGGCTGGACCGGTACGGGTCCCCGTGGGCGTCCAGCGACGGTGAACCGACCCGCTACGTGCGGGCCGTGGTGCGCAGCGATCACGGTAGCGAGTTCGCGCGACTGCTGGGTGTCGCCGTGTCCGACGAGGGCGTGTCGTACCGGGTCCTTGCCGAGCGGCCCGACGCGGACCTCGACGAGTTCGCCGTCAGCGAGGACCACACGACCGTGGCCCTCCTGTGGAACATCAAGGGACTCAACGAATTACAGATGCTCGACCTGAGGGACGGCTCGCTGGCGCCGCCGATCCTGTTGCCCGGGCTCGTCGCGTCGGAGCTCTCGCTCAGCGCGACCGGCGCGCTGCTCGCGGTGACGGTGGAGGGCCCGGGGATGCCGCCGTCGGTCGAACTGGTCAATCCCCGTTCCGGCGACTGGGTTCCGGTCGAGCATGCACGCACCCGCATCGACCCGGCGGTGGCACCGGAGCTGCTCGAATTCGAGGCTCGGGACGGAATGCCGTTGTCCGGCTGGCACTATCGCGGCGGGAGCGAGCCGGGACCGGTGATGCTGTACTTCCACGGCGGCCCGGAGGCCCAGGAACGGCCCGGGTACAGCGACTACTTCCCCGCCCTGGTGGACGCCGGGATCACCGTGTTCGCACCGAACGTCCGGGGATCGGGTGGATTCGGGCGGACGTTCATGCACGCCGACGACCGGTACGGGCGTTTCGCCGGCATCGACGACGTCGCGGACTGTGTGCAGTTCCTCGTCGAGCGGGGCATCGCCGACCCGGCGCGGATCGCGTGTGCCGGCCGCTCCTACGGCGGGTATCTCACGTTGGCGTCCTTGACCTTCCATGCCCCGCTGTTCGCCGCGGGCGTCGCGATCTGTGGCATGAGCGACCTCGAGAGCTTCTACGCCAACACCGAGCCGTGGATCGCGGCCGCAGCCTACCCGAAGTACGGGCATCCGGTCCACGACCGGGAACTGCTGCAGGAGCTCTCCCCGATCCACCGGATCGACGACCTGAAGGCTCCGCTGCTGGTGGTGCACGGCGTGCACGACACCAACGTGCCGGTCGGCGAGTCCGAGCAGATCGTCGCGGCCGTGCACGCCCGCGGCGGCGTCGCGGATTTCCTCCTGTTCGACGACGAGGGCCACGAGATCGTCAAGCGGGAGAACCGCCGTGCCCTGGCCTCGGCGATGGTCGACTGGCTCACCACACACCTGGGAGTGAGCCGGGTCGAGGAGGCCGCACGATGAGCGTCTCGTTCGAACAGCTCGTGGCGTGGCGGCGCGATCTGCACGCACACCCCGAACTGGGGTTCGCCGAGCACCGCACGACCGCGGTGGTCCGCGACCATCTGCGCTCACTGGGCCTCGAGCCGGTGACCTTGCCGCGCGGGACCGGACTGTGGTGCGACGTGGGTCCGCCGAGCGCGCACTGCATCGCCTTGAGGGCGGACCTCGACGCGCTGCCGCTGACCGAGGCCACGGGTCTGCCGTTCGCGTCGACGGTGCCCGGGGTGTGCCACGCGTGCGGACACGACGCGCACACCGCGATCCTCATGGGAGCGGCCGCCGAGCTCGCCGAAGACCCTCCGCCCCACCGGGTCCGGTTGATCTTCCAACCCGCGGAGGAGGCGACGCCGGGTGGCGCGCTCGAGGTCGTCGCGGCCGGGGTGCTCGAGGGCGTGTCGAAGATCTTCGCCCTGCACTGCGCCCCGCAGTTCCGGGTCGGCATGCTCGCGACCCGGGCCGGACCGATCACCTCGTCGAGCGATGCGGTGACGGTGCGCTTGTCGTCCGCGGGCGGGCATTCGGCGCGGCCCTATCTGACCGGCGACCTGATCCACGCCGCGGCGGTGCTGATCACCGGCCTGGCGTCGGTGCTCGACCGGCGCGTCGACGCGCGCAGCGCTACGGTCCTGACGTGGGGCAGGATCTCGGCGGGGTACGTGGGCAACGCGATCCCCGAGTCCGGGGAGCTGGTCGGGACGCTGCGCAGCGCGTCCCACGCGACCTGGGCGAGTCTCGAACCCCTCGTGCGGCGCACCATCGGCGAACTGCTCGCGCCGTACGGGGTCGGGCACGAACTCGAGTACGTGCAGGGCGTTCCTCCGGTCGTCAACGACCCGGATTGTGCCTCGGACCTGCTCGAAGCGATCGAGACGGTCGTAGGGCTGGACAACCTCGCCGAGGCCCAGCAGTCCAGCGGCGGTGAGGATTTCGCGTGGTACCTCGAAAAGATCCCCGGCGCGATGGCGCGGCTCGGCGTCTGGGACGGGGTCGGGCCGCGCTGCGATCTGCACCGCCCCGAGTTCACCCTCGACGAACGCGCCCTCGTGCACGGGATGCGCACCTTCGTCGCGCTGGCCCGGAAGGGGTGACGCGGCCGACGGGCATGACCCCGACAGCGTCGGCGCGGTCGGCCCCGCTCAGTCGACGAGCGAGGCAACCTCGTGATCGGTCAGGGTCGTCTGCGGCACCCGGCCCGCGTTGCGGGCCAGTTCGACCGCCCGGTACAGCGGCCGCTCCCCCACCGCCGCGCTGCGCGCCTCGGCCCGCAACTGTTCGACGAGGACCGACGACACCGCGGCGGCCGGCGCCACCTCGGCGGTGGCGAGGGCATCGGCGAGCCGACGCAGCGCGAGCACGTCGAGTTCGCGTCCGCCGCCGTCCGCGTACAACGCCAGCGGCACCGACACGAGCCCGTGCTCGCCGTCGTTGACGCGGAGGATCACCTGACTCACTCGCGCGACACGCACGAGCAACTCGACACCGGCCAGGTGCCGCAGGTCCACGCTGCGCGAACGAACCGGTCCCGACGCCACGAGCACCGTGCCGTCGAGGCGCAGATGCCGGCGGGTCACGACGAATGCGCCGACGGCAGGAGGCAGCCCGAACAGCAGCCCGAGCGCGATGGCGATCGACGTCGGCACGAACAGCCACGCCACCCCGGCGAGCACGATGCCGAGGAGCACCGATGCGAGCGCGACGCGGCGGGCACGCGGCAGCAGGAGGTGCGGCGGCAGCAGGTCGAGGGACACGGATTCGGGCGCAGGCCCGTCAGTCCCCGGCAACGACCTCACCCACGCGCGCGACTGCATCGGCGAGCGGCACGGTCTGCTGCTCGCCGGTACGCAGGTCCTTCACGACGATCTCGCCGGCCTCGAGTTCACGATCGCCGAGGACCAGGGCGACGACGGCCCCGGACTTGTCGGCGGCCTTCATCGCGCCCTTGAGTCCGCGTCCTCCGTAGGCGAGGTCGACGCGGATGCCCGCGCCGCGGAGCTTGTGGGCGAGCGGAACCAGTGCGGACTTGGCGGCGTCGCCCATCGGCACGCCGTACACCTCGCAGCGGGCCGGGGTGGCGGCGCTCTTGCCTTCGGCGGCGAGCGCGAGGATCGTGCGGTCCACACCGAGACCGAACCCGATACCCGACAGCGGCTGTCCGCCGAGCTGCTCCATCAGGCCGTCGTAGCGGCCGCCGCCGCCGATGCCGGACTGGGCACCGAGGCCGTCGTGCACGAACTCGAAGGTGGTCTTGGTGTAGTAGTCGAGGCCACGGACCATGCGCGGGTTGACGACGTAGGGCACCCCGAGTGCGTCGAGGTGGCTCAGCACCTCGTCGAAGTGGGCCTTGGCGCTGTCGGACAGGTGGTCGAGCATGAGCGGCGCGTCGGCGGTCATCTCCCGCACCTGGGGGCGCTTGTCGTCGAGCACACGCAGCGGGTTGATCTCGGCGCGGCGGCGAGTCTCCTCGTCGAGCGGCAACCCGAACAGGAACTGCTGCAGCAACTCCCGGTACTGCGGCCGGCAGGTCTCGTCGCCGAGCGAGGTGACCTCGAGGCGGAAGCCTTCCAGTCCCAGGCTGCGGAAACCGGCGTCGGCGACGGCGATGACCTCGGCGTCGAGCGCGGGATCGTCGACGCCGATCGCCTCCACGCCGACCTGCTGCAGCTGCCGGTACCGGCCGGCCTGGGGCCGCTCGTACCGGAAGAACGGGCCCGAGTAGCTGAGCTTGACGGGCAGCTGGCCGCGGTCGAGACCGTGCTCGATGACCGCGCGCATCACACCGGCGGTGCCCTCGGGGCGCAGCGTGACGGACCGGTCGCCACGATCGGCGAACGTGTACATCTCCTTGGTGACGACGTCGGTGGATTCGCCGACACCGCGCGCGAACAATCCGGTGTCCTCGAAGATCGGCAGCTCGATGTGCCCGTACCCGGCCAGACGCGCGGCCCGCGTCAAACCGTCGCGCACGGCCACGAACTCCGCGGACTGCGGCGGAACGTAATCCGGGACACCCTTCGGGGCCGAGAACGTGGAGACCTTGCTCACCTGTCGCTGCTTTCTCTCGTCGGAACGATGTGCGTGTGGGCCCGGATCAGCGGGTGCCGGCCAGGCCCGTCAGGAAGGGGTTCGACACCCGCTCCCGACCGATCGTGCTGGACCGTCCGTGCCCCGGAAGGATGTTCGTGGCGTCGTCGAGCACCAGCAGTTTCGCGGCGAGCGACTCGAGCAGCTGCTCGTGGTTGCCGCCGGGCAGGTCGGTGCGGCCGATGGACCCCTCGAACAGGGTGTCGCCGGTCAGGGCGACCGGAACCTCGGTGCCGTCGGGGGTGGTTGCGACGGTGCGCAACACCACCGATCCCTGGGTGTGGCCGGGGGTGTGGTCGACGACGAAGCGGATCCCGGCGTGCTCGATCTCGTCGCCGTCGGCGAACTCGATCACCTCGTGCGGCTCGGTGAAGGTGGCGCCCTGCAGGAACGGTGCCAGGCTCGAACCGAGTCCGACTCCCGGATCGGTGAGCATGTGCCGGTCGCCGGGGTGGATGTAAGTGGGGATGTCGTACCGGTCCGCGACCACCTGCGCCGACCAGATGTGGTCGAGATGCCCATGGGTGAGCAGTACCGCGCGCGGACTCAGGTCGGATCCGGTGAGGAACTCGTTCAACGGTTCGGCGGCGTCCTGACCGGGATCGACGACGACGCACTCCTTCGAGTTGTCCTGCGCGAGGATGTAGCAGTTGGTCTGGAACATCCCGGCGGGGAATCCGGTAACGAGCACGAGCATCGCTCCTACGGTGAGGGCAGTTCTGGGGGCCCCTACAGCCTAGGTGCAACGCCCGGTCCGCCCGCTTCCAGGTTCGGGTGGCAAACTCGATCCGGCCTGACTTCACAGCTCAGCCACGACCGACGGGTTACGGGAGGACTACAGCAGTGCCGAGCAACGCACAGCGGCGCCAGGCCGCGAAACGCAAACTCGAACGGCAGCTCGCGCGCCGTGCGGAGCGTGAGCGCAAACGCCGCCAACGGAACATCGGTCTGACGGCCCTCGGGGTGATCGTCGCGATCGGTGTGGGCGTCACGCTGTGGGCGGTCAACCGCGGCGACGACGAGAGCGCCACCACCGCCGCCGGCGAGACCGAGCAGAGCTCCGAGTTCGCAGCGATGCCCGCCGGTCGCGCCGAACCGCTGCCCGAATCCGTGAACTGCGCATACCCGGCCGACGGGCGCGAGCCCTCGCGGCCGGTGGAGCCACCGCGCACCGAGGGCATCCTCACCAGCGGCGAGGCCAACACCGACATCAGCGTCAGCGTCGAGACGACGCAGGGGAACATCGGGTTGATCCTGCACAACTCGGATTCGCCGTGCACGGTCAACAGTTTCCTGTCCCTCGCCTCGCAGGGATACTTCGACAACACCGAGTGCCACCGGTTGACGACGTCGCCGTCGCTGCAGGTGCTGCAGTGCGGTGACCCGACCGGTACCGGCAGCGGCGGGCCGGGCTACGAGTTCGCCAACGAGTTCCCCACCGACCAGTTCGCGGCCGACGACCCGGCCTCGCAGGAGCCGATGACCTACCCGCGCGGCACCCTGGCGATGGCCAACGCCGGCCCGGGCACCAACGGCAGCCAGTTCTTCCTGGTCTACGGGGATTCGATACTGCCGCCGCAGTACACGGTGTTCGGTACGGTCGACGAGACCGGACTGGCGACACTCGACAAGATCGCCGCAGAAGGTGTCGCCGGCGGCGGCGCCGACGGCAAGCCGGCCCTGGCGACGTCCCTGACCAGCGTGAGGATGGACTGATGGCCCGCACCCGAACTCGTCTCGCGGTCGTCGCCGCCGGCGCAGCACTCCTGCTGGCCGGTTGTTCCGACGACGGCACCGACACCGCCACGACCACCACCCGTACGGCGACGGCCACCCAGGCTGCGCCGACGTACACGGGCGCGCTGCCCGAACGTCCCGCCGCGGGCGACCCCGTCGACTGCAGCTACATGCCGGACGGCGAGGCCGCGAAGGACGTGACGCCGCCGCAGGGAAGCGGGGTGAGCACCGCGGGATCGCCGACGGTGACGATGACCACCAGCGCGGGCCCGATCGGGCTGACGCTGGATCCGGCCGCCGCACCGTGCACGGTCAACAGCTTCGTGTCGCTGGCCGAGCAGGGCTATTTCGACGACACACCCTGCCATCGTCTCGTGACCTCACCCGGCCTGCAGGTGCTGCAGTGCGGCGACCCGTCCGGCACCGGCCGGGGCGGCCCGGGCTACGGATTCGACACCGAATACCCGGAGACCGCGTTCGCACCGACCGATCCCGCGCTCTCCCAGCCCGTGGTGTATCCGCGGGGCACCGTCGCGATGGCGAACACCGGGCAGCCCGGCAGCAACGGAAGCCAGTTCTTCCTGGTCTACGAGGATTCGCAGCTTCCGCCGGCGTACACGATCTTCGGCACGATCGACGAGGCCGGTCTCGCGACCATCGAGAAGGTCGCGGCCGCGGGCGACGACGGCTCGATGGGCAGCGTGGGTGGCGGTGCCCCGAACCTGCCGGTGCAGATCGAGACGGTGACCGTCGCGTCCTGAGCACGGTGACATTCCGAGTGCGGTGGCGGGACGGTGCCTTCCGAACGGAAGGCACCGTCCCGTCCGGCTCCCCGGCCGGCTTCCTCTGTGGCCGGTCACCGCACGCCCGGTCCGGGTGCGGGACAACTCCCGCTTCCTGTCCTAACCCCGGCGAATCGGATATCGTGCCGTTGCTGTGACCCCACATCCCTCGACGGTGCCCACCCGCGATCGGACACCCCGCCGCCGCGCGCGCCGGGGCAGCGTGCTGCTCGCCACCGCGATTCTCGCCGCGGGATGCGCGGCCGACAGCGACGCCGCGGGCACCCCGTCGACGACCGCGCTCACCTCGTCCCCCACAGTGACCTCGACCTCGGCGCCGGACGAGTTCGACGCGTCGGCCCTTCCCGCCCTCCCGCCGGTTCCCGCACCGCCGGGCGCAACCGTCGAGTGCCGGTACACCGAGGGAGGTCCCGCGACGCCCCGGGCCCGGTTCTCGCAGGTGGCCACGGTCTCGACGGCCGGGACCGTCAAGATCACCCTCGTCACCACGGCCGGCTCGATTCCCGTCGTGCTCGAGCGGGCGAAGGCGCCGTGCGCGGTCAACAGTTTCATCAATCTGGCCCGGCAGGGCTTCTACAACGGCAGTGCCTGCGACCGGCTGGTCGACGAGCCCGGAACGCGCGTCTTCACGTGCGGCGACCCCACGGGAACCGGCACCGGCGGACCCGGCTACCGATTCGCCGACGAATACCCGGTCACGGTGACCTCCCAGACGAACGGGTTCCTGACGCCGGTGCTGCACCCGCGCGGCACGCTGGCGATGGCCTCGGACGGACACGCCGACAACAACGGCAGCCGATTCCTGCTGTTCTTCGGCGACAGCGTGCTGCCGGCGCAGTACACCGTCTTCGGAACCATCGGCGAATCCGGACTGCCGGTGCTCGATGCCGCGGCGGCGGCAGGACACGACGGCGGCCCCGATTCCATCGGTGGCCGCCCCCTCACACCGGTGGTGATCAACAGGGTGATCTGAGGGTGAAACGGGCCCGTCACGAGGGCGGGGTCTGTCCGGAAATGCCCGGTTCGGTTACGGTCCGGATCTGTGAGAGCCGTTTCATCCGCGATGCAGGGGATCGTCCGCCGGTCCCGCGTCTGCACGCTCGGGGTCGTCGCGGTCGTCGTGACAGCGTGCAGCACCGGTGACGCCATCACCGCCGACACCCCGCCGATCCCGGCACCGGCCCCCGCGCCGGCCCTGACGATGCCCGCCGGAGCTCCGCTGCCCCCACCACCGGTTCCCGACGCGCCGACCGTGTCGTGTTCGTACGTCCCCGGCGGCAGAGCGGCACGTCCCGCGACGGCCCCGGCCGCGACACCGGTGCCCACGAGCGGAACCGTGGAGCTCACGCTCGACACCAGCATCGGTGCGGTACCGCTCGAGCTCGATCGCGCCGACGCGCCGTGTGCGGTGAACAGCCTCGTCTCGCTGGCCCGGCAGGGTTTCTACGACGACGTCGCCTGCCATCGTCTGTCCACCGACGAGGGTGCCCGCCTGTACCAGTGCGGGGACCCGTCGGGCACCGGAACCGGCGGTCCCGGCTACACGTTCGCGGACGAGTGGCCGGTGACCGTGTCGCACGGCTCCGACGGCTACCAGGCACCCCCGACGCTCTACCCGCGCGGCACGATCGCGATGGCCAACACCGGCCGGCCCGACACCAACGGCAGCCAGTTCTTCCTGGTCATCGGGGATTCGGTGCTGTATCCGGAGTACACGGTCCTGGGCACCGTCGGGGAGGCGGGCCTGCCGCTGCTCGACGCGGCCGCGGCGGCCGGTCACGACGGCAGCAGCCGCCTCGGCGGTGGCACCCCGACGACGCCGGTGGTGATCACCGGCGTCCGCTGACCGGTCCCGAATCTCGCCGGGTCAGGCCGCCGACGTCACGCGGTAGACGTCGTAGACGCCTTCCACGTTGCGGACGACGTTCAGCACGTGCCCGAGATGCTTGGGATCACCCATCTCGAACGTGAACCGGCTGACCGCGACCCGGTCTCCCGACGTGGTCACCGACGCCGACAGGATGTTCACGCGCTCGTCGGCGAGTGCCTTGGTGACGTCCGACAACAGCCGGTGCCGGTCCAGCGCCTCGATCTGGATCGCGACGAGGAACACCGACGACGGGGACGGCGCCCACTTCACCTCGATGATCCGCTCCGACTGCTCCTTCAGCGATCCGGCGTTGGTGCAGTCGGTGCGGTGCACGCTGACCGAACCGGTGCGGGTCACGAAGCCCATGATCTCGTCGCCCGGGACCGGGGTGCAGCACTTGGCGAGCTTCGAGACGGTGCCCGGCGCCCCGGGAACCTCGACTCCCGAATCACCGCTCTGTCGCGACCGGGTCGGCGTCGTCGACGGCGTCGCCCGTTCGGCGAGTTCCTCTTCGACACCGCCGACACCGCCGAGCATCGTCACCAGGCGCTGCACGACGTGCTGCGCGGAGACGTGGTGCTCCCCCACCGCCGTGTACAGCGCGGACACGTCGCTGTAGCGCAGTTCCTTGGCGGCCGCGAGCATCAGGTCGGCGTTCATCAACCGCTGCAGGGGCAGCCCGACGCGCCGCACCTCCTTCGCGATGGCGTCCTTGCCCGCCTCGAGGGCCTCCTCGCGGCGTTCCTTCGCGAACCACTGGCGGATCTTCGCCTTGGCGCGCGGGGATCCCACGAACGACTGCCAGTCGCGGCTCGGTCCCGCGTTCGGGTCCTTCGAGGTGAACACCTCGACGACCTCGCCGTTCTCGAGTTTGCGTTCGAGCGCGACGAGCCGGCCGTTGACGCGGGCACCGATGCACCGGTGCCCGACCTCGGTGTGCACCGCGTACGCGAAGTCCACCGGCGTCGACCCCGACGGCAACGTGATCACGTCGCCCTTCGGCGTGAACACGAAGATCTCCTTGACCGCCAGGTCGTAGCGCAGCGACTCGAGGAACTCCCCCGGATCCGCGGCCTCACGCTGCCAGTCGAGCAGCTGACGCATCCACGCCATGTCGTCGAGCTCGTTGGCGTCGCCCGAGTGCTTGCCCTTGGTTTCCTTGTAGCGCCAGTGCGCGGCGATCCCGAACTCGGCGGTCCGGTGCATCTCGCGGGTGCGGATCTGCACCTCGAGCGGCTTGCCCTCCGGACCGATGACGGTGGTGTGCAGGGACTGGTACACGCCGTAGCGCGGCTGGGCGATGTAGTCCTTGAAGCGGCCCGCCATCGGCTGCCACAGCGAATGCACCACACCGACCGCGGCGTAGCAGTCGCGGATCTCGTTGCAGAGGATGCGCACCCCGACCAGGTCGTGGATGTCGTCGAAGTCGCGGCCCTTCACGATCATCTTCTGGTAGATCGACCAGTAGTGCTTGGGCCGGCCCTCGACGGTCGCGTCGATCCGCGACGCCGCCAGCGTCGCGTTGATCTCGGCGCGCACCTTCGCCAGGTAGGTGTCGCGGGACGGCGCGCGGGTCGCGACAAGGCGGACGATCTCCTCGTACTTCTTCGGATGCAGGATCGCGAACGACAGGTCCTCGAGCTCCCACTTGACCGTCGCCATGCCGAGACGATGCGCGAGCGGCGCGATCACCTCGAGGGTCTCGCGGGCCTTGCGCGCCTGCTTCTCGGGCGGCAGGAAACGCATCGTGCGCATGTTGTGCAGCCGGTCGGCGACCTTGATGACCAGGACCCGCGGGTCCCGCGCCATCGCGATGATCATCTTGCGGATGGTCTCGGCCTCGGCGGCATTGCCGAGGACGACCTTGTCGAGCTTGGTGACCCCGTCGACGAGGTGCGCGACCTCCTCGCCGAACTCGGCGGTGAGCTGTTCGAGGCTGTAACCGGTGTCCTCGACCGTGTCGTGCAGCAGTGCCGCGACGAGCGTCGTGGTGTCCATCCCGAGCTCGGCGAGGATCGTCGCGACCGCGAGCGGATGGGTGATGTACGGGTCGCCGGACTTGCGCTTCTGCGTGGCGTGGCGTTCCTCGGCGACGTCGTAGGCGCGCTGCAGCTGCGACAGATCGGCCTTCGGATACAGCTCACGGTGGATCGTGACCAGCGGCTCGAGCACCGGCTTGAGCGTGGTTCCGCGCTGTCCGGTGATGCGCCGGGCCAGCCGCGCCCGCACCCGGCGCGACGCGGACGTCGATGCCGGTGTCGGGGTGGGGCCGGAGTTCGACGACCGATCAAGATTCTGGGTCATACCCACTCCTCCCGCCGCATTGCCCGGACCGTCGTGCTCGGCCCGCCGGGGCCGCCCGGCCCGGGTACCTGCGCCAACTGTAGTCCTCAGATCCGCACGATCGACGTCAGCGGGTGCTTCGCGAGCCGTGCGCGTCCGGCCAGCGCCTCGATCTCGGTCACGACCGACACCGCGACCACGTCCGCACCCGCTTCCTCGAGCAACTGCACGGTCGCGGCGAGGGTGCCGCCGGTGGCCAGGACGTCGTCGACGACGAATACCCGGCGACCCTCGAGGGCAATCGAATCGCCCGGAATCTCGATGGATGCGGAGCCGTACTCGAGGGAGTACTCGCAGGTGCGCACCGGCGGCGGAAGCTTGCCGGCCTTGCGCACCGCCAAGACCCCGACCCCGAGTTCGCGGGCGATCCCACCGCCGAGGAGGAAACCCCGCGCGTCGACGCCGGCCACCAGTTCCGCGCCCTCCGCGACGGCCGCCAGCGCGGCGATCACCGCACCGAAGGCCGGACCGTCCGCGAACACCGGGGTGAGGTCCGCGAAGCGCACACCGGGGGTCGGAAAGTCGTCGACCCACCGGGTCCGTTCGGTCACCGCGGTCGCGGCGCGTTCGAGGAGGACAGGGTCGACGGTTCCGTGGATGCTCACCTGGTCAGTATCCACCGGTCCATGTTCCAGCCCGCACCCGCGGTCGTCGGATTCGCGACGGCGACGTGCATCCCGGGCGCGAGCGTGGTGGTGCGGGGCTGCGCGAACAGCGGCACCGTCGGCATCTCGTTCCACAGGATCGTCTCGGCTTCACCGGCCAGGGCGGCCACCGCGGCATTGTCCGAGGTGACGAGCAGCGCGTCGAGGATCTCGTCGACGCGGCGGTTCGCGAAACCACCGACGTTGCCGCCGGTCCCGGAGTGCAGGGCGCCGCGGGCGTCGGCCATGTCGGCGGTACCGCCGGCCCCGGCGACCGCGGCCGTGCCGGCGAGGACGGCATCGAACTGTCCCGTCGTCAGTTGTGACGGCGTGAACGTCTCGGATCCGGCGTCGACGACCTCGATACCGGCGTCGCGGCACGACTCGGCGATCAGTTCCACGGTCCGGGCGCGACGCGGGTCGGGCCCGAGGTAGCCGACCCGGACGGTGATCCGCTCCTGGCCGGTGGCGGCGAGTTCGCGCTTCGCCGCCTCCCGGTCGGCCTGGGCGTACCGGGAAGCGGTTCCGGCCACGCCGGGATACAGCGGGGAATCCGCCGAGAGAATCCGGGAATCGACCGGTCCGGCACCGAGCCCCGCGTCCGGCGCGTCGGCGACCGTTCCGAGCTGGTCGAACAGTTCCCCGCGGGGAATGCACAACGCGAACGCGCGCCGCGCCGCCGGGTTCGCGAACACGCCCTTGGTGGCGAGTGTCAGCTGCTCGACGTTGCGCGAGGGCACCGTCGACACGGTGGCGCCGTCCCCGGCGCCGATGCCCTCGAGGGCACCGTCGGCGCTGTCGACGACGTGGATCCGGCCGTCCTCGGACGCGGTCGATGCGGCGGTGCCACGCGGCCACACCACGATCGTGTCCGTGGCTGGGCGGTTGCCCCACCAGCGTTCGTTCGCGACGAGGACGAGACCGTCCTCGGCCGTGTAGGACTCGATGCGATACGGCCCGGCCGACGGCAGCAGCGAGAGGTCGAGCGCTCCGGGGGTCAGGTTCCAGCCGGTGTTCCAGAAGTCCGCCATCCGACGCACCGCGTCGAGGTCACCGCCGTTGATCGCCGCGACCGGGTCGGCGACCCCGGACACCCGGGCCACCACGTGCGAGGGCAGCAGCTCGGTGGCCCCGAACAGCGACTTCCAGTCCGTGTCGGAGCGGTCCGCACGGAAGACGACGGTCGCGTCCTTCGAACCGGGCTGGCAGTCGACCCGCTCGATGTCGGCGTATCCGCCGCGCTGCGCCGAGTCGAACACGTTCACCACGGCACCGGTTTCGTCCGGGGCGGTGAAACGGCCGGACGCCGCAGCCCACGCCAGCACGAGGTCGTCGCAGCTCATCGGCACCCCGTCGGAGTACACCGAATCCGCGGCGAGCCGGTACTGGACGGTGAGCCGATCGGCGGGCATGACGGTGGCGGTACCGAGGTCGGTGTCGGCGACGACGCGGCCGGCCGGCCCCACATAGCCGAAGCCGGGCTGCACGCGCGCGAGCGCCTGCCGCGCACCCGACGCGGCACCGTCGACGGTGTTGGCGTTGTAGGTGGTGACGGTCCCGTCGATCGCGTAGCCGATCGAGTGCAGCGGTTCGTCGGAGGAGCCGCAGGCCACGGCTCCGGCCGCGACCGCGGTCACCGCCGCAGCGGTGACCACGGTCCGGAGCGACCGTCGTAGTCGTCGGGTGCGCTGGGTCCGTTCGGTTGCCGCCATGTCAGGGCCTTCTCTTGCCGCGCTTCCCCGTCGGCCGCGCGCCGGGTCTCGGCGCACGCTGCGCCGGCGCGGTCGGCTGCCGGTGCACCGCGTGCGCGCCGGAGCGATCCGGAACCGATACCGGCTCGGCGTCGACCACAGCGGCCGCGGTCGCGGCCCGGCCGGCGGCGGCCTCCCGCTTGGCGAGCACCTTCCTGGTGTGCGCAGCGATCGGGCCGCGCCACTCCTTCAGCGTCACCAGCAGCGGCGTCGCGAAGAAGATCGACGAGTAGGCACCGACGACGATGCCGACCAGCTGCACGAGCGCCAGGTCCTTGAGCGTGCCGACGCCGAGGAGCCACACCGCGATCACCATCAGCGCGATCACCGGCAGCACCGAGATGATCGTGGTGTTGATCGACCGCATCAGCGTCTGGTTGACGGCCAGGTTCGCCTGTTCGGCATAGGTGCGCCGATGCAGGTGCAGGATGCCGCGGGTGTTCTCCTCGACCTTGTCGAACACGACGACCGAGTCGTACAGCGAGAAACCGAGGATGGTGAGCAGACCGATGACGGTCGCGGGCGAGACCTCGAAGCCGACCAGCGAATAGATGCCCGCGGTGACGATCATGTCGAAGAACAACGCCGCGATCGCCGCGATCGCCATGTCCCGCTCGTAGCGCACGGCGATGTAGACGCTGACGATCACGAGGAACACCACGAGCGCGATCAGCGCCTTCTTGGTGATCTGCCCGCCCCACGTCTCGCTCACGTCGGCGACGCTGATGGTGTTGCGGGAGGGGACGCCGTCGCTGTCGGTCGGCTGGAACTCCTCGAACAATGCCGACTGCAGGGCGTTGACCTGCACGAGATCGAGCGCCTCGGAGCGGATCTGGATGGTCGCGCCGGCACCCGAACCGACGGTCTGCACCGCCACCGGCTCCGTGCCGAGCGTGTCGCTGTAGACCGTCTCGACCTGTTCGGTGGTCACGCCCTCGACCGCGGGCATCTGGATTCGCGTGCCGCCCTCGAAGTCGATACCCCAGGAGAAGCCTCGGATGAGCATGCTCAGCAGCGCGACGAGCACGATCGCGCCGGTGAGCACGTAGTAGAACTTGCGGCGTCCGACGATGTCGAAACCACCGGTGCCGGTGTAGAGGCGGGACAGTCCACTGTGGTGCGGTGCCGTCGTCGTGTCGGTCATCGTCACGCCTCCTTCGCCGAGGCCGCTGCGAGCTGACGCTCACGCGCCACCTGCTGGATGGCGCCGAGTCCGTTGACACTCGGCTTGGACCAGAACTTCGAGGTCGATGCCAGATGCACCAGGGGCCAGGTCACCAGGAACACGACGACCACGTCGAGGATGGTGGTCAGGCCGAGAGTGAAGGCGAACCCGCGCACCTGCCCGACGGCGAGGAAGTACAGCACCGCCGCGGCGATGAAGCTGACCGCGTTTCCGGACAGGATCGTCCGGCGGGCACGCGCCCAACCGCGCGGTACCGCGGATCGGAAGCTGCGGCCCTCGCGGATCTCGTCCTTGATGCGTTCGAAGAACACCACAAACGAGTCGGCCGTCATGCCGATACCGATGATGAGGCCGGCGATACCGGCCAGGTCGAGCGTGTAGCCGATGTAGCGGCCGAGCAGCACCATGATCGCGTACACGGCCAGGCCGGAGAGCACCAGCGACAGCGCGGTGAGCAGTCCGAGCATGCGGTAGTACGCGAGGCAGTACAGCAGCACCAGCACGAGACCGACCGCACCGGCGATCAGGCCGGCCTGCAACGACGCGAATCCGAGCGTCGCGGAGACGGTTTCGGCTTCGGAGGCCACGAACGAGAGCGGCAGCGAACCGTACTTGAGGGTGTTCGCGAGTTCGGTGGCCTGGGTGTTGGTGAAGTTGCCGGTGATCGACGTGGCGCTGCCGGCGGGCGTCGCGCCCTGGATGACGGGTGCGCTGACGACCTTCGAGTCGAGCGTGAACGCGGCCTGCTGGCCGATGTTCGCGGCGGTGAACTGCGCCCACGTGTTGCTGCCCTCGCTGTCGAAGGTCAGGCTGACCTCGTAGCGGGACTGCTGGCTGTTGAAACCGGCCGTGGCGTCGGTGATCTGCTGACCGTCGATGATGCTGGGGCCGAGCAGGTAGACGGAGGTGCCGTCGGTCGAGCACGCGACGAGCGGCAGGGCCGGATCGTCGTTGCCGGCGAGCGGATCGGCGACCGAGCAGTCCAGGGACATCGCGGCCTGCTGCTGGGTCGCGGGATCCTCGCTCTGCCGCAGCGCCTTCGCGGCGGCGATGTCCGCGGCGGCCTGCGCCTGCGGGTCGAGCTCACCGCCGGCCGGTGCCTCCGGAGCGGGTGCGGGGGTGGCGGTGGGTTCCGGTGCGACCGGCGTGTCGGTCGGCTCCTGGGCCGGGAACGGCCGGCCCTGCGGCTCGGGGTTCTCCGGTGCCGGATTCTCGGGCGCCTGATTCTCCGGTGCGGGCTCGACCGGGGCCGGCTCCGCCGGGGACTGGGTCGGGTTCTGGGTCTCCGGGTTCTGCGCCTCGGGGTTCTCCCCCCTGGTGTTCGCGCTGGCGATCGGGCCACCGAGGACCGGCCGGATGTAGAGCCGCGCGGTCTGGCCGAGGGTCTTGGCCTGCGCGCTGTCGTCGCCGGGCACCGTGATGACCAGGTTGTCGCCGTCGACGACGACCTCGGACCCGGACACGCCGAGGCCGTTGACGCGGGTCTCGATGATCTGCTGCGCCTGCCGGAGGCTGTCCTGGCTCGGGCTGCTGCCGTCCGGTGTGCGGGCGGTGAGCGTGACGCGGGTGCCGCCCTGGAGGTCGATACCGAGTTTCGGTGTCGGCGACTTGTCCCCGGTGAAGAAGACCAGTGCATACAGCGCCACCAGGATCGCCCCGAACAGGGCGAGGGAACGCGCTGGATGCACCGATCCGTTGGAAGGTGCCACGGTCAGTCAGTCTCCTCGTAACGAGTGAGTGGTTCGGTGGTGGCGGTCGCAGCGACCGCTGCGCGACGCCACCCGAGACCACTCCGGTGCCGCCGCCCGATGAAGATCAGTATTCGGTGGGACGACCCGCCGGCGGATCGGTGTCGTCGTCCTTGCCGAACGAGACCGTACCGGTATCGGTGTTACCGGTGGTACCGGTGGTGTCCTCGAGCTTCTCCCGGACCACCATGCGTGCCCACGTGGTGACGACGCCGGGCGCGATCTCGAGATCGACGGTGGTGTCGGACAGCGCCACGACCGTCGCGTGCAGGCCCGCCGTCGTCGCCACCCGGTCACCGATGCGCAGCGAATCCTGCAGCTCCGTGACCTTCTGCATTTCCTTCTTCTGACGCCGGATTCCGAGGAACGTGGGCACCAGCAGTGCAAGGATCAAGAGCGGGAAGAGCAGTTCCATCGTTGAAGTCAGTCCTCGGTATCGATTGACGAGCGGCCTCCGCGTGCCGACGCAATAGACCAGTGTGCCATCACCCGCCGAGCGGATGGTGGGCCCGTCACCCGGGCCGCGCGGTCAGTCCCCGTCGAACAGGTCGAGTTGCGGTTCGCGCGCACGCACCTCGATGCCGCCGGTTGCGGCCTCGGGCGGAGGTGTCAGACCGAGCTGCAGCCATGCGGCCTGCGTCGCGACCCGCCCGCGCGGCGTGCGGGCGATCATCCCCGCGCGCACCAGGAACGGTTCGCACACCTCCTCGACCGTGGCCGGTTCCTCACCGACCGCGACCGCGAGGGTGGACACCCCGACCGGTCCCCCGCCGAAGCTGCGCACCAGGGCTCCGAGCACGGCGCGGTCCAGCCGGTCCAGGCCGATCGGATCGACGTCGTAGACCGCCAGCGCCGCCTGGGCGATCTCGCGGGTGACGACCCCGTCGGAACGCACGTCGGCGTAGTCCCGGACGCGCCGCAGCAACCGGTTCGCGATACGGGGAGTGCCGCGGGACCGGCCGGCGATCTCGGCACCGGCATCCTCGCGCAGGTCGATGCCCAGCAGCCGGGCCGAACGATGCAGGATCTGCTGCAGTTCGGCGGGTTCGTAGAAGTCCATGTGCGCGGTGAACCCGAAGCGGTCGCGCAGGGGGCCGGTCAGCGAACCGGAACGGGTGGTCGCGCCGACCAGCGTGAAGGGGGCGACCTCGAGCGGGATCGACGTGGCTCCGGGTCCCTTGCCGACGACGACGTCGACCCGGAAGTCCTCCATCGCGAGGTACAGCATCTCCTCGGCGGGCCGGGCGATGCGGTGGATCTCGTCGATGAACAGCACGTCGCCCTCCGCGAGGTTGGAGAGCATCGCAGCGAGGTCGCCCGCACGTTCGAGCGCCGGGCCGGACGTGAGCCGCAGCGACGTGCCGAGCTCGGCGGCGATGATCATCGCCATGGAGGTCTTGCCGAGGCCGGGCGGTCCCGACAGCAGGATGTGGTCGGGGGTTCCGCCCCGAAGCTTGGCCGCCCGCAGCACGAGCTGCAGCTGTTCCCGCACCCGCGGCTGGCCGATGAAGTCGTCGAGGCTCTTCGGCCGCAGGCTCGTCTCGATGTCGCTGTCGGACGGCAGGTGCCGCGCGGTCACCGGCGACGGTTCGTCCCGGTCGGTGGAGTGGGCGCGGTCGAATTCGCGGTATTCGTCGGTCATCGCGACCTACCGAGCAGCTTGAGCGCGGCACGCAGCGCCGTGGACACCTCCGCGCCCGGATCCTCCGCGAGCACGGTGTCGGTGGCCGGTTCGGCCTGCTTCGCGGTGAATCCGAGCCCCACCAGCGCCTCGACGATCTGGTCGCGGATCGGCGACGCCGAGGCCGCCGTCGTCGTCTCGCCGGCACCCGCGAACGCCGCGACCTTGTCGCGCAGTTCGACGATCATGCGTTCGGCGCCGCGTTTGCCGATGCCCGGGACACGAGTGAGGGCGGTCGTGTTGCCCTCGGCGAGCGCGGCGCGCAACGCGTCGGGTTCCAGAACCGCGAGGGTGGCCATCGCCAGCCGCGGGCCGACCCCGGACACGGTCTGCAGCAGCCCGAACAGCTCGCGCGCCTCGGTGTTCGCGAACCCGTAGAGCGTCATCGAGTCCTCGCGCACGATCATCGCGGTGACCAGCCGGGTCTCGTCGCCCCGGCGCAGCGTGCCGAGGGTCGCCGGTGTCGCGTTGATCCGGTAGCCGATGCCGCCGGCCTCGATGACGACATGGTCGAGGGCGATGTCCAGTACCTCGCCGCGCACCGACCCGATCACTGGCCACCTGCCTTCCGCGCGGCCGCCTGCTCACGCAGCCGCTCTTCGTATCGTCGTTTCTGAGCGGCCGCCATGGCCTCGGCCGCCGCGAGGCGCGCGAGCATCGGTGCGCGCCAGCAGTGCGCGACCGCCAGCGCCAGCGCGTCCGCGGCATCCGCCGGTTTGGGTGCCGAGTCGAGCTCGAGGATGCGGGTGATCATGGCGGTCACCTGCTTCTTGTCGGCGCTGCCGTTGCCCGTCACGGCAGCCTTGACCTCGCTCGGGGTGTGGAACATGACGGGGATCGACCGGCGGGCCGCGGCGAGGGCCACGACACCACCCGCTTGCGCGGTTCCCATCGCGGTGCGCACGTTGTGCTGCGAGAACACCCGTTCCACGGCGACCACGTCGGGCCGGTAGCGGTCCATCCACTCCTCGGCGGATTCGGAGATCCGCAGCAGACGCTGCGCGAGATCGAGGTCGGTGGGGGTCCGCACGACCCCGACGGCCACCGGATGGACCTCGCGGCCGCGTCCGGTGTCCACCACGCCGAGTCCGCAGCGGGTCAGGCCGGGATCGACACCCATGACACGCACCCGACCACCTCTCACCGCCACGAACATCTGTTCGAGAGCATAGTCGTCGGGGCTGCGCGTCGGCAGTGCGACACGCAGCCCCGGCGGGACGAAGACCGTGGCTCAGGCGTCGAGCTCGGCCAGCACCTCGTCCGAGACGTCGACATTGGTGTAGACGTTCTGCACGTCGTCGCAGTCCTCGAGCGCGTCGACCAGCTTGAACACCTTGCGGGCGCCCTCGGCGTCGACGGGCACCTCGACCGACGCCCGGAAGTCCGGGTCGGCCGAGTCGTAGTCGATTCCGGCCTCGACCAGCGCCGTCCGCACCGGAATCAGGTCGGAGGCCTCGGAGACGATCTCGAAGCTGTCGCCCAGGTCGTTGATCTCCTCGGCGCCGGCTTCGAGGACGACCTCGAGGATCTCGTCCTCGGTGCGGCCGTTCTTCTCCAGCACGACGACGCCCTTGCGGGTGAACAGGTACGACACCGAACCCGGGTCCGCCATGTTGCCGCCGTTGCGGGTCATCGCGGTGCGCACCTCACCGGCCGCGCGGTTGCGGTTGTCGGTCAGGCACTCGATGAGGATGGCGACACCGTTGGGGCCGTAGCCCTCGTAGGTGATGGTCTGCCAGTCGGCACCGCCGGCCTCTTCGCCACCGCCGCGCTTGCGGGCGCGTTCGATGTTGTCGTTGGGGACCGAGCTCTTCTTCGCCTTCTGGATCGCGTCGAACAACGTCGGGTTGCCGGCGGGGTCACTACCACCCGTGCGGGCCGCCACCTCGATGTTCTTGATCAGCTTCGCGAACATCTTGCCGCGCTTGGCGTCGATGACCGCCTTCTTGTGCTTGGTGGTGGCCCATTTGGAGTGGCCGCTCATTCGCTTCGAGCCCCTTCCGGCGAGGTGAAGTCGGCATGCACCGACAGGTCGGAACAGAGATTCTACTCCGGGGCTACCGGGCTTTCCGGACCGCGTCCACGAACATGCGGTGCACCCGCAGGTCCCCGGTGACCTCGGGGTGGAAGGACGTCGCCATCACCACTCCCTGCCGCACCGCGACGACCCGCCCCGCCGCCGGCCCGTCGGGCACCGCCGCGAGCACTTCCACACCGGCACCGACCTTTTCGACCCAGGGTGCGCGGATGAACACCGCACGCACCGGACCGTCGTCGATACCGAGCACCTCGAGATCCGTCTCGAACGAGTCGACCTGGCGGCCGAATGCGTTGCGGCGCACCGTGATGTCGAGCGCGTCGAGATGCTCGGCGTCGGGCCGGGTATCGAGGACCTCCGAGGCGAGCAGGATCATGCCCGCACACGAACCGAATGCGGGCAGTCCGTCCCGCAGCCGCGCCCGCAACGGCTCGAGCAGATCGAACACCTGCAGCAGGCGGCTCATCGTCGTCGATTCGCCGCCGGGGATCACCACGCCGTCGACGCTGTCGAGTTCGCTCGCGCGGCGCAACGCGATCGTGTGCGCGCCGGCCGCGTCGAGTGCGGCCCGGTGTTCACGGACGTCGCCCTGCAACGCCAGCACGCCGATGGTCGGTGTCGTACCCACGGAAAACTACCTGCCTGTTCGTTGTGCCGCCGGGTCTCCCCGGCGGGATGTGTTCACGATTCGCGCAGGTAGCGGGTCAATCCTTCCTGCACGACCGCGGCGACCATGTTGCCGTTCCGGTCGAAGATCCGGCCCTGCGTCAGCGCGCGCCCGAACCCGGCGGACGGGGACGTCTGGTCGTAGAGCAGCCAGTCGTCGGCGCGGAACGGACGCATGAACCACATCGCGTGGTCGAGCGAGGCGCCCTGCGTCTTCTCGTCGGGATGGGCGACACTGGCCGATCCCAGCAGCGTCATGTCGCTCATGTACGCGAGGGTGCACACGTGGAAGACGGGGTCGTCCGGCAGTGCCTCGCGGGAGCGGAACCACACCTGCTGCTGGGACGCCCAGCGGCTCGAGGTGTCCATCTGCTCCCGCGGAACGAACCGGAACTCCCATTCGGCCCATTCGATCCGCGCCCAGTGCACCGTCGGGTCGTCGACCAGGTCCGGGTCGGGCAGATCCTCGGGCATCGGGACCCGCGGCATGGTGTCCTGATGCTCGATTCCCCGCTCGTCCACGTGGAACGACGCCGACATCGTGAAGATCGCCTTGCCGTCCTGCACCGCGGTCACCCGGCGGGTGCAGAACGACCGGCCGTCGCGGATGCGATCGACGAGATAGACGATCTGCATCGTCGGGTTGCCGGGCCGCAGGAAGTAGCCGTGCAGCGAATGCACTTCGAACGCGGGATCGACGGTCCGCACCGCGGAAACCAGCGCCTGACCCGCGACCTGCCCTCCGAACGTCCGCGGCAACAACGTCTCCGTCGCGATGCCCCGGAAGATGTCCTTCTCGATCTGTTCGAGCGCCAGGATCTCTTCGATCTTCGCCATGCCCGCCCCTTCCACTGTGCGGTCCAAGGCTATATCGCCTCCCCCACCGCACGGTGACGGGAACCGTCACCGTGCGCTCACGGGTGGGCGATCACCAGCCGCGCTCGGCGAGCCGGTGCGGCTGCGGGATCTCGTCGACGTTGATGCCGACCATCGCCTCGCCGAGACCGCGGGAAACCTTCGCGAGCACGTCCGGGTCGTCGAAAAAGGTGGTGGCCTTGACGATCGCGGCTGCGCGCTGGGCCGGGTTGCCGGACTTGAAGATGCCCGAGCCGACGAAGACACCCTCGGCGCCGAGCTGCATCATCATCGCGGCATCGGCGGGAGTCGCGATACCACCGGCGGTGAACAGCGTGACGGGCAGCTTGCCTGCCTTGGCAACCTCGACGACCAGGTCGTACGGGGCCTGCAGTTCCTTCGCCGCGACGTACAGTTCGTCCTCCGGCAGCGACGTGAGCCGGCGGATCTCCTGCCGGATCCTGCGCATGTGGGTGGTGGCGTTCGAGACGTCGCCGGTACCGGCCTCGCCCTTCGAACGGATCATCGCCGCACCTTCGTTGATGCGGCGCAGCGCCTCCCCGAGGTTCGTGGCGCCACACACGAACGGCACCGTGAAGGCGAACTTGTCGATGTGGTTCTCGTAGTCGGCCGGCGTCAGCACCTCCGACTCGTCGATGTAGTCCACACCGAGGGACTGCAGGATCTGTGCCTCGACGAAGTGACCGATGCGGGCCTTGGCCATCACCGGGATCGACACGGCCGAGATGATGCCGTCGATCATGTCCGGGTCGCTCATCCGGGAGACGCCGCCCTGGGCACGAATGTCGGCCGGCACCCGCTCGAGCGCCATGACCGCGACGGCGCCCGCGTCCTCGGCGATCTTCGCCTGCTCGGGAGTGACGACGTCCATGATCACGCCGCCCTTGAGCATCTCGGCCATGCCGCGCTTGACGCGGGCGGTGCCGGTGGCGGGGGCGGATTCGGGGGTGCTCACAACGAACTCCTACACGTGTGGTCTGTCGGTCGGCAGCCGCCGGAAACACCGTGGTCCTGGACGGGTTCCGTGGCCAGAAGGAGCCTATGACCGCACCCGGCGCCCCACCGATAGCCAGTCGCGGAGACCTGGCCTTGTGCTCCCGGTCACCGCGTCCCCGAGGGGCCGGTCACCGGATCGCGCGCACCTCGGGTTCGGTGCGCCGCACGGCCACGTCCCGGGCCTCCCCGAGCAGATCCGCCAAGTCCTGCGGGTACACCGGTTCACCGCGCTGCTGCAGTCCGCGGATCTCGTCGGCGGTGAACCAGCGGGGCTCGAGCCCCATCGCCCGCTCGAGGTCGGTGAAACCCGCGTCCCCGGCCACGAACACCGGTGCCTGCAACGCGAAGAACAACTCCTCCGAGCGGATCACCTCACCGTTGAACGGGAACACCGCGACCCGGCGCCACATCGGACCGGCGAGCCGATCCGGTTCGGTCACCAGCCCCGTTTCCTCCTTCAGCTCCCGCACCGCCGCCTCGCGCAGCGACTCCCCCACCTCGACGGCGCCGCCGACGGTGAACCAGAAGTGCACGTCCGGGGTGGTCGGATCGTTTCCGCGCAGCAGCAGCACCCGACCCTCGTCGTCGAAGAGGACGACCCGCGCCGAGGTGCGGGTCTCGTCCGGCACGCGGGAGGTCCGGGCGGAGGCGCCGGAGCGTTCGGCGATCTCGAAGAACGTCGGGAGCGGTGCGGTACCACCGAGATGCAGCCACCGCACCGGGCGGCGGGTGCGCAGCGCGAGGGTGTCACGGACCGCGTCGTTGTGGAAGCGCCGGGCGATCATGACGCGGGCCTCGGCGTCGGCCAGCTCGGCGACCAGCTGGGGTCGCAACCGTTCGCTGTCGATCGTCGTGAGCATGGACGACAGCGCGTTCTCGGCGGTCTCTCGGTGCTCCCGGTCCGCGCGTTCGGCACGATCGGCGAGGGCGGCGAGACGTTTGCCGTCCGCGGCCGGGACCGACGCGGCGATGCTGCGCACCACCACCGCCCGGCGGGCCAGCGCCGCGTCGAGCGCCTGCCACGACAGATCCGACCGCACGTGCAGCCGGTCGAGCCGGTTCGCGGTCGTGTACGCCCACAGTCCCAGGCCGACGACCACTGCCGCGATCACGGAGAGGACGAGAATCGTCACCGCACTGAGTGTCACGAGCGGACCTCCCGTACCCGTCCGGCCCCGACCGTCACCGTCTCGTAGACCCGCAGGATCTGCTCGGCCACCACGGGCCAGTCGTAGGTTCCGACCACCGAGGATCCCTCGGCGACCAGGTCGGCGCGGCGGGCGTCGTCGGCGAGAACCTCGAGGATGCCCTCGGCGAGCGCGTCGGAGTCCCCGACCGGCACCAGCACACCCGCACGACCGTCGCGCAGCACCCGGCGGAACGCGTCGAGTTCACTGGCGACGACCGCGGTCCCGGCCGCCATCGCTTCCACCAGCACGATCCCGAAGCTCTCGCCGCCGAGGTTCGGGGCGCAGTACACATCGGCACTGCGCATCGCCGACGCCTTCTCGGCGTCGCTGACCTGCCCGAGCAGCCGCAGGTGCTTCGCGAGACGTCCGGCTTCCTTGCGGAGCTTGTCCTCGTCGCCGCGGCCGACAACGAGCACCTCGAGGTCGGGATACTTCCCGACGAGCGTCGGCAGCGCGCCGAGCAGCACGGCCATGCCCTTGCGGGGTTCGTCGTAGCGGCCCAGGAACAGCACCGTCCGGCCAGCCCGGGGATAGCCGGGCAGCAGCGGGGCGTGCGCGAAGAACGGCACGTCGACGCCGTTGGGGATCTCCACGGCATCCCCGCCGAGCGAGGTCACCTGCCAGCGGCGGGCCAGTTCCGACACCGCGATGCGGCCGCTGATCTTCTCCAGATACGGCTGCAGGACACCCTGGAACGTGCTGAGCACCAGCGATTTCGTCGTGGAGGTGTGGAAGGTCGCGACGATCGGGCCCTCGGCCACCTTCAGGGCCAGCATCGACAGGCTCGGCGCGTTCGGTTCGTGGATGTGCAGGACGTCGAAGTCGTTGTCGTTGATCCAGCGCCGCACCCGCGCGTAGGACACCGGTCCGAAGCTCAGCCGCGCCACCGACCCGTTGTACGGGATGGCGACGGCCCGTCCGGCCGAGACCACGAACGGCGGCAGCACCGTGTCCTCCGAGGCCGGCGCGAGCACGCTGACCTTGTGGCCGCGTTCGATCAGCACCTGGGCCAGATCCACGACGTGTGCCTGTACTCCGCCCGGTACGTCGAACGAATACGGGCAGACCATGCCGATCCTCAACTACGCCTCCATCCGGGCGCGCCGCTCGGCCGACAGGTCGTCGAGCCACAGCGGCTGCAGCATGTGCCAGTCTGCTGGGTGTTCGGCGATGTCGGCGGCGAACCGATCCGCGAGGGCCTGGGTGGCCGCCTCCAGCCCGCCGGTCACGTCGATCTCCGGGTGCACCCGGAACCCCCAGCCGTCGATGGTGAACCAGCAGTGCACCGGCAGCAGCGCGGCACCGGTCTCGACGGCGAGCTTCGCGGGACCGGCGGGCATCCGGGTGGGTTCGCCGAAGAACGTCACCGGCACACCCTTGCGAGCCAGGTCGCGTTCCCCGAGCAGAGCCACGATCCGATTGTCACGCAGGCGTGCGGACAATTCGACGAAAGGCGGGCTCTCGCCACCCGAGAGCGGGAACACCTCGAACCCGAGATGTTCGCGGTAGTCGACGAAACGCTGGTACAGCGACTCCGGGCGCAAGCGCTCGGCGACCGTCGAGAACTGCCCGTAGGTGCGGGCACACCACACCCCGGCCATGTCCCAGTTGCCGCTGTGCGGCAGGGCCAGGATCGCGCCGCGCCCGGCGGTCAGGGCCGCCTCGATGTGCTCGCGGCCCTCGATCGACGAGTCGATGGCCGCGGCGGTCGCGTCGAGGTCCATCGACGGCAACCGGAACGCCTCGCGCCAGTACCGCGCGTAGGAACGCATCGACCGGCGGATCAGGTCGTCCGGCACGTGTTCCGGGGCGACGCCGAGCACGCGGGCGAGATTGCGGCGCAACTGCTGCGGGCCGCCGTTCCGCCGGGCGGCGATGTCGGCGCCGGTGTCGAACAGGACGCGCGCGACCCGGTCAGGGAGCGCGCGCACCAGCCGCCATCCGGCGCCGTATCCGAGATCGGTCAGGCGCTCGGCGGACGTCATGCGGCTTCTCCGTCGGTGCCGGTGGCCGGTGCCGGGGTTATCGGCAGCAGTTCCCGGGCGCCGGGCGAACGACGCACGGCGATGACCCGCTGGAAGACGGTGATCACCGAGCCGGCCGCGAGCAGCCACATCGCGACGTGGATGGCCCAGTCGATCCCGAGACCGGTGAAGCCGGCGCCGACGAGCACGATGATCAACCGGTCCGGGCGCTCGATCAGGCCGCCGTCGGCGGACAGCCCGCTCGCCTCCGCCCGCGCCTTCGCATACGAGATGACCTGGGACGACACGAGGCAGATCAGCGTGGCGACGAGCAGCGGACGGCTCTGTTCGTCGTAGACCGCCCACCAGGCCAGGCCCGCGAAGATCGCGCCGTCCGCGACCCGGTCGCAGGTGGCGTCGAGAACCGCGCCGAACCGGGTGCCGCCGCCGCGCGCCCGGGCCATGGCCCCGTCGAGCATGTCGAACATCACGAACAGCCAGATGACCATCGTGCCCCAGAACAGATGCCCCATCGGAAACAGCGTGAGGGCGGCGGCGATCGTCGCGACCGTGCCGATCAGCGTTACCGCGTCGGGAGTCAGGCCGGTGCGGATCAATGCCCTGCCGAGCGGCGCGGTGACCTTCGACACCGATGCCCGCCCGAAGAAGCTCAGCATCTCGCGACCCCCGTTTCCGGCTCGATTCGTCCTGTTCGGGACACGATCCTGCCACGACCGTCCGCCCTTCGTCCGCTGCGCACGGCGAACCCGTACGGGTCGTGTTCAGGAGTGGACGGTGTCACTCGTCCCATGCGGATGCCAGCAGTGCCCGCGTGTCGCGCAGCAACTGCACCATCACCTTCGATCCTCCCAGGACCGTGATGAAGTTGGCGTCGCCGCCCCACCGCGGAACCACGTGCAGGTGCAGGTGCTCGGAAAGCGAACCTCCTGCTGCCGCACCGAGATTGAGACCGACATTGAAGCCGTGGGGACGCGACACCCGCTTGATGACCTTCACCGCGCGCTGCGCGAACGCCATCAGTTCGGTGCTCTCCTCGAAGGTCAGGTCCTCGAGGTTCGCCACCCGCCGGTACGGCACCACCATCAGATGGCCCGGGTTGTACGGGTACAGGTTGAGCACCGCGTAGACGAACTCTCCGCGCGCGACGACGAGTCCCTCCTCGTCCGTCATCTTCGGGATGTCGGTGAACGGCTCGTACGGGCCGTCCTCCGCCCGCGGGGACTCGGTGATGTACGACATGCGGTGCGGCGACCACAACCGCTGCAGATGGTCGGCTTCGCCGACACCCCGGTCGACGAGAGCTTCGGTCTCGGCGGGGCCGCAGCCCCGGTCGCCGGTCACGACCCGAGCTCCGCGCCCTCGGGCGCGATGAGCGCGGCGGTCGGGGAGGCGTTCTCGCGGCGCCGGACCCAATCGGCCACGATGCGCACGGCCTCGGCCACCGGCACGCCGTTGACCTGGGTGCCGTCGCGGAAGCGGAAGCTCACCGCACCGGCCTCGACGTCCCGCTCGCCGGCGAGCAGCATGAACGGGACCTTCTGGGTGGTGTGGTTGCGGATCTTCTTCTGCATGCGGTCGTCGCTGAGGTCGACCTCGGCGCGGATGCCTTCGGCCTTCAGCTGCTGCGCGACGTCGAGCAGGTGATCGGCGAAGTTCTCGGCGACCGGGATGCCGACGACCTGCACCGGCGACAGCCAGGCCGGGAACGCGCCCGCGTAGTGCTCGGTGAGCACACCGAAGAACCGCTCGATCGAACCGAACAGCGCGCGGTGGATCATCACCGGACGGTGCTTGGCGCCGTCCTGGCCGGTGTACTCGAGTTCGAACCGCTCGGGCAGGTTGAAGTCGAGCTGGATCGTCGACATCTGCCAGTTGCGCCCGAGGGCGTCGTTGACCTGGACGGAGATCTTCGGACCGTAGAACGCGGCGCCGCCCGGGTCCGGCACGAGATGCAGACCGGAGGCTTCGGCGACCTCACGCAGTGTCTCGGTGGCCGTCTCCCACAGTTCGTCGCTGCCGACGAACTTCTTCGGGTTCTTCGTGGACAGCTCCAGGTAGTAGTCGTCGAGACCGTAGTCCTTGAGCAGGTCCAGGATGAAGTTGAGGACGCTGGTGAGCTCGTCGCGCATCTGCTCCGGGGTGCAGAAGATGTGCGCGTCGTCCTGCGTCATGCCGCGCACGCGGGTCAGTCCGTGGACGACGCCGGACTTCTCGTAGCGGTAGACGGAACCGAACTCGAACATGCGCAACGGCAGTTCGCGGTAGGAACGCCCGCGCGACCGGAAGATCAGGTCGTGCATCGGGCAGTTCATGGGCTTGAGGTAGTAGTCCTGCCCCGGCTTGCGGACGGTCCCGTCCTCGTTCAGTTCCTCGTCGATGTGCATCGCGGGGAACATGCCGTCGCGGTACCAGTCGAGGTGACCGGACACCTCGTAGAGGTGGCCCTTGGTGATGTGCGGCGAGTACACGAACTCGTAACCGGCTTCGACGTGCCGCCGGCGCGAGTAGTTCTCCATCTCCTGACGGATGATGCCGCCCTTGGGATGGAACACGGGCAGGCCGGAACCGAGCTCGTCGGGGAACGAGAACAGGTCGAGTTCGTTGCCGAGCTTGCGGTGGTCCCGACGTTCGGCCTCGGCGAGGAGCTCGAGGTGCTTGTCCAGCGCCTCGGCGGACTCCCACGCGGTGCCGTAGACACGCTGCAGACCGGCGTTGTCCTGGTCACCGCGCCAGTACGCGGCGGAGCTGCGGGTCAGCTTGAACGCGGGGATGAACTTGGTGGTCGGGACGTGCGGTCCGCGGCACAGGTCCTTCCACACGAGCTCGCCGGTGCGCGGGTTGAGGTTGTCGTAGATGGTCAGCTCTTTGCCGCCGACCTCCATGATCTCGGGGTCGTCGATGCCCGACTTGTCGTCGATCAGCTCGAGCTTGAACGGCTCGTTCTTCAGCTCCTCGCGGGCGTCCTCGAGGTTCTCGACGACCCGGCGGGAGAAGCGCTGCGCGTCCTTGACGATCTTCTTCATGCGCTTCTCGAGCTTCGCGAGGTCCTCCGGGGTGAAGGGGCGCTCGACCTGGAAGTCGTAGTAGAAGCCGTCCTTGATGGGCGGGCCGATGCCGAGCTTGGCCTCGGGGAACTCCTGCTGCACGGCCTGGGCCAGCACGTGCGCGGCGGAGTGCCGGATGACGCTGCGGCCGTCCTCGGTGTCGGCGGCGACCGCCTCGACCTCGACGTCCTCCTCGGGCGTCCACGCCAGGTCGCGGAGGGCACCCTCCGGGTCGCGGACGACGACGATCGTCTCGGGTCCCTTGACGGGCAGCCCGGCGTCACGCACGGCGGCACCGGCAGTGGTTCCCGCGGGCACCCGGACGAGCGTGGCTGGTTTCGCGGATGCGGGCGTGGTCACTGTGGTGAACTCCTCCGGCTCGATGCCTGACGATGGACGGTGGCCGGCCGCGCAGAGGCGCGCGTCGGCAACCTCCCCATGCTATCGGCACGCCCCGGTCCCGCCGCTATCGGCACGGCGCGGTCGCGCCGTCACCGACCCGTTGTGCCGGATCGAGGACCGATCGCGATCGCGACGGCCGGGGTCAGAGCTCGTTCAGTCCGCTCAGGACCCGCCGGAGGAGTTCCGCGCCGGGACCGATCCGGTCGACCGTCCGGTGCACGGTGAGTTCCCCCGAGGCCGCCAGATCGCCGACGAGCACCCGCGCGACACCGAGGGGAATCCCGGCGAGCGCGGCGACCTCCATGATCGAGCGTGGCTGCGAGCAGAGTCCCAGCACGATGCGGTGCTCGTCGAGAGTCGGCATCACCCCGGTGTTCTCGGACGTTGCCACCATCGCGGATGTCGAAACCAGCGCTTCGAGCGGAAGATCCACTTCGGCCCGGGTGCGCCCCTGGCTGCGCACGAACGGGCGCACGAACGACGGCGCTTCCTGATCCATGTTCTTGTCCCCCACGAAAGTCTCGGACATCCTGGGCTGCACTGCCCCCACCGCGTCCACAGGATGCCTTCCGGCGGCGGCGTCCGCTACCGGATCCTCGTCGATGTATGACACGTCGTCATCCATCTCCGAGGCGGTTGTAGCGGCATGTTTCGGAATGTACCTCCGCCGCCGCGCGGCAGTGCCGAATCGGGCGCCCGTCATCCCCACGACCGGCCATTGATTGTCGGCGACACTCATCTCAGCCCCATCCTCCTTGCGGTGAGATCGATCCTGCCATCAGTCACACCATCTGGTGAGGTTGCGCAGGTCACACCTGCCACGACAGCCCCGCCGTTCCCATCGAACCCCGTCCGGACAACGGCCGTCGAGGGCATGCACGGGACGGGGCGCATACGAAAAGAGCACCCCATCGGGGTGCTCTCGTGATCGGGCGATTGTTGTGGTCCCGGCTGGGATCGAACCAGCGACCTCCCCGGTGTGAACGGGACGCTCTTCCACTGAGCCACGGGACCGCGCCGCTTCGCAGCGGCTCGAACGAGATGGAACACTAACACGACTACCGGATGAAGACGAATCGCCAGGTCAGACGCGATTCCGAAGGGAAGACACGACCCCGATGGGAGCCCCGGGCCCGGCCGACACCCGGAAACGGTCCCACTCACGTGCGCGCGCGTGCGTGCTCGTCCCCTTCGCCGGCGACGGGCACCGAGGACCGGCGCCCGGCACACCGTCCGCGGTCCGTCCCGGCCCGGCGCCTCGGCCCGTCTCGACCCGTTCCGGCCCGCCCACCGCCGACGGACGGTCCACCGATGCGGCGAGAGCACTGGTTCACCGAGTCATATATGCCCGTTCACCTGCGGATTTGTGTGTTTCGTCGATGGTCGGCTAATGTTCTCAACCGCACCACGGAGAGCACAACGCCGAACGGTGCGAATGCGGATGTAGCGCAGCTGGTAGCGCATCACCTTGCCAAGGTGAGGGTCGCGGGTTCGAATCCCGTCATCCGCTCGAGAGGTTGGACTCGACCTTTTACGGTGGAGTGGCCGAGTGGTGAGGCAACGGCCTGCAAAGCCGTGCACACGGGTTCGATTCCCGTCTCCACCTCGCGCGATTAGCTCAGCGGGAGAGCGCTTCCCTGACACGGAAGAGGTCACTGGTTCAATCCCAGTATCGCGCACCACGATCGACCTGCACGTGGGTCGATCGGTTCGAAAATCACGTGCAATGCGGATGTAGCGCAGCTGGTAGCGCATCACCTTGCCAAGGTGAGGGTCGCGGGTTCGAATCCCGTCATCCGCTCCACAACCGGCGTTTCGAGCCGGCGCGATTAGCTCAGCGGGAGAGCGCTTCCCTGACACGGAAGAGGTCACTGGTTCAATCCCAGTATCGCGCACCAGAATACGAGGAAGACCCCCTTCATCCGAAGGGGGTCTTCCTCGTTCCGTGTCCGTTCGTCGTTCTGTGTCCGTTCGTCGTTCTGTGTCCGTTCGTCGTTCTGTGTCCGTTCGTCGTTCTGCGTCGGGTCGTTCCGTTCCCGGGAGCGGCATTCAGATGCCGAGCGCCGAACGGCCTCGCACGATCGCTCGTGCGAGGCCGTCCCGGCTTCGGTGGATCGAGCTTCGGTGGATCAGCGCGTGCCGTACAGGCGGTTGATTCCCGCGATCATCGCCCGCAGCGTCGACTCCGCGGCCGTGCCGCCCAGTCCCATCACCCAGCAGCTGCGCTCGTCGTCGGACTCGCACAGCAGGAACGTCGCGTGGGTGTCCCCCATGTCCTGGCGGTGGAACGAACGGATTTCGAGGCGGAAACCGAGCTCGTGGATCATGCCGGTCATCGCGGACACCGGGCCGGTCGCGACGGAGGCGGTGCTGCGCTCCGTCCCGTCGAGCTCGAAGGTCGCCTCGTACGCGCACAGTCCCCCGGTCAACACAGTGGTGTTCCAGGCGCGAAGTTCCAGCGGCCCGCCCTGCGGGGCGTAGTTCGCCGCGAATTCGGTCCAGGACATGCCGGCGGCTTCGGCGCGGAGCGCGAGCGGCAGGGCACGGCCGTAGCGGGCGGCGAACGGGTCGAGCGAGGTGAGTCGATCCGTCTCGGTGCAGGAGGCGAAGGGACGCGCAGCGGCGATACGACGATCGGAAGCGAAGGAGGTGAAGGCGTTCATCGGAGGAGGTCTTCCACGAGAAGGGAGGACCGACAGGTAGCTCAACGACCCGCAGCGAGGGGTCGGTCCGAATCAGACCCCGCTACGGCGGTGAACTACGAGTACGCGCTTCATGACAAGCCACAGTAAAGGGCGAAAGTCCGAAAGGCAACCTTTGCACCGTCGATACGTGATCGAAACGTGACCGCGGAAAGTGGAACCTGAGGAACCCCTCATGTATCGTCAGTGGTGCCATCCCCCCCGATGGTAGATGAACCCCAGCCATGACCCCCCATCCAAGGCTGGGGTTCAGCCATATCCGGGGCACGTTCGTTTCTCGGGTTCGTTTCCAGGGCAGGTCCCATGCCCCCGGCCACCCCTAAGCCGACCCGGCCCCGCGTACTTCACGCCCCGCCCACCTGTCCGTGGGCCGGGTGGTCTACTGGAACCTATGTCCACGCCCTCAGTCGAAGAGTCCGCCGTCTCCGTCGCACAGGCCGGGATCTGGGACACCGAAACGCTCGCCGACGTCGCCGCCACCACGTTTCCGCTCGCGTGCCCTCCCGGATCGAACCGGGACGACATCGACGAGTTCATCGCCGAGACCCTCTCGGCGGAACGGTTCGGCGAGTATCTGACCGATCCGACGCGGATCGTGCTGAAGGCGAGCATGGGCGGCGAGATCGTCGGTTACCTGATGGCGATCGACGCACCGCCGGCCGACCCCGACATCGCGGCGATGATCACGGCGACCCCGGCAGTGGAGATCAGCAAGCTGTACGTGCTGCCGGGCCGTCACGGCACCGGCGTGTCAGCGGCGCTCATGGCCGCGATCGTGGAGCGCGCCGCGGCGGCCGGGCGTGCGGGACTGTGGCTCGGGGTGAACCAGGAGAACGAACGCGCCCAGGCCTTCTACCGCAAGCAGGGCTTCCGGACGGTGGGCACGCGCACGTTCCTGGTGGGTTCACAGACCCACCAGGACTACGTCATGCAGCGCGAACTGTGAGGCGCCCAAGGCATACCCCTCAGCTGGCGGCGACCTCGAAGCGCGACAGCGCCAGCAGACGCGAGGTCGCGCGAAGGTACTTCTTGCGGTAGCCGCCGGCCAGCATCTCCGGCGTGAAGATCTCGTCGAGCTTGGCACCGGCCACGGTCACCGGAATGCTCGCGTCGTACAGCCGGTCGGCGAGCACCACCAGACGCAGTGCGACGGACTGGTCCTCGGCCGGGTGCACCCCGTTGAGGAAGACGGCCGACACGCCCTCGATGAGCTTGCCGTAACGCGACGGATGCAGCGTGCTCAGGTGCGCGCACAGCTCGTCGAAGTCGTCGAGCGTGGAGCCGGGGATCTGCTCGGCGCGTTCGATCAGTTCCTCCGCCGAGATCGGGTCCGGCGCCGGCGGCAGGTCGCGGTGCCGGTAGTCCGGGCCGTCGACGCGCAGCGTCTCGAAGATCGAGGCGAGCTTCTTGATCTCGCGGAGGAAGTCCTGTGCCGCGAACCGGCCCTCACCGAGCTGGCCGGGAAGCGTGTTGGAGGTCGCCACGATCGACACTCCACGCGCGGACAGCTCGGTCAGCAGACGCGACACCAGCATCGTGTCGCCCGGATCGTCGAGCTCGAACTCGTCGATGCAGAGCACGCTGTGGGTGGAGAGCTCCTCGACCGCCTTGTTGAAACCGAGCGCGCCGACCACGTGCGTGAGCTCGACGAACGTGCCGAACGCCTTGGGCGAGGGCGCGCTGTGGAAGATCGACGCGAGCAGGTGGGTCTTGCCGACACCGAACCCGCCGTCGAGGTACAGCCCGGCGCCGGTGGACGGCGCCTTGCGACCGAACAGACCGCGCTTGCCGCCGCGGATCTTGCCGATCTTGCCGACGAACGCCTCGGCAGCGCGGACCGCGGCGGCCTGGCTCGGCTGGTTCGGATCGGGGATGTACGACGCGAAGCTCACCTCGTCGAACATCGCGGGCGGCACGAGCTGTGCAACCAGTTGTTCGGCCGGCACCACGGGACTGCGATCGACGAGACGTTCCTGCATTCCTCCAGGGTAGAGGCGTGTGATGAGGCCATACCTACACCAGCGGCGGATTGCGACCTACTTCACATCGGCGTCACCCGATCTTCACCTCGCATGAGTGCACGCGTCACACGCCCGCGTACGCTGCGCGCGTGGACCGGTGCACACCCGGATCCCGGCGACCTGGCAGGCTGTCGGCATGCGCAGAACCGGTGTGTTCGCGGTCTCCCTCGTCGCGCTCGCGGCGACGGTCACCGCCTGCGGGACGGGGCCCTCGGCCAGGCCCGACGTCGCGGTGGTTCGGGACGTCGGTGACGGGGCCGTCCCCGCCCCCGAACAGGACGAGCCCACCGAGCCCGGGCTGCCCGTGCCCGAGGAGGACCTGGCGTGGCGCGACTGCACCGCCGACACCGTCGCGGCGCAGAAACTGCCCACCGGTCCGACCGGGTTGGTCCTCGAATGCTCGGAGATCACCGCGCCCATCGACGAGGCCGGGACGGTGCCGGGAACGTTCCCGCTCGGGGTATCGCGGGCACGCCTGCCGCAGACCCCGACCGACGTCGCGCCGCTCGTGCTCACCACGGGAACGGACATGCCGTCCGGCACCGCACTCGCCGCCCTCGCCACCGGACCGATGTCCGGTCTGCTCGCCACACGACCGATCGTCGCGGTCGACCGGCGCGGGATCGGGCCGTCACAGCCCATCGACTGCATTTATCCCGCCGACCTCCGTGCGCTCGGCGATCTCGGCCAGTTCGGCCGCAGCGGCGACGGACCGAGCCGCGTCGCGGAGCTGAGCCGCGAGATCACCATCACGTGCACCGACTACCTGCAACCGCAGGAGCTGATGTTCGGGGCCGCACATGCCGCCGACGACCTGGACCAGCTGCGCCTGGCCTGGAACGTGGAGCGGATCGGACTGCTCGGTATCGGGAACGGCGCCTCCGTCGCGCTGGCGTACGCCGCCGAGTACCCGACGCACGTGGGTCGGCTGATCCTCGACTCCCCCGCCGCCGCAACCGCCGACGCCGAGCTTCTCGCGGAGAGCCGAGCGCGCGGCGCCGAAGCCGCGGTCGACGCGTTCGCCCGCCAGTGCGTGGCGCTGAAGTGTTCGCTCGGCACCACGCCGCGGGCGGTCCTCGAGGACCTGCACGCGAAGGCCGCGAACGGGGAACTGGCACCGCTGTCGTCGAACGCGATGCTCACCGCCGTGACCGGGTTCCTCGGCAGCCCCCGCGGCGACCAGCAGGCCCGCGTCCGCGAACTGTCCGATGCGCTGGCCGCCGCGCGCGACGGTGATGTGATGCCGCTGCTCGAACTCGTCGACCTCGCCGAGGCGCAGCTGAGCTCGGCCGGCCAGTTCGTGTCCCGGTGCAGCGACAAGCAGCGGCAGCCCACGCCCACCCGCGCCCTGGAGCTGCAGCGCACATGGGGAGCGAGCTACCCGCTGTTCGGCGCGGACACCGCGACCGGACTGACGGCCTGTTCCGCATGGCCGAGCATGCCGGCGCCGCCGCTGCCGGATGCGGTGGATGTGCCCGTGCTCGTCCTCGGGTCCGCCGCCGACCCCATCGTCGGCAACGGCGGGCTCGAATCCGTCACCGGCGCACTGACCGCAGTGGGCGCCCGATGGGCGGTGGTGTCGTGGCAGGGCGCCGGCTATGCGGCGGCCCTGCACTCGACGTGCGCGCAGGCCCGGGTCGCGGCGTATCTCGAGACCGGAGAACTACCGCCGAACGGCAGCCTGTGTCCCGCCTGAGCGCACCGTCATGCCGGGGCGGGTGGATCACCGATCTGCGGCTCCGGTGTACCGTGCCGTAGTGTTCCTCAGTCGTCTCGAGCCCCGCACCGCACGCACCACCGTGGAGGTGGTCAAGTGCGTTGTGTGGCCGTTGGCCCTGCTCACGGTGCTGCACCGTGTGGTGATCAAAGCCGTCAACGGCTTCCGGACCGACGACTTCACACCCGTGTACAACGCGGCGCTGGCGTTCCTCAATCGGCAGCCCGTCTACACCGCGAACTTCCGGTGGGTCGATCCGCACTACCTGTATCCGCCGTCGGGCACTCTGCTGATCTCACCGATCGCAGTGATCGACCCCGAACGCTCCCGCTGGTTGTTCATTCTCGCCAACGCGATCGCGATCCTGATCGCGCTGTACCTGCTGCTGCGCATGTTCGGCTACGGTCTCGATTCCGTGATCGCGCCGATCCTCGTGCTCGGGGCGTTCACCTCCGAAACGGTGACGAACACGCTGGTGTTCACCAACATCAACGGGCTCGTGCTGCTCGGGGAGATCGCGTTCCTGACGTTGCTGCTCGAGCGTCGCGACCTGTGGGCCGGCGTCGCGATCGGTCTGACGTTCGCGGTCAAACCGATCCTCGCTCCCCTGCTGTTCCTGCCCCTGGTCCGTGGCCAGTGGAAGGTGTTCGTCACGGCGGTGGCGGTGCCGGTCGCGCTGATGGCGGTCGCCTGGCCGCTCTCCGTCGACCCGTGGCAGTTCGTCGAACACACGACGCCCTACCTGCTCGAGGCGCGTGACTACTTCAACAGCGCGATCGTCGGAAACGGCATGTACTACGGCCTGCCGAGCTGGCTGATCCTGGGGCTCCGCGTCGTGCTCATGGCGATGGTGCTGGTGGCGCTGTGGTTGCTGTACCGCTACTGCCGCCACGACGAGCTGTTCTTCGTCGGCACCGCGACCGGCCTGCTGCTCACCGCCTCGTTCCTGCTCGGCTCGCTGGGCCAGATGTACTACTCGATGATGCTGTTCCCGCTGCTGATGACGGTGGTCCTGCCGAACTCGGTGATGCGCAACTGGCCGGCGTGGCTGGCCGTCTACGGCTTCCTCAGCTACGACAGCTGGCTGTCGAGCCGCTGGCCGGAGATGGGCCGGGCCGCCGAGTACATGAAGACGACGTTCGGGTGGTCGCTGCTGATCATCGTCGTGTTCGCGGTGCTGCTCGACCGGTACCTCGCCGCGCGCCGTGAGGGACGCCTGGATTCGGGCATCGAACCGGCATTCCTGTTGCCGAAGAAACCCGCCGCCGCCGTCCCCGACGAACCGGAGGAACCCGAGGAACGCATGGCCGCACAGGCCGTCCGCGACTAGCCTCGGCATCATGACTTCCACGCCCCGCCCGGATCCCGCACCGAAGGTCGAACGCAGCGACGAGGAATGGCGGGAGCTGTTGACTCCCGAGGAGTTCGCGGTGTTGCGCCGGGCGGGCACGGAACGCCCGTTCGTCGGCGAGTACACCGACACCGAGACCGAGGGTGTCTACGAGTGCCGCGCCTGCGGCGCGGAGTTGTTCCGCAGCAGCGAGAAGTTCCATTCGCACTGCGGGTGGCCGTCGTTCTACGATCCGGCCGATTCGGACGCGGTGATCCTGCGGCCCGACGATTCGCTGGGGATGCGCCGGGTGGAGGTGCTCTGCGCGTCGTGCCACAGCCATCTCGGGCACGTGTTCGAGGGCGAGGGTTATCCGACACCGACCGATCAGCGGTACTGCATCAACTCGATCAGCCTGCGCCTGGTCCCGGCGAACTGAGCCGCTCCGGCTGCGGGACGGGTCCGCAGCCGGGAGGATGTCGAGGCATGAGTGAGCACATCCTCGGCAGGCCGAAGGTCAAGGTGACGATCGTCGGGGCGGGCACCGTGGGGACCGCGATCGCGTATGCGTGCCTCATCCGGGGTTCGGCCGAGGCGCTGGCGTTGTACGACACCAATGCCGACAAGGTCCGGGCCGAGGTCCTCGATCTCAATCACGGAACCCAGTTTGCGCCGCCGTGCCGGATCGAGGGCGGTGACGATCTCGCCGTCACCGCCGGATCGGACATGATCGTGGTGACCGCCGGTGCCAAGCAGAAGCCCGGACAGTCGCGGCTCGAACTCGCCGCGGCGAACGTCGCGCTGGTGCAGACCCTGACGCCCGCGTTGCTCGAGCGGTCGCCGGATGCGGTTGTGCTCTTCGTCAGCAATCCCGTCGACATCGTCACCCACGCCGCGATCGTCGCGACCGACGCCGCACCCGGCCGCATATTCGGGTCGGGCACCGTGCTCGATTCGGGGCGCCTGCGTTTCCTGATCGCCGAGCGCGCCGGGGTCGCCGTGGAGAACGTGCACGCCGTCGTCGTCGGTGAGCACGGCGACTCGGAGATCACGCTGTGGTCGGGGGCAACGATCGGCGGCGTCGCAGCAGCGAAGTTCGTGACCGGCGACGGCACCTCCGCGCCCCTGTTCGACGCGGCGGCGCGCGCCGACATCTCCGCCCGGGTGGTGCACAGCGCGTACGAGATCATCCGGGGCAAGGGCGCGACCAATCTGGCGATCGGGTTGTCCACGGCCCGGATCGTCGAGGCGGTGCTGCGCGACCAGCACCGGGTGCTGCCGGTGTCGACCCTCCAGAGCGGTCCCGAGGATCTGTCCGGGGTGTGCCTGTCTCTGCCGACCGTCGTCGACAGCCGCGGGGCGGCCCAGGTGCTCGACGTGGCGATGTCCGACGAAGAGCGCGAGGGCCTGCGCGCCTCTGCCCGCACCCTGCGGGAGGTGCAGGCGACCCTCGAACGCTGAGAGCTCCGACGGGTCAGCGGGCGCGGACCACGGGCGGGTCGTACGCGCGGATCGGCGGCAGTTCGCCGTCGAATCGTTCGATCTCGACCAGCACGTGCTGTCCCGTGCAGCCGCGCGCCAGCGACGACGTGCGGACGTCGGGGGTCAGCACGTTCGGGTTGCCGTGCACGCACATCGAGTTCGGGTCCGACGGGTCGAGCGGGTCGTACCAGGCGCCCGTGGACAACTGCACGACGTCCGGCCGCAGCCCGTCGTCGAGCACCACACCGGCCAGGCACGCGCCGCGGTCGTTGAACACCCGCACGATGTCCCCGGCGTCGAGGCCGCGGGTCGCGGCCGCCTCGGGGTGCATGCGTAGAGGTTCGCGTCCGTGGATCTTCGAAGCCTGGCTGGTGGCGCCGTGGTCGAGCTGACTGTGCAACCGGGTGCGCGGCTGGTTCGCGATCAGATGCAGCGGGAACTGCTGCGCGCGGGCGCCGCCGAGCCATTCCTCCGGCTCGTACCAGGTGGGGTGGCCGGCGCAGTCGTCGTAGCCGAATCCGTCGATGTCGGCCGAGAAGATCTCGATGCGCCCGCTGGGTGTGCGGAGGGGATACGTGTCCGGGTCCTCACGGAAGTCCTGGAACAACGTCAGGTCGTCCTCCGTGCGCATCCGCACGTGACCGCGATGCCAGAACTCCTCGAACGCGGGTGCCCCTCCCCCGTCGGCGAGGACGAATCCGCGCCACTGCTCGTAGAGGTGCTCGATCCACTGCCGTGCGGTGCGGTTCTCTGTGAACTGCGGACCGAATCCCAGCCGATGCGCGAGCGCGGTGAACGTGTCGTAGTCGTCGCGGGCCTGCGCGTAGCGGGGCGTCGCGGCGTGCATCGCCACCAGCAGCGGATCGTTGCGGGTGCACGAGAGGTCCTCGCGTTCGAACGACGTCGTGGACGGCACGACGATGTCGGCGTGCTTGGCCATCGGCGTCCAGTACGGATCGTGCACGACGATCGTGTCGGGCCGTGCCAGCGCCCGCTTCAGCCGGCCGAGGTCCTGGTGGTGGTGAAACGGGTTGCCGCCGGCCCAGTACACGAGCCGGATGTCGGGGAAGGTGCGGCGCTGTCCGTCGAAGTCGTACTGCTCCCCCGGCCTCAGCAGCAGGTCGGAGATCGCGGCGACCGGGATCGCCTCGTCGATCGGGTTCTGTCCCTGGAACAGCGTCGGCAGCGGATACGGCACCGGCGCGAGCCCGGGTTCGTTCATCGATCCGTATCCGTGCCCGAATCCACCGCCCGGCACGCCGATCTGGCCGAGCATCGCGGCGAGCGTCACCCCGGCCCAGGGGGCCTGCTCGCCGTGGCGGACCCGCTGCAGCGACCACGTGACGGTGACCAGGGTGCGCCCGGCGGCCATGCGGCGGGCGAGGTCGGTGAGGGTTGCGGCGGGCAGGCCGGACAGGTCCGCCGCCCACTGCGGTGTCTTCGGGATGCCGTCGGTGCGCCCGAGCAGGTAGTCCTCGAACTTGTCGTAGCCGGTGCAGTAGCGGTCGAGGAACGCGCGGTCGGCGAGGTCCTCGGTGGCGAGCACGTACGCGAGGGCCAGCATGATCGCGACGTCGGTGCCGGGGCGCGGGGCCAGTCGTTCGGCGTCGCCGTGCAGGTCGTCGCGCAGCGGGCTGATCGACACGATGCGCCCACCCCGGGCGCGCAGCCGGTCGAGGGCGTCGCGGGTCGGATGGTTGCTGGTGCCCCCGTCGTTGACCGCGGTGTTCTTCAGCGGCACCCCGCCGAAACACACCATCAGGTCCGTCTCGCGGGCAATGACGTCCCAGTTGGTGGAGCGTGCGAACAGCTTCCAGTGCGTGCCCACGACCCGCGGCATGATCACGCCGGTGGCGCCGAGCGAATAACTGTGCACGGACCGCGTGTAGCCGCCGAGCATCTTCAGGAACCGGTGGACCTGGCTCTGCGCATGATGGAACCGGCCGGGCGACGACCACCCGTAGGAACCGCCGAAGATCGCACGGTTGCCGTGGGTGTCGACGACGCGGCGCAGTTCCCCGGCGAGCAGTCCGGTCAGTTCGTCCCACGACACGGCGACGAATTCGTCGCTGCCGCGGGCGCTGCTCGGCCCCGGTCCGTTCTCGAGCCAGCCGCGCCGCACGGCGGGACCGGTGATGCGGGACCGGTGCCGCACCGAGCCGGGCAGGTTGCCGAGAATCGCCGACGGGTCGGCGTCACCCGGGTACGGGTGCACGGCGGTGACCTCACCGTTCGCGGCTTCGGCCTCGTACATGCCCCAGTGGGACATGTGCGAGTACCGCCGCGGAGGCCTGCTGTGATTCGATTCGGCTTCCTGCTCCGGCATCCGCATCAGGGCAGCGCGTTGATCAGCCGGTCCGCGTCGACGCGGGGGCCGCTGAAGAACGGGGTCTCCAGACGCACGTGGTAACGGGCCTCGGTCGCGCGCAGATCGCGCATGAGGTCGACGATGCGGTCGAGTTCCGGAGCCTCGAAGGCGAGGATCCACTCGTAGTCACCGAGCGCGAACGCCGGGACCGTGTTCGCGCGCACATCCGGGTAGCCGCGGCCGGCCTTGCCGTGCTCGGCGAGGATGCGGCGACGGTCCTCGTCGGGCAGCAGGTACCAGTCGTACGACCGCACGAACGGGTACACGCAGATGTAGTTGCCGGGATCCTCGCCCGCGATGAACGACGGAACGTGGCTCTTGTTGAACTCCGCGGGGCGGTGCAGCGCCGTGTTCGACCACACCGGGTTGCTGGCGCGGCCGAGGATCGTGGTGCGGCGGAAGTCCGCGTAGAACTTCTGCAGATCCTCGATGCGCTCGGCGTGCGTCCAGAACATGAAGTCCGCGTCGGCGCGCATGCCGGCGATGTCGTAGATGCCACGGACGACGACATCGGTGTTCTCGTACGAGGCGAGGAACTTCTGCAGATCCTCGAGCGCTTCGGCGCGGTCGTCGCCGAGGACCCCGGGATGCACCTGGAACACCGACCACATCGCGTAGCGGAGGGTCGAATTGAGCTTGTCGAAATCGAGACGTGCCATGTTTCTCATCCTGCCACTCGTGTCGTCAGCCGCGCTGCGGCCGTTGTACCCGATGCGACGCACGCCGGCACACCGACGCCGTGCAGCATCGCTCCGGCCACTTCGATGCCGTCGACGTCGGCGACCGCGGCCTCGAGTGCCACGACGATCTCGTCGTGTCCTGCGCGGTACTGCGGCAGCCCGCCGTGCCAGCGCTGCACGAACGCGGCGACCGGTTCCGCGGTCACTCCGGTGACGGTCGCGAGGTCCTTGCGGGCCAGTGCGATCAGCAGATCGTCGTCGGCGTCGACGAGCCCGGCGTCGCCGAACCGCCCGAACGACGCGCGCGCCAGTTCCACATCACGCTCGGCCAGGTGCGGCCACTTGCGGCTCGACAGCGTGAACGCCTTCGCCGACAGATCCTCGCCGGTCGCGACGAGGATCCCGGAGTTGCGGGGCAGCCCCGAATCCCGGGGCAGCGCGAGCGCGACGACCACCGACGACGCGAGCGGAATCCGGGCCGCCTGCTCGGCCCCGGCGGGAACCGCGTCGGCGAGCAGCGCGGCGGCCTGCGGCGCGGGCACCGCGAGGACGACGCCGTCGACCTCACCGATCGGGTCGATCGACCATCTGCGGCCGGCGGGACGCAGCGCCGATGCCGCCGTGCCGCGGTGGATCTCGGCGTCGGCGGCCCGCTCGAGCGCGTCGAGCAACACGCCGTAGCCGTCGCGGAGTGTCCCGAAGACCGGGGCGGTCGACGGCGGCGGCAACGCCCGGCGCACGGCCTCGCTCAGGCTCGGCGCACCGTCGTCGAGTGCCGCGGCGAGCGTGGGGAGGGTCGCGCGCACACCGGCGGTGTCGGACAGGCCGGAGTACACCCCGCCGAGCAGCGGATCGACGCTGCGCCGCACCACCTGATCCCCGAATCGTGTCCCGACGAGTTCGGCGACCGAGACGTCTCCCCCGCGTTCCCAGTGGAACGGCAGGTCCGGTTCGGCGGCGATCCGGTCGAGGGTGGCGGTGTCGACGAGCCCGGCCAGTGCTTGCGCATCGGCGGGGATGCCCATCAGGGTGCCGCCCGGCATCGGATGCAGCTCGGCGCCCGCGTAGATCAGCGGCCGGGCACCGGCCGGGTACACGAGCTGATCGGTCAGGCCCAGTTCGTCGAGCAGCGCGGGCATCTCGGGGCGGCGGCCGATGAAGGCCTCGGCACCGACGTCGACGGGGTCGCCCGCGAGCGGCACGGTGCGCAGCTTCCCGCCGAGCCGATCGGACTGTTCCAGGATCACGATCCGGGCGCCGGCACCGAGGCTCGTCCGCAGCCGGTAGGCGGTCACGAGTCCGGTGACACCACCGCCGACGACTACGACGGTCGGCGTGCTCACAGCGAATGCACCAGTTCGACGACGCGGGTCAACACTGTCGGATCGGTGTCGGGCAGCACGCCGTGGCCCAGGTTGAAGATGTGGCCGGTGGCGCCGGCGGCGCGGGCACGATCGGCTTCGGCGGCGATCCGGCGCACCTCGCGTTCGATCACGTCCCACCCGGCGAACAGGATCGCCGGATCGAGGTTGCCCTGCAGGCCCTTGCCCGGGCCGATGCGACCGGCGGCGACGTCGAGCGGGATGCGCCAGTCGACGCCCACCACGTCGGCGCCGGCTTCGCCCATCGCGCCGAGCAGCTCACCGGTCCCGACCCCGAAGTGGATGCGCGGCACCCGGGCCGCCTCGATCTCGGCGAACACCCGCTGCGAGTGCGGCAGCACGTACTCGCGGTAGTCGGCGAGCGAGAGCGCCCCGGCCCACGAATCGAACAACTGGATCGCGTCGACGCCCGCGTGCAGCTGTGCATGCAGGAACGCGATGGTGATGTCCGCCAGCCGGCCGAGCAGGGCGTGCCAGGTCGCGGGATCGGAGTGCATGAGCGCCTTGGTGCGCTCGTGGTTGCGGCTCGGTCCGCCCTCGACGAGATAGGAGGCGAGAGTGAACGGCGCGCCGGCGAACCCGATCAGCGGGGTGTCACCGAGCTCGCGGGTGAGCAATCCCACAGCGCGCGCGACCGCCCCGACCTCCTCGGCTTCGAGGGTCGGCAGCGCGGCGACGTCCGCGGCGGACCGCACCGGGTTCGCGACGACCGGACCGGTGCCGGCGACGATGTCGAGGTCGATCCCGGCGGCCTTGAGGGGCACCACGATGTCGGAGAAGAGGATGGCGGCGTCGACCTTGTGGCGACGGACCGGCTGCAGGGTGATCTCGCACACCAGTTCGGGCCGGAAGCAGGATTCGAGCATGCCGATTCCTGCCCGGATCTCCCGGTATTCGGGCAGCGATCTGCCTGCCTGGCGCATGAACCACACCGGTCGGTGGGTCGGCTCGGTGCCGCGCGCTGCGGCCAGCAACGGGGCCGTGTCGAGCCGGCGTCGGCTCGGGTACTCCGCGGGGGTGGTGGAGCCGACGTTCGTGTCTTCCAGGCCGGTCATCGATCCTCGTCTTCCAGGAGCATGGTTCGGTACCCGTCACGGCGGGCACGGGATGCTGCCCATGCTGCCACGCCGCCGTAGGCCTCCGGAATCGGCGCGCCTCCCGCGTGCTGTGCATCACCGGCACTAACGTCCGCTGTCGTGACCACCTCGCCCGCAGAACCCGCTCAGTTCCGCGCCGCGATCGAAGCGATGAACGCGGCGACGGTGCGCCCGGAGATCGAGGTCGGTCCGATCCGGCCGCCCCAACGACTGGCCCCGTTCAGCTACGCGCTGGGCGCCGAGGTGCTGCACGACGAATCCGGGCCGGTTCCCGAGGAGTCCGAAGGCGACGCGTTCGGACGGTTGATCCTGTTGCACGATCCGTCCGGTGACGACGCCTGGGACGGCACGATGCGGCTGGTGGCCTACATCCAGGCGGACGTCGACGCGACGCTGGCGTCGGATCCACTGCTCCCGGAGGTCGCGTGGAGCTGGCTCGTCGACGCGCTCGAGGCGCACGGACAACCGTTGACGGCGCTCGGCGGCACGGTCACGTCCACGAGTTCGGTGCGGTTCGGGGACATCGCCGGACCCGCGCGGGCCCACCAACTGGAATTGCGGGCGTCGTGGACGCCGCTGTCCGGCGAGCTGGGTCCGCACGTGGAGGCGTTCTGCGAGGTCCTCGCGTATGCGGCGGGTCTTCCCCCGGTCGGTGTGGTGCGCCTCCAGCGCTGACGCGGGGGCACCGGTCCCGACAGTCCGCGCTCGACCGCTCCGAATCGGTCTAGAGTCCATTTCATGTCGGTAGCAGAAGAAAACGAGTCCCTGCGGACACCCGTTCCCCTGCTCACCCCGCGCGACGGTGTCCCGGATGTGATCACCACCGCGGCGGGTGTCGACGCCGCCGCGGCTGCGCTGACGGCGGGAAGCGGGCCGCTCGCCGTGGACGCCGAACGCGCCTCCGGCTACCGCTATTCATCACGTGCCTACCTGATCCAGCTGCGGCGCGCCGGGGCCGGAACGGTGCTGATCGACCCGATTCCCACCGCAGGTGCGCTCGCACCGCTCGCCGAGGCGATCAACGGACTGGAGTGGGTGCTGCACTCCGCCGACCAGGACCTTCCGTGCCTGGCGGAGCTGGGCTTGCACCCGGATTCGGTGTACGACACCGAACTGGCCGGACGGCTCGCCGGGTTCGAGCGGGTCGGGCTCGCCGCGATCGTCGAGCGCATGCTCGGTTTCGAGTTGCGCAAGGGCCACGGTGCCGCGGACTGGTCCACCCGGCCGCTGCCCGAATCGTGGCTCAACTACGCGGCTCTGGACGTCGAGATCCTCGTCGACCTGCGGGACGCGATGGCCGAGGAACTCGATCGCCAGGGGAAGTCGCGATGGGCTGCCGAGGAGTTCGAGCACGTCCGGTCGGCGGGGCCGCCGGCACCGAAGCCGGACCGGTGGCGGCGCACGTCGAAGATCCACACCCTGAAGGATCCGCGGCGCCTCGCGATCGTGCGGGAACTGTGGACGACCCGCGACGAGATGGCGGCCCGCCGCGACATCGCGCCGGGTCGGGTGCTTCCCGATTCCGCCATCATCGCGGCCGCGGAGGCCGATCCGCGCAGCCCCGAGGAACTGCGCGCGCTGCCGGTCTTCGGTGGGCCGCGGCAACGCCGCTTGTCCCGGGTGTGGCTGGCCGCGATCGAACGTGCCCGCGCGCTGCCCCAGTCGCAGTTGCCGCCACTCGCGCAGCCGTTCGTCGGTCCCCCGCCGGCGAACCGGTGGTCGCGTCATCACCCGGAGGCGGCGGCGCGCCTGGCCGCTGCCCGTACGGAACTCACCGCGATCAGCGAGTCCGTGCAGGTTCCGGTCGAGAACCTGATCAGTCCGGAACTCGTGCGGCGGTTGTGCTGGGACTGGGACCCGGTCCCCGGTGTCGACGTCACCGAGTACATCGCGATGCGATTCGTCGAGGGCGGTGCCCGGCCGTGGCAGCGCGAGGTCGTGGCACCGAGGCTGGCGACCGTTCTGACGGCCTGAGCGGAACGATCGTTACCGGCAGCACGTCGGGGACGTGATGCCGGGACCGCCTCACGGGCGCAGGCGGCGGCCGACGCCGATCGCCGCGGCGCCGGCCACGACCGCGACCGCGGCGCCCCCGAGCACGCCGTGGTGCTGGGAGGCCCACACCTGCGGACTGTGTGAATGCGCCCGCTCGTCGAAGGCTCCGTGGGCACCGAAGTCCCGCCCCTCCTCGTCGTCGGCCGGGGTGAACAGGTTCTCCGGCTGGTCCGGGTCACGGGGTTGCTCGGTCTGCTGCGAGGCGTAGCCGGTCCGGGCCAGATACCGGTCGAGCAAACCGGGAGCGACGGCGTTGAGTGCCAGCGTGACGGCGGTGCTCGCCCCCACCCAGTACTCACGGCGTCGCGGGTGGTCGGCCGCGTGGAGCACCGCACGCGCGGCGACCTCGGGCTGGAAGATCGGCGGTACCGGCTGCGCCCGCTTGGGCAACCGCGAACGCACCCAGGAGAACTGCGGGGTGTTCACGGCGGGCATCTGCACCATCGTCACGTGCACGCCGCTGTGCTCGTGCAGCAGTTCGCAGCGCAGGGATTCGGTGAAGCCCTGGATGGCGTGCTTGGAACCGCAGTACGCGCTCTGCAGGGGGATGCCTCGATAGGCCAGCGCGGAGCCGACCTGTACGACGGAGCCGCGGTTCCGGGGTCTCATCCGGCGCAGTGCGGCACAGGTGCCGTAGACGTAGCCGAGGTAGTTCACCTCGGTGACGCGGCGGTACTCGGCCGCCGAGATCTCCGTCGCGGGCGCGAACACCGAGGTGAACGCCACGTTCACCCACACATCGATGGGTCCGAGTTCGTCCTCGGTGCGGCTCGCCGCCGCCTCCACGCGGTCCGGGTCCGCGACGTCGGTGGGTATGGGCAGCGCGGTGCCGCCGGCGGCGGTGACGTCGCGGGCGGCCGCGTCCAACCCGGCTTCGCCGCGGGCCAGCAGCGCCACCCGGGCGCCGCGGGCACCGTAGGCGCGGGCGACCGCCCGGCCGATTCCACCGGTGGCGCCGGTGACCACCACGACCTGCGTCGGCATCTCGGTCATGACGATTCCTCTCGGCCGGGGTCCTCGGCCAGTCGATGGGCGGATTCGAACAGCAGGGCGTGGACGAAGCACTGCGGAAGGTTGCCGCGCAGCTGACGTTGTTCGACGTCGAACTCCTCGGTGAACAGTCCCGGCGAGCCACACGCGGAGCGGTTGCGTTCGAACCACCGCGCCGCGGCGGTCCGGTGTCCCTGCTGGTGCTCGGCCAGGGCCATCACGAATCCGCAGAGCAGGAAGGCGCCTTCTGCCGCCTCGAGCGGCCCCTTCTCGTGCCGGAACCGGTAGACGTAGCCTTCGCGACCGAGGTCGGCGCGCACGGCGTCGAGGGTCCGTCGGCTACGCGGATCGTCCGCCGGGACGGCACCGCGGATGGCCGGCAACAGCAGCGCGGCGTCGACCCGGTCGTCGCCGGGGGCACGCTGCCAGCGTCCGGACCGGTGCAGGCAGGTCTCGGTGGTGGCGGCGACGAGGGTGTCGGCGAGCGCGTTCCACCGGCCGGAGGGCCGTGCCGGCCCGTACCGCGCCATCGAGCGCAGCCCCGCCGCGCAGATCAGCCGGGAATGCGCCCAGTACCGGTCGTCGAGCTCCCAGATCCCCGCGTCGGCGTCGCGCCAGTGCTTCTCGATCGCCTCGACCGCGACGTCCACCGCCCGGCGGTGCACGGCGTCGAGCCGGTCGAGGCGGGCCGCGGCGGCGAACAGCACCAGTGCCTCGCCGAACACGTCGAGCTGGAACTGGGCGTTGACGTGATTGCCGGCGCGCACGTCCGCTCCCGGATATCCGGGCAGGTCCACAGTCTTCTCGTCGGGCACCCGGCCGCCCTCGACGGTGTAGGCGGGTTTCAACTCCTCACCGTCGGCGAGGAGTCGTTCGGAGACGAATCCGACAGCGGTGTCGAGGAGGGGATGCGGACCGGCGGTCGCGAACGCGACACCGGCGTAGCACTGGTCGCGGATCCAGCTGTAGCGGTAGTCGTAGTTGCGTCCCTGTTCGGCCCGCTCCGGCAGCGACGTCGTCGCGGCGGCGACCATGCCGCCGCTGCCACCGGTGAGGCCCCGCAACACCGCGGAGGCGAAGCGCGCGTCGCGGTCGGCGAGGGTGCCTTCGACCGGGGGCAGTGCGCGGTGCCAGGCGTGTTCGGTGCGGGTCCAGAGATCGTCGGGGTCCGGCGGACGGCCGGGCAGGGTCCGATCGCTCAGTTCCAGCACCAGGTCGTGGTATTCCCCGCACCGTAGCCGGACGGTCGCGGCGAGCCGGCCGTCGTGGATGTGTGCGTCGGGCGCGCCGGTCCAGCGGAGTCTCAGCGGGCCGGCACGCATCGTCCACACGCCGGATTCGGCCGTGATCGTGTCCATGGGTATCGCACCGAATCCGGCGGCGACGAGCAGTTCGACGTCGACCTGTGCGTCGGCGTCGACGGCGACGATGCGGCGCAGCACGATCGCGGTGTGCGGGTCGCCGGGAAAGGCCAACGCGTCCCGCGATTCGACGATCCCGGTCGCGGTGACCCAGTGGCTGCGCCAGATGAGGGTGCGGTCCTCGTAGAAGCCACCCCAGGTGTAGCGGTCACTGTCCGGTTCGACGACATAGGCACCCGGGCCACCGAGCAGCGAGGAGAACACCGCGTCACTGTCCCAGCGGGGCGCGCACATCCACGCGAGATCCCCGCGGGGGCCGATGAGCGCACCGCGTTCCCCGTCCGCGATGAGCGCGTAGTCGCGCAGCACGTGCGGCCGGAGTCGGTGGTCGTGCCCGGTCGAGTCGGCCGGCGCCGGCGCGGTGCTCTCGCGGCACGCAGCCGGATCCGCCATCGGCACTTCCTTCCTGCCGTTTCGAGACCGTTCGGATCGGAATTCCCGGCGGGAAACCGGCTCAAACGGTGCTCGAGCGAATCGATGGTTCCGGTTGTGAATAGACACGGTGGAGCGGGGAACCCGAACCGAGTCCGATGTCGGTCCGTCGATCCGTGAGGAGGACCCGTCCGATGTCCAGCCAGAAGGTTTCCGACTATCTGCTCGAACGTCTGCGCGCGTGGGGAGTGAAGCACGTCTTCGCCTACGCCGGGGACGGGATCAACGGCATCCTCGCCGCCTGGGGACGTGCCGACGACGATCCGCAGTTCGTCCAGTCCCGCCACGAGGAGATGAGCGCCTTCGAGGCCGTCGGCTACGCGAAGTTCACCGACCGGGTCGGGGTGTGCATGGCGACGTCCGGGCCCGGCGCGATCCATCTGCTCAACGGCCTGTACGACGCCAAACTCGATCACGTTCCGGTGGTCGCGATCGTCGGGCAGACCAACCGCAGTGCGATGGGCGGGTCCTACCAGCAGGAGGTGGATCTGCTCAGCCTGTACAAGGACGTCGCCTCCGACTACGTGCAGATGGTGACGGTCCCCGAGCAGTTGCCGAACGTCCTCGACCGCGCGTTCCGGGTCGCGCTGACCCGCCGGGCCCCGACCGCCCTGATCATTCCGGCAGACGTGCAGGAACTGGACTACTCCCCGCCCGCCCACGCGTTCAAGATGGTGCCGTCCAGTGTCGGCTTCGACCATCCCGCGGTGGATCCGGACGCCGATGCCGTGAGCCGGGCCGCCGATGTGCTGAACGCCGGCACGAAGGTCGCGATGCTGGTCGGACAGGGTGCGCGCGGCGCCCACGAGGAGGTCGCCCAGGTCGCCGACCTGCTGGGCGCGGGTGCGGCGAAGGCGTTGCTCGGCAAGGACGTGCTCTCCGACGAACTGCCCTGGGTGACCGGTGCGATCGGTCTGCTGGGCACCCGGCCGAGCTACGAGATGATGCGGGACTGCGACACCCTCCTCACCGTCGGTTCGAGCTTCCCGTACACCCAGTTCCTGCCCGGTTTCGAACAGGCCCGGGCGGTGCAGATCGACATCGACGGCAGCATGATCGGCATGCGCTATCCGTACGAGGTGAACGTCGTCGCGGATGCGAAAAACGCTCTGCGCGCGTTGATTCCGAACCTGCGGCGCAAGGAGGACCGGACCTGGCGGGAGAAGATCGAATCCGACGTCGCCCGTTGGTGGGAGACGATGGACAAGCAGGCCGAGGTGGACGCCGATCCGATCAACCCGCTGCGCATGTTCGCCGAGGCCTCGACACGGCTGCCGGACGACGCGATCGTCACGGCGGACTCCGGCTCGGCCGCGAATTGGTATGCGCGGCAACTGAAATTCCGGTCCGGAATGCGCGGATCGCTGTCCGGGACCCTCGCGACGATGGGACCGGGCGTGCCCTACGGGATCGGCGCCAAGTTCGCGCATCCGGGCCGCCCGGTGATCGTCTTCGCGGGCGACGGGGCGATGCAGATGAACGGTCTCGCCGAGCTGATCACCGTCAAGCGGTACTGGCAGCAGTGGGACGATCCGCGGCTGATCGTCGCCGTCCTGCACAACAACGACCTCAACCAGGTCACGTGGGAGATGCGGGCGATGGGCGGCGCCCCGAAATTCGTGGAATCCCAGACGCTTCCGGACGTCGACTACGCGGCCTTCGCAGCCGGTCTCGGTCTCGGTGGCGTCACCGTCACCGCTCCGGACGAACTGGCAGGGGCGTGGGAGACGGCCCTGTCCGCGGATCGCCCGACCCTCCTGGACGTGCACACCGATCCGGATATGCCGCCGATCCCGCCCCACGCGACCTGGGATCAGTTCAAGTCCACGACCGCCGCGGTCCTGCAGGGCGACGAGGACGCGTGGGGATTCGTCACGACCGGCCTGGCGACGAAGGTCCAGGAGTTCCTGCCGCACAAGAACGGATGAGCCGGCGTGCTCGACGCACCGATCGAGGAGATCACCGCCACGGCGTACACCGTGCCCACCGACACGGAGGAGGCGGACGGCACGCTCGCGTGGACGTCGACCACACTCGTGCTGGTGCGCGTGGCCGCGGGTGGACGGGTCGGCACCGGATGGACCTACGGGCCCGTCGCCTGCGCCGACGTGGTCACCGACATCCTCGCCGGTGAGGTTCTCGGGTGCGATGCGTTCGCGACCGGTCGCGCGTACGAGCGCATGTACCGGTCGGTGCGCAACGCCGGACGCCCCGGGGTGGCGGCCTGCGCGATCTCCGCGGTGGACGTCGCCCTGTGGGACCTCGCGGCGAGACTGCTGGGACTGCCGCTGCACCGGCTGCTCGGCGCGGTGCACGACCGGGTCCCGGTGTACGGCTCCGGCGGGTTCACCACCTACGACGCGGATCGGCTCACCGCACAGCTCGAATACTGGGTGCACGTCCAGGAGATTCCCCGGGTGAAGATCAAGATCGGCCAGGACCGCGGCGCCGCGACCGACCGCGATCTCGCTCGTATCCACTTGTCCCGCAACTCGATCGGTGACGATGCCGAACTGTTCGTCGACGCCAACGGCGCGTACGGGGTCAAGCAGGCGATCCGGGTGGCGTCGGCTGCGGCGGACGCGCGGGTGCGATGGTTCGAGGAGCCGGTCTCCTCCGACGACCTAGACGGGCTGCGACGCGTCCGCGAGGCGGTCGACGCCGACGTCACCGCCGGCGAATACGGCTACGACCTGACGTACTTCCGCCGCATGTGCGCAGCCGGCGCGGTCGATTGCCTGCAGGCCGATGTGTCCCGGTGCGGCGGGATCACGGAATGGCGGCGCGTCGCCGCGGTCGCCGCGTCCCACCACCTCGACATCTCCGGGCACTGCGCGCCCCACCTGCACGTGCACATCGCCGCCGCCACCCCGAACCTGCGGCATCTCGAATGGTTCCACGATCACGTCCGGATCGAGGCGCTCTTCTTCGACGGCGACCTCGACCCCACCGGTGGATTCCTCCGCCCCGATCCGGATGCACCGGGACACGGCCTGTCGCTGCGGGTGGGCGACATCGACCGGTACCGCGTGCACGGCCCCCACCCGAACACCGCCGGAAAGGATTGACCGGCAATGACTTCCGAACTCCACCGGTCCACACTGCCGTTCGCCGCGCTCGAGCAGGACCTGCGGGACCGCGTCGACGGCGAGGTCCGGTTCGACCCCGGTTCGCGCGCCGCGTACTCGACCGACGCCTCGAACTACCGTCAGGTGCCCATCGGTGTGGTGGTGCCCCGGACCCCGGAAGCCGCGGTCGCCGCGGTCGCGGTGTGCCACGAACGCGACGTGCCGGTGCTCTCCCGCGGTGGCGGCACCAGCCTGGCCGGTCAGTGCTGCAACACCGCGGTGGTGCTCGACTGGACCAAGTACTGCCACCGCGTGCTGTCGGTGGACGCCGACGCCGGCACCGTGCAGGTCGAACCCGGCATCGCGCTCGACGTCCTCAACAACAAGCTCGACCCGGACGGCCTGATGTTCGGTCCGAAGCCCTCGACGCACGTGAGTTGCACCATCGGCGGCATGATCGGCAACAACTCGTGCGGTTCGACGGCCCAGGCGTACGGCAAGACCGTCGATTCGGTGCGTCGCCTCGAGGTGCTCACCCACGACGGGTTGCGGATGTGGGTCGGAGCCACCGACGACGACGAGTTCGACCGGATCGTTGCCGCCGGGGGCCGGCGCGCCGAGATCTACCGGGGGCTGCGCCGGTTGCGCGACTCGTACGCCGACGAGATCCGCGCCCGCTACCCACGGATTCCGCGGCGCGTGTCCGGCTACAACCTCGATTCACTGTTGCCGGAGAACGGTTTCCACGTGGCGGGATTGCTCACCGGCTCGGAGAGCACCCTGGTCACGGTGTTGCGCGCCGAACTGGATCTCGTTGCGGTCCCGGCCGCCGAGACGCTCGTCGTCGCCGGATTCGGCGACATCGTCGAGGCCGCGGACGCGGTGCCCCTCGTACTCGAACACGATCCAGCCGCACTCGAGGGCATCGACCACCGGCTCGTCACGCTCGAGCACAGCAAGCGCCTCGCCGAGAAGGCGCTCGCCGAACTGCCGGAGGGATCCGCGTGGCTGCTGGCGCGGTTCACCGGCGACAGCACCGACGAGTCGGACGAGCGGGCCCGCGCGATGATCGCGCACCTGGAACGCGACAGGTCGGCGTCGACGCGCGTGCTCGACGACCCGGCCCTCGAGAAGAAGGTGTGGGCCGCGCGCGAGGCGGGACTCGGCGCCACCGCCTATCCCCCGGACGGGCCGGAGACCCACGAAGGCTGGGAGGACGCGGCGGTCCCCCCGGAGCGTCTCGGCGACTATCTGCGGGACTTCCGGGATCTGCTCGACCGGTACGACTACGGCACCGCCTCGTTGTACGGGCACTTCGGCCACGGGTGCGTGCACACCCGCATCCCCTTCGATCTGCATACCGCGCCCGGCGTCGCACGCTACCGCCGTTTCGTGGAGGAGGCCGCACACCTGGTCGTCGGATACGGCGGGTCGCTGTCCGGGGAACACGGCGACGGCCAGTCCCGCGGAGAGCTGTTGCCGATCATGTTCGGCGACCGGCTGGTCACGGCGTTCGGGGAGCTCAAGAACCTGTTCGATCCCGGTAACCGGATGAATCCCGGCAAGATCGTCGCGCCCTACCGGCTCGACGAGAACCTGCGCCAGGGTTCCGCGTACCTGCCGCTCGAACCCGCGACCCGGTTCGGGTTCCCGGACGACGACCACCGCTTCTCGCGCGCCGCCGCGCGGTGTGTGGGCGTGGGCAAGTGCCGCGGTCACGAGTCCGGGGTGATGTGCCCGAGCTACCGGGCCACCGGCGAGGAGGAGCACTCCACCCGCGGTCGCGCCCGGCTGCTGTTCGAGATGCTCAACGGCGAGGTCATCACGGACGGATGGCGCTCGGAGGCGGTCCGGGACGCGCTCGATCTGTGCCTGGCCTGCAAGGGCTGCCTCTCGGACTGCCCCGTCAACGTCGACATGGCCACCTACAAGGCCGAGTTCCTGTTCCACCACTACCGCGGCCGGGTGCGTCCCCGCGCGCACTATTCGATGGGCTGGCTGCCGGTGCTGGCCCGGGTCGCCTCGGCGGCCCCCTCCGTGGTCAACGCCGCCGCCCACGCGCGTGGGTTGTCGCCGCTGCTCGCCCGGGCCGGGGGCATCGACCCTCGGCGAACTCTCCCGCGGTTCGCCCGGCAGCGGTTCACGCAGTGGTGGCGACGGCGCGAGCCCCCGCCGCCGCACCGAGTGCACGGGCCGGTGGTGTTGTGGCCGGACACGTTCACCGACAACTTCGAGCCGGACATCGCCCGGGACGCCGTGACGGTGCTCGAAGCCGCAGGATTCGCGGTCGAGGTGCCCGAGGAGTTCGCCTGCTGCGGCCTGACGTGGATCTCGACGGGACAGCTCGCGGTCGCGCAGAAGGTGCTCACCCGTACCCTGCGGCTGCTCGCTCCGGTCCTGCGTTCCGGCACTCCCGTCGTGGTGCTCGAGCCGAGTTGCGCGGCGGTGTTCCGGTCGGATCTGCCCGAGTTGATGCCCGGCAACGAGGACGCCCGGCGGCTGGCGGCGCAGACGTTCACCCTCGGGGAATTGCTGCAGGCGAGGGTGCCGGATTGGCGCCCGCCGCACACACTCGGGATGTCGGCGCTGATTCAGCCGCACTGCCACCAGCACGCGGTGATGGGCTACCGCGACGACGCAACGGTGCTGGACCACGCGGGTGTGGACACCACTGTTCTCGACGCCGGCTGCTGCGGGCTCGCCGGGAACTTCGGATTCGAAGCCGGCCACTACGAGGTGTCGGTCGCGTGCGCCGAGGACAAGTTGCTGCCTGCGATCCGGGCGGCCGATCCGGGGACGACGATCCTGGCGGACGGGTTCAGCTGCCGTACACAGATTCGTGACCTGCTGCCCTCCGTGACCCCGCAGCACGCCGCACAGCTGCTCGCCGCCGCGGTCCGACGGGGCTCGGACACGTGATCGACACCATGGGATCACAACCGCGCAACCGCGTCTCCCACCTGCGCCGAAGGTGATAAGTTACTCAGCGGTAACGTCGGGTAGGCTCTCATGCGTCGGACCTTCCACGGCCGGAACCCACCGCTCGTCGCGGACTGCGACGAGACGAGAGCATCGCTCCATCAGGAGGAATCAGCGTGGCTCCAACCACCTCAACGCAACGCGGCGTCGTGTTCGTCGACGGCATCCGCACCCCCTTCGGCAAGGCCGGGGCGAAGGGCATCTACGCCGAAACCCGCGCCGACGACCTGGTCGTCAAGGCGATCCGCGAGCTTCTGCGCCGCAACCCGCAGCTGCCGCCGGAGCGCGTCGACGAGGTCGCGATCGCGGCCACGACCCAGACCGGTGACCAGGGCCTGACCATCGGCCGCACCTCGGCGATCCTTGCGGGTCTGCCCGAGACCGTTCCCGGTTTCGCGATCGACCGCATGTGTGCCGGCGCGATGACCGCCGTGACCACCACCGCGTCGGGCATCGGCTTCGGCCAGTACGACGTCGTCGTCGCCGGTGGCGTCGAGCACATGGGCCGCCACCCGATGGGTGAGGGCGCGGACCCGAACCCGCGCTTCCTCGCGGACCGCCTGGTCGACCCGTCCGCGCTGGTCATGGGCAACACCGCCGAGAACCTGCACGACCGGTTCCCGTCGATCACCAAGGAGCGCACCGACGCCTACGCCGTCGCGTCGCAGAACAAGTACGACGCCGCGAAGAAGGCCGGCTTCATCGCCGACACCATCACGCCCGTCGCCACCCGGTCGGCGAACGGCTGGGGCCTGGCCACCGAGGACGAGCCGCCGCGCCCCGGCACCACCGTCGAGGACCTCGCCCAGCTCAAGACGCCGTTCCGCACCGCGGGCCGGATCACCGCAGGCAACGCCGCCGGTCTCAACGACGGCGCGACCGCGTGCATCCTGGCCGGTGAGGACACCGCCGCCGAACTGGGCCTGCCCGTCGGTATGCGGATGGTCGGCTTCGCGTTCCAGGGTGTCGATCCCGCCGTCATGGGCATCGGCCCGGTCCCCGCGACCGAGAAGGTGCTCGCCCGGACCGGTCTGAAGATCGAGGACATCGGCCTGTTCGAGATCAACGAGGCGTTCGCCGTGCAGGTCCTCGCGTTCCTCGAGCACTTCGGCATCGCCGACGACGACCCGCGCGTCAACCAGTGGGGCGGCGCCATCGCCTGCGGCCACCCGCTCGCCTCCTCGGGTGTGCGCCTGATGACCCAGCTCTCCCGCCAGTTCGCGCAGAACCCGGACGTCCGCTACGGCCTGACCACCATGTGCATCGGCCTCGGCATGGGCGGCACCGTCATCTGGGAGAACCCCAACCACGCCGACTACCGGGCGGGAGAGAAGTAAATGACCGCAATAATCGATGCTTTCGCCGACGAGGTAGTCACCAACGCGTACACGAAGCTGGTGTCCGTTCCCGGTATCGAGGGCAAGGTCGCGCTGATCACCCTCGACAACGGTTTCGATCACACCAAGCCGAACTCGTTCGGCCCGAAGGGTCTGCTCGCGTTCGACGCCGCGCTCGACGAGGCCTTCGCCGCGAACCCCGCCGCGATCGCCGTCACCGGCAAGCCGTTCATCTTCGCCGCGGGTGCGGACCTCAAGGGTGTGCCCGCCGTGACCACCCGGGAGCAGGGCCTCGAACTCGGGCAGCTCGGCCATCGGGTGTTCGGCCGCCTGCGCACCTCCGAGGTCCCGACCTTCGCGTTCGTCAACGGCCTCGCCCTCGGCGGCGGCCTCGAGGTGGGTCTGCACTGCCACTACCGCACCGTCGCCGACAACGTGCCGGCCCTCGGCCTGCCCGAGACCATGCTCGGCCTCGTCCCGGCGTGGGGCGGCACCCAGCTGCTGCCGAACATCGTCGGCCCGGACGCCGCGGTCACGCTGATCCTGGAGAACCCGCTCAACAACGGCCGCACCATCAAGGCGAAGCAGGCCGCCGACCTCGGCTACGCGGACATCGTCCTCGGATCCGCGGACTTCCTCGAGCAGTCCCTCGCCTGGGCCGCGAAGGTCCTGGCCGGCGAGATCACCCCGGCCCGCCCGGGGATCGACCGCGGCGCCGGCTGGGATGCCGCGATCGCCCGCGCCAAGGCGCTCGTCGACGGCAAGACCCGCGGCTTCGCCCCGGCTCCGGCAAAGGCGATCGAGCTGCTCGAGACCGCCCGCGGCACCGACATCTCCGACGCGGCGTCCCTCGCGGCCGGTTTCGCCGCCGAGGACGAAGCGCTGGCGGACCTGCTGCTCTCCGACGAACTGCGTGCCGGCCTGTACGCGTTCGACCTGGTCAACAAGCGCGCCAAGCGCCCGGCCGGAGCCCCGGACAAGTCGCTGGCCCGCAAGATCACCGGCGTCGGCATCGTCGGCGCGGGCCTGATGGCCAGCCAGCTCGCGCTGCTGTTCGTCAAGCAGCTCCAGGTCCCGGTGATCCTCACCGACATCGACCAGGAGCGCATCGACAAGGGTGTCGGCTACGTCCACACCGAGATCGACAAGCTGCTGGGCAAGGGCCGGCTGTCCCCGGACGCCGCCAACCGCCTCAAGGCACTGGTGACCGGTTCGCTCGACAAGGCCGCGTTCGCGAAGACCGACTTCGTCATCGAAGCCGTCTTCGAGAACATGGATGTCAAGAAGAACGTGTTCGCCGAGCTCGAGCAGCACATCTCCCCCGAGACGATCCTGGCGACCAACACCTCGTCGCTGTCGATCACGGAGATGGCGTCGGATCTGCAGCACCCGGAGCGGGTCGTGGGCTTCCACTTCTTCAACCCGGTCGCGGTCCTGCCGCTGCTCGAGGTCATCAAGGGCGACAAGACCGACGACGCGACCCTCGCGACGGCGTTCGCGACCGCGAAGGCCCTGAAGAAGTCGGCGGTGCTGTGCGGCGACAAGCCGGGCTTCGTGTTCAACCGCCTGGTCACCCGCACGCTCGGCGAGGTCATCGCCGCCGTCGACGAGGGCACCCCGTTCGACGTCGCGGACAATGCGGTGGCCGAGCTCGGCATGCCGATGAGCCCGTTCACGCTGCTCGCGCTCGTCGGCCCGGCGATCGCCCTGCACACGGGTGAGACGCTGCAGGCGGCGTACCCGGATCGGTTCAAGCCGTCGGCCGGCCTGTCGGCCCTCGTCGAGGCCCGCAAGCCCGGCGTGTGGACCTACGGCGAGAACGGCCAGGTCGTCGATCCCGAGGTCGCCGCGCTGTGGCCGCAGGGTGACAAGCCCTCCACCGCCGACGAGGTGCTCGACCGCACCCGCCGCGCGTTCGCCGAGGAGATCCGCATCATGCTCGAGGAGGGCGTGGTCGCGGCTCCCCAGGACATCGACCTGTGCCTGATCCTCGGTGGCGGTTTCGCGTTCTGGAACGGTGGCATCACCCCGTACCTGGACCGCACCGGAACCTCGGAAGCGGTGAACGGCAAGCGATTCCTCGAGCCGGGAGTCGCCAGCGTCCCCCGCTGACCTCCGCCCTCGACGAACCGGCACCCGACGACGGCGCATCACCGCACGGTGATGCGCCGTCGTTGCACAAACGGCCGTGCGAGCAGGCACTTCCGGCGTAGCGTTGATTCGGATTGGACAGCGCGGCAGCGACGCCCGACGAAAGTAGGTGCCCCATGACGCAACCCTCCGGTGGGCACGCAGCCAAGGTCATCGCCGTGACGGTCGCCGCGGCCGTCGGCGGATTCCTGTTCGGCTTCGACAGTTCGGTCATCAACGGGGCGGTCGACTCGATCCAGGAGAACTTCGGTCTCGGCGACTTCTTCACCGGTTTCGCCGTCGCCATCGCCCTGCTCGGTTGCGCCGTCGGCGCCTGGTTCGCCGGGGAACTCGCCGACCGATGGGGCCGCAAGAAGGTGATGCTGCTCGGCTCCGCACTGTTCGTGATCTCGTCGGTCGGCTCCGGGTACGCGTTCAGTGTTCCGGATCTGATGCTATGGCGTGTGATCGGCGGCCTCGGCATCGGCATCGCGTCGGTGATCGCACCGACCTACATCTCCGAGATCGCACCGGCCCGCTATCGCGGCGCGCTCGCCTCGCTGCAGCAGCTCGCCATCACCATCGGCATCTTCGCGGCCCTGCTGTCGGATGCGGTGTTGCAGAACGCCGCCGGCGGCCCGTCGAACGATCTGTGGTGGGGCCTCGAGGCGTGGCGCTGGATGTTCCTCGTCGGCGTGGTTCCCGCTCTCGTGTACGGCATTCTGGCGCTGATGATTCCGGAGTCACCGCGCTTTCTCGTCGGCAAGAACCTGGACCAGGAGGCCGCGGACATCCTCGCGAACATCACCGGCGAGCTCCGGCCGAACGAACGCGTGCACGAGATCCGGCTGACGCTCCGGCGCGAATCGACGCGCTCGTTCGGGGACATCCGCGGTCCGCGGTTCGGCCTGCAGCCGCTGGTGTGGATCGGCATCATCATGGCGATCTTCCAGCAGTTCGTCGGCATCAACGCGATCTTCTACTACTCGACCACACTGTGGAAGTCGGTGGGGTTCAGCGAGAACCAATCCTTCACCACCTCGGTGATCACGTCGGTGATCAACGTGGCGATGACATTCGTGGCGATCCTGTTCGTGGACCGAATCGGACGACGGATCCTGCTCATGATCGGCTCGATCGGGATGTTCGTGAGCCTGGTGCTCGCGGCCGTCGCCTTCTCGCAGGCGATCGGCGAAGGCGAGAACGTCGAGCTGCCCAGCCCGTGGGGTCCGGTCGCGCTCGTGGGCGCCAACATGTTCGTGGTGTTCTTCGCCGCGACATGGGGCCCGATCATGTGGGTGATGCTCGGCGAGATGTTCCCCAACCGGATGCGCGCCGTCGCTCTGGGTTTGAGCACGGCCGCGAACTGGCTGGCGAATTTCACTGTCACCCTGGCGTTCCCGCCTCTGACGGGCACGGTCGGGTTGTGGTTCCTCTACAGCCTGTTCGCGTTCTTCGCGCTGCTGTCGTTCTTCTTCGTGAAGGCGAAGATCCCGGAGACGAAGGGCATGGAACTCGAGGAGATGCACACCTGACGCAGCACTGCGCGACGGGTCGGCAGCCCCCCGCGCTCGTGCGTGGTTCCGGTAGCGCCCGCTACCGAAAACACGCACGAGCGGTGGCGTATTCGGAGGCGGCGGAGCAGTGGGTCAGCCGACGCCGCGGTTGCGTTCCTCGACCGATTCCGCCGCGTCGGCGGAGTCGAGTCCCGCGACCCATCCGGTGATGCGACGGGCCACGTCCTGCGCGGTCAACCCGAGTTCCTGGTGGATCTGACCGCGCGAGGCATGCTCGAGGAACCGTTGCGGCACACCCAGTTCGCGGGTGGGCACGTCGACGTCGGCGTCGCTGAGCGCAGCCGCGACCGCGGATCCGACACCTCCGTGCACGCCGCTGTCCTCCACGGTCACCACGACCCGGAAATTGCGGGCGAGTTCGGTCACCGCGGCCGGGACCGGCAGCACCCACCGCGGGTCGACGACTGCTGCGGTGATGCCCTGCTGCGCGAGGCGTTCGGCGGTCTCGAGTGCCAGACCGGCGAACGCGCCGACGGCAACGAGCAGCACGTCGCCGCTGCGCCCGTCCGGCATCCGCAGCACGTCGACCGTTCCGTCGAGACGTTCGAGCGCCGGAATGTCCTCGCCCACCGCTCCCTTCGGGAACCGCAGCGCGGTCGGGCCGTCGTCGACCGCGAGCGCCTCGCCGAGTTCCTCGCGCAGGGTCGCGCCGTCACGCGGTGCGGCCACGCGGATGCCGGGCACGATTCCCAGCAGCGAGAAGTCCCACATGCCGTTGTGGCTGGCGCCGTCGGAGCCGGTGATACCCGCCCGGTCGAGCACGAGGGTGACCGGCAGCTTGTGCAGGGCCACGTCCATGAGCAACTGATCGAACGCGCGGTTGAGGAACGTCGAGTACACCGCGACCACCGGGTGCAGGCCGCCCAGCGCCAGGCCCGCCGCGGAGGTGACCGCATGCTGCTCGGCGATTCCGACGTCGAACATCCGGTCCGGGAACCGTTCACCGAACTTGGCGAGCCCGGTCGGCCCGGCCATAGCGGCGGTGATCGCCACGATGTCGTCCCGATCCTGTGCCTGCGCGATGAGTTCGTCGGAGAACACCGACGTCCAGTCCGGCACCGACGTCGACGACGTGGACCGGCCGGTGCGGGGATCCATGACGCCGGTCGCGTGCATCTGGTCGGCCAGATGGTTCTCGGCCGGAGCGTAGCCGGCGCCCTTCCGGGTGACCGCGTGCACGAGGACCGGTCCGCCGTACGCCTTGGCGCGGCGCAGGGCCCCCTCGAGGGCGGGTTCGTCGTGCCCGTCGACGGGACCGAGGTACTTGATGCCCAGATCCGTGAACATCACCTGCGGGCTGATCGCATCCTTGATGCCGGCCTTCATCCCGTGCAGCACCGAGTAGGCGGCCGGACCGACCCACGGCAGCTTCTTCACGAAGCGCCGGCCGTTGTCGAGAAGTTTCTCGTAGCCCGGCTGCATCCGCAGCGCCGCCAGGTGGTCGGCGAGACCACCGATGGTCGGCGCATAGGAGCGTCCGTTGTCGTTGACGACGATGACCACCGACCGATCCTTACCGGCGGCGATGTTGTTGAGCGCTTCCCAGCACATGCCACCGGTGAGGGCGCCGTCGCCGACGACCGCGACGACGGTCCGGTCGCGCTGCCCGGTGAGTGCGTACGCCTTGGCGAGACCGTCCGCATAGGACAGGGCCGCCGACGCGTGCGAGGACTCGATCCAGTCGTGTTCGCTCTCGGCGCGGCAGGGGTAGCCCGACAGGCCACCCTTCTGGCGCAGCGTGTCGAATCCGTCGGCGCGACCGGTGAGGATCTTGTGGACGTAGGCCTGGTGGCCGGTGTCGAACAGGATCGGGTCGTGCGGCGAATCGAAGGTGCGGTGCAGGGCGAGGGTCAGTTCGACGACACCGAGGTTCGGGCCGAGGTGACCACCGGTCGCGGAAACCTTCTCGACGAGGAACCGCCGGATCTCACCGGCGAGCTCCTTGACCTCGGCAGGCGTGAGCCGCCGCACGTCGTCGGGCGACTGGATGCGGGAAAGGACACCCAACTGGTTTTGCTCCCTCCGGCTCGACTCACGCGGTGGCGCGCGAGCAGTTCCACTCAGTCTACGGAGCACCGGAAGCACTTCCGCCCACACACCGGCCTCACGGCGGGTCTCACATGAGGTTATGACCTCACCGGCGGGACCATCGTGAGGTTCCTCACAGAAAGGCCCACGGATCGTTCACCCGGCTCCGCACAGACCGAACGCCGTGCACCAGGAGTGCACGGCGTTCGATGCGGTTGTCGTGACGGCGGATCAGGACACCGCGACGGGTTCCTTGTCCTCCGGCACCATGTCGATGGTGGTGCGCAGCTGCCGCTTCGGGATGAGGACCACCGCGACGAGAGTCACGACCGCGAAGGCAGCGGCGACCAGGAACAGCAGGCCGGTGGCGTCCCCGTAGGCGCCGCGGATGATCGCCGCGACCGGCTCCGGCAGAGCGCCCAGGTCGAGGTTGCCGCCGCCGGCGCCCGAACCGGTCTCGATGCCCATCTTCGCGAAGCCCTCGGCCGACAGGGTGGCGACCCGGCTGGCCAGAATGGAGCCGAGGACGGACACGCCGATCGCACCGCCGAAGGTGCGGAAGAACGCGACCGAGCTGCTGGCCGCACCGATGTTGCGGACGCTGACGGTGTTCTGCACGGCGAGCACCAGGTTCTGCATGAGCATGCCGGTGCCGAGGCCCACGATCGCGATGTACACCCCGATCAGCCACAGCGAGGTGGCGTGATCGATCGTGCCCAGGAGCGCGAAGCCGGCGAACTGCAGGACGGCACCTCCGATGAGGAAGGCCTTCCACTCACCGAAGCGAGTGATCAGCTGACCGGAGACGACCGACGAGACGAGCATGCCCGCGACCATCGGGATGGTCAGCACGCCGGCCTCGGTGGGGCTGAAGCCGCGCGCGGTCTGGAAGTACTGACCCAGGAAGGTCGTGGCACCGAACAGGCCGATACCGACGGCGACGGAGGCGATGACCGCCAGCCCGGTGGTGCGTTCGGTGATGATCTTCAGCGGAACGACCGGATCGGCGACCTTGGACTCGACGATCACGGTGGCGACGAGCAGTGCGACGCCGGCGATCACGTACAGGGCCGATTCGGTGGAGAGCCACTCGAAGCTCGAGCCCGCGAACGAGACCCAGACCAGCAGCACACTGACGCCGGCGGTGAGCAGGGTCGCGCCGAGCCAGTCGATGCGCACGTCGCTCTTGCGTTCCGTGGGGATGTGCAGGGTGCGCTGCAGCAGAACCAGGGAGATCATCGCAATCGGCACGCACGCGTAGAAGCACCAGCGCCAGCCGAGGGGGCTGTCGACGATGACGCCGCCGAGGATCGGACCGCCGGACATCGCCACCGCCATGACGGCACCCATGTAGCCGGAGTACCGGCCACGGTTGCGCGGCGAGATGATCGTGCCGATGATCGCGACGACGAGCGCGGTCAGACCGCCCATGCCCAGGCCCTGGATGACGCGGGCGGCGAGCAGCACCGGCACGTTGTGGGCGACACCGGCGAGCAGCGAACCGGCGACGAAGATGACGATCGCGGACTGCACGAGCGTCTTCTTGTTGAACAGGTCGGCGAGCTTCCCCCAGATCGGGGTGCTGGCGGCGTTCGCAAGCAGGGCGGTGGTGATGACCCACGCGTACTGGGTCTGGCTGCCCTGCAGGTCGCCGATGATGGTGGGCAGCGCCGTCGCGACGATGGTGCTGCTGAGCATCGCGGTGAACAGTGCGGCGAGAAGGCCGGCGAGGGCTTCGAGGATCTCCCGGTGTGTCATCGAGTCACCCGGGTGTGTCCCCGGTGCTCCGTGTGTCGTTTGCGTCATCAGGCGGTCCTTCGTGCGTTATCGGTGAGAACGGGTGCGAGCGTGTCGTTGAGGCGGCCGAGTACCCGCAGTGCGTCGTCCATCTCGGCTTCGTCCCAGCCGGCGAGTGCGTCCTTCAGCCGCGCGGCGCGGCGGTCCCGGACCCCGCGCAGCAGCTCGACACCGGTGTCGGACACCCGCACCCGGTGGGCGCGTTTGTCGTCCGGGTCGGGATGCCGGTCGATGTAGCCCCGCTCGACGAGCTCCCCGATCTGGCGGCTCAAGGCGGACTGGCTCACACACATCTCGCTGGCGAGTTCGTTCTGCCGGCATTCGCCGGAGCGCCACAACAGGAAGAGAACCCCCACCAACGCGGCGGGCAGCGCTTCCTCGTCGATCTGCGACAGTGCGGTCCGGACCGTGCGGCCGAGCATGAAGATCACGTCGACCAGGGCGCTTGCCGTGTCCGTGGGAACCGCCATCCGTCTACTCCGTTCGAATCAATTGCTTGCGTCATGCAACTATACGTTAGTTGATTGCTGCAAGCAATTAGCCCTAAAACGGACAAATCCCGGCACGGGCCACCGTGCGGGATTGTCGGACGACGGTCAGCGCGTGAACAGCGCCAGGCACTCCACGTGATGCGTCGACGGGAACGCCGCGAAGACCCGCAGATCGGCGAGTTCGAAACCGTGCGATCGATACAGGCCTACGTCGCGACCGAACGACGCGGCATCGCATCCGATGTGCACGATCCGCTGCGGCCCCGCCGAGGTGATCGTCTCGATCACCTCGCGGCCCGCGCCCGCGCGCGGCGGATCCAGCACCACCACTTCGGGACGCGGCAGCTCCGCGGCCACCCGTTCGACCCGCCCGTGGTGGAACCGCACCTGCGGCAGGTCGGCGAGGGCGAGAGCACCGTCGTCGATCGCACTGCGCGACAACTCGACCGACTCGACCCGGCCTCCCTCACCGACCTGGGCGGCCAGCGCGGCCGCGAACACCCCGACCCCGCCGTACAGATCCCAGGCCGTCGCCCCCGCGGAGGCATCGGCCCACTCCCCCACGACCCGCGAATAGGTCGAGGCGGCGCCGCGGTGCGCCTGCCAGAACCCGGTGGCGGAGAGCCTCCATTCCCGCGTCCCGACCCGTTGGACCGGGCGGCCCGAACCCTCCATCACCTTCTCCACGCGCGGCGCACTCGCCGCTGCGCGCCGCGCCGACGCACCCCGGCGACCGGGACTGCGGCGACCGGTCCGCGACACGTGCGGCGGCGCGATCTCCACGACGTGCCGCTCGCCGTCCGCGTCCAGCACCACCTGCAGTTCGGCACCGGGCTGCCACACCCGGTCGGTCAGCCCGACGTACGCGCGCGCCTCGATCTGCGGGCACGCCAGGTCCGTCTCCACGTCGTGACTGTGGTGCCGGCGGAAGCCCGGGTTTCCGACCCGATCGACGGCCAGACGCACCCGGGTCCGCCATCGGGTGCCGTCCGGCTCGCCGCCGGGAAGCAGTTCGACCTCGACCGGCCGGTCGATCCCGCCGAGCCGGCGCAACTGTTCCGCCACCACCGCGGCGCCGATGCGCTGCTGCGCGGGCAGGCTCGCGTGGGACAGGTCGCAGCAGCCGGCGCCGCCCGGCCCCGAGATCGGGCACACCGGGTTCACCCGGTCGGGCGAGGCCTCCAGGATCTGCACCGCGTCGGCGAAGCAGTAGGACCCACCGCGATCCTCGGTGACGAGCGCAATCACCCGTTCGCCGGGCAATCCGTGCCGGACGAACACCACCCGCCCCTCGTAGCGCGCGACGGTCGAGCCGCCGTGGGCGGGGTTGCCGAGGATCACCTCGATCCGGCGACCTGACCAATCCGTCGGCGGGACCTGCCGTTCGTGCCGGCTCACCGTTGTTCCTCCTGATCGTCGAGTCCGCGCCGTACCGCACCGGGCGCCGCGTCGATTCGTTCCTTGCGTACATCCGCCGACGAGTGCAGCTGCCAGGGCACGCTCGTGACCATCACCCCGGGCTGGAACAGCAGCCTGCTCTTCAGGCGCAGCGCGCTCTGATTGTGCAGGACCTGCTCCCACCAGTGCCCGACCACGTATTCCGGGATGAACACGGTCACCACGTCGCGCGGCGAATCACGTCGCACCCGCTTGACGTATTCGAGCACCGGGCGCGTGATCTCGCGGTAGGGCGATTCGACGACCTTGAGCGGCACGGTGATGTCGCTGCTCTCCCACTGCCGCACCAGCTGGCGGGTGTCCGCGTCGTCGACGTTCACGGTGACCGCTTCGAGCGTGTCCGGGCGGGTCGCCCGCGCGTACGCGAGGGCGCGCATCGTCGGATGGTGCATCTTCGAGACGAGAACGATCGAGTGCGTGCGGCTGGGCAGCACACCGTCCCATTCGGTGCCCTCGAGTTCCGCGGCGACGCTGTCGTAGTGCCGGCGGATCGCCTTCATCAGCCCGAAGATCGCGATCATCGTGACGATCGCGATCCACGCGCCCGCAACGAACTTCGTGATGAGCACGATGACCAGCACGGTCGCGGTCATGACGAGGCCGATCGTGTTGACCACGCGCGACCGGACCATGCGGCGGCGCTGGTTCGGATCGGTCTCGGTCGCCAGGTGCCGGGTCCAGTGCCGGATCATGCCGGTCTGACTCAGGGTGAACGACACGAACACCCCGACGATGTAGAGCTGGATGAGGTGGGTGACCTCGGCGCCGAACACCCACACGAACACGATCGCGACACCCGACAGGAACAGGATGCCGTTGCTGAACGCGAGGCGATCGCCACGGGTGTGCAGCTGGCGTGGCAGATACCGGTCCTGGGCCAGCACCGATGCGAGCACCGGGAACCCGTTGAACGCCGTGTTGGCGGCGAGCACCAGGATCAGGGCGGTGACGATCGTGATCAGGTAGAAGCCGAGTGGGAAGTCGTCGAACACGGTTTCCGCGAGCTGCGCGATCAGTGTCTTCTGGTGGTATCCCTCCGGGGCGCCCTGCAGCTGGGTCGCCGGGTCCTCGGCGATCACGACACCGATCTTCTCGGCGAGCACGATGATGCCCAGCAGCAGCGTGATCGCGATGCCGCCCAGCATCAGCAGGGTCGTCGCCGCGTTGCGCGACTTGGGCTTCCGGAACGCCGGCACGCCGTTGCTGATGGCCTCGACACCGGTCAGGGCGGCACAACCCGAGGAGAAGGCCCGGGCGAGGAGGAACGCGAACGCGATCGCCGTCAGGTTCGACTGTTCGGCCGTCAGCTCGAACCCCGCCGATTCGGCCTGCAGGTCGTCCCCCAGCACGAAGATGCGGGTCAGGCCCCAGACCAGCATGACCAGCACACCGAACATGAAGGCGTAAGTGGGGATGGCGAAGGCGGTCCCGGCCTCCCGCAGACCCCGCAGGTTCACGGCGGTGAGGATCGCGATGGCGATGATCGCGAAGAGCACCTTGTGCTGCGCGACGAACGGCACCGCCGAGCCGATGTTCGCCGCGGCCGACGAGATCGACACCGCGACGGTGAGCACGTAGTCGACCATGAGGGCGCTGCCGACGGTCAGGCCGGCGGTCGGACCGAGATTGGTGGTCGCGACCTCGTAGTCGCCACCCCCGGACGGATAGGCGTGCACGTTCTGCCGATAGCTGGCCACGACGACGGCCAGCACGATCGCGACCATCACCCCGATCCACGGCGCGAACACGAAGGCCGACATGCCGGCGACCGACAGGACCAGGAAGATCTCCTCGGGCGCGTACGCCACTGAGGACAATGCGTCCGACGCGAAGACCGGCAAGGCGATCCGCTTCGGCAACAGGGTGTGGCCGAGCGTGTCGCTACGGAACGGCCTACCCAACAACAACCGCTTCGTGGCGGTCGAAAGCTTGGACACTCGCAAAGCCTAAGCCGTCGCACGTCCGATGGACCCCCGACCCGCTCCCCTGTCCGATATGGCCGAATTGTGGAGCCTGGATGCTGGTTGCACGCGCGATCGCCGCACGGGGCGGTACGGTTTCGGTTCGGCAACCCGGCGACCGCCGGACAATGGACGTTGCCGGTCGGGCGTAGCAGCGGAACGGAGATCGAGCGTGTTCGTGGTGGTGATGGGGTGCGGTCGAGTGGGATCGTCGCTGGCCGCAGCACTCGTCCGTCTCGGGAACGAGGTCGCGGTCATCGACCGCGACCCCAGCGCCTTCCTGCGCCTCGGTCCGGACTTTCCCGGACAGACGATCGTCGGCATGGGATTCGACCGGGATGTGCTCGTGCGAGCCGGAATCGAGCGCGCCGACGCCTTCGCCGCGGTGTCGTCGGGTGACAATTCCAACATCATCTCCGCGCGTGTGGCGCGCGAGACATTCGGAATCGAGCGGGTCGTCGCCCGCATCTACGACGCCAAGCGCGCCGCGGTCTACGAGCGGCTCGGCATCCCGACCGTCGCGACCGTCCCGTGGACTACGGACCGCTTCCTGCATGCGCTCGTCCGCGACGCCGAGACCACCCGCTGGCGCGACCCGACGGGGACGGTCGCGGTCGCGGAGGTGAGCCTCCACGAGGACTGGATCGGCCGTAACGTCACGGAACTCGAGGACGCGACACAGTCTCGGGTCGCGTTCATCATCCGCTTCGGTGCCGGGCTGCTGCCCGACCGCAAGACGGTGCTGCAGGCCGACGACCAGGTGTACATCGCGGCGGTGTCGGGCACCGTCGCCGAGGCGCTCGCGCTGGCCGCGAACCCGCCCGCCGAGAACGACTGAGAGGACCACGCAGATGAAGGTGGCGATCGCCGGTGCGGGCGCCGTCGGGCGCTCGATCGCGCGCGAACTCATCCGCAACAAGCACGAGGTCATGCTGCTCGAACGCAAACTCGAGCATGTCGAACCCGAATCGGTACCGGACGCCAAGTGGGTGCACGCCGACGCGTGCGAGCTGAGCCTGCTCGAAGCGGCCGAACTCCAGGACTACGACGTGGTCATCGCCGCCACCGGCGACGACAAGACCAATCTCGTGCTCAGCCTGCTCGCGACCACCGAATTCGCCGTGTCGCGGGTGGTGGCGCGCGTCAACGACCCCCGCAACGAATGGTTGTTCGACGAGTCGTGGGGCGTCGACGTCGCGGTGTCCACGCCGCGGATGCTCGCCGCCCTCGTCGAGGAAGCGGTCTCGGTCGGCGACCTGGTTCGCCTGATGACGCTGCGCAAGGGCGCCAACCTCATCGAGATCACACTCCCCGACACGACAGCACTCGCCGGCAAGCCGGTCCGGAAGCTGGCTCTGCCGCGCGACGCGGCGCTCGTGACGATCCTGCGGGGCGATCGGGTAATCGTGCCGCAGCCCGACGATCCGCTCGAGGGTGGCGACGAACTGCTGTTCGTCGCGTCCGTCGAGGTCGAACAGGAACTGCGCGAGGCGATCGGGCTCTAGGAGTACCCGGTTCCGGTCAGTTGTCGTCGCGGCGCGTCTCGCCGCCCGGCAACGAGGCGTCCTCGTCGGTGACGGCCGGTTCGACGATGCGATCGGCACGACGCACCGCCCACAGCGTCACCAGCAGCACGACCGCGGTGAGCGGCCAGCCCATGCCGATGCGGGCGACCGCGAGCCAGCCCGTGCGGTCGGCATCGTAGAGGTGGTTCTGCACCAGGTACCGGGCCAGGAAGACCAGCGTCCACGCCACGGTCGCGAGGTCGTAGGCACGCACCGCGTCCCGGTGGGCACGCCACCCGGTGCCCTGGCCGTTGAGCATTCCCCAGATCACGCCGACGAGCGGATAGCGCACCAGCACCGACGCCAGGAAGACCGCGCCGTACGCGAGACTGCTGTAGATCCCGAACAGGAAGTAGCCCTTGGCGTCACCCGTCCGGTGGGCGATGAACGCGCACACCGCCACCCCGATGAACCCCGAGATCGCCGGCTGGATGGGGGTGCGCTGCGCCAGCCGCCACACCAGAACGGCGGTCGCGACGGCGATCGCCGCCCAGATCGCCGCGGTCAGACCCCAAAGGCTGTTGACCGGGACGAAAACCAGGACCGGCAGTGTCGAGGACACCAACCCGCTGAAACCACCGAGTTGCTCGAGTACCGTCGGCTGCTTGCTGTCGCTCACTCCTACGAGGGTGCCACAACGGGGCACCGGCACCTTCCGCTCAGGGGGTGATGATTACGAGCACGCGCGGGCGGATCCCACCGGCCGCGCGCCGTCGCCGGGAGCCGGCGACCGAGGATCAGACTCGTTCGCGCAGCTCGTAGTAGGGGTTGTAGATGATCTTCGCGCCGTCGCGTTCTCCGAGGCGGCCGCGGACCAGGATCGTCTTGCCCGGTTCGATGCCCGGGATGCGGCGGCGTCCGATCCACGAGAGCACGACCGAGTCGGTGCCGTCGAACAGTTCTGCCTCGACCGTCGCACTGGCCGCCTTCGAACAGGTCTCGACGCTGCGCAGACGCCCGAACATCGTCACTTCCTCGCCTCGCGTGCATTCGGCGGCCTTGCGGGCTCCGGTCGCCTGGGACGACTCCGCGATCTCCTCGGCGTCGATGCTCTCGATGTCCTCGGTCAACCGGCGGGTCAGTCGGCGGAAGTAACCGGTGGCGGGTGCCATAACAGCGCTCCTGAAACGGGTGCGGCATGGATCGCATTCCGCACATAGGGGTCTCTGACGGCCACTGTAGACCGAATCGAGACCTACAACCACATCCGGTGCGGCACCCTCGATTCGCGTTCGGCACTATCTACGCATGGCCGATGCCGATCCCACTGTGTTCCCCACACGGGACCTACCTCAAACCGCCGGTGACCTGCCGTTGACCGCGGTCGTCCTGCCCGGAACCGGCTCCGACGCGCAGTTCGCCGACGCCGCGTTCCGGGCCCCGCTCGAGCGTCGCGGCATCCGCGTCGTCGCCGTGGACCCGGACCCGCGGCGCGTCGTCGGCAGCTACCTCGACGCCCTCGACCGTGAGGCCCGCACGGGTGCGATCCTCGCGGGCGGGGTGTCGATCGGCGCTGCGGTGGCCCTGCACTGGGCGGCACAGCACCCGTCCGATGCAGTCGGGGTCCTGGCGGCGCTTCCGGCGTGGACCGGCTCCCCGGAGGAGGCGCCCGCCGCAGCCAGTGCCCGGTGGACGGCGCACGAGTTGCGTACGCACGGGCTCGAGCCTGTGGTCGCGGCGATGGTCGAATCGAGCCCGGCATGGCTGGGCCGGGAGCTGTCGCGGTCCTGGCGTGCCCAGTGGCCGGACCTGCCGTCCGCGCTCGAGGAGGCTGCGGCCTTCCACGCACTCGACGCGGAGGCTCTCGCGGGCGTGAGGGTGCCGGTCGGGATCACCGCCGCCGTCGACGACGCGGTCCACCCGCTCGCCGTCGCGCAGGAATGGGCCGCTCTGCTGCCCTGCGCCGCTCTGACGACCGTCACCCTCGCCGAGGTCGGTGCGGATCCGGCGATTCTCGGCGCGGGCTGCCTGGCCGTGTGGGAGCGTGTAACCGCGTGACGAATACCCGCGATACCTCCGGCATGTCATTGACATCACAAGTGCAGCCGATCGACGCTGCCTACGTATTGGACGCCGATCGAGGTCACCACCTCGATCCGCTCAACTTCTGGGTCTTCGACTCCGGGGTCGGGACACCCCCGACCGCCGCGGAGATCACCGAGCACTTCCGCCGGCGTGCCCCGATCTACGCGGAGCTGAACCGGCGCTTCGTCGCTGTTCCCGGGCATCTCGACCATGCGTACTGGGTGGCCGACGATCTGCCGGTCGAGCAGCGGATCCTGCACGACGAGCGGGTGGGGCTGGACTGGCCGGCGCTGCTCGACGTTCTCGAGGATCTGGCTGCCGACTCCCTCGACGCGCGGGAGACCGCCTGGCGGCTCGACATCTTCCACGGCGTGCGCGATGCTCCGGGTGCGACGGGCCCCGCGACAGTCGTGGTGTTCCGCGGAAACCACTCCCTGATCTCGGGACCGATCGTCCATCCCCTGTGGGAAGCCTTCTACGGCCAGGGCACCGAACCGGTGCACTTTCCCGGCCTGGGACCGGTGGAGCCGCGCCTCAATCCCGTGCTCGCGGCGGCGCGGGGGCTCGCGCGCGCCCCTCGCGCGACGATCCGTTACGTCCGTACGATCCGCGCCGCGGTGCGGGACGCCAAGCAGGCGCAGACGGCCGGAGCCGCCGGATCGGCGCCCGCACCGGAGATCACCTCGACCCGGCTCAACCGAGATCCCGGTGACCGTCGGACGGTCCTGGTGCTGCGGCTGGGACGGGTCGGTTCGCTGCCCCGGAACGTCACGGTGACCGCGCTCGCGCTCACCACCATCTCGCTGGCCCTGCAGCGCTATCTCACCGAGACGGAGGGCCGGTGCCCGCAGGATCTGACCGCGTTCGTCACCCTCGCGGTCGGGGCGGCGCCGGAGTCGCTCGGGATCAACCGAATCGGCTGGACGAACGTCCTACTGCACCCGGGCGTCGACGCAATCCCGGAGCGTGCCGCCGCGGTCCAGGCGTCACTGATCGAGAGTAGAGAGACGGCGACGGCGGCCTCCTTGCGCCGGCTGACCGACGCCGCCTCGATTCCGTCGTTCGTGCTGCCGAGGGAACTCGCTGCGAGCCGACGTCGGCTGGACGCACGCCCGGCCCCGCGCATGCACACCGCGCTCACCAGCATCCGGGTGAAGAACACCACGCCGTGGGCGCTGGCCGCACGTCCGCTCCTGTTCGGTGCGGGATGCCCACCGCTGACATCGGAGGCAACGCTCATCCACGGGCTGTTCGGCCTCGGAGACGACCTCACCCTGACGGTGATCACCTCACCGGACGTGATGCCGGACGCGCAGCGCTACGCCACGCTGCTCGAGGAGGCCTTCGCCGACGTCCTGGAGGAGGTCCGGCCGGGAGTGTGAGCCGGAGGCGACGAACCCGGCGGATGCGCAGGTTGCGGCTCCCGCCGGGTTCGGAAGCCGAGCTCCGGGGTTCAGAAGCCGAGCTGCTGCATGGCCGAGCCGGACTCACCCCGTCGCGGTCGCGGCGGTTGCGGCGCGGGTGTCCGAGGCGGGGTCAGCGGGGCTCCCGGCTGCCGGCCGGGGATCTGCTGCCCACCCGGCTGCGGTGGCATCTGTCCCTGCTGAAGCCGCTGCTGCTGGGCCTGCTGCTGGGCCTGCTGTTGCTGCTGGGCGGCCGCAGCGAGCTGCTCGGCCAGCACCTTCGGAAGCACAACCGGGAGCGGCGTGCGTACCGGATGCGGATCGGTGCCGCGGCGGACGACGGTGTCGGCGACGACCGCCCGCGCGATTTCCACCAGCGGTGCGTTCGCGGCGACCGCACCGGACGGTCCCGCCACTACACAGCGGATCATCCAGCGGTACCCGTCCACGCCGATGAACCGCAGGTCGGCGTTCGGGGTGACGCCGTGCAGTTCACGACCCCAGGGGCCGTCCTCGATGCTCACGGTCGCATTGTCGTTGCGCAGTGTGTCTGCGAGCTCGCCTGCGACTTCGCGCCACTGGCCGGGCGACTTGGGTGCCGCGTAGGCCGTCACAGTGATCCGGCCGTACTGGGTCACCAGGTGCACGGCCTGCGGTGCGCCGTTCTGCGCCATCTCGACCTGGATCTGCCCGCCCGGCGGAATGGGCACGAGAACCGAACCGAGGTCGAGCCGGGTCGTGCCGATCGCGTCCTCACCGATGTCGTCGATGTCGAACGGACCGGTTCCCGGTGCGGGCGGATTACCGCCGGCCTCGTCGTCGTGCTCGTCGTAGTCGTAGGCGGCGTCGTCGACGTAGGTGGACTCGGCGCGGTTCTTCTTACGGCGTCCGAACATGTCACATACCTTCCTTGACGAGCCCGGCGTGCCCGCCGCTCGATCCGTATCCGCCCGCGCCGCGAGTCGTGCCGTCGAGTTCGTCGACCTCCACGAAATCCACGAGCTCGACCTTCTGGACGACGAGTTGCGCGATGCGATCGCCGCGCCGCAGTTCGATCGGCTGTTCCGGATCGTGGTTGATCAGGCAGACCTTGATCTCGCCGCGATAGCCGGCGTCGATGGTGCCGGGGGTGTTCACGACGGACAGGCCGAACTTCGCAGCCAGGCCGGACCGCGGGTGGATCAGCCCGACGGTGCCGATCGGCAGCGCCACCGCGATGCCGGTTCCGACCAGCACCCGCCTGCCCGGTTCGATGGTCACGTCGGAGGTGGTGCACAGGTCGACGCCGGCGTCACCGGCGTGGGCCCGACGCGGCACGGGGATTCCCGGGTCGAGACGGCGAAGCGGGATGGCTGGTAGCTCGGTCACGTGGACCGAGACTACCCGTGCAGGCGACTACTCTGAACGACGTGTCTGAATCATCTCGTCCCGGGGCCGCCGCCCGCAGCGCGACCGGTTCCCCGGCCTACTCCGAACGTCTGTGGGTGCCTCTGTGGTGGTGGCCCCTCGGCTTCGGTGTGGCCGCCTTGCTCGCCGCCGAGCTGAACATGGCAGCTCGCGCCCTGCCGGATTGGCTGCCCTACGTGGTCCTGCTGATCGTTCCGGTGTGGATCCTGTGGTGGCTGTCCCGGAAGGAGATCCGGGTGGTCGGCGGTGAGCTCGTCGTCGACCGCGCTCACCTGCCGATCGACGTGATCGCCCGCGGTGTCGTCGTTCCCGCCAGCGCGAAGAGTGCAGCCATGGGCCGGCAGCTCGATCCGGCCGCCTACGTCTCCCATCGGCCGTGGGTGGGCACGATGGCGCTGGTCGTCCTGAACGATCCGGACGATCCGACACCCTATTGGCTGGTCAGCACAAGGCGGCCAGCAGAACTGCTGGCCGCCTTGGGATGTGCGGACACCTCGAAGAGCTGACACGGCCACGTTCTCTCCGGGGACCGCGGGGCCGTGTCTCCCGCTGTCCCCGGCGCAGCCGTCAGGCCGCGCAGTCCCGGCAGATCAGGACGCCGTTCTCCTCGCTCGCGAGCCGGCTCCGGTGGTGAACCAGGAAACAGCTCGAGCAGGTGAACTCGTCGGCCTGCTTCGGAACGACCCGGACCGACAGTTCCTCACCGGAGAGGTCTGCTCCGGGAAGTTCGAACGATTCGGCCGTATCCGATTCGTCGACGTCTACGACCGCGGACTGCGCCTCGTTGCGTCGCGCCTTCAGTTCCTCGAGTGAATCCTCCGACACCTCGTCGCTGTCGGTTCGCCTCGGTGCGTCGTAGTCAGTCGCCATATCCTCTTACCTCTAGTCCTCGTGCCGATGCTCTTCCGGCGAGCCCTGTTGGTGCTCTCCGGCCAGGGCAACGCCCGACTGTCACGGGAAGTTCCCGCTGGTGGTGTCCCGGTCTCGGACATACCCGGGGCTTCCGTTTCCGAACCCTTGTGGCCGCCTCCCTCGACGACCGGGCCGCCGAACAATAGCCGACGGAGAGGCGAATTTCTCAACCGTTTCGGGCGTGTGCGCGAATTGACGATCAATTGTCATCAACACCACAGCAACTCGAGACATTCCTGGGGCCGACCGCCTCCTCGTGACACGCGGGTGCGACCTCTACAGTGATGTCCGCACCCCACACAGAACGACGAGAGGCAGGGCGGCGTGGTTTCCCTGATCACCGAGGGCAGCGCGACGGACAAGCGCGGCCGGCCCTTCGTCCGGCGACGCACGGCCCCGGTCGCCGTCCTGTTCGCGATCCTGGCGGCGATCACGATGGTGGTCTGGATCTCGGTGTTCTCGTCGTCGGAGCCGGACACGACGACGGTCGCGTGCAATGCCCCGCCGACCGCGGCGACCGAACCGGGCGGGCCCGAGCCGGCGCCGCTCGGGGAGGTCGTGAGCCGCTCGACGCTGCTCGACGTGGAACCCGCCCCGGTGGCCGCGACCCGGGTGCGCGTGTTCAACGCCAACGGCGAACGTGGTCAGGCCACGCACGTCGCGGCCCAGCTCGGTGACTACGGCTTCGCGAGCGCTCCCGACGTGCAGGCCGGCAACGACCCGGTCTACGTCGATCAGAACATGCAGTGCCACGGTCAGATCCGGTTCGGTCCCGACGGGCTCGCCGCCGCCAGCACCGTCTGGCTGGTCGCGCCGTGTGCCGAACTGATCCAGGACACCCGCACCGACGACACCGTCGACCTGGCGCTGGGCACCTACTCGCGCGAGATCTCCCCCAACGCCGACGCCGAGGAGGTCCTGCAGGCACTGCGGGAGGCGCCGGTCGACGGGCAGACCGCTCCGCTGGACATCGATCTGCTCGCCGCCGCACGCACGGCACGCTGCTGAGCGCTACCCCCGCCGGGACGTGATCGGAGCGTCGGCTCCGATCTCGGTCAGCATGGCCAGGAACTCCTCGGCGATGCCCGGAGCGGCCGCCACGGTGAGTTCCCCGTCGGTACCGAACCCGGCGGGCAGCCGGAGCGACGCTCCCGCCTCCGCAGCGACGAGCGCACCGGCCGCCCAGTCCCACGGATTCAGCCCGTGCTCGTAGTGGGCGTCGAGCCGGCCCGCCGCGACCATGCACAGGTCGAGCGCGGCGGCGCCGATCCTCCGGATGTCGCGCACCCGTGGCAGCAACTCGGCGACGAGCCGGCCCTGGTGGGCCCTGCGGTCGGCGTCGTAGGAGAACCCCGTCGCCACGAGGGCCAGCCGCACGTCGGTGACCGGCGTGCAGCGCAGGGTCGTGACGATGCCGTCCGCGGTGGTCAGCGTGGCTCCGCCACCGGCCGCCGCCGAGTACGTGTCGCCCGTGGTCACGTCGACGACCGCCCCGGCGACCGAACGTCCGTCGATCTGCGCGGCCACCGACACCGCGAACGCCGGGATCCCGTACAGGAAGTTCACCGTGCCGTCGACGGGGTCGACGACCCACCGCACACGGAACTCGCCCGTCGCGGCATCGCCGCCGCCTTCCTCACCCAGGAATCCGTCGCCCGGGCGCAGCTGCGTCAGCCGTCGGCGGATCAGATCCTCGCTCTCGGTGTCCGCGATCGTGACGGGATCGGTGATCGTCGACTTCGTCCGGACCGCACCGGCCTCGGCGGCGGGATCCGACCCGAACAGTTCGCGTCGGCGGGCACGGACGTGGGTGGCGGCTTCCACCGCCACCGCCACCGCCACCGCGCGCAGCGCCTCGTGATCGCCGGAGTCGGCCGCGTCGGTGACATCGGGGACGCGGAGGGCGTCCGGTGGCTGGAATTCGCTCACCCGCCCATCCGAACACACGCCACGCCCGCACACCACCCACGGCCCGGCCGGGTTCGCACTAATGTGACGGCACGAGCGACGCCCATCCACACACGACAGGGAGCACGAGGATGACGCAGGAAACCCGCCCCGACGCGGCGAATCTCGGTTTCGGCATCGACATCGGCGGCAGCGGCGTCAAGGGTGGCGTCGTCGACCTGTCCACCGGACAGCTGGTGGGCGAGCGCATCAAGATCCTCACTCCCCAACCGGCGACACCCACCGCCATCGCCGGCACGGTCACCGAGATCGTCGCCGAGGCCGGATGGCAGGGCCCTGTCGGTCTGACCCTTCCGAGCGTGGTGCGGGGCGGCGTCGCCCTGACGGCCGCGAACATCGATCCGTCCTGGATCGGGACCGACGCGCGTGCGCTGTTCTCGAAGGCACTCGGCGGGCGCGAGGTGACGGTCCTCAACGATGCGGACGCGGCCGGTATCGCCGAGGACCGGTTCGGGGCGGCGAAGAACGTGAAGGGTGTCGTGATCCTGCTGACGTTCGGCACCGGCATCGGTTCGGCGGTGCTCAACCACGGGGTGCTGCTCCCGAACACCGAATTCGGTCACATGGAGATCGACGGCAAGGAAGCCGAGCATCGCGCGTCGTCGAAGGTGAAGGAGGACCGGGACTGGTCCTACAAGCGATGGTCCGAGGAGGTTTCCCGGGTGCTGTCGCGGTTCGAGGCGCTGCTGTGGCCGGATCTGTTCGTCGCCGGCGGCGGCATCAGCCGCAAGAGCGACAAGTGGATTCCGTTGCTGACGAACACCACGCCCGTCGTACCGGCCGAACTCCGCAACACCGCAGGCATCGCCGGAGCCGCATACGCTGCGGAAACAGGCGTCACTCCCTGAGTCCGCCACATCGATCGTCACGACGATCGTTACAATGGTGCACAGCCGGCCGTGAACCGGTCCGATCCCGACAGACCTCTCCGCCGGAGCTACTCTGGCGCGACGCCGCACTACCTCGTCACGAAAGGGCGTACGTGGCAGCCACCGACATCCACACCGCTGATTCTTCCGCCGAATCGGCACCCGTCTCGGACGCCGCGGGCGCCGCCGCGGACCCCGCGACCGGTACCGCACCCGCCACGAAGCGGCCGGCGAAGAAGGCCGCAGCCAAGAAGGCCCCCGCGAAGAAGGCCGCAGCCAAGAAGGCCCCCGCCAAGAAGGCCGCGAAGAAGACCACCGCGAAGAAGGCCGCTGCCAAGAAGGCGACGAAGGCGGCCGGCGAAGAGGACTTCGACGGCGACGACACCGACCTCGAAGATCTCGACATCGGCGAGGACGACCTCGAGGGTGCCGAGGAGATCGTCGTCGAGGACGAGGACACCGACACCGACGAGCCCAGCGAGAAGGACAAGGCGTCCGGCGACTTCGTGTGGGACGAGGAGGAGTCCGAGGCCCTGCGGCAGGCCCGCAAGGATGCCGAGCTCACCGCGTCCGCCGACTCGGTTCGCGCCTACCTCAAGCAGATCGGCAAGGTCGCGCTGCTCAACGCCGAGGAGGAGGTCGAGCTCGCCAAGCGCATCGAGGCCGGCCTGTACGCGACCTACCGGATGCAGGAGCTCGCCGCGAAGGGTGAGAAGCTGCCGGTCGCTCAGCGCCGGGACATGAACTGGATCTGCCGCGACGGCAACCGCGCGAAGAACCATCTGCTCGAGGCGAACCTGCGCCTCGTCGTCTCGCTCGCGAAGCGCTACACCGGCCGCGGCATGGCGTTCCTGGATCTCATCCAGGAGGGCAACCTCGGTCTGATCCGTGCCGTCGAGAAGTTCGACTACACCAAGGGCTACAAGTTCTCCACGTACGCGACGTGGTGGATCCGTCAGGCCATCACCCGCGCGATGGCCGACCAGGCCCGCACCATCCGTATTCCGGTGCACATGGTCGAGGTCATCAACAAGCTCGGCCGTATCCAGCGTGAGCTGCTCCAGGATCTGGGTCGCGAACCCACGCCGGAGGAGCTCGCCAAGGAAATGGACATCACGCCGGAGAAGGTGCTGGAGATCCAGCAGTACGCGCGTGAACCCATCTCGCTCGACCAGACGATCGGCGACGAGGGCGACAGCCAGCTCGGCGACTTCATCGAGGACTCCGAGGCCGTCGTGGCGGTCGACGCCGTGTCCTTCACGCTGCTGCAGGATCAGCTGCAGTCGGTGCTCGAGACGCTGTCCGAGCGCGAGGCCGGCGTCGTGCGGCTGCGGTTCGGCCTCACCGACGGCCAGCCTCGTACGCTCGACGAGATCGGTCAGGTCTACGGCGTGACGCGTGAACGCATCCGCCAGATCGAGTCGAAGACGATGTCGAAGCTGCGGCACCCGTCCCGCTCGCAGGTGCTGCGCGACTACCTCGACTAGAGCACCCATCTCGGAATGCAGTCAGGGCCACCCTTCCGGGTGGCCCTGACTGCGTTCGGAGGTGGTCAGAGAAGATCCGGCTCGGGACCGGGCGTTTGGGCCGGCTG